>Ga0157369_10003506_pt1 | contig 18636 bp, 19 predicted proteins | sample C25metaG_FD_113461 | JGI IMG/M metagenome (GOLD analysis project Ga0157369, IMG submission 113461) | Corn rhizosphere microbial communities from Kellogg Biological Station, Michigan, USA - C2-5 metaG | ecosystem: Host-associated > Plants > Roots > Rhizosphere > Soil | place: USA: Michigan... | reverse complement strand
GGCGTGATCCGCAGGCACAAGACCGTCTCCGGCCTGATCAAATATCAGCCCAAGGGCGATCCGGCCGACTGGGCCGCCGCGGCCAAGGGCATCCTCGCCACCGAGAAGCCGGACGCCATCGTCATCATGCTCGGGCTCAACGACCGCGTCGCGATGCGCGAGCCGGCGGTCGATAAATCCGACGGCAAGTTGTCGGACAAAAAGAGCGACAAGAAGGACGCCAAGGCGAAACCTGATGCCAAGCCCGCAGATGCGAAATCCGGAGCGAAGCCGGACGGCGCAACCGATGCCGCCGCAAAGCCCGAGGACAAAGCGGTCGATACCGAATTGCCCCCGAACGACGCCGCCGACAATGGCGATGCGCCGCCGGTCACCGCGCCGGAAAAAAGCGCGCGCACGCCGAACGGCCTCTATGAGTTCCGCGAGGAACGTTGGGTCGAACTGTACAGCAAGAAAATCGAAGAGATGATCGGCGTCATGAAATCCAAGGGCGTGCCGGTGCTGTGGGTCGGCCTTCCCGCGGTGCGCGGCGCCAGGGCGACGGCGGACATGCTGTTCCTGGATTCACTATATCGCGATGCCGCCGGCAAGGCCGGCATCACCTATGTCGACGTCTGGGACGGATTTGTCGACGAAGCCGGCCGCTTCCTGCAGCAGGGTCCGGATTTCGAAGGCCAGATCCGGCGCTTGCGTTCCTACGACGGCGTGTACTTCACCAGGCCCGGCGCGCGCAAGCTCGCCCATTATGTCGAACGCGAAATCACGCGGCTGTTGGCTGCGCGTTCGGCGCCGATTGCACTGCCGACCGAGCCGGCAACGCCCGACGCCAACGCGCTGCCCGGTCAGCCGGCGCCGCGTCCGCTGGCCGGACCAATCCTGCCGCTGGTGGCATCCTCTGTCGGCACCGATCAATTGCTCGGCGGTCCCGGCTCGCGCCCCGCCGCGGTCGATGCGCTCGCAGCGCGAACGCTGGTTAAGGGCGAGCCGCTGGCGCCGCCCGCCGGCCGTGCCGATGATTTTGTCTGGCCGCGCCGCGAAGTCGGGCGCGAGCAGGCCAAGGGCGAAGCACCGGTGGCATCCGTTTCCCCTGATGGAACAGCTGCGGCACCGCCCACGCCGCCGAAGCCGAAAAAGGTTCGTCCGATTCAATCCGGCACGCCCTCTGTGCGCGACTTTTTCGGATTTGGAAATGCGCCGCGTCAGCCGCCGCGTGCGCCCACCGCGCCGCGCCCGCCGGGCAATGTCGGACGATCGGCGTCGGTACCGGGCTTCTTCGGGCGCTAAATCCTCATGGTGAGGAGCGCGTTTTCGCGCGTCTCGATCCATGAGTTCCCGGCATTTCTCATCCTTCGCGGCCGGGTGGCCGCTCCTCAGAATGAGGAGCAGAGTTTGTTCAGCCGTAATACCGCCACCGCGGCGGTGGCCGGCGCGGCGGACGCGTCATCAGCAGCGCCAGCGCAAAGCCGATGCCGCCCGCGATCAGCAGCGCGCCGAGCGGATTATCCCGCACGGTTTTCGCCACGGCTTGCGAACCATCACGGACGGTCTCGCCGCTGTTCTCGTAGGCGTCCTTGGCGTAGCCGACGGCAGCATCCGTGGCGTCGCGCGCGGCGTCCTTGGCCTGGCCGTACAGGTTCTGCACCGTGCCTGCGGCCTCGCGGGCGCGGCCGGCGGCCTGGGTTTGAGCATTGCCTGCGGCATCGCCGACAGCGCCTTCGACTTTACCGCCGAAATCATTTGCCGAACCGGCAATTCGATCCTTGTCCATCGCGACCACTCCTTTTATTTACGCGCGTATCGTGTTCGCAAAACCGGTTTCACTTTTGCGGAATACGTACGCCGAGATGACTGTCGGTGAGCTAACCGATGAGGCGCCTTACAGTTCCGGCGCTTACAGTATCAACCCGCCGTCCACCACCAGGGTTTGGCCGACGATGTAGGATGCCAGCGGCGAGGCCAGAAACAGCGCGGCGCCGGCCATATCGGCCGGCGTTCCCAGCCGTTTCAGCGGGATCCGTTCGATCGCGCCTTCCAGCCGCTTCGGATTAGCCGTCGTCACCTTGGTCATCTTGGTGTCGACGAGGCCGGGCGCGATGCCGTTGACGCGGATGCCATCGCCGGCCCAGGCCTCGCCAAGCGTTCGGGTCAAGCCGACGGCGCCGGTCTTCGAGGCGTTGTAGGCCGGATTGCCCTTGGTCGAATGATAGGCGGCGGTCGAACTGACGATGATCAGCGAACCCCTGGCTGCACGCAGCAAGCTGTGAAATCGGGTCGCGCAGGCCATCAGGCTGATCAGATTGACTTCGAGCACCTTTCGAAATCCGGCCATTTCGAATTCGCCGCGCCGGTAAATCACCGCACCCTGCGCCAGCACCAGCACGTCGAGCCGGTCGAACGGCGGCTGGAATTTCTCGATCGCGCGTGCATCGCTGACGTCGAGCTGCGCGTAATCAAGCCCCTCGAGCTGCGATCCCTCGCCCGGCGAATAATCGGCAGCGGAAGCGCGGGTGCCGCAGACATGGACGCGCGCGCCCTTGGCCCGGAACGCCTGCGCGACGCCGTTGCCGATGCCGCTGGAGCCGCCCACCACCAGAACCTGCTTGCCGCTGAAATCCAGTTCGTTCATCGCCCGCAATCCTCCTTCACGTGGTTTGACCTCTCTGGGGATCGGTGCCAGCCTTGTCAATCTCACCGCATCACCTTCAGCGAGCATTCGATGGCCGATTTCAAACAGCTTAGCCGATCGGTTGCCGGGCTGACCGTTCTCGTCACCGGCGCAGCCAGCGGCATGGGCCGCGCTACCGCGCAGGTGTTCGCGACTGAGGGCGCCAAGGTCGCAGTCACAGACACTGCCGCCGAGGGGGCACAGGCCGTTGCCGGCGAGATCGCGGCAAAAGGCGGAACCGCAAAGGCCTGGACGCTGGATGTTGCAAACCGCGACGACATCGGTGCTGTCGTCAACGCTATCGTCGCGCATTTCGGCGGCCTCGATATCGTCATCAATAATGCCGGTATTTCGGTCGCGACCCCGATCGACGGCGACGGCTACGAGACGGCCTGGGACAAGAGCCTGGCGGTTCTCCTCACCGCCCATCAGCGCATGATCCGCGCCGCACTGCCGCACTTGCGCAAATCGAAATGTCCGCGGATCGTCAATATCGCTTCCACCGAAGCGCTTGGCGCCACCGCGTTGCACAGTCCGTATTCGGCAGCGAAGGCGGGGGTAGTGGGATTGACGCGCTCGCTCGCGGTGGAACTCGGCCGCGACGGCATCACCGTGAACTGCATCTGTCCGGGACCGATCACAACGGGCATGACGGCGCGGATCAAGGACGAGCACAAGGCTGTTTATGCCAAACGCAGGACCGCGCTCGGCCGCTACGGCGATCCCGAGGAGGTCGCACATATGACGCTGAGCCTGTGCCTGCCGGCGGCCTCGTTCCTGACCGGCGCGATCATCCCGGTCGACGGCGGCCTGATGGCGCGGAATGCCTGAAGACAGGCATGCACCGCGAAGCGTTGACATCGCACGATCAGGGAGTAGTTTTTTCACACAAATGGAGCGGAGCAACCGCTCGCCACGACCAGGAGAAACGCCATGACTGTCTCGATCCGGCAGCTTCACCCGCATTTTTTCGGCGAAGTCTCCGGCGTCGATCTGCGAAAGCCGCTAACGCCGCAAGAGGCCGCCGATATCGAAGCCGGCATGGATAAATACGCGGTGCTACTGTTCCGAAATCAGGATATCACCGACGACCAGCAGATGGCGTTCGCGCTGAATTTTGGCGAACGGGAAAATCCGCGCGGCGGCAATATCGTCAAGCCGCAGGACTCGCGGCTCTCGACCGGCCTCAACGACGTCTCCAACCTCGGCAAGGACGGCAAGCCGCTAGCACGCGACAGCCGCGTTCATCTGTTCAACCTCGGCAACTGCCTGTGGCATTCCGACAGCTCGTTCCGCCCCATTCCGGCGAAGTTCTCGCTGCTGTCGGCGCGCGTGGTGAACCCCAAGGGCGGCAACACCGAATTCGCCGACATGCGCGCGGCCTACGACGCGCTCGACGACGAGACCAGGGCCGAGATCGAGGACATGATCTGCGAGCACTCGCTGATGTATTCGCGTGGCTCGCTCGGCTTTCTCGATTATACCGAGGAAGAAAAGCAGCTCTTCAAACCGGTGCTGCAGCGGCTGGTGCGCACCCATCCGGTGCATGGCCGCAAGTCGCTGTATCTGTCGTCACATGCCGGCGGCATCGTCGGCATGACGGTGCCGGAGGCGCGGGTATTGCTGCGCGATCTCAACGAACACGCCACGCAGCGGGAATTCGTCTACGTCCACAAATGGACGCTGCACGACCTCGTGATGTGGGACAACCGCCAGACCATGCACCGCGTCCGCCGCTACGACCAGTCGCAGCCGCGCGACATGCGCCGCGCCACGGTGGCCGGCACTCAGCCTACGGTCGCGCAGCAGGCGGCGGAGTAGAAGAACGACGCATACGTACAAACACATCGTCGTCCCTGCGAACGCAGGGGCCCATACGCCGTGCCATCTCTTGTAAAATCGGGACGCCCGATAAGGGCGATGGAGCAACCATCGCCATCACGACTGGCTTTTGGGATTATGGGTCCCTGCGTTCGCAGGGACGACACCGTAGTTGTATCAGGCGTGTCCGGCTTCGTTCGACAGCATGCCCGGATCGATCCCGATCTTGCGCAGCGCGCGGAGGTATTTTTCCTCGATGTCGCCGCCAAAAATCAGATCCGGATCGGCGTCGCAATGCAGCCAGCCATTATCCTGGATTTCGGTTTCCAGCTGTCCCGGCGCCCAGCCGGCATAACCGAGCGCGAGAATGGCGTGCTTCGGCCCGGCGCCGTTCGCGATCGCCTTGAGGATATCGACGGTTGCGGTCAGGCAAATTCCATCGTCGATCTTAAGCGTCGCATCCTTGATAAAGAAATCGCTGGAATGCAGCACGAACCCGCGGCCGGTTTCGACCGGGCCGCCCTTCAGCACTTTCATGGTCTCGGCGTTTTCCGGCAGCTTGATCTGGTCGGCCTTCTTGATGATGTCGAGCTGCACCAGCAATTCGGGAAAGTCGATACTGCCCGCCGGGCGATTGACGATGATGCCCATGGCGCCTTCCGACGAATGCGCGCAGAGATAAATCACCGAACGCTCGAAGCGCGGATCGCCCATGACCGGCATCGCGATCAGCAACTGACCGTCGAGATAACCGCGATTGGACGAATTGTCGCCGACGCCGGCGGCCTTGCGGCGAACAATCCTCGGTTTTTTGCCTTCAGGGTCCATCCGCAAAGGACTCTCATGTTGGTACACATCCTGATATCGGGTGGCGCTTCTGTCAATCAAGCTTCTTCCCGCCTCAGGATCAGATCACAAGCAATTCAATGGTTTGCAGTCTCGCTTGGCTATAAAGACGTCCCATGATCGTCACAATTCCCATGCGTGCCGTCCTCGGCTTTGCCGCAACTATATTTGCCTCATCCATGGCAATGGAGGCCTGCGCCCAGGATGCCTCGCCGTGGCAGCGGGACGGACACTCCGCAGTCCGGCTGCTGGCGGGATCGCGCAGCGGCGCGGTGCTGTTGGGCGGCATCGCCTTTCAGCTGGAGCCGGGATGGAAAACCTACTGGCGGAACCCCGGGGATTCCGGCGTGCCGCCGCGCTTCGACTTCTCCAAATCGGAAAATATCGAAGCCGTCACCGTGCTGTGGCCGGCCCCGACCAAGTTTGACGACGGCGCCGGGGGGCACTCGATGGGTTATCACAACCAGGTCGTGCTGCCGCTGCGGATTGTCGCGAAAAGTGTCGACAAGCCGGTGAAGCTTCGCGCCGATATCAACTACGCGGTCTGCGAGAAACTCTGCATTCCCGTGCAGGCCAATGCCGAGCTCGCCATCACCAGCGTGGCGAGCACCGAAGACAGTACGCTGTTCGCGGCCCTCGACACCGTGCCCAAGCCGGCCAATATCGGCGACCCCAACCCGCTGACGATCCGCGACGTCAAGCGCGACGGCAAATCTGCGGTGCTGGTCGATGTGGTCAGCCCCGACGCCAGGGAGGTCAGCCTGTTTGTCGAAGGGCCAACCCCGGACTGGGCGCTGCCGGTTCCGAAACTGCTCGAACACAGCCCGCCCGGGGTCAAGCGCTTCGCCTTCGCGCTTGACGGCCTGCCTCCGGGCGCGGATCCCGCAGGTGCCGCGCTCAAATTGACGCTGGTTGGCGGCGAGCGCTCCTACGAATTCAATATAAATTTGGATTAGGGGCGTGGACTCATTAGCACGCAGCCCCTCGCGAGCGACCTATCTCTTGGTGATGGTTGTCCGCGATGCAGGGCGCCATGGTGGTGCACGCGCACAACGGAGGTATCGATCATCTGTACCGCCGCGTCATGACCGGCGGCAAGCGCATCCATGATCTGGTCCTCGAAAGTGCCAAAGCGGGGGCTAGACGAGCATTTCTCACCTTGGCAAACTAGCAGCGCCCAGCGGATGCACCACGGAGGCCAACATGCTCTTTCGACCAAAGATGCTGATCGCTTTCGCCTCCCTCTCCGTATCTGGATACGTTGGCAACGCTGCTGAAGTAAAGGTCTTAAGTGCGAATGTCTTTACTGGCGTGCTTGATGAGCATTTCCGCGACCATGAACGCGCGTCCGGCAATAAAGTGATTTTCGAATATGCAACAGCGGGAAAAGTGAGAGATCGCATCCAATCCGGCGAGCCGGCGGATGTAGTTATTGTAACAAGGCCGATGATTGATCAACTTGAGACCACCGGAAAAATCGTGCATGGCACCTCGGTAGACCTCGCTCGTTCGGCGGTCGCATTGGTTGTACGTAAGGGCGCAAGCAAACCAGACATAAGTTCCAGCGATGCATTTAAGCAGGCATTGAGGTCAGCGCATTCGGTTAGTTATCCTGATCCTGCACGGGGAGGGGCAACAGGCGTACTATTCACTCACGATCTTGACCGTCTCGGCCTGACGGACGAAATCAAACCAAAAACTGTCTTTCCTAAACCCAACCACTTTGCTGTCGAACTTGTGGCGAACGGCGCGGCCGAGGTCGCAATCGCCCAGCCCATGGAGGCCCTGGCGCAGCCCGGTGTCGAAATCGTCGGCCTGTTACCAATCGAATTACAAAATCCGGCGAGCTTTACATTCTCCGCTGGTGAGGTTGCAAATGCAAAAGACCAAACGACGGCGCATGCTTTGATTGAGTACCTCAGAAGCGCACCGGTACAGTCAGCCCTCAAAAGGAAAGGCATGGAGCCGGGACGGTGATGAGGTGGAATTTTGACCCCTGATCCGACGTGCCATTCGCAACGTCGGATTTCCGCATTCGGGCTAAGGCGGGCAGAGAACGGGCATGCTAATTAGGTCTGCTAATGGCCCGCGTCATTTCGCTGCGCAGCAGAATTTGGTTGCTATCGGGGCATAGCTGGCAAATTGTCCGCCCGGTAGATTTATGGGTTCTCGGTCTAGCTAGGGCTCTCCGTCATTCGGGGCACGCGTTTGTGCGAACCTCAGGTGCGCAACTGCACATCGGGGAAACTCGAGATTCCGGGTTCGCCGCGGCGTACTGGATGCCCCGCTTTCGCGGGGCATGACGGCTTCACTCCGCGGTCCAGCCGCCGTCGATCGAGAGATTGGCGCCGGTGATTTGCGCGGCGTCGTCGCCGCACAGAAACAACGCCAGTGCCGCGACCTGCTCCGAAGTGACAAATTCCTTGGTCGGCTGGGCCTCCAGCAGCACGTCGTGGATGACCTGCTCCTTGGTCATGTTGCGCGCCTTCATGGTGTCGGGAATCTGCTTCTCGACCAGCGGCGTCCAGACATAGCCCGGGCTGATGCAGTTGCAGGTGATCTTGAAGGTCGCAAGCTCCAGCGCCACGGTCTTGGTGAGGCCGGCAATGCCGTGCTTGGCCGACACATAGGCCGCCTTGAACGGCGAGGCCACCAGCGAATGCGCCGAGGCGGTATTGATGATACGGCCCCAGCCGCGCTTCTTCATGCCGGGCACGGCGGCGCGGATGCCGTGAAAGGCCGATGACAGGTTGATCGCGATGATGGCGTCCCATTTGTCGATCGGGAATTCCTCGATCGGCGACACGAACTGAATGCCGGCATTGTTGACGAGGACGTCCACCGAGCCGAACGTCTTCTCTCCCAGCGCAATCATATCCGCGATTTCTGCGGGTTTCGTCATATCAGCCGGCGAATGAACCGCCTTGACCTTGAAATCCGCCTCGATGCGGGACCGCTCCTTCTCGATGTCGGCGGGCGCACCCATGCCGTTGAGCACGATGTTGGCGCCGGCGCCTGCAAAGGCGCGCGCATACGCCAATCCGATGCCGCTGGTCGAGCCGGTCACAACAGCGGTTTTGCCTGTCAACGTGCCCATTTCAGTTACTCCTGTTTGCCGTCGGGGTTTTCGGTGCCGTCCCCCGTGAGATCGTAGGTCACCATGGTTTCGCCGGATTGCGGCCGCTCGAGCCAATCCTTGTGACGCATCGACAGATGAACGTCGCGCTCGCCCGCGCCCCAATGCTCGACCATGCCGACGTGTGAAAAATCATAATCCTTGGAAGACGATTCGTAGTTCTTGCTGCGGTAGATCAGGTGCACCACCGTGACCGTATTTTCCTTGGCGGCTTTGCAGAGAATTTCGACCGACGGATCGTTCTTGAGATCATCGGGCAGCTTGTCCATCAGGTCGCGCAGCGCCTTGCGGGCGTTGTGGACCTCCCTGTTCTTGTCGGTGTTCATGCGGGTGCGGCTGGAAAAGCGGATGTCTTTCTCGCGCTCGGCCGCTTCAAGAAGCGAAACCGGCAGGGGGCCGCGCGCGCTGAACAGGTCGATCTGGAAGATCAGGAGGTCATTGTCGATCTCCGCATCCAGCACATAATCGAGCGGCGTGTTGGAGGCGATGCCGCCGTCCCAGAAATGTTCGCCTTCAATCTCGATGGACGGGAAGCCCGGCGGCAAGGCGCCGGACGCCATGATATGTTCCGGCCCGATCTTCTTGCGCTGCTTCCTGAACTCGAAATTATCGAAATATTTGAAGTTGCCGGTCGTCACGCTCACCGCGCCGACGCTGAGCCGCGTCGTCAAATCGTTGATGCGGTCGAAATCGACCAGCCGCTCCAGCGTCCTGCGAAGCGGCGCGGTATCGTAATAGCTCTGCGATTGCGGACTGCCCGGCGGCCACAACGGCGCCGGCGGAAGGCGCGGCGTGAAGAAACCGGGAACGCCGAACGTCGCGATCAAGGCGGCGCTGGTCTCGTTGAAAAGAGAACGTCCGCGGTCTCCAGAGGTGACGGGATTCCATGGCACCGGAGACGAAACCATCTCCCAGAATTCCTTCAGGCGCTCGACCCGCTTTTCGCGGGAGTTGCCGGCAATGATCGCAGCGTTGACGGCACCAATCGAGATGCCGGCAATCCATTCCGGCTCGAAATCATGGTGGCACAGCGCCTGGTAGGCGCCGGCCTGATAGGAACCGAGCGCACCGCCGCCTTGCAGAACAAGCACGCGTTGCGCCTTTGCGGGCGTGCTTGCTGGGGCTGGATTTGGGGTTTCCGTCATGAGCGTCGATCAAATATCAAAAGCGATTGCACGGTGGCGTCAGTTCGCGACGGCGTCAATCAGCGAGGCTGCCAACGGGGATCACACCGGGTTTATCGCGGGTCCGATGATGCAAGAATGAGCGTCCAGAACACCTTGTATTTGGTATTTGGGGCATAGCTCGCCGCAATGCCTAATTTTGTGACACCATTTTTCAGCATATTGGCTCGGTGCGGGGGCGAGTCGCGCCAGCCCGAAAACGCTTCCGCCAGGGTGTGATATCCGGCAGACACATTTTCCACCGCTAGCGTCGCGGGATATCCCGACGCATTCAGGCGTTTCGCCAGCGGCGCCTTGACATCGTGGTCGAGCTTATTGTGGCTGGCCATCGCCAGCGACTGCGTTTCCGCGAGGTTCATGAGTTCGGGATCGACCACTACGCCGCCAAGACCGTTGTTCTGCCGGTAGAGCGAGATCATCGAGGCCGCAGCCTGGAAATCCAGCTTGGCGCCGGGGTTGGCCATGCTGAAATACATCGATGGCTGTTCGAGCGTGGGGACATCCCCCGCGCAGCCGCCCAGCGCCAAAAGCCCAATAATCGCGACCGCGGCGCGCATGATTCGAGTTCCCCCAAAATTGATGGTGGTTGTTGCATACCAACCGTGGCTGAATGGTGAACGGCAGTCTAAATTCAGCCGTCATTCCGGGGCGAGGCGAAGCCTCGAACCCGGAATCCAGCAATGATTGGCGGGAGATTCCGGGTTCGCGCTTGCGCGCGCCCCGGAATGACAACCAGCTACTCCCGCGCGGCGAAAATCCGGTAGCGCCGGGGCTGCAATCCGACGATATCGCCGGTCTGAAGCTCACGGTCGCGGGGCGCGTCGATCTCGATCACCGTAGCGCCGCCGTCCTCGGACAGGGCAACTTCGGCCCGCTGGATCGGTCCGAAGGTCCGGACACGCCGCACCGCGCCCTCCAGCGCGCCGCTGCCGGCCGGTCCGACCTGCATGTCATGGCGGCGGACAAACAATTTCGATGCGCCGGGCGGCGCGCCCTCCGCGGCGATATTCAGCGCCTTGCCGGCGAGCCGCACGCAGCTGCCGCAAACCTCCACCGGCAACACGATCGATTCGCCGATGAAACCGTGCACGAAGGCAGTTGCGGGATTGTCATAGACATCGCCGGGTGTGCCGACCTGCTCGATGCGGCCCTTGTCCATCACCACTACCCGGTTTGCGACTTCGAGCGCTTCTTCCTGATCGTGGGTGACGAAGATCGAGGTGACGTGGATTTCGGAATGCAGCGAGCGCAACCATTGCCGCAGTTCCTTGCGCACCTTGGCGTCGAGTGCACCGAAGGGCTCGTCGAGCAGCAAGATGCGCGGTTCGATCGCCAATGCGCGGGCGAGCGCAATGCGTTGACGCTGGCCGCCGGACAACTGGCTCGGATAACGATTGGAAAGCCAGTCGAGCTGCACCAGATCCAGCAATTCCTTGACCCGCGCGCGGATGCCCGCTTCGTCCTTGCGAGCCGCGCGCGGCTGCACCCGCAGGCCGAACGCGACATTTTCGAACACGGTCATGTGGCGGAACAGCGCATAGTGCTGGAACACGAATCCGACATGGCGCTCGCTGGCGCCGTGGGCGAGTGCATTTTCGCCGTCGAACGAAACCTCGCCGGCGTCAGGCCAATCAAGGCCCGCGATGATCCGCAACAGCGTGGTCTTGCCCGAGCCCGACGGCCCGAGCAGCGCCAGCAACTCGCCGTTGGCGACCTTCAAATCGACGTCATCGAGCGCGGCAAACGCGCCGAACTTCTTCACGATATTTTTGACTTCAATCGCCACGCGGGTGTTGCCCTTCGTCCAGATGCCGCTCGAGAACCGTTTTCGCCACCAGGGTGATCAAGGCCAGCATCGCCAGCAGCGATGCGATCGCGAACGACGATACGAATTGATATTCATTGTAGAGGATTTCAACCAATAGCGGCATGGTGTTGGTCTCGCCGCGAATATGCCCCGAGACCACCGACACCGCGCCGAATTCGCCCATCGCGCGCGCGTTGCACAGCAAGACGCCGTAGAGCACACCCCATTTGATGTTCGGCAAGGTAACGCGGAAGAAGGTTTGCAAGCCCGACGCGCCGAGCGAGATCGCGGCCTCCTCCTCCAGCGTCCCCTGCTCCTGCATCAGCGGAATCAGCGCGCGCGCGACGAACGGAAACGTCACGAAAATAGTCGCCAGCGCAATGCCGGGGACCGCGAACAGCACATGGACATTATGGCTTTGCAGCCATGGCCCCCAATAACCCTGCGCGCCGAACAGTAGCACGAAGACAAGACCCGAAATCACCGGGCTGACCGAGAACGGCAGATCGATCAGCGAGATCAGAAAGGTCTTGCCGCGAAACTCGAATTTGGCAATTGCCCAGGCCGCGACCACCCCGAACACCAGATTGAGGCTGACGGAAATCGCCGCCACGCACAGCGTCAGCCTGATCGCCGACAGCGCTTCCGGATCGGAAAGCGCGGAGAAATACGCGCCGACCCCCTTGGAAAATGCCTGCGCGAACACGACGACAAGCGGCAGCACGACGAAGACGGTGAGGAAGATCACGGCAATCGTAATGATGACGACGCGAATAAGTCTTGGCTCGGTGCGCAGATCGTCTCGTGCGGAGCTTAACGAAGTTGGTTGCGCGTTCATGAGCATCGCGAGCGTCCCGACGGCGAACCTGCGCCCCCTCTCCCACCCAACTCGGGTTTATCCGAGTTGGGCATTTTAAGCTGTCGAAGTCGGATATATCCGACTTCGATGGGAGAGGGTTGGGGTGAGGGGTTACGGTCTATCGTCAAGCCGTACTCCCTCACCCGGATCGCTAAAGCGATCCGACCTCTCCCCATGGGAGAGGTCAACCAGACTCGTTGTCGCGGCATCTCCAGATTCATGGATCAATCTCTAATGCGCGGGAATGCGGGTTTGCGCCCAGCGTTGAATCCGATTGACCGCGAAGATGACCAGGAATGACGCCACCAGCATGACCACGGCAATCGCCGTGGCATCGGCATAACGAAATTCCGAGAGCCGGATCACGATCAGTAGCGGCGCGATTTCAGACACATTCGGCAAATTGCCGGCAATGAAGATGACGGAGCCGTACTCGCCGACCGCGCGCGCGAACGCCAGCGCAAATCCGGTCAGCATCGCCGGGGTCAGGCTGGGCAGGATCACCTTGGAAACCGTATGCCAGCGGTTGGCGCCGAGGCTGGCGGCGGCTTCCTCGATTTCGACGTCAAGGTCGATCAGCACCGGCTGAACCGTTCGCACCACGAACGGAATGCCGATGAAAATCATCGCGACAAAAATTCCAACCGGCGTGAACGCCACCTTGATGCCGAGTTCGGCAAGCGGCGCTCCGAGCCAGCCCTTTTGCGCAAACAGCGAGGTCAGTGCGACACCGGCCACCGCGGTGGGCAGCGCAAACGGAATATCGACGATGGCGTCGAATATACGGCGGCCCGGAAAGCGGTATCGCACCAGCGCCCAGACAATGATCATTCCCATCACCAGATTGACTGACGCGGCGGCAAAGGCGAGGCCGAACGAAATCCTCAGCGCGTTGAGGGTGCGGCGGCTGGTGAGGATGCCCCAGAATTGATCGGGGCTCAGTTCTGATGTCTTGAGGAACAGGCCGGCGAGCGGGATCAGGATGATGATGGAGAGCCACGTCAGCGTCAGTCCCATGGTAAGACCAAACCCTGGCAATGTACTGCGTCGTCCTGGCGCTGCGCTCACAATGTCCCCTGCTGCGGCTCAGCCAGATCAGTTCTTGTAAATCTGGTCGAAAACGCCGCCTTCGCCGAAGTGTTCCTTCTGCGCCTTGGTCCAGCCGCCGAAAACGTCGTCGATCGTGAACAATTCGACCTTCGCGAATGACGCCTGGTATTCCCGGGCGATCTCGGGATCGCGCGGACGATAGGAGTTGCGTGCGGCAATTTCCTGTCCTTCCCTGGTATACCAGTATTTCAGGTAGGCCTCGGCAACCTCCCGCGTGCCTTTCCTGGCGGCGACCGCATCGACCACGGATAGCGGGGGCTCCGCAAGGATGGACAGCGGCGGCGACACGATCTCGAACTTGTCCTTGCCGAATTCCCGCTGGGCAAGGAATGCCTCATTCTCCCAGGCCAGCAGCACGTCGCCCACGCCGCGCTCGACGAAGGTGACGCTGGAGCCGCGTGCACCCGTGTCCAGCACCGGCACGTTCTTGTAGAGGTCGGCGACGAATTGCCTCGCCTTGTCGGCGGAGCCGTATTTTTTCAGCGCGTAGCCCCAGGCGGCCAGGTAATTCCAGCGCGCGCCGCCGGAGGTTTTCGGATTCGGCGTGATGACGCTGACGCCGGATTTGATCAAATCGTCCCAATCCTTGATGCCCTTGGGATTACCCTTGCGCACCAGAAATACGATCGTCGAGGTATAGGGAGATGCATTCAGCGGCAGGCGCTTCTGCCAATCCGCCGGAATCAAACCTTTGGCGGCGATGGCATCGACATCATAGGCGAGCGCCAGCGTGACCACATCGGCCTGCAGGCCGTCGATCACGGCGCGCGCCTGCGAACCGGAGCCGCCATGAGACTGCTTGATCTCGACGCTCTTGCCGGTTTCCTTTTGATAGGCGGCCGCGAATGCCTTGTTGAAATCCGCATAGAGTTCGCGGGTCGGATCGTACGACGCGTTGAGCAGCGTCACGTCGGCGGCAAACGCCGAACTTGCCCACAGCAGTCCCGCGAGGATGGGCAGAATACGGCGAACCATCTCAATCTCCATTCGGCCCGACGACAGCATTGTCATTCAAGGCACGCCGACATAACTCGGGACGAAACAGCTCCAAGTCAACGAAACCGCATTTCATTGTTTGCGACGCGGCAGCGTCATTGTGCTATGAAGTCTTGACCGTATGGATGCCGCATTCCGTCTTGGCTCTGCCGCGCCAGCGGCCGGCCCGCGCATCCTCATCGGGCGAGGTCCGGCTGGTGCAAGGCATGCACCCGACCGACAGATAACCTGATGCTGCGAGCGGGTGCGGCGGCAGTTTTGCGAGCGCGTAGATCGCTTCGATCTGTTCGCGCGAGATGTTTGCGAATGGATTGAATTTCAATCTGACGCCGTCATCCTCGACCACAGCAATCGCGGCGCGCAGGCCGCCCTGAAAGCGCTTGCGCCCGTTGATCCAGGCGCTGAATGGCGCCAGTGCCCGCTTTAGAGGCTCAACCTTCCGGATCCGGCAGCATGCATCGGGATCGGAGAACCACAATTCGCGCTCCGGATCCTCGCGCGACAGCGTCTCCTCGAGCGGTTTGATCGAACGGACGTCGCGCAGCCCCAAGGTCGCAATCAGGGTGTCGCGATAGGCAAGCGTCTCCTCGAACAGCCAACCGGTATCAAGAAAGATTACGGGGATCGCGGGATCGACGTCGGCAACCACCTTGAGCAACGCAGCCGATTCGGTACCGAACGAAGAGACTACGGCGAGATGCTCGCGGCCGACGGTATGCAAGGCGGCTGCGATCACCTCCGCCGGCGATGCGCTACGCAGCGCGCGATCGAGCGCTTCGACCGCGGGCAAATCCGCTGCTGTCCGCTCAGGTCCCGCCTGGTGTGCAAGAGCATTCATTGGCCGGCACTTTCCGAATGACGCAGCTGCATCCGCCGGTGCAGCGCCGTGACCCGGCCATCGCCGGTCGGTTGATAAAACACCGAATAGTGCTTCACCGTCGTGGCGAACGCTTCCGCGTCGCTGTCCTTTTTCACTTCGAAGGCGTCGAAGCCGGCGCGCAGCATGAATACGAACTGGTCGCGCAGCACCTGGCCGGTGGCGCGCAGCTCGCCCTTGAAACCATGGCGTTCCCGCAGCAACCGTGCCTGGCTATAGGCACGGCCGTCTCGGAAGGTCGGAAATACCAGGGCGATCACCGCCAGCCGGTCGAGATAGGGCACGAGATCGTCGACGTCGCGGTTGTTCGGCCAGATCACGCCGGTCCGTCCGACGCGGCCCGACCGCCCTTCCGCATCTTCGAGAAATCGCGCCGCCGAAATCAGGATGGCGCCGTCGCCCGGAATCTCGGCATCATCCGCCAAATGGACGAACGTGTCAGTTGCGACTTTTCCGTGCTTAACGAGTGGCATAGACCCGCTCCCTGAAAGGTTCTACGCCAAGCCGCTTCACGGTATCGATGAAAAGCTCGTCGGGACGCGCGCGCAGCGCGAGATAGGCTTCGACAATATCCTCGACCACGTCGGCGACTTCACCGTAGGGCACCGCGGGACCGATCAACGTTCCGACCTCGGCCTTTTCGTCGGCACGGCCGCCGATCGTGATCTGATAAAACTCCTCGCCGTTCTTCTCGACGCCGAGAATGCCGATATGGCCGACGTGATGGTGGCCGCAGGCATTGATGCAGCCCGAGATATTGATGTGCAGCCGCCCGATCAGATTGGCGGTCTCGTGGTTGGCGAAGCGCCGCGTCAACTCCTGCGCGATCGGGATCGAACGCGCATTGGCAAGCGAGCAATAGTCCAGCCCCGGGCAGGCAATGATGTCGGACACCAGGTTGACGTTCGGCGTCGCGACACCGATCTTGTCGAGCGCTTTCCACAGCACCGGCAGGTCGCGCCTCGCGACGTGGGGCAGCGCGAGATTCTGCTCGTGACCGACGCGAATTTCGCCGAAGGAATATTTGTCGGCGAGATCGGCGATGGCGTCCATCTGGTCGGCGGTGGCATCGCCGGGCGGTCCGCCCACCGGCTTGAGCGACAGCGTCACGATCGCATAGCCCGGCACCTTGTGAGGGAAGACCGAGTTCTTCCGCCAGGCCTCGAAATGCGGGTCGTGCGCGGCCTTCTTCAATTCCTCCGGCATATGCGGCAGTTTTTCGTAGGCCGGATAGCTGAAGCGCGAACGAAGGTCCTCGATGACGGAATCGTCGATGGCCAGCGCGCTGTCGCGCATCTGTAGCCACTCCTCCTCGACTTCCTGCGCGAACTTCTCGATGCCGAGTTCGTGCACCAGGATCTTGATGCGCGCCTTGTAGATATTGTCGCGGCGGCCGTACTGGTTGTAGACCCGCAGAATCGACTCGACGTAGCTCAGAAGATCGTGGCCGTGCACGAACGGTTTTATCGTTTTGCCGATGAAGGGTGTGCGGCCGAGCCCGCCGCCGACCAGCACCTCGAAGCCGGTTTCGCCAGCCGCGTTCCTGTGCAGGCGCAGGCCGATGTCATGCACCTTGATCGCGGCGCGATCGTGCGCGGAGGCGGTGATGGCGAATTTGAACTTGCGCGGCAGGAAGGAGAATTCAGGATGCAGCGTCGTGTACTGCCGCAACAGCTCGGACCAGATACGGGGATCCTCGATCTCGCCGGGCGCCACACCGGCCCATTGATCCGACGTGACGTTGCGTGTGTTGTTGCCTGAGGTCTGCATGGCGTGAATGCCGACGTCGGCGAGATCGGCCAGCGCGTCCGGCAATTCGGCGAGCTTGATCCAGTTGAACTGGATGTTCTGCCGCGTGGTGAAGTGCCCGTAGCCGCGGTCGTAACGCCGCGCGACATGCGCCAGCCGCCGCAATTGCTTCGACGAGAGCGTTCCGTAAGGAATCGCCACGCGAAACATATAGGCGTGCAGCTGCAGATAGACGCCATTCTGCAACCGCAACATCTTGAACTCGTCCTCGGTAAGCTCGCCGGAAAGCCGGCGCTTCACCTGATCGCGAAATTCCGAAACACGTTCGTTGATGAGCGTGCGGTCGAGTTCGTCATATGCGTACATGATAGATTGGCCTTATGCCGGAACCGGGAGGTCGATGGTGACGCCCTGGAACCGGATATGTTCGCGCAGATTGCCGGGCTTGATCTTGCCGGAGTCCTTGATTTCGACCGGCGCGATATAGGCGCCGACCGCGCCGACGTCGTCGGCAATCGATTCGGTAAGCAACGCCCGGGCCTCATCGGACGTGCGTACGATCGCTGCGTCGGCCAAGTCCGCCGACCAGCCTTGCCGGGCGGTGCGGTAGATTACCACACCGTCCCAGGTGCGATTGGCGGTCACCATCGACGGACCGGTGATTCTGATTTTTTTCTGTTCGAGCGGAGAGGTCATTCGGCAGCTTCCAGCAGTTTGGAGATCGCATGATTGAGGTTCTGATGACGCCATGGCGCCGAGTGCGCGACCACGTCGCCGATAACGAGAATGGCGGGACCGCCGTCGATCTCCTGGATCAGCGCCGGCAATTCATCGAGCGTTCCGACAACGGCTTGGGCATCCGGCCGCGTCACGCGTGCGAACACGCCGACCGGGGTTTGCGGCGAGCGTCCGGCGGCCAACAGGCCGGCGCGGACCGATGGCGCCGCGGTCATGCCCATGTAGACCACCACCGTCATCTTCTCGTCGGTCAGAACGGACCAGTCGACGCTCTCGGCGTCGCTGGCCTTGTGGGCGGTGAGGAAAGTGATGCGCAGCGCCTCGCGCCGGAAGGTGAGCGGCACCTCAAATTGCGCGGCGGCGCCAAGGCCCGCGGTAATTCCCGGCACCACCGAATAGGCGACTCCGGCCTCACGCAACGCTTCGACTTCCTCGCCGCCGCGGCCGAACACGAAGGGATCGCCGCCCTTGAGGCGCACCGCGCGCTGCCCCGACTTCGCCGCCTCAATCAACAATTTGTTGATCGCGTGCTGGCCGATGCCGGGCTTTCCGACGCGGCGGCCCACCGGCACGCGCGAGGCATCGCGGCGCGCGCGATCGAGAATTTCGGACGAAACCAGTTCATCGTAAAACACGATGTCGGCGTCCTGCAGGGCGCGCAACGCCTTGATGGTGAGGAGGTCCGGATCGCCCGGGCCGGCGCCGACCAGCGTCACCCTGCCCTCCGCCTGGCCTGACGCCAACGCGCCGGCATAGACTGTGGGATCGCGAATATCTTTCAGCGCCGCTTCCGCTTCGTCCCCGCGCCCGGCAAGAACCAGCGCGCCGATCGGGCCATCGACCACGCG
>Ga0157369_10003505_pt1 | contig 18636 bp, 13 predicted proteins | sample C25metaG_FD_113461 | JGI IMG/M metagenome (GOLD analysis project Ga0157369, IMG submission 113461) | Corn rhizosphere microbial communities from Kellogg Biological Station, Michigan, USA - C2-5 metaG | ecosystem: Host-associated > Plants > Roots > Rhizosphere > Soil | place: USA: Michigan... | reverse complement strand
TTATCGCGCTTTCTTTTGATTCTCGGCGGGTAGGTGTGGCCTGCAGTACTCGTTCCAGCTGCTCGGCGATCGGCATCCATATTCCTCTGCAAGTGGGATTTCAAAAGGGAGGGCTTTTTCACGCGCACGTCGGCGCGCCCCTTCTCTTTGTCTCTCTATCACGCTTGACGGGTTTCGTAGGCAAGTTCGACTGCCACGCTCGATGATGTCGCACGATCTGCCCAATAAACCATGAGCGCGGTGTAAGGCACCGAGGCAAAAAGGTCGACTAGATAATGTTGGCCATTAGCAAGAGTCGCGGCAAATACCAATATGGCGTAGATAATCCCGAACGCCATCGTTGTCCTTGACCGGCGCAGCGCCCAGAGGATGAGCAGTGCACTTGAGAAGTGGACCGATGGGAACCCGTTCGGAGGCGCATTGTTGATATGTACGAAGTACGGATGTACGCGCCCCGGATCGTTGGGGAAAGATGGAAACGCGTACACCGGTCCACAGACCGGAACGAGGCAATAGACGATCGGCGCAACGCAGAGGTTCAACGCGAAGGCTGTAAGCACCCGTCGTAGTTCGCTTCGGTATTTGTAGAAGTGCAGGGCTATTGTGGCTGCGGTAATCGTAGGAAGGCATGTGTATGCAATTTGCAGGAGCACTTCCAGCCAATAATGCCTGTAAACAAACCTGCCGATCACGAACGATGGGTGATGAAAGAGCGCATCTCCCGCATAGAAGTACAAGTCTAGTTTCCACGTTAGTAGCGGTGACATGAGAGTCAAGCCTATTTGAGCAATCCAGGTCACAATGGTTGACAGCAGAACCAGGACGATCATCCATTCGGTGCGCTGCCGGTCGGCTGGGGCGATCTGCCACCGCACAAGACAGCCTATAAACGACACTAGAGTTAGAACGACACCGGGGTACACCAAAGCAAACTCGAGGGCTATCTTCACGCAAAATGCTCCACGGGCATGTCACTTGCCGTTGACGCCCGGAGCACAGGTGTAGCCTGCAGTACGCATGTAAGCTGCTCTGCGGCGCGTATGCCGTGTTCCCTTGCAAGTGGGATTCCACTCCTGACCGCTGAACGCTACAACGCCCGACCAAGATGGCCGGTCGTTGCAATGGGATTCCGATTTGCAGCAGCAGAGAGCTCTTTACGCTCGCGCGGATCGCGAGGCTCGAGTCGCCTTGCCGGGTGGACTCTGTGATCTGGTGGAGGCAGAAGGAATCGAACCTTCAACCTGTCGATTAAGGGTCAAATCGTTGGAGGTAGGCGGAACCGCACCAGTCGCGTGGCCGTTGATCGGCTACAACGAGAGGTTCCGTGGGTCCAATGAGGGTCAGATAAGGGTCATATAAGCGTCGTTTCGTGTCGTTTCTAGTAACAGAGCGTTACGTAAAACATTGGAAACAGGAGACGGGTTGCCTGAAATCGCCCAATCAGCCATTTCGCAACGAGGAGGTCAGCGGTTCGATCCCGCTCAGCCCACCAAGTAGTCGGTGCAGTACATGAGCAGGGAAAGGTCAGATCAGCTGCAGCCAAGCGGCTGGTCTTTGTTGGTGTTCGCAGGACGGCGATCCGAATGCCAGCCCCGATTTCCCCAACCCAATGGTTGGCATGCCTGCGCAGGAGTCAGATGCGCAAGAAAATGTGCCTACGATAGAGCGGAAGCACGAGCAGCCAACATACTAGGACAAAGGTCAACGAGTAGAAAAGCGAGACCCAGGCCGGGAAGGGAATCGCTGAGGCGAGCGCTTGATACGCAAAATCCTTCAGGGGCGTCTCTCCGATACGGGCAGTTCGCATCAAAGCGTCTCCCAACTCCGAAATCATGTAGGCCAAAATCGCGTTAGTTCCAAAGACAAGCAACGCCCGGTAGAGAAGAGGGTGAGAGCCCGTTTCGGGACCGGGTGCGGAAGCTTTTCGCCCGATCCTCAAGAGATCGACGACCGCGATGGATGCCGCGAGACATAAAAAGCTCCAGCCGCCGGCATACAGAGCGAAGGAGCTGGTCCAGAGCTTCTTATTGATCGGAAAAGATGAGTTCCATATCAGGCCAAGAATTAGGAGCAGCACGCCCACACCACCGAGCACAGCTGCTTTGCGCGCGATCGAGTGCGTAGTCCGCAGCCACAGCGCAGCCAATACACCGAAGACTGTGGTTGCGACTGCAGGCACGGTCGAGAGCAGTCCCTCAGGATCGCGTGTGCGCTCGTATAGGTGAGGCGCACTGAAGATGTGTCGGTCAAGCCACGCTGCTAAGTTGCCGTCGTGATCGTTGATGGCAACTTGATGCGTCGGAACTCCGTAACCCGGGACGGGGACGTAGCGCATGAGCAGCCAGTAGGCGATAAGGCAGCCCACCGCCAGCATAACCTTATCCCTCCATCCAGGAGAGACAAGATAAACCGTCGCCACGACGAAGTAGCAAATCGCGATCCGCGGAAGTACACCGTAATAACGAGCGGTGGACATGTGGAACAGTGGGAAGTTGTTTACGACAAAGCCGAAAGCGATCAACAGGGCGGTTCGGCGCGTTGTATGCAGCAGCAAGTCGGCGCGAGTGGCTCCCCGTGTGAGGCGCGACTGCGTGGAGAGCACGGTGGAGATGCCGACCAGGAACAGAAAAGTGGGAAAGACCAGGTCAGTGGCGGTGAAGCCGTTCCAGGCCGCGTGCGAAAGTTGGGAGAAAGGGTGCGGGCCGACCTGATTGTTTACGAGGATCATGAAGGCAATAGTGAGCCCTCGCAGGACGTCAAGTGAAAGCAGTCGGTTTGGGGCTGCGGCTCGGGGCTCGGCGATTACATCAGAATCGACCTTTGAGGCGACCAGCGGATCGGTTGTCTTCATTTTTTCCTCGCAGGTCCATCGGCTGGTGGCGCTAGGTGGAGAGCTTTTGCCACAACCAACGAGGCGGCATAAGGATCCCCTTGAGGCTCGGCCGGAAAGCTGCGAGACGAACGGTTCCAATCGTCCCCAAACTTGTACCAGTCTATTGGCTTTGGTGCTGCGCCAGTCTTCAGGGCAGCACCCAGCGAATCGAAGTAAATTTGCCAACGCGGGGCATAGTAACTAGAGATCAGTCCCGACCAGTCCCGATTTGCGTACTCGTGTAAGTCTCCGCTGGCCACGCGATCTCCCCAGGTGGTGAGGATTGAGTGTGCGTCGTATTCGATTCTTCTAAGGTCGGCGGCACTCGAAGCCCATCCGGGCACATAACTGAACCAGCGACCGAGCAGGAAATATGAGTTTGTGGCGAGGACATCGTCTTCCATCTTCATGTCGCCCATCCATTCCCGCGTCATCGTGTTGAATGTCGAGATGTCGTGAGATTCATAGGCTGCGCGGATCAATGGAAGCAGACGACGAGATTCATTGGCTAATATCTGGCGTGTTAAATCGACTAAATCGTATTGATAGCCGAGCAGGGAGCGGATCTGCGGGCTCACCTGGAGCAATTCCATCAACGCGGGCTTCAGGTCATCAGAACGGTAGCGCATCACGTCGGGAGCCCAATGCCCAGTTCGGGTGGCGGTCAGTGAGGGCTCTGCATTAAACAGAGACTCCTGTGCGGCGTCGCGCTCGCCGTGCTCACGGTTGCCATCCGCCCGATAACTGTAAACCGTGTGGAGAAGGATGTTCCAAGCGCGATTTGCGTGCAAGTCGGCTATTCCGTAACGTCGGCGAGCATAGGTTGAGGTCCAGCTTTCCAGATCGACCGGTGTGGCGTGCCATGCCATTTCGCTATACAGATCGAAGGCGAAGGGATTTGTGTCCAGTCCTTCCGTGAATAGTGCCAAGCCGGAGAGGTGACTGTCCCGCCTCGCGGCAGCTCTGGGCATTCTTTCCGCGTAATCGTAGAGGGGGGCGCCCATCGTGGTGCGACCACCGAACTCCCATAGGCCACCGAAGAGCCAGCGGGCACCTTTGAAGTCAGCTTCGCGATTATCCCGTGGAATTCGGCCCTGCTCGATATCCGCGATGATGATGTGCGAGCGGTCCACGGCTTTGATGAGCTGCGGCTTCGGATTATCCTGCCATGCCATCATGAACCAGAGCGCATCCGGGTGTGCCCTGTTCAGCGCCTTTTGGATGGCGCGCGCCCCTTCTGCAATGGGGACCTTGCCGGCCTGCCCGCCCTCCTGAAACGTCTCCATGTCATAGATCGTGCTCTCGCCGAAGAGCTCTTGCTGATGTTTATAGAAGCTTGCTGCCAAGCGAGCAAAGGCCATTTCGCGTGGATCGAGCCACGCGGGCCGTTGAAAGCCGTTCCACGGGTTCGTCTGGACCACCACATGCGAGCCCGGAACATGTCTTGCAAAGTCCGAGGGCACTACCCCCCAGAACCCGGGCAGGACGGGTGTGATACCAAGCGCGCGGAGTTGATCGATGATCAGACGTGCGGAAACGGCGCGCTTTTCCATTAGCTGCAGTGAGATGGGTTCTACGAAGCAGCACATGTTCCCCATCCACTGCCAATTCTGGTGCGCAGGATGTGTGATCCACCTACGAATGTCTGCGTCTGAGTAGCCGATATCCCGGAAGGCGCGATATACCGCGAGATCATTGCCGCGCTGGATGAGAATGGCGTTAAATCCGGAAAGCGCCATCACGTCGATCTCATGTTGCCAGCGGGTAAAATCCCAGTAAGGTGTGGTGTAACCATCCGTATTTTCGTTCAGCGCGTACCGCACTGGATACAGTGCGGGCATGGTAATCGTCCCTGTGACCGCGGGAAGCTTCACACCTGCGGGACCGAAGTTGCTGCCGTTCGGTGAGACGTTCATGTGCGCCATGTATTTCAAGTACCAGTTCACGCCGAAGAGTAGTGTCGGTGTAGTCGCGGCTTGTACGTGGATGTCGCCTGCCGATCCAGTGATGCGGAATCCATCTTTTTTTCCGGCGTAGTCGCCGGCAGCCAATCGCAAATGGATTTGCGAAGCAATCTGCGGCATCTCCCGCTCCAGAACAGCGTGTGCCGCGGCGGTGGAGAGGTTTGCATCGCGTTCTTGGCCGGACACTGCTGAGGCAGCTAAAAGGGGCCATGCTGCGGCGACAATCGCCAACCCTCTAAGAAACATGCACAACACTGTACGCAGGTATCTGGCCATCACGCTAGGCCGAATGCGAGGCTTCCCAGTTGAAATCGTGTTTGGTGCGCCGCCTCATCTTCCGGCGCGTATAGCCGGTGCTGCCACTCTCCGGTAGCCATTCGGAAGGATTGTCCCAAAATCGGCCAGAAAGCAAACGGCCCACCGCCTGCGGTGGGCCGTTTGATCGGGTGGCTAAACCTTAAAGTTTCTGCAGCTGCGCTCCGGCATCCTGACCAAACTTCGTATTTGGCCCCAGAGTCTGAGCTTTCTTCAGATGAGCCTGGGCATTTGGCTTGTCCTTGAGCTTGATATAGGTCATGCCCAAGTGGTACTGAAGCGAGACTTCGTCGGGAGAATTGCGAATCGAAGATTCCAGCAGATCGCGTGCCGCGCTGTAGTCACCCTTGGCGTAGTAGACCCAGGCGAGTGTATCGGCGGTTTGCGCCGAGTCGGGCATCACTCTACGGGCGGTTTGCGCCAGTGACAGAGCCACATCAGCATTCTGGCCGGTATCGGCCATGATGAATGCAAGGTTATTCGCGGCAATCGGATCGTTGGGATTGAGCTGCAACGCTTTCTTGTAGAAGTCCTGCGCCTTGGCCTTGTCGCCTTTGGCCTCCTCAAGCGTACCGAGCATGCGGGGACCGAGCGCATCGCTGGGGTGAGTGTTCAACCAGTTCTGCCACACCGTGATCGCACCGTCGATATTGCCCGAGGCGACTTGTGCCCGGGTGTATACCGCAGCCACGTCCGGAATGCCAGGCGCGAGCTGCAGGGCCTTCTGTGAGTTCCCGACTGCGCTCTGGAGATCATTGTTCTTCAACTGAAGATCGGCGAGTTGCGCGTAGAAAAACCCGTTCTGCGGTTGCTTTGCTACCTGTGCCTGGAGCCGTGCGATCGCCTTTGCGGGCTGCTTCGCCTGCATGTAAGAGATCACCAGGAGAGTCATGGCGCGGGTGGAATTTGGGTCCTTGTCGAGCGCCTTTTCCAAAACGGCCTGCGCTTCGCCAGGGCGGTTCTGGGACAGGTAGAGCTGTCCCTGGGCGACATAGACTGCCGGGTTATTCGGGGCTTTCTGAAGCGCAGTCTGGTAGTCAGCGGAAGCCTTCTCGTAAAGCTTGGTTGCGGCCTCAGACATTCCGCGCCACAAATAGCCCTGGGCGACTTCAGGATGAGTCTCAATCATGCGGTTTGCGGTTGCAGAGAGCAGGCTGGGATCGTTGTTGCGCATTGCAATCTCGGCGATTCCATTCTCGGCGTCGGCGTTCGCGGGGGCGAGTTTCACAGCCTGTGAAAAGGCAGTTTGTGCAGTTCCAGCGTCTCCCTTCAACAGGGCAACGCGGCCGAGCAAGACCTGAGCCGGCACGTTATTCGGGTTGTCCTTCACCGACTTCTTGAGCAACGTGACAGCATCATCGATTTTTCCGGTGCCGACGAGCAGCATGGCGTTGAGAGTTTGCACTTCAGTATTGCCGGCGTCCATCTTAACCAGATCGTGGACCACCGAGTCAGCGGAGGAGTAATCCTTCCGGTCCAGCAGAATACGGGCGTAGACGACCTTGATGGGAAGACTCTTGGGATATTTGGAAGTGAGTGCAGCGAAGGTGGATTTTGCGTGATCTACCTGGCCGGTTCTGGCGTAGAACTCCAGGAGAGTGGCAGAAGCAACTTGCTGATCGGGATTGGCGTTAACACCATCCATCAACACCTGTTCAGCCTTGGAATTGTCACCTGAGCGGACGTAAAGGGCTGCCAGTGCGCCGCGTGCCTGCGCATTCGCGGGTGCGGCGGCAACAGCAGCCTGAAATTGTTGCTGCGCGCCTTGTATATTGCCCTTGCGTCCATACAGCTCACCCAGGAGCAGGTGTGGAGTCGCGTTCTTTGGATCGAGCGTCGCGGCTTTGGTGAGTTCCTGCTCAGCTGCAGGTTCGTCGGAACTGCTGGCGCGGAGCATGGCAAGCGCGCTGTGAAATCCGGAGCGATTAGGGTCCAGGGAAAGCGCCTTCTCTATATTTTTGGTGGCGCCGTCTTTGTCTCCCTGAGATTGTGCTACTGCCGCTAGCAGGGCGTAAGCGTCCGCACTGTTCGGATTGAGCGCGAGTACGGCCTTCGCCTGCTCCTCGGCACGCGCTACAGGGGCGCCCCCGGCAAGCAGAAGATTTCCCGCTGTGATCCGGGCTTCCTGATTCTTTGGGTCGAGCTCAATGGTGCGCATCAGCTCGGCATACGCGAGATTGCCGTTGCTTAACTTGAGGTAAGTCTTGGCCAATTCAAAATGTGCCGGCGCGAAGCCCTTGTCTACCTTTAGGGCGTTCGCAAACTGAATTGCTGCTTCCTTGTACTTCCCAGTCTCTTCATAATGCTTGCCACTCTCCAGATACTTCTGCTTGCGGACATTGGGGTCCCGATTGCAGGCTGTGACGAAAGGTAGGGCAACACTCAACAGGCAGATAGTGACGATCTGGGAGGGGTGGCGTGAACTGAACATCGAGGTAATCCTCATTTGGTCTAGGTGGTTCGAAAAACATTCGAGGTTTGGTTTTGGCTAAGAGATGGCCCCTGCGAGCACCCCAAATCAATTGGGGACATACGCGGGAAGCAGCGGTGTAATCTGCTTAGCGAATTCGATGGCCCGGTTGCGTGCCTGCTCGCGTTCCTCGCCCTGCTGAACGCCGGTGATGATCCGGACCAGCGCCGCGTCGGTTCTGCCATACTCGATGGAATCGGCGAGGGTATAGATTTTAGCCTTGTAATCGTTGGCGATACTGCGGCCGTGCATCTGGTACCAATAAAGGACTTCCTGGCTACTCTTCCCGTCGGTAATCAGATAATCACCCACGCGGTAGCTTTTCCCAGTTCGATCCGTGAATTCGGACTGGCCCGAGGAAAGAAATGTCCAGCCAGCGCCGGGCAGGCAGTTCTGCGGGGAGTGGATGGACTGCCCTGTACGTTGTGTGGCGAAATACCCGATGAAGAGACTGATGGGAGCGCTGGCATCCTGGGTTTGAGGGGTGTTCGGCGAACCCTCGTACATGCGATACAGAAAGTCACCTTTGCCCAAAACGTCGAGGGTTTCCTGGTTGAGCGGGATCTCGGTTGCAGTACGAGTACCAATGGTGGTCGGCAAACCGCTTAGAGGACGACTGTAGGGAATACGATCCACATCTCCGCGCACGTGTAGCACGAACGCTGAGAACCCCATTAGGACGATGATCACCCAAAAACGCGCAGATCTCATGCTGACTGCCTTCTTCTGTGCGTCATCACGCGCATCGCTATGTGGATCAGGTAGAGGCAGGCCAGAGATACCACAAACATTAGCCAGCCTGAGAACTCATGGAAGAAGCCAAGCGCCTTTTCCGGATCCCAGTACTGAACGCAAAGCCCCGTTCCAAAAATGCGCGCGACATTGGCCGCAACTGCAATCGGCAATGCTGATACGGCGAGCACGACACGCTTCCAGGTCTTCCGCTCCAGGAAATATCCGTAGATCACAGCTACCGTAAACAGGCTCATGAGTGAACGGATGCCGCTACAGGCTTCCGCAACTTCGAGCGGCATTGCGGGCAATTGGATGACATTGCCATCCCGGAGTACCGGCACTCCGACGAGCTGAAGGAGTTGGCTGGCCAGCGCGGAGGCCTGAAGCTGGAGTGGGAAAGTGATCTGATTGAACAGTACCGCTGGTATTGGAATCGCCAGTAGCAGAACAAACAAGACAAACTTCAACTCACGAACGAAGGCTCTTCCGAGGAGCATCCATACGATGCCCGCCATGAGGAGTACGAAGGAAGTACGCTCAAGGAAGAGATCGGCTCCAAGTACGCCTAAGAGAAGTTCAAACAATCCGAGCGCGACCAGCGGAAGACCCGCCCAGGAAGGGACGATGCGGAGCGAGCCCAGCTTGCGGCGCTTGTCCCAGATCAGAAACCCCGCGAAAAAAGGTATTAGGAATCCGTGGGAGAAATCCGGCAGTTCATACCAGTCCACCACCAGCTTCACTGCGACATGCCGGTAAAGGAATATCACGAAGGCGGCGAGGACCGCGATAGCAACCCAATCCACAGTCCTGCGGTGTAGGGCCGGTGAGACCTCGCCGTCGATCTTCGGCTGAGTCGCCGGAGGAGCCTCGATGAGCGCGCCATTCTGCCGTTGGTAACCGGTTAACTCTGCTGTTGGTATAGGCCCGGACGACATAGCGGTCTCATGCATGGAGGTGAGAATACCTGATACGGATAGCTCCAGGAAACGTCTGATTATCGCATGTGAAACACAGGTGTAATGCAGTTGTGCGACATACTTAAGTGCGCATCGGTGCACACTTAAGTGGAATGAACAGGAACTTGCTCTGACGATAAGGTTTCTAGGATATGTCGATCGATCTCGCGCTAATACTCCGATCGCCGTCCGTGTGTGCGAATCAGTCCGGAGTACACCCGAGAAGGTGGTAGTTCCAAGCGGTGGGCCCGGTGTAGAATTCAATAAAATCTAAAGGATGCGGGCTCCGCACGCGGTTTGTGGCGAAAGAAAATTTTGGTGACATAAAGCCGGTTTGCACGCCCTCGCATCCTATCGGAAGTCACTCTTTGACCAAACCTTGAACAAAAAGGTGAATTCCAGTCCTTTGACCTGGTTGAGCTTCCATTTGAGAGTCGGTTACTGACGCTATGAATCTGGCAAACAATGCACTTTCCTTCACGTTACTGCTTTCGGCTGTGCCGGGCATGGCACAAGCAGGAAGGCCGGCCCTGACCCCCCAACCGCAGCCCAGTGCGACAGCACCTGCCGGTCCAACCAAACCGACCGGTACGGTGGTGCCGCCGATTGTCGGAGCGAATTACGTCATTGGTGCGGATGATCAGCTCCAGGTAACAGTCTGGGAGAATCCGTCGCTCACCGGGCAGGTTCTCGTTCGGCCCGACGGCAACATCTCTCTTCCTCTGGTCGGTGACGTACCCGCAGCTGGGCTCACACCGCTGCAGCTCGCAGCTAGCATCACTGAAAAGGTCAAAGGCTATGTCAAAGACCCGGTTGTGAATGTCGCGGTGCTCAGTGTCAACAGCAAACAGGTGATTATGATCGGCGAGGTGGGACATGTCGGACCAATTCCGATGCGTCCGGGGATGACGGTTTTGCAGGCAATAGTGACAGCTGGCGGCCTAACGCCTTTCGCGAACAAGAAGAAGATCTATGTGCTCCGCGGGGAACCGGGCAACCAGCAGAGGCTTCCGTTCAACTACAAGAAATCTCTGCTGAACGATGACATGCTTGTCCAGCCGGGTGATCGGATTGTGGTGCCTGAGTGAGATCGATCTGCCATCGCGATGGGTTCAAAATGTTTACAAAGTGCCGCTTGATCGTGCTGGCGGGAGTGGGGCTAGTGATTTCGGCTCTTCCTGTCCATGGGCAGGCGCTTCCAGCGGCTGAGGCGTCCCCAATCTCTACAGGGTTTGTGCTGCCTACGACCTCCGGTACTCTTTCCTATTCCTTGACGGCTTCGGAGAACCTGAACTGGGGGTTCTACTCCAACAGCGGCAGGTCTGCGGGTACAAGCATGAGCGGAAATCTGGGTTTCATTTCCACCAGCAAACGCAGTCCGTTCAGTGCCGTACTTGCGGCCGGGCACTCGTTTTCGAACTCGAATCAGCCATCGTATGACTTCGTGGGCCTGGGACTATCTCAGGTGATCTCGATGCGCCGCTGGAACTTCGTTCTGGCGGATAACGCCAGCTATCTTCCGCAGACACCGGCCAATGGCTACGCAGGTATTCCGGGTTTGGGTGACCTGAATGTACTCGGTTCAAGCGGGATCTCTCTTGGTCTGATCCCGACTTCGGTGATCGCTCCGCCTACGCAGGGAATTTTGACCCGCTATGAGAGCCGCGTAGACAACACGGCTTCCGGTACGGTGCAACGAGATTTTACCGGCAAGACCGGCATTCATGGCTCGGCGTCTTATTCCATCGCACGTTATACGGATCAGACCGGGAACCCTTTAAACGATGGCCTTGATTCCGACGGAATTTCAGGTGGCGGCGGCATCAATCACATGTATAGCCAGCGGAATATAGTCGGAGCCAATTTTACCTATTCCAGTTACAGTTTCTTGCAGGGTAAGACCAATCTGCCAGTGAGCGATTTCAATAGCCAGACAGCGTCTGTGAATTACTTGCATGAGTTCAGCCGCAGACTGCAAGGTTCTCTGGCTGTTGGACCTCAATGGACGACCATTGACCTGGGAAATAGAAGCACTTCTCTGAGCGCATTCGCAAGTCTGAGTTTGAGCTATGCAGCAGAACGTGTAAGGCATTCGCTGTCTTTCGTGCGCAGCACGAACAGTGGCTATGGCGTCATTGGCGGAGCGCTCAGCAACTCTGTGGGATATTCCGCCAGCGGCCAGTTCAGCCGCGTATGGGCTGTTTCCGGAGCCGCTTCATACTCGCGGAGCACGAGCCTCCCGACTCCATTCCTCCCGGGATATGTGTTCAATACCAGCGCAGTGACCGGCCAGATATCACGTGCGCTGCCGCACAGCCTGTCTGCTTTCGCTAGCTACAGTCTTCAAAGCCAGACGGACGGAGGTGCTCTTTTGAGCATTCTCAATGCATTCAGCGGGCATTACCAGACTTTGGGGTTAGGTATTACGTACTCGCCAAGGCCTAAACACTTTGGGGGCCACTAGGAGAGCATATGCTTGGTCATCGAACATTGACGGTCGAGGATTACATCACTGTCCTGAAACGGCGCTGGTGGATTCTGGCGATTCCGGCGCTTATTTTCCCGATTGTGGGCGTAGCGATCACGTTTTTCCTGACTCCGCGGTACACCTCGCAGACGCTGGTGTTAATCAATCAGCAGAAGGTGCCGGAAACCATCGTCAAGCCCGTCGTGACGGAGGATCTGAACAGCCGGCTTGCTTCGATGCGCGAGCAGATCATGAGCCGTGCCAGCCTAGAGCCAATCATCAAGCAGTACAACCTGTATGAAGCGCTCCACAACGACATGGACGCGCGCATTGCACAGGCGCGGAAGAACATCGATATCCAGCCTATCCAATCGGAAATCCGCTCGAACGGACTGCCGGGATTTAAGATTTTCTTTACGGCGGGCGACCCGCAAACCGCACAGCAGGTGTGCGCTCAGATTACTTCACTCTTCACGTCAGCAAACCTGCAAAATCGAACCGAAAGCGTACGTGGCACGACGAGCTTTCTCCAGGAACAACTGGAGCAGCAAAAAGCGAAACTCGACGAGCAAGACCAGAAGCTCGCCGCATTCAAGCGCCAGTATGTCGGGATGCTGCCGGAAGACACAGGAACGAACATGGGCATCCTTACGACGCTGAACTCGCGCCTGGATTCAATCACTCAGCAATTGCAAACCTTGCAGCAAAACAAGACGGTGGCTGAATCGATGCTGGCGCAGCAGTTGCAGGCCTTTGCGGCGGCACCGAGTGGCACCTCGGTTCAGGCTCCCGGGGCCGCGGAACATGAGCTCGAAACCCTGATGGCACAGGAGACCGAGCTGAGCATGCATTACACGGATGAATATCCGGCTCTGAAGCGCGTGCGGTCCAGAATTGCTGAATTGCAGAAGCAGATCGACCGGGCAGCGAACGCACCGCCCGCTCCTGTGAAAGTGGACAAGACTCCCGGTCGCCTTGAGCCCGCCAGCATCCAGCAGCTGCGCACGCAAATCAAGCTGATCGATTCAACTATTGCGGCGAAGCATAGAGATCAAGAGCAGATAGACGCTCAGATCCGCGGCTACCAAGGCAAGGTTCAGGCAAGCCCTCAGATCGAGGAGCAGGAGAAAGAACTTACTCGCGATTACCAGACGACTTTAGACGCCTATAACTCATTGAAGACAAGTCTGGACCAGTCCAAAATGGCCGGCGATTTGGAAATGCGGCAGCAGGGCGAAACTTTCAACCTGCTTGACGCGGCCAATCTGCCTGAATCGCCGACGTTCCCCAACCGCGCAGTATTTGGTGGTGCAGGGTTTGCCGGTGGTCTAGTGCTCGGACTTCTGATTATTGCGTTTCTCGAGTACAAAGACACAGCGCTCCGTTCCGAACGCGACATCTGGGCTTTCACCCAGCTCCCGACGCTTGCGGTCATCGCGTGGGCTGATGAATCCGGGGCTAACTCTCCCGGCGGTTCACGTCTAGCTCGGCTGTTCCGCAGGAAGTCGGCTAAGAGCCAGCTCGCGGACGCACCAGGATAGCCATGTATAAGAGTTTTTTTAGTCTCAAGACGAATCCGTTTGCGAGCAGCCCGGACCCCCGGTTCCTGTACATGATGCCGCATACCCGCGAGGCATTGGCCACGCTTGAGTACGGCATCTCTGCTCGCAAGGGCTTCATCGTGCTGACCGGAGAAGTAGGAACGGGTAAGACCACGCTGCTCCGGCGCGCACTGGCGTCGCTGGATCAGGCGCGGGTCTTCAGCTCATTCGTATTCAACCCGCGCTTGGATGTCCTGGATTTTCTAGAATTCATTCTTTCCGATTTCGGAATCAGTCCGCAGAATCGGACGAAATCCGGCATGCTGATACAGCTCAACCGCTGGCTTGTAGAGCGGTTCCGCCGAGACGAGACCTGCGTCATCATCGTGGATGAGGCTCAGAACCTTGAATGGGAGCTGCTCGAGGAGATTCGCTTACTTACCAATCTGGAGACGTCGTCTGAAAAGCTGGTGCAGATTGTCCTTTCGGGGCAGCCTGAACTCGAAGAAAAGCTGCGTGCTCCAGATGTCCGTCAGCTCCGGCAGCGTATCGCATTATGGGCCAGGACGCACGCCATCAGCGCGGAGCAGACGGCGAACTACATCTCGCAACGGCTTCTTGTCGCAGGCACGACGGAGCGCATTTTTTCAGAGGAAGCGATCCAAACGATCCATCGCGCAAGTCGCGGAATTCCAAGAATTATCAACCTGATCTGCGAGCATGCGCTGATTCTTGCGTACGTGGAGCAGCTCCATCAAGTTCCTGAAGCACTTATCCAGGCTGTGGCGGCGGATCTCGATCTTGATCCGCAGCCTTTTATGGTTTCGGCTACGCACACGGGCGGTTTCGCCACGAGCTCCACGCTTCCAAAGCAGAAGCACCCAGGGAGGGATGAGGGATGAGCAAGATATACGAAGCTTTACGCCAGGCGGAGCTTGACCGCAGCCAAAAGACTGCAAGTTCTCAGTCCACGCCTGCTCAAAACGGACAGGCAGTCTTGGACGAGGCCGCTCCCGAACCTGTCTTCACGCGGGAAGTGCGTTCGCTTGAGCCTCTAGGTCCCTCTCTGCGTGAAGTCTCGGATCGCACGGTTGGTGGTGCACTGGCCGAAGTGGTTCCGACCGACCGCTCGTTTCAGATCACCGAAGGTCTACGTTCGGGCAGATCTGTCGATTCACTCCCATTGGACCTCTCGGACAGCCAGCAGCAGGTCTGGCATCCGGAGCTAGGGTTGCTGCCGGCGTTGGAAGAACGTGGAAGCGCAGTAGAACAGTTTCGTAGCTTGCGTTCGAGAATGCAGGAGTTCAGGGACCTCAACGAGCTAAAGACGATCCTCGTGTCGAGCGGTCTACCCCAAGAAGGCAAGAGCTTTGTGGCTGCCAACCTTGCAATATCATTCGCACGGCATAAGGCGGCTCGTGTGCTGCTCATCGACGGGGATATGCGTCGTGCCACGCTGCACAAGCTGCTTGGAGCGCCCCAAGGACCAGGCTTAACCGAGTACCTCTCGGGAGATGCAACGATAGGTAAGGTAATTCAGAAGCCAAGATCCGAAGGCGCGGGTCTTCCTGCAGGACTCGCCTCCCTTTCATTTATCGCCTCTGGAATGGAGCATGAAAAGGCGGCCGATCTCTCAGGTAGCAAGCGTTTTTCCGAGATGCTGGCCAGTGTTTCCCCGCATTTCGACTGGATTGTTGTCGATTCCTCTCCCGTCAATCTCGTTTCCGACGGTGTGAACCTTGCCCGCAGCTGTGACGGTGTTCTGCTCGTTGCGCGAGGTGGTGTGACGAAGTATGAAGTCGCACAGCGTGCGGTCGCGGAACTGAAGGCCTCAAAGGTGCTCGGTGTCGTCCTCAATGCCGTAAAGGACCCTCCGGTTGCGGGTGGATACTATGGCTATGACGGCTACGACAAAATTGAAGAGTAATCGGGGCCGTGGTTAAATGATTCGGTTTCTGAACGTTTATTACCCGACGCGGACAGTCCTTCTGCTGCTCTGTGAGGCATCCGTCGTCGCGGGGTCATTTCTACTAGCTACGTGGCTGGTTCTACGGCAGGACACCTTCCTCGCTCTTCAGTATGAGCACGGCCTAATCAAGATTGCGGCGCTTACCGTCATCAGTCTGATGCTCTCGTATTATTTTGACCTGTATGAGCCCAGCATCGTTTCCGGACGGCTACAGATCTATTTCCGCATTCTTTTAGTTCTCGGCTTTGACTGCTTCATTCTGGCGGCCTTCTTAGTGGTCGATCCTGACGTCGCGATCGCTCCATATGTTTACGTGCTGGGATTCACTTTCTTGGCACCCGCGATGCTCCTGATGCGCAGGACCTATGAGTGGGTGGCGGGACAGAAAGTTTTTCGTGAACGGATTTATGTGCTTGGGGCAGGGGACTACGCGCGATCAATCGTAAACGCGATCCAATCGAGACCTGACCTCGGTATGGAGGTCGTGGATTGGCAGGACGTGCAGTTGGAAGCGGCAGACCGAAAGAAAGTCTGGATTGAGGAACTGGAAAAAATCGGAAATCGGGGACCCATGGTGCATCGGATCATCGTTGCGATGGAGTCCAAGCGAGGTGAATTGCCCGTCCAAGAACTGCTCTCCCTGCGTTTCCGAGGGATCATTGTGGAAGACGATGGTGCTCTGCGGGAACGGCTGTATGGCAAGATCCAGCTTGAGGGGCTGCGTCCCTCCAACTTCCTCTACAGCGAGGGTTTCCGTATCAAGCCGTCGCAGCAATTCATACGGCAGCTGATATCGATCATTGCGGCAGCAGTTGGTTTGCTGATTTTTCTGCCGTTCTTTCCGTTTGTCGTCCTGGCGGTGAAGCTCTCGTCCAAAGGTCCGATCTTTTTCAAGCAAACCCGCGTCGGAATGGGTGGGAGGAACTTTGAAGTCATCAAGTTCCGGACGATGTTTACAGATGCAGAAGCCGGGGGCGCCAAGTGGGCCACCAAGAATGATCCGCGCGTGACCAAAGTTGGCATGTTTCTGCGTAAGACACGCATCGACGAGGTACCACAGCTTTGGAACGTACTTCGTGGCGATATGGGTTTTGTGGGACCTCGACCTGAACGGCCGGAGTTCGTCGCATGGCTGAGCGAAGAGCTACCGTACTACTATCTCCGGACTCTTATTCGCCCAGGTCTGACGGGCTGGGCACAGGTGCGGTATGGCTACGGCGCGACCCTGGCAGAAACGAAAGAGAAGCTGGAGTACGATCTGTACTACATCAAGCACATGTCTCTGGGATTGGATCTGTTGATCATGTTCGAAACAATCAAGACGATTCTTCGCCGTCGCGGAGCACAGTAACAGCAGATTACTGAATCAGATTTGTCTGCTCGTTGCCGGGACGAAGGGCGGCTCGTTGCGCCTTTGTGCGCGGAATAGCCCCAGGTAGCGGCAAGCCCTCGGCTCCCACTTCATTCAGTTTGTACAGCAGCGAACGATAGCTGATCTTCAGCCATTTCGCGGTCTTCTGGCGATTCCAGTTATTGGCCTTTAGTACCTTGAGGATGATCTGGCGCTCCAACTCGTGAGTAGCTTTCTTGGTGACTACCTTCAGCGAGATCGGCTGACTCAAGTCCACCTCGGCTAGCTCTGGTGTACTGGGCTTGTGCTCTTCGACCAGTTCGGAGACCAGCGACTCCTCATTCCCAATCAGGACGAAGGTACGGATCATATTGTCGAGCTGTCGAATGTTTCCCGGCCAGTCGTACTTCTGCATGAGCCGAATTGCGTTGCGCGAGAGACTCGCGGGAGCTACTCGGAACATCCGACCGTGATACTCGACCAGGTAATCCACCAACCGCGGGATATCTTCAGAGCGCTGCCGAAGCGGGGGAAGCTGGATTGTCACTGCATTGATGCGATAGAGAAAATCGAGGCGGAATGTGCCTTCCGCAACTTGTTCCCGCAAATCGCGATTAGCAACCGAGATAATCCGCGTCTGAATTGTTCGGGTTTCATGACCGCCGACTCGCATGAAAGAGCCATCCTGAAGCACCTGCAGAAGCTTTGATTGCACTCCCAAATCGAGGCTACCGACCTCATCCAGAAACAGGGTTCCCCCATGGGCCTGCTCGAGTCGTCCTCGTTTTGTGGAGTGAGCCCCGGTAAAGGCTCCCTTTTCGTAGCCAAAAAGCTCGGTCTCAATGAGACCCTGCGGAATCGCGGGACAGCTCACTTTGACCAGTTCGCCGTGGGTTCGCTCGGAGCTGCCATGAATCAAACGCGCGCATAGCTCTTTGCCTGTGCCACTCTCGCCCTGTATCAAGACGGGGACATTCGTCTTGGCGACCATCTCAATCTTCCGGCGAATCACCTGCATCTCCGGCGTACAGCCGAAGACAACTTCCACAGGGGGAGAGTCTGTATCCTTATCGGGGTATCGCACGGTTGTCATGGTTCGCTCGCGTTCGAGGGTAATCCCATAGTAGTACTGGCGGACTTAGTCAAGGAATAAGCACGTTGGTTACCAAAGTGGGAGTCATTTCGGGTCGCGTCCGAGGCAAAGAAGCCGAGATAAACAAGTTATTGGTAAATTCATGTACCTTTTTTCCCAACCTGAGGTAAACTTTCTGCACAGCAGTAGGAACTTTCTTTCCACTTTTATCCGGCAGGCGCGTTTGGCGAGCTCTGGCGGGAGTGCGAGCAGTTGAGCGGCAAAAGTGGTGTACGGCGCTGGTCGGTAAGACAGCTGGTTTCCTAGACATGAGGTCCTGGCATGGATCAGGACTGGCACACGGAGTCCAATGATGGCGGCTCGAAGCTTAAACTCCCAGTCAGTTACCACTATCAAACGTCCCTGCCTGTTTGTGCACGAGGCAAATCTAAGAGTCCTGAACTATCTCAAGCGGGGCTTTTCCGGGCTGTACGATCTGCACCTTTTCTCTGAGGAAAGCGCGTTCCTCCGCGACCTTGAGAAGACGGAGCGCCCGAGCCTTATATTGCTTGCCTGGGATGGCATTGCTCGTTCGCTGCCAATGTTCACCTCTGTTCGCACGTTGCGACCTGAGGTGCCCGTTTTGGTGCTTGCGACCAGGGCCGAAATGGCAGATTACGAGGTCTTCGCGCGCCATGGTGTGAGCGGTGTGGTTCTAAAGCCGTTTGTAGATGATGCTCTTGAAGTCGCGATTGCCAAACATCTGCTGGTTCCGACTCAGGAAGCGGTCGAGCACAAGGAAATCGCACTTGAGAACGGTCAATTCTTTGTCCGTTCCAGCAAGCGTATGCGTGAGATCGAGGCGCAGGCGCAGCTTGTCGCACGTTCTGATATCCCGGTTCTTATCCTTGGCGAGAGCGGTAC
>Ga0157369_10003503_pt1 | contig 18645 bp, 16 predicted proteins | sample C25metaG_FD_113461 | JGI IMG/M metagenome (GOLD analysis project Ga0157369, IMG submission 113461) | Corn rhizosphere microbial communities from Kellogg Biological Station, Michigan, USA - C2-5 metaG | ecosystem: Host-associated > Plants > Roots > Rhizosphere > Soil | place: USA: Michigan... | reverse complement strand
TAGGTTAGGTGAGAATTCAATTCCAGGACTTCCGAAGTTCCGGGAATCGTCGTCCCAGCAGCTGCTCCAGGCGCGAAATTTCAGGATCGTAAATCTGTTGTAGGAGTCTGCGCGATTCCGAATCCAGTGGCGGCTTCTCGGTGCTATAGAGAAAGGAGGAGCTTCGAAGCCACGCATTGACAGATTCGGGCAGCCACTTCTCTCGCCTTTCGCGGGTAAATACCCTGTGCAATACCCGAAAAGCGCCGCGAAAGCCCGGCCTCGGCATCTTGTATGAGTTGGATTTCTCTTCGGAAGCATCGCTTACCGGCTCAAGCGCACTGATTCCAAGATGATCCGTCATTATCTTCAATGTCGCGTCGGCATTGCTTGCCAGTTGATCGAGGGTGAGCACCAGGACATTCGCTCTTCCGAAGGCGTCGATATAGCGCTGCAATTGTGCGTGAAAGAGACCCATTTCGATATAGAGCCGCTGCCCAAAAAACCGGCGCGCAGGATCCTCCATCTCTTTGATATCTGCCTGGAGGGCTGCGTAAAAGTCATTCAAAGGCTCACCTCCCAGCTTCCTGTGCATCAGGAATTGGGAATGTGCACGCAAAACGGGATCACGAAGAATCGCAATAATCTTGGCATCCGGACGCACTTGGTATATTTTCTGAGCCGAAGCCTTGTCCCATAAATAGGTGGGGCTGCAATCTCCGATCGCCATATCGCTATTTGCGTTTTTGAAGAGTGCACGATATTTCGCTAGATTAGCGACACAATGGGGAATCTCCTTCTTTTCGTCCTCGGGCTTCGGCCCTTGACTCAAGAAATAATGTGGTTCCTTCATTTCCGGTAAGAACACCTTCGGATGGCGTTTCAGATGAGCCCACAAGGTGGTCGTGCCACACTTCGTTGCCCCCACCACAAAAAAACTAGGCCAGAGTTCGCCCGACATTCGTATCTCCTTTTGAGGTCAGACGGTGCGGGATCACAAAAGATTTCCTTCTGCCGCTGGGACGCTTGCGCCGCGCGAGCACCTTCACAGAGGCGTGCAATCTATTGGCCTGCCCCATTTCCGCACACCGATGCCAAGTGCTTAACCAGCGGCAGCAGTAGCTGAGAATGAAATAAGGCAGTATCGCTATTTAAGCGGACGGGAGTCCGCTTGGGCAAATGTCCGCTCTCATAATGTTACGAGCGGCGAGATTGTGGCGGGGTTTAAAAGGCTCCCGATCCGCTAAGTCCGCCTGCGGCCTTCACAACGATCATGCGCCACATTTGACACGTCAGAGTCTGCCTCGAACGGGGGAGCCAGCAACCAAACCTTTGCAGGCCCAAGTGAATATAGCCTTCCCGTGTTCTGGGCTGCCCGTGCAATACCGATGCACGGCGGTGGCGCATACCGTCAGGAGAACCGTGGGCATGGTCCAAGGACAATAGCGCTTTGCAAATACGATTCGGTTTTTTGAGTTGTATTTCTCCGATGTCAAGCTGCGCCTTTTGCGATCGGAATTTGTACCGATCGCCGCTCCTTCCTTGTGGTAGACCACGCTTTGCGGAGCATACCCAAGGGAGAATTTACCCTTTGCACGCTCGGCCCAGTCCAGCTCTTCAAAGTAAATATAGTACGATTCGTCGATCAGTCCAATCTTCTCCACAAACTCACGGCTCACGAGTATGGAGGCGCCGTGAACGTAATCCATACGTCCATCGGTCCCTTCAATCTGATCGATCTTGCCGGGACATGTGATCACGCGACCTGTCCAGCGACTGTATTTTCTCCCTCCTCGGACCTGTACCTCGGTGGGGTTATAGTATGCGAGATGCATTGATCCGCACATACCCATACGGGGCTGCTGCTTCATCAGCTTGACCATCGCCGACAATGCCTTCGAATCCACCACCGTATCGTTATTCAAGACCCAGAAATATTGTGCTTCGGGATCTTGCAGTGCGTAGCGAAGTCCTACGTTATTTCCGCCTGCATACATCAGGTCAGCGCCCACACGAATGATGACCAATTGTTCGCTGGAAACCGAGATGCCCCGCCCGATCTCCGCGCGGTCGAACTCGCGGAATGCAACAGGCTTCGCAATCGGCGGAGAGGTCATACCTCGCAGGCTCGGGTTCGCACAAGGCGCCGTTAACGCGCCTGCTGCCCATTCCCGAATGCGTTCGAGCGACCCGTCGTCTGATCCGTTATCGCAGACGACTACCCGGAAGGGAACCTCCTTCATTCGCAGAACCGACTCAAGGCATTCAATCGTGTCTTTCCAGCCATTCCAGTTGACGATTATCACATAGTTTTGCATGATTCCCGTCCACGCGGTTTCTAACTTCCGTCGCGGCTCTGCATCAATAAGGCAGTGCGCGGAGCAGTAGTAACGCCGAGTTTAGTGCAGAGAAAATGAGGCTCTAAAACCTGTAAATCGCCGCCGAACCAGTTGCCGACACGATGCCTCCGAGATTCGATCCGATGTTCTTCAGGTAACTGAACGGGACATAAATGATATCGTCTGCACGCAGAGCAATATCGGCCCGCTCGCCTTTCTGCATCTTCTCTAGGCTGATCGGCATTTCGACCCACGAGCCGCCTTCCTGCTTACGAATCAGGCGCGTCTTGTTCGCCTTTGCGCTTGGTTCCGGCGAGCCAGCGAGAGATACGGCCTGCAACAGGGAGAGTGTTCCATTGTTGGTTGCCATAGGATAGCCACCCGGCCGCGGTACGTCTCCCATGACATAGACTACGTCGATCTTTGGAACCAGAACGATGTCTCCCGGATAAACCTGCGCATTCGAATCAAGCGCTGTCTTCGATTGATTCGAAAGGAAGTATTGCACTCGTTCGCCGCCATTGTGGCGCTCGATGGTGACATGGCGATCCGCCAAATCGGTGGTTCCACCGGCAAGCGCGAGCACATCAATAACCGAGCGCGGCGTCCCAGTGGGGAAGGCGCCAGGATGATTTACCTGTCCCAACACCGTCACATTTTGAGTGGCATATTGGTCGACTGTGATCGACGCGTGAGGAGTGAGCAGAAAATTGCCGGCCTTCAATGCGTTCTCCACCACCCCTGCCGCCTGCGAAGGAGTCAAGCCAGCCACTTTCACCTCTCCGCCAAGAATCAACGTGACCTTGCCCTGATCGGTGACGCGGACGTGCTGAGTCAAGTCTGACGATTCCAGCACCTGAATGGAAATCAAATCGCCAGGCCCAATCAGCAGACTTTCTGTCTTTTCCTGAGCTACGCCGCACTGGCTGACGCCTAGGAGCAGGCCTAAGATCATGCAGAGCTTAGTCATTCTCATTGGAACCCTCCCCCTGAGAGTAATAGTTTTTGTATCCATAAGCCCCGTAATAGCCATAATAGGCTGCGGAATGGCTGGTAACCCCGTTTAGCAGAATCCCGATTGCTGGCTGATTAGGATTGGAAGCGTGCTGACGTAGAAGATTGAAAGAACGCCGTAATCCTACACGGGTCGTGGACCTGAATCTCGCAATCAGAACAGTCGCGTCGGAGTACGCAATAAGTGTCTGCGTATCTGACACGGGCAGCACAGGCGGCGAATCCACCACGATGAAGTCGAACTCGTTCCGCCATTGGTCGAACAGCGAACGAAGCGACGCGGACCCCAGAAGTTCAGCGGGATACGGCGGAACCGGTCCGGCAGGCAGAATGGCCAGATTTGGGTGGTTGGGGAGGAACTCAGGCTCTGCTTTTGTCGAATGATCGGTAAGAAGAGTACTCAGGCCTTTGGTCGTCTTCAGGTGAGCTCTCCGTTTCAGGACAGGCCGACGCATATCGGCCTCGACCAAGAGCACCTTCTTGTCGTATTGAGCGAGGGCCACGGCCAGATTCAGCGATAATAGCGACTTGCCTTCAGACGGGCTCCCGCTGGTAATGAGGAGAACCTGGGGCGGGTTGCCGCTTCTTGAAATCAGGAGGTTTGAGCGCAAGCGGCGCACCGATTCCGCGAACTCCGAACGTTCCGACTCCATCAGCGTACCGCCGGCGTCTCCGCCAGGAAGTTGCTTGCTCGGAGCAACGACCCCAGCGAGCGGGACGAGGCCAAGAAGCGGCATACCTGCGGTTTCGATCTCCTCAGTTCCCTGAATTTTGTTGTCGGCGGCATCAACCAGAAGTGCCGTGCCTCCGCCCAGGAATATCCCCATGAACAAGCCGCCGGCCAGCAGCAGTGCCACGTTGGGTCGGCTGGGCTTTGCTGGTGGCAGTGCCTTATCGACATTGGTGATATTCGATGACTTCATGCTTTCAAGAATGCCTGCTTCCTTAAGCCGCTTAAGCAGATCTTGATAGAGTGCCTGGCTCTGCTCCGACTCTTGGGAGAGGATCATGTACTCAATCGTCTTATCGTTCAGCTTCTCCGCCGCCTTACGGTCAGTCTCGTAGCTCTTTTGAACACCAGACTCTGTCGCCGCTGCGATGTCGAAATCGTTCTTCGCGCGCTCTGCGATACGATTGGACTCCTGCTCCATTGAGTTCTCGACGCTCTTTAGAGAAGCCTTTTCTTCGATGAGCTTGGGGTACGCGGGCCCAAACTGCGATTCATCCTGCCCGATCTGGGCTTTAAGCGTGGCCTCCTGGGCGCGTAGATTCTGGATTAACTGGAGCGAACTCGACACTCCCTGTCCGGACTGGGTCAGTAGCGATGTGCCGGCCAATTGCGAGATCGTCTCGGGGTTGCGAGTTTTGGCAACCTTGTAAATCGCTTCCTTGACGATCCGGTTCATCTCCGACTGGGTAAGCAAGGCGGAGGATTCCTGCAGCTGGTCCAGAACCGGGCTGTACACCACAGGCTTGCCTTGCAGATCGGTTCCACCGACGCCGAAAATCCCACTGCCTTGCTGCAAAGCAACAACCTTGGCTTGGAGATCTTCGCTTTGTTTTCGCAAATCGCCTAGCTGATTCTCAAGCCACGATGAAACCTGGTTCGTGGCATCGTATTTCGTCTGGAACGTGTAGTCGATCAGAGCTTGAATCAGGTGATTGACCACAGCCGCCGCGACTTTGGGGTCGCGATTGCTGAAGTCGACCTCGATCAATCGTGTACCGGCCTGAACTTTCACTGTTAGATGCTTATGGAAAGTCTTAAGCAGGCTCTCTCGGAGGTGTGGGGAATGCTCGAGGTCCGCGCCGGGATTATCCGGAGGACCGGATGGGCTGAACATGTTCAACACATTGTCGATGATCGGAAACCGCGACTGGAAGTCGAGATTATTGCGCAGATCCAGATCTTTGATCACCTTGAGGGCGAGCGAGTCCGATTGCAGAATGCTGGCTTCGGTCTGCAGTTCCGTATTTATGGTCAGAGAATCCGAAGCACCGCCCGCTGCCCCCCCAATCATGTCTTCTAAGTCGAGCGAGTCGGACGAAGATTTCTGCAACTCGAACACACCCGCCGCCTCGTACCGCCGGGTCATGATGAGGCAGGCAAGCACCGAGAGCAGGAAGACGGCAATCATGACGCCCAAGGCAATCCGCCGCCTCCTGTCAAGAATGCGCATCAGGTCTTTTATCGAAAATTCTGTGACTAGTTCTTGGTTCACAATGTAACTCCCGCAAATTCTTAGGTCATTTAGGGTTTCGACGGAGTGCAGGCAAACGTAGCAAAACCGCACAGTACATCGGGCGCCGGCTCACGAGTCGCGGGTGGCCGGAGGAGTCCAAAGCCCCAGCTTTCCCTTTTCACCATCGCGAACAGCGTTCGTGACCAACTTGAGCCTGTCGATTCTTCCGGCTCGTGAGGCAACTGCACGTAAACGGGCGAAGAATATCCGCCGATTGATCTGGCGGATCCACGATCGTGCCCCTCTGCGAGTTTCGAGGTAAGCGCGATTCCGCACCTGGTAATATACCTGCTCATCCGAGCCGCGGTGGATAAGAGTATGAACATACGGAATTCTGCGCGAATCCTTGGTCCAGGAGGATTCGAGATCATCAATCCTAGCGGCCGGAATAACCCAGATTTCTCCTCCTGCGCATGTGACCCGCATTGTGAATTCAATATCTTCCCAATAGAGTACAAACTCAGGGTTCGGATAACCGAATCTTTCAATTAGTGCTCGATGAAAGAGTAGCCCGCCCCAGGGGGCAATCGCCCTGCGAAAAGGCTGAGTGACTTGAGTTCTCTGCCGATGGCGTTCCGCACCCGGTCGTCTCCGCCAAATGCCCAGTGCCAAATCTTTGAGATGGAACCCGAGATACCTGTTAGGGGAAGGCATGGCCGAGTTCGGCCGGTCGCCGCGAATCCACTCCTGCTCCGGACGATACGCGCTCACGCACAAGCCGCTGTGACTGCAGTTAGCCAGTTGTGCCTGGTAGGCCGACTTCAACGCGTGCACAGCGCCGGGCTTGAGGAGATTATCATCATCGAGCAGTAGCAGGTATTCGGCGCCGTCATCCAGGGCCGCTCCAATGCCTGTGAAATAGGCGCCCGCAGGCCCCTGGTTCTTCTCCAGCCGAATCGTGCGATGGGCACCGCGAAATGATTCGCGCATTTTTGTCGCGATGTCCTCATCGGCAGCATTATCGATCACCACTGCGCGGTCTATCCCCTCCGCAAAAGCTGCCGTCAGTGTCTGGTGCAGCAGGTGCCAGCGCTTACGGTTGGTAATGGTGACGACCGTGATATGCATGAGTGGTCCTTATTGTGCCCCAGCGACTGCACTCAAACCCATGCAGCGACGCGCCAGGCGGTGAAGGTCAGTCCGCTCTTCCGCCTTGAAATTCCAGACATACAGAAGCAGCGCGGTTATGGCCATCCCGGTCGCAATGCCGATCACGTAGAATGGCGTTGAAATATTTTCCACGTACATCCAGGCAAGCAGTATCGAAGCCGGAGCTGCGCAGAGCATAGGTCGCAGAATGCCTTCGGCCAATAATCGGCCTCGGTCAACATGCACGGCATGGTCGATCAGCTTTATGGAAACCGTCAAGTGCACTGCCACGCCAACAAATGCTCCCACCAGTGTGCCGATCGCGACGCCAATTGCACCCATCCAGTGCACCAGCACGAGACTAACGCTGAGGTTCACAGCCCCCTCCGAAATAGGAGAGAGAAGAATCTTGGTCTGTTGACCGGCGCTAAGACTAACCATTGCAAATGGGCGGAGGGTCGTTCGAACAAACTGGCTCACCACCAGCACCATAGCGAGCGGCAGCGAATATTTGGCATACACGGGCCCGACCCATAGGCGCAAAAGGATGCTCATGCCGGCCACCAGGGGCAGGGTGAGCAGAAGCTGAATCGCCGTGCTGTACCGCGAAAACTTTATAAGGGCGGATCCCATCCTCGCGGGGGAGGCAAGGCCGCTCATTGCCGAGGTGACGGGGAATACCACGCTGGTAATGGCAATTTGCGGAACTGTCACCATGCTGGTGACCGTGGAAGCGAGAGCATAATAGGCTGCCGCCGGAAAGGCAAAGGCAGCCACCACCGGCATATCTAAGCCGGTGATCAAGAGGCCGCAGAGTTGCGCGATGATAAGCGACCCACCAAATCCCAGGAATTCCCGAATGGCTCTTGGGGAGACGTTGGACAGTCGAATCGTAACTCTATCACGCCATCTGCTCCAAAAGATCAGCAAAAGCGCAGGCGATATCAGATTGCCGATCGCCCACCACACTGCCATTCTGGCTAACCCTTCATGATGAAAGGCCGCCCATCCGATTCCGAGAGCTCCGACGACCTTGCCCGTGACTGTCGCGATAGCTGAAAGCTCGTTCTTCTGATACGCGCGAAATGATCCGGCCAGCGTTGAAAACGGCAGCGCCGAGCCGATCGCACATCCGATGAAGATCAACGCTGCGCTCGCATCGGATAGAATCGTTCGCGGAATATCCTTGAAAACAAAGCCGAGCCGCCACGCAACCAACCAGCTTGTGACCGCTGCCAACGCCCCCATCACCAAAAGCACGACCTCAGCGGTGGTAAGCATCCGCCTCATGTACTCCCGGTCTCCGGTGCCTCGCGCGCGAGAAACAAAGTGGGTAATTGTGAGTTGGATCGTACCATCGACGACCGTAAAGTACGCGCCGATTTGTAGCAGCAACATCCAGGTGCCATAGGTCGCGGTATCAAGCACCCGTACGAGGATCGGCGATAGGACAAGAAGAACCAGCCAGCCGATGCCAGGCTGGATCAGATTTGCCGCAGCATTCTTCGCCAGGAGACCAAGTGAGGTCATCCTTTCGATGTCTCGGTGCTGGGATTCCAGGCTTTCAGGCATCAACCTTCTCTTTTCGTGACAAGAACATTTCGTCGAAGTTCGATTCAAATTCCAGGCGTGTCGCTCTGGGTTGATTTTCGAAATTGCAGACCTTCACCCCAGGATTGAACAACGCTGCGAACTTTCGTGGGTTCGGGTTCCCCTACGCAAAGGGCGGAAATAATGACTACTGCCGCCCAGATAGTGCTGCCATTGTTGTACATTCCCAGGAAAAAAATGGTGGAACCAAACGCTGCGGCCGCGATTTGGAGCGATGTCCCTCCGGAAACGGCTCGATATTGAAGGAATCGCCAAGCCTTCCATATTAGGAAGCATGCCGGGACGAGACAGAGAAGGCCGAAATAGAGTGTCAGGTTAATAAACATGTTATCGATCGAGAATGGGACATATTTCGTCAGTTCGTGTCCTGCCGTCACATGTAGACCCGAAGCAATGCCAGACCCTAGCAGTTTCTCAAGAGTTGAGCTCGACGTGAAGCTCTGAAAGCACACAAACCATCCCTGCATTCTCATTACTGTAGAGGTGGAATTCTCAAGCCCCTTCCCGAGAAATGGGCTTGCGGTCGCTACGACAATAATCACCACAGCCAGGGCGCCCCATACGAGGGGCAGAAATCTGATGGGGAATCTTGCAAATCTCGGCCTCAGGAGAAACGTAGTGATAATGCTAAGGACGAGTGCGATCAGCGGCGCGCGGGTGTAGCTTGCGTAGCACCCGAATGCTGAGATAGCAAGGATAGAGAGCCCGATTGGCAACCTGGAGAATTTTCGGCAATATGCTACGCCAAGAGCCCCGGTGAATGCGCAGAACACCCCAGCGTCCAGTCCGTTGGCAAACAACCCGAAAGCCCGCTGCTGGCCGTCAATAAAGACGTCTGTGTCTACTTGCCAGCTCATGTCTCTGGCTTGCTCAGGCAATACCGGGCTATTCGTTTGAAACTGCCTCAGCTGAACAACGAAATTCGCGAGAAGCATAAGAAGAATCAGACGCACTATCACTTTCTCGCTGACCCCGATCCTCAATGAGAGCGCAACGGTCGCGAACATCAAGAAAGCAAATGCCACGAGGGAACTGCGAAGAATTTCGCCTGGAGGAATTCCCTCATTTGCCATTAAATGTACAGCGTCAAGCAAAACATAGGATCCTAGCAGAACTCCTGGAATCACCAGCTCGCTTGAATAAAATCTCTTTCGGAGATAGGCCCAAAATACGAGCAGTCCGAAGAACAGGTAGAAATTAACCCGGATGGGATAACCCCCATCGAAGAAGGCCATCTCTAGCTGGGGCACCAACCCATCGACAAGAAGTGGAATCACTGCAAGGGCGATTGCAAACCGAATAAAATCTGGCAGAGTCAAGTAAGGGACGGATAGCGGTCCCCCATGCAGGCCGGTCCTCTCCACCGGTGGAGGGGCAACCATCGTGCGCCAATCGCCCGCAGGATACGGGCCGGCGCTATTATTCTCTGAATAACTACCCATCTTAGGATTGTCTCATTTCGTGAATAGGTATGCCAGACCTGCAGATCCTTGTTCTTGCTTTATTGCCATACGCGCACCCAGTCAACATTCATCGGCCATTTGGGGCCGGTACCGAGGATAAGGAATATGCTGTCTGAATCGACGAGCTTGAAGACTCCGTTTGGAACCGATACCTTGCGTTCCTCATCCAGTGCCGGTTGGTTACCGCGGCTATCGGCCGAGTAAGATTGCTGCCCAACTTTCGTTCCATCGAGATACCAGGTTATCTTATCTTTCGTCCAGAGGCAGCCAACGGTGTGCCATTGTGTCCAGTCCACAAGGGTGGCATAGGTGTTCTGCTTGTTCCGGACGTTGGTGGCGTTCGTGCCGTCGGACTTCCACACGTGTACAGTTCCGCCAAAAAAGGCATAATGAGGTCCCCGGTCACCTTTAAAGGCTTCAAAGAAATCAAGTTCGGTCCAAGGAGTGGGGTCCTTCTTCTTAAGCCCGCTCATGACATGGCGCACTGATAGCCCCCAGAACGCCGGCCAACCTTGACCACCGAAACGCTTCAGCGTCGGATCAAAGTCAATTCGTGCCTCGAAATATCCGAACTGGAACGTATGTCCTTTATGCGTTCGATAGTTGAATGTTGCCAGTCCCCAGGAGTTGTGGAAGTCGGTGTCTTCGACAGTTAGCTCGGAGTGCGCCACGCTGAAGTCTTTTGGAGTTAGATTGTTGCCTGGCGTATGCGGATACCATTTATATCCCGTGTCTCCAGTGTCATGCACATCAATAGAAGCTATCGAATCAAAATCATCACAAAAGCTGAGACGGCGAAACGCGGCCGATGCGGCCGCAGAAGGCGGCGAAGCCTGTGAGCAATTACCTGTCGATCCGATAGGATCAGGCGTACTTACAGCGGCAGGCTGAGCGTACATGAGTTCAGCGGGATTATTGGCCAACAAAGAGGCTGATAACAGAGCAGCGCCTGCGCATAACGCAACCCGCAATATCGTTCGCGAGATTTCATTCGTCATTGGGTCCTCCCGGAAGTCTCTGGTTATTGATTCCGTCCAAAATGGCCCAACCGCTTGCACCTTCGAAAACAGACACGATCTTGACGAACTGTTTACGCCTCATCCGCCCAGTACGCGGGTATCGTTCCCAGATGGCTCTTCAGGCCATTCGATAGTTTCGCTTCGTGCCGCCCTAACTGGTATCCCAGAAATTTTGCGGCCGTACGCAAAAAGACCTTGGGCACGAGTAGTGGGTTCTCTTTGCTGACCCAGGCAATCTCAGATTTGACGAAGCGCATTCCTTCGCCGGAAGGTTCACCGTATTTTTCCCGCAGCCAGCTCTCCCGCACGTGCAGAACGCCGAAATCAAAGTAACGGCGGAAGATTTGCACCAGTGTTAGGTTGTGGGAGTGCCGAACGGTAGCCTCCGCCACATAAGCCGTCTTCCAGCCTTGAAGCATCATCCTGGCCGCCATCCATGTATCCTCGGCCGAAACTATGTCTCGCGGAAAACTGCCGACAGCCTCCAATGCGGTTCGACGATAGGCGGCCAGCGTATCTGAAAGGAAGATCGCCTTGTGCCCCATCGTCTTCCTCGATTCGAAATCGCGCACGACTGAGCGATCAGGATAGTTGAAGGCGCACGCATGCGCGGCAAACGCGTCGGCCCCTGCATGTGGAATTTGCCTCGCATATGCCGCTCCGATTTCCGGGTCCTCAAAGACGCGCAGAAGATTCACGAGAGTATCCGGAGATGCCATGATTGCATCCTGCGTCGTGTATACCAGCAGTTCAGCCGTGGGAACGAGCGTTGCCGCCAGCGCGCGGGTGCCCCCATGGTTGAATTCCTTTTGCCGTATCTCGTGAACGCGGAACCCCCAGGAGCGGGCGCGCGCGACCGTGTTGTCCCTCGACTCGGAATCGACTATAAGCACCTGGTCGGGACGAATGCCTTGATCAAGAAGCGGTCCAGGAAACAAGTCGAGGTACCGCTCGGCATTCCAGGTTGGAACGATAACGGCGACGGTTGAGAGGTCGACTAGACTCTGGGAGTTCATTGGGAAATTCTCCGGAAGAGTGTCATTCAATTCGCAAACGCTTCTTTTGCTGTGTCGAGGATCTCATCCGCGATCGCCAGGCTGGCGGTAGCGCCCGGGCTGGGGGCGTTCAGCACATGCAGTGCCTTGTTTTGGCGAACGAAGTGAAAATCCTGGAGCAGATCGCCGTTAGGAGCCATGGCCTGGGCGCGCACTCCGGCGCCACCCGGGGAGAGGTCCTCTTTCTGCACAGCCGGCACCAGCCGCTGCAGAGAACGGCAGAAGAGCTCCTTGCTGAAGGACCTCTGCAACTCCTGTATGCACATCACCGGATAGCGCATGAAGAACTTCCAGAATCCGCGATAGGTGAGACTTTCGACGGAGTCGCGGAACGAGAAATCGGTCTTGCGATATCCTTCGCGAGCCAGCGCCAGCACAGCGTTGGGGCCGCACTCCACGCCGCCGTGGATCATGCGCGTAAAGTGCACGCCGAGGAATGGAAACTTGGCATCGGGCACCGGATAGATCAGGTGGTTAACCAGATGGTGGCGCTCCGGGCGCAGCTTGTAATATTCACCACGGAAAGGCACAATCTTCGCCGTGTTGTGATTGCCGCCCATCCGGCTCACGCGATCGCAGTGCAGGCCCGCACAGTTGATGATGAAGTCGGCTTTGAAGTCGCCCCCGCGGGTCTCAATGTTCCAGCCGGATCCATTCTGTAGATTGGTCACCTCGGAGGAGAATCGCACCTCTCCACCCTTTGCCGTGATCTCGCTGGCCATCGTACGGCACACCTCGAGATAGTCGACGATACCCTCCTCGGGCACGCGAATCGCTTCCAGCCCGGCGGCGTAGGGCTCGACTTCGCGGATCTGTTCGCCCTTGAGCAGTTGCAGCCCCTTTAGCCCGTTAGCGGTGCCGCGCTCCAGCAGATCGTGCAGGCGCGGAATTTCCTCGGATTCCGTGGCAACGACGATCTTGCCGCAGCGCTCGAAGGGAACGTTGTGCTGCTCGCAGAACTCCACCATCTGGCGAATGCCCGATACCGCCAATCGCGCCTTTGAGGAGCCTGGTTTGTAGTAAAGTCCGCAATGGAGAACACCGCTGTTGTTTCCACTCTGGTGACGGCCCGGACCGGGCTCTTTCTCCAGCAGAAGCAGGCTGGCTGAGGGATACCGCTGCAGCATACGATACCCGGTTGCCAAACCTACAATCCCGCCGCCAATAACAGCTACCTTCATCTTGCACCGCCGCCAAATTCGGTTGCGTACCAGCGGGCCAGCTCATCCCAGGCCGCCGTCTCGCTCCACTCGCCTTCTGGTAGCGGAAGAGACTGCGTGTTGACGCGCATGAGAGGTTCGCTGAAATCGGTTTGCTTGCCCAGCGTCACATCGCAGGCGAGCCCGAGGCGCTTGCGCATCTCCGCCGCAAAGCGGAGGGTGAAAGCGCCTTGGGACTCGACATAGCCCATCGGTGCGCATTTGACGGCAGTGCCCTTCTCGGCGAAGTCAGCATAGTGAGCCGCCAGGCGCGAAACGTGGATGTTATCGCGGATATAGTCAGGAGTGCGGACCTCGGCCGACTTGCCGGCGTACCAGGTCTTCATCAGGTAAGCCGTAAAGCGCGGCTCTTCGAAAGGTCCGAAGGGATTCGGGATGAGGAACTTGCCCAGCGACACGCCGGCGATCTGCGCGCGATACTGCTGAACCTTCCAGGTCACGGTCTTCGACAGTCCATACGGCGAAAATGCCCGCCGTGGCTCTTCCCCCGCTCCCTCGTCGGCCTCGAACACGCTGCCGGTTGCCACCGCGCGTCCCAGTCCCCGCGTCGCGAGCTTCTCCAGCAGTGCCGAAAGTCCTTCGGTGTTGTTCTTCAGCGCCTGTACCACGTCGAAGTCGGGGCTGCGGTAATTGGTCACATAGGCTGCATGAAGGCAAAGCAGGTCCCATCCGCTTTGGCTCTCTACTACTTCCAGCAGCCGGGGCGATTGAGTCGGCGTTTCCCAGTGCCGCACCACCGAAGCAGGTAGCGCGTCGATACGCCGCCGACGCCCCAGCTCGTACGACGCGGCACTAGCCTGAAATGTGGCATGAACTTCATGCCCCCGCTCGGCCAGAGTCTTTGCAAACCAGAACCCGGTGAACGAACTGGCTCCTGTGAAGAGGATCCTCATACCGCTAAATCCTTCAGCGCCGCATTCAGATGTTGCTCTTCTGAGAAATCCGGATGGGCAGCATCCTTCGGCGATACCACGGCAGGCTCCAGAGGCCACTGAATCCCAATCCGCGGGTCATTCCAGCGCAGCCCACGCTCTTCCGCGGGAGCGTAGAACGAACTGACCAGGTAGAGCGCTTCGGCATCGTCCGATGTGGTCAGAAATCCGTGCGCGAAGCCAACCGGGACATACATCATAGTGCGGTTTTCGGCGGTCAATTCCGCGCCAAACCATTTCAGATAGGTCGGTGACTTGGGCCGGAGATCCACAATCGCGTCGAACAACGAGCCGCGAATGCAGCGCACGACCTTCACTTCGCCCGACGGAGGCAGCTGATAATGCATGCCGCGCAACGTACCGCGCTGCGCACTGAGCGAGTTGTTGACTTGCACGAACTTCGTAACCAGGCCGTGCTCGCCGAACTCGCGCTCGCAGTAAAAACGCGCGAAGAAGCCGCGCTCATCGCCCCGCTTTTCCAGATCGATCAGATATGCGCCCTTGAGAGGCGTCTCCGTGAATTTCATCTTCTTCCTCGAATTGCATCCACTTCTTGGGGGTGGCCGGCGGCTCGCCCGCCGGCCACTGATTCTAGGCGGTGACCGGTTCCTGGCTGAGACGGTTCATTCGGTGTTTCAGCGTGCGCAGGCGAACGTAGCGGTCGCCAGTGAAGTCCTCAAGGGAGAATTTGTGCTCCACCATCTTTCGGTGCAGCTCCTCCATTCCCTTTTCCAGGGTGTACTGCAGCGAGAACTCGGGAAGCTGCGCCCCGAGCAGATCGAACGACACACGGTAGTTGCGCGGATCGTTGCCCACCTCGCCCGTATAGACCACGGATGCGTTCGGCACCAGCTTCTGCACGAAATCCCCCACCTGCCGCACCTGATAGTTCTCGGCGTTTCCACCCACGTTCATCGGCCGGTTCTGGATTTTCTCCGCCGGCGCCTTGCTGAATGCCACGAACGCGCGCGCAATGTCGCGGCAGTGAATGAGCGGGCGCCACGGGCTGCCGTCGCTCATGATCCGGATATCGCCGCGCGAAAGAGCGCAGCCCAGCAGGTTATTCACCACCAGGTCGATGCGTAGCATGGGCGAATATCCGTACGCCGTCGCATTCCGCAGGAAGCCCACGGTGAAATTGTTGTCGCCCATCTCTCCGATGCCCTTCTCCGCGGCAATTTTCGACTCCGCGTACGCTGAGACCGGATTGAGTGAATCCTGCTCTGTCAGATCTAACTTCTCTCCCTTGCCGTAGATCGAGCAGGAACTCGCGAAAAGAAAACGAGAAACTCCAGCCTTTTTCGCCAGCGCCGCGAGTGCGATGGACCCATCGCGATTGATCGAGTAGGTGATCGAGGGATCGAGGTCCCCCATCGGATCGTTCGAAATGGCGGCCAGATGCATCACGCAGTCGTGGCCCTCCAGTTGCTGCGCGGTCAGAGTGCGGAAATCCTGCTTCAGTTCCTTATCCGCGGCCACAGATGGGTCGAACTCACAGCCCTCGAAAAGATCCAGATCTACACCCGTTACAGAATGCCCCTCAGCTTTCAGAATATCTACTAGATGAGTTCCGATATAGCCGCGGCTGCCGGTTACAAGTATGCGCATGTTTTTCCTCCTGGTCACAGGTTGGTGGATACGAAAGAGTGAGTGAAATCCGTCAGACCGCGCTGCCCACCAGCGATGGGCACTTCCAAGGGGCCTTATTGGTCTTCCACAAATCGTTCAGATAATCGCAATCGCGCTGCGTGTCCATGCACTGCCAGAATCCCTCGTGACGATAGACGCACAGCTGATGATCCTGGGCGAGACGCGTGAGCGGATCCTGCTCAAGTACGCAGCCGGGGTCCTTGGAAAGATAATCCGTAAATCCGCGGCGGAAAAGGAAATAGCCGCCATTGATCCAGTTAGCCTTGAATTCCGGCTTTTCGGCGAACTCCATCACCTGATCGCCATCAAGTTTGAATTCGCCAAAACGTGATGGCGGATTCACGCCCAGCACCGTGCCGAGGCACTCGTGAGAGAGATGAAAGTCGAGTTCTCGCCCGAGATCGGCATTCGTCAAACCATCTCCGTATGTGACCGCGAAATGCTCGGCATTACCTAGATACTTGGCAGCCCGCGCAATTCGTGCACCGGTCATGGTTTCTTCACCCGTATAAGCCAGGGTGACCTCCCAGTCGTCTTCATGATCCACAGAGTGGATCTTCAGATCGTTAGATCTGAGATTCACGGTGAAATCGGAGTTCATCGAAGAATAGCTCAAAAAGTACGACTTCACCACGTCGCTTCGATACCCAGTGCACAGAATGAACCGTCGGAAGCCATATGCGTTATAGGTGCGCATGATGTGCCAGATGATGGGGTGTGTGCCCACGGGAATCATGGGCTTCGGACGGAACTCGGTCTGTTCGCGCAAGCGCGTTCCCAGGCCGCCGCACAAGATGAATACTGGAATATTTTCTGGATTGGGCTTCATTGGCTTCCCTTCTCTAGGCTTGAATCATCGATGCATTCCATGGACCGCGATCGATTCCGATGCCGCTCCTTACGATGGACCGACAAGTGTCATAACTCGAGGACAGGCAGAAGATGTAGCGGCCGTTTGGTCCAACGGCTCCGCGAACTGTACTTGATGATCGGGCGCTCAATGGGCGGCGACCGGGGGTGCCACTCTGGGCGTCGACGATTCCTGTGCTTCGCCGCGGTCTGGAAGCAAAACGTTGAGCCAGAATCGGGAAAATGCCTCCATCCCGCCTCGATCTTCGAGATATCGAGGTGTACCGTCGAGTATGCGGGCAATCTCAGGATATGCAATAACACTTACACCCAACGCTCCAGTGAGCATGGCAGGGTCTACATTCCTTAGTGATCCCGTTTCAATGTTTTTTTTCAGGTACGCCTTGACCGTGGAGAAAATTGGTACCAGAAAGTCTGCGCAAACATTTCCTGCCTCCCATCGGAACTCTAGAAACGCGACTGCTATGAGACGGAGAGTGTCGGGGTTGAGATAGGCCGTGTCCACCAGTTGCGCCAGCAACTGGGGCAGAACAATTTCCGGACTGTGCGAGCCGGCGATGGATTCAATGAGCTCGCGTCGCAGCTTCAGCGAGGAAAACCGATAGCGGAGGGCTCCCCAGAAAATCTGCTCCTTGCTTTCGAATTGCCGGAACAGCGTGTTCTCCGAAATGTCAGCCATGCGCGCTATTTCCCGCGTGCTGGTGGCGTGATACCCATGACGGGCGAAAAGCCGTGCTGCCACCTGCAACACCTGGTCAGATCGCTCAGAACCGCGGGGAATTGTACTCATGCTTCATCCCTCTCTATGTCAGGAAAAGAACTTGTAGTTGCGATTGCCGCAAGGTGCTATTAAGGGACAGCCTTTCAAGATCGAGTCCTGAAAGGCTCCGGTCATACCCATCGATCAGAGCCGGGCAGGCATCAGGATTGGCAGGACGCATAGAAGATCGGGAATCACTCCGGAACGGATTCGATATCTTCTGCGTTCACTTCAACCATCGCGCGCTGATTAATCAGGTCCACAGACAGCACAAACCACAGGCAACTCTTCTTTCGCATCAAAGTGCCTTCAACCCCTTGCATGGCGCCCCTCCGGATGCGGACTTTTTGTCCGACAACCACTTCCGGCTGCGGCTGCAATCGGTCCCTGAACCCGTCGGCACGCAGAAGATCGATCACGCTGCTGGGAATAGGCTGGGGCCCCTGGGAATTGCCCAGGACGCGCAGAATGCCGGGGACCCCCAGAACCCTGGATCGTTCCCGCTCGCTCATCTGCACAAACAAATACGAGGGAAAAAGAGGGCGCTGAACCTTCACACGTTGACGGTTCTTCCACTGTTTCTCCTGTATGTAGGTGGGGAGAAAGGCATCGAGGCACCTTTGCTTGAGGTGGCGGACACAGGATTTTTCGTGCTGGGGAAAGGTATAGACGCCAAACCAGTTTTTTTGTTCAGGCTCTCCGGCTAGTGAGGAATCGACGGTAAGCGGCGCCGAACGGGGAGGAATACTGTTATTGAAACCCGGATTCATTTATGCCTCCTGCGGACTATTCCCCATCCAGCGGGATGTGTAAAACATGGCTTCGCCATGGTGACTTAGCAGGGCCGATCCCCGTAAGCCCGATTTCTAATAGATTTGTGAACATCCACGGAGAACAAAGGCGCTCCGATCGGCAACGTCGCCGTCGTTCCGCCGGTGGCAGAACCGACGATGAAGTTGTCCGAGTGGGACCTGATCCGGGGCGTTCGACTCGCTTTGCCTAAATAGCTTTGCGTGAGAATGAATGTAAGCGATCACTGCCATCTTTGCAAGGCAAATATTTGCCTCCGCAAGTTCCGCAAATCAAGTTCTTCTTATTTTTCAAACATTTACCTGAGAGTAACCGTTTCGCAGCATTACGAAGGTAAGGAATGTGAGCAAGTGCCTGCATCCAAAATGCCAGGCCGCGAAACCCAATCCCGTTCTGGGGGCTCAGTCAGTACAGGAACAACCATCAGGTTAAACCAGAGCATCTCAATTGCAAGGTTGTCTACCATTATGGTATACATAGCCAGAATAGTTAGCTGCTGGCCTCGGTCCGTTTGGCGGCTACCTGCCGGGCGGACCAATTGAGGATCTTGAATCAATGGAATATCTCATTGGATTTTTCATCGCCGTCGTC
>Ga0157369_10003501_pt1 | contig 18649 bp, 18 predicted proteins | sample C25metaG_FD_113461 | JGI IMG/M metagenome (GOLD analysis project Ga0157369, IMG submission 113461) | Corn rhizosphere microbial communities from Kellogg Biological Station, Michigan, USA - C2-5 metaG | ecosystem: Host-associated > Plants > Roots > Rhizosphere > Soil | place: USA: Michigan... | reverse complement strand
TGGGCGGCTTGGCTGTGCAAAATCCGGAGATTGATGTCTTGCCCGACAAGGAGCTGGACGCGTTCCGCATGGAGCACTCAGAGAAATCTCGTGACGATCCGATCTATGGCAGCAGTTTGGACCTGAGTGAACTTGCACTGGGTATGAACGTCATCGGCAAGGTCCACACTTACATCGCATACAAAGAGCACAAGCTCTACATCACCGCAGCCGACGCGCGCTGATCGCCGTGGCACCGCACCACGGGGTGGACTCCGATTCGATGTCAATAATACTGGACATATAGTCTAATATACGTTACATAACGTCCTGTATTGTCGACAGGAGATAGTCATGTCTTTCCGGGAGAAAAGCGCCTGGGTTTCGCTTCTGGCTTATCTGGCAATCTACAGCTTCTATTTTACGACCTTGGGGTTGGCGTTCGGACGTGGCGAAGCGGATGGCGTGCATTTCCTTGGGCTCCTGAGCAAATCCGTCGTGCTGTTCGTGGTGGTGACGGTGGTTCTGACCATCATCCTCGCCGTCTCCGCGCCGAAGGATGCGCAGACGCCGGAAGATGAGCGCGAAAAGCTCATCAAGCTCCGGGCCAACAGCGCGGGCGGATATGTACTGGCGACGGGCGTGGTGATTGCCATCGGCGCGCTCTATTTCGACGCCAGGAGCTTCCTGGTCATCAATCTTCTGTTCTTCGCGCTCGTGACGTTTGAGGTCTTCAAGCTCGCGATGCAGCTCGCACTCACGCGCCGGGGCGTGTGAGATGGTGCAGACGCACATCCGCAACGAAATCCGCAAATTGCGCTTCGAGCACAGTGAGATGACCCAGCAGGAACTGGCTGACCGGATCGGGGTTACGCGCCAGACGGTCAACGCCATCGAGCAGGGCAAGTATTCGCCCTCGCTGGAGGCGGCATTCCGGATCGCTCTGGTCTTCGGATTACCTTTGGAGCGGGTGTTCCACTATCATCCGGAATAGAGTCGCCCGGGGAAGGATATGAAACGGATTCTCGAAGGCGCCTGCGCGCTGCTGCTCGCGTTGGCATTCGTGGGCTTCGCTGCAGCCGGCGAGCAGAATGTCTTGCTGGTACCCATAAGTGCGCCCGAGCGTACGGTCGTGGTCGTGCTGTTCGACGGCTTCGCACCTGCCGAACTGGACGCCACCAAGAACACGCCGAACTTCGACCGGCTGAAGCGCGAAGGTGCCTGGTCGCGCCACCTCGTGCCCGCGTTCCCGACGATCTCCATGACCAACCACGCGACGTTCGAGACCGGCTGCTGGCCGGCGCACCACGGCATCATGTCGAACTATTTCTACGATCCCGCGCACGGCCTCTATGGCAGCGACAACTACTCTGACGCCGACTGGCACACGGGCTGCGAAGCGATGTGGGAGGCCGCCGAACGGCAGGGCGTGAAGACGGCGGCGCTCAACTGGGTCGGCCGCTGGTCGACGAAGCGGGGACGGCTCTCCACCTTCGCGAACGCGAATGTGCCGTGGAAGCGGCGCGAAACGAACGACGTCATCATGGAGAAAGCGATCAAGCTGCTCCACAACACAGGACCCGATCATCCGCGCCTGATCGCGCTCTATTTCAATATCCCGGACGATATCGCCCATTACAACGGCGTCGCGGGTGCCAAGACGCAGGAAGCGGTGCGTGCGTGCGACGCCATCGTGGGCAAGCTGATGGCGGCGATAAAATCGATGCCCGCCGGTCGCGAAGGCACGCTCGTCATCGGCACCGATCACGGCATGATGGATGTGGGGCCGATGATCAATGTCGGAAGGCTGATGAATCTCTACGACATCCACGGCAAGGAAGCGTCGGACGGCGCCACGGCTTTTTTCTATCTCGACAAGGGCGAAAGCGCCGATCGCGTCGCGAAAGCCTTAAGCGGCTATTCCTACGCATTCGATGTCTACAAGAAGGGACACTATCCCGCGTTTGCGCATCTGGGCGATGGCGCGCGGGCGGGCGACGTTCTCCTGGTGGCGAAGCCGCCCTACTGGGTCGTGGGCTCAGCGCAGATGCCGCACTGGGCGTATTGGCTGGGCGTCACCCATGTCTGGCCGGTGACGTTCACGCCGGTCACGGGCGACCTCAAGGCGACACATGGCTACGATCCGCATGTCGTGCAGATGCACGGCATCTTCTACGCCTGGGGCTCGGGCGTGGCGCCGGGCAAGGAATTGAAGCGCGTCGACATGATCGACATCCATCCGACAGTGATGTCGCTGCTCGGTCTCGCGCCAGGCAGGCCGGTTGACGGCAAGCCGATGGATCTTGCGCGATAGGCTAGCTGGGCTCGCGATACATCCAGGGGAACATGAGCCCGACCGGCACGATCCAGAGCGTGCCCGCGAGCGCGTAGTAGAGGAACAGGACGAACCAAGGCGCATTCGGCATCGCGTGCGCGAGGTGCATGCCCACAGCCGCCGCGATCAGCGCATAGATGGGGAGCCAGATCAGCGTGACGATGGCGCCGATAAGCTTCTTTGTGCGTGGCGTCATGAACCTTCCAACTATCTCACTCGTCATGGCCGCCCTTGAGGCAGCCATCCAGAGTCACGTGCTCGCCATCGCTCGTTGATGGATGGCCGGGTCAAGCCCGGCCATGACGAACAAAGTGTTCAATTCTGTTCCAGCCTAGAAGCGCGAGGATGCGAGCTTCACATCGGCCATCGACCACGCCTTGTCAAACTCCGCCTTGACGCTCTTGGCCTCCGCCGTCTTGCCCTGTGCGGCAAGCGCCTGTTCGAGGCCGAACAGCGCCCAGCCGTCGATGCGGTGTTCCATCAGACTGCGGCGATAGACCGCTTCGGCCTCCGCCGGCTTATGCGCCTGAAGCAAGGCGGCGCCATAGATATGACTCACCGGCTGGTACCAGTAGTCAGGCTCGGTGTACGGCAGCGCATCGTAGAGATCGCTCGCCTGTTTGAACAACGCGAGCGCCCTAGGCAGGTTGCCCCGCACGCGCGCGATCTCGCCATCTACCAGCGTGAGTCCGAGTTGCGCCATTTGCGTACCCGGAACCGGGAACGCGTCGATGGCCGCGAACTCCTTGTTGGCAATCATGGCCGCAAGCAATGCGCGCTCCTCCGCGGCGTGCTTGAAGTCGTGCTTGTTGGCGTAGGCGAACGCCCTTGCATAGCGGTAGACGGCGGTCGTGAGCTTTAGATCGGGGGGCGGAAGCTTCTCCGCCAGCACATCGTTCCACTTGCCGAAGCGCAGATCCGTCACCACCGGCACAAGGCGATAAAGCTGCACCGGCGGCAGGCCCGCCCCCATCGGCACACCGGCTTCCGACGCGCGGATCACGCGCCCAGCCGCGTCGTGCGCCGCTGCGGACCGGCCGAGCATCTCCGACGACGTCCAGAGGAAGTGGATGTTGTGGGAGTAATAGGCGAGGGGATAGAAGCCCTGCGCCTTGCAGGCGGCGATGTAGTCTTCGTCCTTCTGCGCCGCGAGCGTGTTGACCTTCACGGCATCCGCATAGCGGCCGACGCGGAAATAGATGTGCGACGGCATGTGCACGATGTGACCGGCGGCCGGCATCAGTGGTTCGAGCTTGTCGGCGGCGGCCTCCGCGCGCTCGGGCGTTGTCGAGGCTTCGACGGCGTGGATGTAGAGATGCAGCGCGCCGGGATGCAGTGGTTCTTTCTTGAGGACGCCTTCGAGTGTCTCATCGATCTCAGCGCCATGGCCCTTCGGCGTCTTCGCGTCGGACTGCCAGTAATCCCAAGGCTGCGTGTCCATCATCGCTTCGGCATAGAACACACCGGCATCGAGATCGTTCGGATAGGAATCCCAGACCTTACCCATCGCCTGCGCAAAGGCTTCGTCGAGCGGGTGACGATCGTCGGGCGGGTTCTTTGCATAGCGCGCGGCGAGCGCCTCGATCCAGGCGACTTCTTCCGGGGAGGCTTTCGGTTCTAGCGAACGCGCCATTTCGAGCGCTGCCCAGGCCGGCGCGGCGGCATCGGGTTGCATCGGCAGATTGATGTTGGGGCCGAGCGCGAACGCCACGCCCCACCAGCACATCGCACAATCCGGATCGAGCCGCGCGCCTTCGCGGAACGAGCGGATCGCCTCGGCATGATTGAACCCGAACAGGAGCCGCACACCCTGGTCGAAATAGGCCTGCGTCTTGGGATTGGCGGTCGTGATCTTGTGGGTGTGATCGCCGTAGCCCTCGAACAGCGGCGCGCCCGTCCTGTCCGGCACGCCCGCATAGACCGCGGGCATCGGCGGCAGCGTCATCTTCATGTTCATGCCGCCCATGGCGGATGGCTGATCCGCCATCGTCATGCCGGGCATCTCTCCGGCAGCCAGGGCAAATCCTGTGAATGCGCAGGTGGCGAACAGAATGGTGGCGATGGTTTTCATGGTGACCTCTCCCCAAAGGTTTCCAAAGGATGCGCCTGCCGCAAGCGTGCGACAAGATGAGTCGCAAGACGATTGGACGCGAGTGGCGGGAGCGATTATCAGATTGGCGCAATGACGCGTGCCGAAAATCCCCCGTTTTCTTGGCGTTCGCCCGGCCGCAAGGCGGTGGCGATCTGGCTGTTCGCGGTTGCAGCGATCATCATCGGGATGGTTACGCTGGGCGGTCTGACCCGGATCACGGGTTCGGGGCTTTCGATCACCGAATGGGACCCGATCATGGGCGCCGTTCCGCCGCTCAGCGATGCGCAGTGGCACGGGGCGTTCGCGAAGTACCAGCTGATCCCGCAATACCGCCTCGAAAACCACGGCATGAGTCTCGACGCGTTCAAGGCCATCTTCTGGTGGGAATGGACGCATCGCCTGCTCGGGCGATTGCTTGGCTTTGTATTCTTCGTGCCGTTCGTCTGGTTTGCGTGGACCGGCGCCATCGCGCGCCGCGAATGGCCGCGCATGCTGCTCCTGTTCGCGCTCGGCGGGCTGCAGGGCTTCGTCGGCTGGTGGATGGTCGAAAGCGGGCTCGAGACGCGCGTCGCCGTCTCGCAATACCGGCTCGCGATCCATCTCGGTGTCGCGATCATCCTCCTCGGCGCGGTCCTGTGGACGGCGCTGGAATATCTCAGATTACCCTCTCCCCCTTTAAGGGGGAGAGGGCAGGGTGAGGGGGCGGCAAACATCGAACTCGCTGCAGGCACCCCCTCACCCCAACCCTCTCCCCCGCTTCGCGGGGGCGAGGGAGTTATGTTTGGTTATGTGCTCGTCGCGCTCGTCTACATCCAGATGCTGCTGGGCGCCCTGGTCGCGGGACTGCACGCGGGGCTGATCTACAACAGCTGGCCGTCGATGGACGGACGCGTGTTTCCGGAACTGAACTTTACCTGGATCAGCTTCTTCGAAGACCCCGGCCTCGCGCAATTCGACCACCGCATCGGGGCTTACATTGTGTTCTTTGCAGCCTTGGCGCTTTCATTCCGTATACGGAGCAAAAAGCCGAGTGCGCAGTCTATCAACGCCGCGGGTGTTGTGGCAGCAATTGCTGTGTTTCAGGTCGTGCTTGGAATCGTGACTCTGCTCACACAGGCTCCGCTGGCACTCGCAGCGGCGCACCAAGTGACGGCCGCAGCGTTGTTCTGCAGCGCCACCTGGCTCGCGTTCGAAATCCGCTACGCCGACATCGCCTGATCGAGATCGGCGATGATGTCTTCGACGTTCTCGATGCCGATGGAGAGCCGCACCACGTCATCGCCGGCGCCCGCCGCCGCGCGCTGTTCGGGTTCGAGCTGGCGATGGGTGGTGGAGGCGGGATGGATGATCAGGCTGCGTGTGTCGCCGATGTTCGCGAGGTGGCTGAACAGCTTCACATTGTTCACCAGCGCCTTGCCGGCCTCATAACCGCCCTTGACGCCGAAGGTGAAGATCGAGCCCGCGCCTTTGGGGCAATAGGTCTTGTGCAGGCCGTAGCTCTCATCGCCTTCGAGGCCGGCGTAGTTCACCCAGGCGACCTTGGGATGGCGCTGCAGCCACGTGGCGACGGCGAGCGCGTTGTCGCAATGGCGCTGCATGCGAAGCGGCAGTGTCTCGGTGCCGGTGATGATCAGGAACGCGTTCATCGGTGCCAGCGAAGGCCCGAGATCGCGTAGCGAGAGCACGCGGCAGGCGATGGCATAAGCCATGTCGCCGAAGGTCTCCCAGATCTTCATGCCGTGATAGGACGGGCAGGGCTCCGACAGCGTCGGGAATTTGCCGTTGCCCCAGTTGAACTTGCCGCCGTCAACGATGAGGCCGGCCATCGAGTTGCCGTGGCCGCCGAGGAATTTCGTCGCCGAGTGGACGATGATGTCCGCGCCCCAGTCGAACGGCTTGATGAGATAGGGCGTGGCCATCGTGTTGTCGACAATCAGCGGCACGCCCGCGTCGTGGGCGATCGCGGCAATGGCTTCGATATCGCAGATCGTGCCGCCGGGATTGGCGATGCTCTCGCAATAGAGCGCCTTGGTCTTGTCGGTGATCAGCGCCTTGAACGTGTCGGGCTTCTGACCGTCGGCAAATTTCACGCGCCAGTCGAACTTGGCGAAGGAATTCTTGAACTGCGTGATCGAGCCGCCATAGAGCTGTTTCGCGGCGACGAACTCATCGCCCGGATTCATCAGCGGATGGAAGGCGATGAGCTGTGCCGCATGACCGGACGCGACGGCCAGCCCCGCGCGGCCGCCCTCAAGCGCCGCAATGCGCTCCTCGAGCACGGCATTCGTCGGGTTCATGATGCGCGAATAGATGTTGCCGAAGACCTGGAGATTGAACAGCGCGGCCGCGTGGTCCGCATCCTCGAACACATAGGCGGTCGTCTGATAGATCGGCGTGGCGCGTGCGCCGGTCGCGGGATCGGGCTGCGCGCCTGCGTGAACGCTCAGCGTGTTGAAGCCGTATTCGCTCATCGCTCGTTCTCCGTTCGGGGAAGATATACTACTAATGCAGTAGGGTTTTATGTCAACGCTTGGGACTCCGTGCGTGCTCCGGGGCCCGCCTTCGGCGGGCACCTCAGCATGACGCATGGCTTTTGTCGAAGCGCGTCACCCTGAGGTGGCCGCAGAGCGGCCCCCGAAGGGGCCAGAGATTTAATGGTTTTGCGTATCGGCGTGCTGTGCCTGCTGCTGTTTTTGCTGGGCTGCCTTTTCCTGCCGCTCTTTCGTGACGGCCATGTGATGGCCGATGACGCAGCCGGCGACCGCGCCCAGCACGGCATGGCGATGCATAAAGTGTCCCGCCACGCCGCCGACCACAGCGCCCTTCAGGCAGCCCTTGGCCTCGGCGGCGGACGCAAATGCCATACTCCCAGCAACGACCAGCGCAGCAATCTTCTTCATCGGCGACTCCCGCTTTTCACTCCTGAGATATGGGCGTGCGCGGGCGGTCTTCAACCACGCTTGAGCGATCCGCCCTTGCCGAAGAGCAGCGGTTTGCGGTTGTCGATGACGCCGCGGCTGACCCCCATCCACCCGATCTCCCCGGAGAGGCGGCCATATTCGATCTTGGGGCAGCGGTCCATGACGACGTTGAGGCCGGCGGCGCGCGCCATCTCCGCGGCTTCCTCGCTGATCACGCTGAGCTGCATCCACACCGTCTTGAGGCCGAGACGGTCTTTCTCCGCGAGCGCTTCCTGCACGATGCCGGGTGCGGCTTCGGAGGCGCGGAAGATGTCGACCATGTCGACCGGCGCAGGTACGTCCTCGAGCGCGGCATAGACCGTCTGCCCCAGGATCTTCTGCCCCGCCATGCCGGGATTGATGGGATGGATCACGAAGCCCTTCGCGAGCAGGTACTTCATCGCGAAATAGGACGGCCGCATCTCATTGCCGCTGGCGCCCACCATGGCGATGACCTTGGTCGAACGCAGGATGCTCTTGATGTAATCGTCGGTGTAGGTGGGCATCAGGCTGCTTGCTTCTTGACTTTTACGGTCACGCTCAACCCTGCCTTTGTCGCGAGGTCGACAAGCGCATCCAGGCTGAACTTATTGATCCGTCCCTTGAGCAGATCGTTGAGACGAGGCTGGGTGATGTCCAGGCGGGCGGCCGCCTGCTTCTGCGTGATCTTCCAACGCTCCACAGCGCCCTCAAGTGCAATCATGAGTTCGGAGCGAATGGTCAAGCTTGCGCGCTCGGCCGGATTGTCTTCGAGCGCATCCCAAACGTTTTCATAGGCTCTGATCTTCGCCATCTCATGACCTCGCTATCTCGGCATACCGCCGGGAAGCAACCTCCAAATCCCGCTTCGATGTTGCCTGTGTTTTCTTCTGAAAAGCGTGCAACACGTATACGGCCCCAGCGATGTTGGCGACATAGACCACGCGATAAGCCCCGCTTTCGTCGCGAATCCGTATTTCTCTTGCGCCCGGCCCGACGGTCTTTAGCGGCTTCCAATCCTTCGGGTCGAGACCGGCTTGAACGCGATAGATCTGATGACCTGCCTCGTTGCGCGCCGGTTCCGGGAATTCCCGAAGTCTCTCAAGCGAATCTCCGAGAAATCTTGCCGGTTTCATACTTATATCAGTTCAGATATAATTTATCAAGATTGCTATTCGGGCCACTTCGGGTCGCGTTTTTCGACGAAGGCGCAGATGCCTTCGTTGGCTTCGGCGTGGAGCATGTTCTCGGTCATCACCTGGGACGCATAATCGTAGGCATCGCTGAGCGGCATTTCGAGCTGGCGGTAGAAGGCTTCCTTGCCGATCTTCACGGTGGCGCGCGGCTTGCCCGCGACCTGCTGCGCCAGCGCCATCGTCTCGGCTTCGAGCGTTTCGTGCGCCACCACGCGGTTGAGGAGGCCCATGTGATAGGCTTGGTTCGCGGAGATCATGTCGCCGGTGAGCAGCATCTCCATCGCGTGCTTGCGCGAGACGTTGCGCGAGAGCGCCACCATCGGCGTGGAGCAGAAGAGGCCGATGTTCACGCCGGGCGTTGCGAATTTTGCTTCCACCGAAGCAACCGCGAGATCGCAGCTCGCGACGAGCTGGCAGCCGGCGGCGGTGGCGATGCCCTGCACCTGCGCGATGACGGGCTTGGGATGCCGCACGATGGTCTGCATCAGCCTGGAGCATTGCGCGAAGATCGCAGCGAACGCGGCCTTGCCGGAATCCGCCTCCGCGCGATGGGCGGTCATCTCCTTCAGGTCGTGACCGGCGCAGAAGGCCGGACCTTCTGCGGCGAGCACGATCACGCGCGAGTCGTCCTTCGCCGCGTCGTCGAGGGCGCCCTGCAGCGCCGTCATCAGAGCTTCGCTCAGCGCGTTGCGCGCCCTGGGGCGGTTGAGCGCGAGGCGCAGCACGGGGCCGTTGCGCGACGACAGGACCAGCGGTTCGGAGGCGGGTGCGTTCATGGCGTCTATATAAGGCGTTGGCTGGGGAACCGCTACTTGCGCAGTTCCTTGATCAGGGCCTGTGCCGCCGCAGGATTGCGCTCCTTGGCGCCTGAGATGAAATAGAGGAAGACGTCGGTCTTCGCGGGTTTCGCAGGCTTGGCGACGGAGGGCAGGTCCTTGGGCGGCGTGCCTGTGGCCCAGTCCTCGGCACGGGTCTTCCACTTTTTGAGGTCGGCGGTGGTGTAGCCGGTTTCGACTTTCGCGGCGGACGACTGCAGCCGGCCATAGACGAAATCCGCGGTCACATCGGCGGCTTCGGGATAGTTGTCATGGTGGGCGTAGACGATGGCGGCATTGTGCTCGCGCAGCAGCGCCATGAACTCCGGCACAAGAAAGCTTTCGTGGCGCACTTCTATGGCGTGGCGGAGCTTCAGTCCTTCCACCGATTTCGGCAGCAGGTCCATGAACCTCGCGAAATCGTCGTGTTCGTATTTCTTGTGCGGCGCGAACTGCCAGAGGATCGGGCCGAGCTTCGATTTCAGGTGATGGACGCCGCTGGTGAAGAATTTCTCGATCGAAGGTCCGGCTTCCGCGAGCACGCGGCGGTTCACCGCGAAGCGCGGCGCCTTCATGGAGAACACGAAATCGTCCGGTGTCTCTTCCGCCCATTTGATGAAGCTCGCGGGCTTCTGCGAACCGTAGAACGTGCCGTTGATCTCGATGCTCGTGACCTTGGAGCTGGCATATTCAAGCTCGCGCGCCTGGGCGTGGCCTTTGGGATAGAACATCCCACCCCGCCAGGGCTCGTAGGTCCAGCCGCCGATGCCGACGCGGATTTCTCCGGAAACGGTTGTCTTCGCCATCGCCCTCTTGGTGCCGGACGGCACTTTTTTTGGATGCCACAGACCGGTAATCTAACCCGATATCGCGCTGGGGAAAATCTCATGAATAGCCTTCTGAAAGGCCGCACCAATCGCGCGACCTACTGGCTTTTGCTGGGTATTGTCGCGGCCATCTTTGCTGCCCTGGTCCTTGCAGGCGCCAAGCCGCCTGCGATCGGCGAAATGCTGGTGATCATTCTGTGTGTTCCCAGGCGTCACGATATTGGGTGGTCGGGATGGTGGGCGGCCGCGATAATCGTGGTGGAAGTATTGGTTTTGGTGGGTGCTGCGCTGGTGCTGCCCATGGATGACCTGCTTATCGTCGCGGGCGTTTACGTCTTTGGCGTAGCGGGTTTCCTTGTTTTCCTCGGTCTGATCCCCGGCCAAGCCACGTCCAATAAGTTTGGCGAGCGTCCGGCGCCCGGGATTTCGTTCGGGCGGAAATCCGCGGATCCCGACACGGTATTCTGATACCGCATACCGAAAAGAGCCATTTGATCGGCTTTTCGGCTTGACCTCGAACGGCGATGCCGCTACACGGCGCACCTCATTCGGAGACATCGTCATGAAAACCTACTCGGCCAAACCGTCCGAGATCGAGAAGAAGTGGGTCGTGATCGACGCCGACGGTCTCGTCGTCGGCCGCCTCGCTTCCATCATCGCGCTGCGCCTGCGCGGCAAGCACAAGCCGACCTTCACGCCGCATATGGATTGCGGCGACAACGTCATCGTGATCAACGCCGCCAAGGCGCTGCTCACCGGCGACAAGCTGAAGAAGAAGGTCTACTACCACCACACCGGCTATATCGGCGGCATCAAGGAACGCACCGCGGGCGAGATCATGCGCGGCAAGTATCCCGAGCGCGTGGTCGAGAAGGCGGTGGAGCGCATGCTCCCGCGCGGTCCGCTTGGCCGCCGCCAGCTTTCCAATCTGAAAGTCTATCCCGGCGCCGAGCATCCGCACGAGGCCCAGCAGCCCGAAGCGCTGGACGTCGGTGCGATGAACCCCAAGAACCACAATTTCCGTAAGACGAAGGCGGCCTGATCATGGCGGAAGATGCAAAGAGCTTTGGCGATCTGAAATCCACGCTGATCAAAGCGAAGCCCCAGACGCCCGCCGGCGAACCGGTGGAGCAGGGTGCTGCAAAGCGCGACTCCAAGGGCCGCGCTTACGCGACCGGCCGGCGCAAGGACGCGATCGCACGCGTCTGGATCAAGCCGGGCCGTGGCCAGATCATCGTCAACGAGAAGGACGAGAAGGTGTATTTCGCCCGTCCGGTGCTGCGCATGATCCTGCGCCAGCCGCTGATCGCCACGAACCGCGACGGCCAGTTCGACGTCATCGTTACGGTCAAGGGCGGCGGTCTTTCGGGACAGGCGGGTGCGGTGCGTCACGGCATTTCGCGCGCGCTGGTCGCCTATGAGCCGGGCCTGCGTGCGGCGTTGAAGCCGGGTGGCTTCCTCACGCGCGATCCGCGCACGGTCGAGCGCAAGAAGTACGGCAAGCCCAAGGCCCGCCGCAGCTTCCAGTTCTCGAAGCGCTGAGCGATCTATTCAATACGCGTACAATAACGGCGGCTTGGAGAAATCCAGGCCGCCGTTTTTTAACCCCGATCGCCGGGGAACTCTTGCTGAGAGAAAAAGGCACGGAGCCTTCGGCCCGCGCCGTTACCTAGCGAAGTTACTGCTGAAGCCAGAGGCACCCGTGAGAGTGGTTGCTGGTGTCGAACCAATAGCCTCCGATCGCGCCGTTGTTGTTGATCGCGGTCGCGACGGTGGTCGCCGCGCCGTCGAAGAACAGCGTTTTCAGCTTGCCGTCCGGTTGCCGCAAAAAGGCGCGGGCCGTGTTGTCGGCGAGCGTGTAGTAGCCCGCGACCCGGCCGGCGTTGTTGATGTTGTAGGCCAGTGTCCAGACGGCTTGCGGTCCCTTGAACGTGCTGATTGTGCCGTCGGGCGCCCTTACAAATCCGTTGTATGCGTGAGGCGCCGGATTATCCACATAGCTGCCGGAAATATAGCCTTTGTCGTTGATGCCAGTGACAATGGTCTGCGCGGCGTTGGGGCCCATGAACAAGGTAGCATTGCCGTCCCGGTCTTCGACAAATCCGACTTCATTCTGGTCGAGATCGTAAGCAGAGCCGGCGATGGAGCCGTGAGGTCCGAAAACAAAGGGAAACGCTGTATACGTGTTCGGTACGACGACTTCCTTGATCTTGCCGCCGGGCTTGCGGATGAAACCGCGGGGCGTGTAGTTCACGTCGTTGTAGTAACCGATGACGGCATCCTTTCCGTTGACACTGTACGGATTGGTGCCGTGAACGGAATTGTTTGGATCGAATGCGGTGATTGTTCCGTCGGCGGCCCGCAGAAACCCATGCTGTGCACCGGTGTTGTCGGTATAGTTTCCCGTGATGGCGCCGGAATCGTTGATGTTCATCGGGTAGGTGGACACCGATCCGGGTGGATCGAACGTCGTGATGGTGCCATCGGGCGCGCGTACATAGCCGTGCTTCACCTTGCTGCTGTCGGTATAGTAACCCGTGACAGCATCGGAATTGTTTTCGGACCAGACGTAGACGTCGACCGCGCCGTCGATTTCGAATTTGGTGAGAACCAGCTTGGCCGAGGCCGCATCGAGAGCGCCTGAACAGGCCAACGCCAGGGAAACTGCCCCCATTAGTTTGATGGATTTGTGCAACATGTCCTCCTCTTGGTTGGGTGGACTATTGACTGGACAAATGCAGCAGGTCCTCAATAAGAGTCTTAAATACTCTCGTGAAATCTTAAGGTGGCCAGTGAGTTAGTGCATGTCGGATGTATATAGCTTCGGCCGTTTCGCGCTGGACCCCGCGGAGCGCAGGCTCTACGCCGACGATGTGCCGGTGCCTCTTGGCTCTACGGACACAAGGCTTCTCATCGCTTTGGTCGAAAAAGCCGGCGCGACCATCCCCAAGAGCGAGCTCGTGGCGCGCGTATGGGGCCGGACTGCCGTCACCGACAATGCGCTCTATGTTCACATCAACGCACTCAGAAAGATCATCGGCGACGATTGCATCGCCAACAAGCAGGGGCAGGGTTACCGTTTCGTCTCCCAGGTCCAACGCACACGCAAGGCCGCGCACGCGCGATCCACGAAGGGCCAGCTTGGCAATCTTTTCGCGAGCGCGCTCGACGGTTCCCGCCTCATCGGCAGGCGCGAGCAGCTTCAGACGGCCTCGAAACTGCTCGCGCGCAAGCGGCTCGTGACACTCACCGGACCGGGCGGTGTCGGCAAGACGAAGTTCGCGCTGCATGCGGCGGCGAAGAGCGCGGCACAGTTTCCCGACGGTTTGTGGCTGGTGGAGCTGGCGAGCCTCAAGGATGCGAGCCTGGTTTTTGCCACGGCAGCGGCTGTGCTTGGCGTCGAGATCGGCGACAAGGCCAATCCGCTCGACACCCTTGCGCGCCATTTGGCGCGCCGGAACCTGCTGATCGTCCTCGATAATTGCGAGCATGTGATCGGCGAGGCCGCCGCGATGTGCGAAAAGATCGTCAACGCCGCTCCGGGCGTGAGGGTTCTCGCTACAAGCCGCGAAGCGTTGGGCTGCGCAAGCGAGCAGGTGTTCGAGATGCCGGCGCTCGCCCTGCCTGGCGCCGATGCCGTGAAAGCGGGGGCCGTGCGCGAAAGCGGTGCGGTCGAACTGTTTGTCGAACGGGCGACCAGCGCCGACGCGAACTTCAGGCTGACCGATGGCGATGCGCCTCTGGTGGCGAGGATCTGCAGCCATGTGGACGGATTGCCGCTGGCGATCGGCATCGCGGCAGGTTGGGCAGGTGTTCTCGGATTGGAGGCGCTCGACGCCAAGCTCGGCGGTTCGATCAAGAGCTGGCTCAGAGCGCGAAACACCTCTTCGCCAAGACATTCCACGCTGCACGCCACATTGGAGTGGGGTCACGATCTTCTCTCCGCTTCCGAGCGGGTTGTGCTCAGGCGCCTTGCCGTATTTGCCGGAACGTTCGACATAAGTGCGGCCGAAGCCGTGGCCGGCGGAGAGGACGTGCCTGCCGGCGAGGTGTTCGATCATCTGATCAGCCTCGTGCGCAAATCGATCATCGCAGTCGTGCCCGGAGCGCAACGCTATCGCCTGCTCGAGACGACGCGTGCCTTCGCCGCAGAGAAGCTCGAGAAGTCTGCGGATGCCGACGCCACGCGGCAACGCCACGCGCGCTACGTTCTCGGACTGCTGCAGAAGGCGACCGTGGAATGGGAAACCACGAGTGACGCGGTGTGGCTGGCACGTTACACGCCGATCATCGACGATCTGCGCGATGCGCTGGACTGGACGACCAGGGTCGATTTCGACACGGCGATTGCGATCGCAGGCGCATCCTGGCCTCTATGGTGGGAGACGTCATTGCGTCCCGAAGGGCGGCGAAGGCTGAGGGCTGCCGTCGATCTCATCACGGCCGACACTTCACCGGCCCTGGAAGCCCAGTTGCGGCGAAGCCTTGGCGAATTGTGGTTGAACAGCGCACCGGGTGATGCTGCTGCAACGGAAATCAAGCGTGCGGAAAAACTGTATCGCGAACTCGGCGACAAGCCTCGGCTCGGGATGGCGCTCACCGCTCTGGCTTTCACGTTTCTGATAGCCAACCATTTTGAAGAGGCGGATGCTGCAATAGCCGAGGCCATCGGCCTGCTCGAAACAGCCGGTCAGCCGCGGATGCTGGCGCATGCCTATTCCTATCAGCTGTGTGTCGAATCCTGTCTGCATCGGCCGGAACAGGCGCGCAGTGCAGGAGAAAAGGCGCTCCATCTTTACGACGCCATTGACGCTCCGCGATCTTCCCTGACGGTCGGCGCCAATCTCGTCGAAGCGGGCGTCGATAGCGGCGATCTCGATTACGCGATTTCGACGGCGAGGAGTCTCTTGGCGCGGATTTACGATACGCCGCACGCCTATCTGCTGGGATACGTGCAGGGTGTGCTCACGGCCGCACTGACCGCACGTGGCGATTTGCACGAAGCCTTGATGGCGGCGCGGGAAGCCGCACCGCTTCTGCGCGACGAGGGCATTTTGTTTTCGCTGTTCGATCACCTTGCGCTGCGCTCCGCACTTGCCGGGCGCATTACGGATGCCGTGCTTCTCGCGGGTCACGCAGACGAGGCTCATCGGCAGAACGGACATGCGCGTTGGCCCATGGGCGTTCGCGCGGTCGAGCGGCTTCGCATGCTCCTGAATGACGCCTTGCCGGAGAATGAAATCACGCGCTTGCGTGTGTTGGGTGCCGCTCTCTCCGAAGACCAGGCCATGACGCTGGCGCTGAAAGACTGAGCGGGTCTTCCGCCCGAAAAGCCCTGGTGAAAGCGGCGGTCTTTCGGGACAGGCAGGTGCGGTGGCGTCACGGCATTTCGCGCGCGCTGGTCGCCTATGAGCCGGGCCTGCGCGCCGCGTTGAAGCCGGGCACGGAACTCATAATTTAATGCCCGCTTTGCAAGCGTCTTATGCTCGTGGCAGATTTGCCGCCGGGGTAAAGGGGTGGATCCGATCATGACGGCGTTGACGGCATCGGTGATCCGCGGGACGGCGGGCGACGACAATCTCTCGGGTACGGGCAGCAACGACACGTTCGCGCTCTGGCAGGGCGGGAGCGACACGGTCGACGGCGGGGGCGGAAACGACGTCTTCCGCATGGGGGCGGCCCTCGATGCCGGCGACAAGCTCGATGGCGGCACCGGCAAGGACTACGTGCTCCTCAACGGCGACTATTCCGCGGGCGTCGTCTTCAGTGCGGATACCATCACCAATATCGAGGTGATCGCGCTGGCAGGCGGCCACAGCTACAAGCTGACCACGAATGACGGCAACGTGGCGGCCGGCGAGAGGGTGCTGGTCAAAGCCAGCGCGCTCGGCAGCGGCAACACGCTGACCTTCGACGGCTCGGCGGAACTGGACGGCAAGTTCTACATCGTCGGCGGCGCCGGCAACGACGTGCTCACCGGCGGCGCGAAGCACGACGTGTTCGATCTCAGCCATGGCGGCAACGACACCGCCCATGGCGGCGGCGGCAATAACACCTTCAACATGGGAGGCGCGTTCACCAGCGGCGACATCATCGACGGCGGCGCGGGCACCAACACGCTCAACCTCGACGGCGACTATTCCACCGCGTTGACGGTTTCCGGCGCGATGGCGCAGAACATCGGGACCGTTACGCTCTCAGGCGACAACAATTACAACGTCGTCTGGCAGTCCGCGATCGGGTCCACCCTCACGGTGGATGCTTCCACAGTCGGCTCCGGCTTCAGCGTCACGTTCGATGCCTCCGCGCTCACCAGCGGAGATGTGCATTTCATCGCCGGCGCCGACATCAACACGTTTACCGGTGGCAGCGGCGATGATGTCGTCGATCTGCAGAACTCGGGGCCGTATGATGTGCACGGCGGCGGCGGAGACGACACCGTCAATTTCGGTGCCAATTACGGCGCCGGGCCGTTTTTCTTGGATTTCGCCGATGGCGGCACCGGCAGCAACACGGTCACCTTCGACGGCGATTATTCGGCCGGCATCACGCTCGGGCCCGAGTCATTCCTCGTCTTCACCTACGGCCTGAGCAACTACCAGACGGTCAAGCTGCTGGGCGATCATTCCTACACCGTCACCTTCGACGATACGCAGGGCGGCGGCGCGACGCTGACCGGCGGCGCGGCGCTGACCGTGGACGCAAGCGCGCTGGGCACCAGCGATCACGCCAATCTCGATTTCTCGCTATCCGCCGCCCCCGGCTTCACCGTCACCGGCAGCGCGGGCGACGACACCATCACGTTCGCCGCAAACTTCTCCGGGTCCGATACGATCGACGGCGGCGCCGGCAACAACGACACGCTGAAGCTGAACGGCGACTATTCCGCCGGCATCACGCTCGGCGCGAGCACGATGACGAATTTCGAAACCCTCGTGCTCGGCGCCGGCCACGACTACAACATCACCTTCGACGACGGCAACATCGCCGCCGGGATCGAGTTCAGCGTCGACACGACGGCGCTTTCGGGCAACACCTTCACGCTGGACGATTCAGCGGAGACCGACGGCGTCATGGTGGTGAGAGCGGGGGCGGCGTTCACCACCGCGGACAGCTTCATCGGCGGCACGGCCGACGCGGCGCTGCTCCTCGACGGCGATTACAGCGGCGGCCTCGTCTTCGGGGCAACGACGGCCGAAAACCTGACCGACATCGAGCTCGCCGGTGGCCACAGCTACAACCTCACCCTGAACGCCGCGACGCCGGCTGTCGGCGCCGACATGGCCGTGGCCGCGGCCGCACTCGGCGCGGGCGACACGCTGACCGTCGACGGCTCAGCGGTGACCGATGCGCATCTCAACTTCTATGGCGGCGCCGGCAACGACGTCATCACCGGCGGCCAGGACGGCGACCTGATCGACATCAGCACTGGCGGCAACGACACCGTCCATGGCGGCAGCGGCGGCAACGAATTCGACGTGGGCGGCGCGCTGACGGCCGCGGATTCCATCGACGGCGGCGGCGGCGCCGGCGATCTCATCGCGATGGCCGGCGACTACACCGGCGCGAACGCGCTGGTGATGGGCGCGGCCACGGTCACCCGCGTCGACGAGCTCCAGCTCGGCGGCGGCACCAGCTACGACATCACCACCAACGACGCCACGGTGGCCAGCGGGGCGACGCTGAACGTCGACGCGAGCAGCCTGGGCGCCGGCGACACGTTCACCTTCAACGGCTCCGCGGAGACCGACGGCCGCTTCAACATCGTCGGCGGCGCCGGCAACGACACGATCACCGGCGGCAACCACGGCAACACCATCACCGGCGGCGGCGGCGCGGATACCATCACGGCAGGCGCCGGGGCGGACATGTTTTTCTACACGTCGGCGGCGGACTCCGCGGCCGATACCAAGGTCCATGCCGATACGATCGGCGGCTTCGACGCGTCCGCCGATCACTTCCACCTGCCCTTCGCCGTCACCTTCCTGTCCGGCGTCATCGCCGTGGCCACGGCCGACGATTTCAGCGACTTCGGCGCCGTCGCAAACAGCTACTTCAGTCCCGGAGAGAACGACGCGGTCGTGTTCCATGTGACCAGCGGCGCGTTGGCCGGACACTCGATCCTGCTGATCGATTTCAACGGCGATAGCTTCTACAGCGGCGCAAGCGACCTCGCCATCGACATCACCGGCTACACCGGCACGATCACCGGTGGCGATTTCATCTGACGGGCGGTCGCGCCGGGTTCGGGGCAGTTCCCGCAGCCGAGCAGGCCGCCCTGCGAAATATGCGACTGGAAACGCGCCGACCCGTGTCGCGGCAATGAGGGAACTCGCAATTTAACACCCGCTTTGCAAGCGCCTCACGCTCATGGCAAATTGCCGTCGGGCATCACCTTTAGGGGGCATCGTTGACGGCATCGATTATCCGCGGCACGGCGGGCGACGACAATCTCACGGGCACAGG
>Ga0157369_10003499_pt1 | contig 18652 bp, 14 predicted proteins | sample C25metaG_FD_113461 | JGI IMG/M metagenome (GOLD analysis project Ga0157369, IMG submission 113461) | Corn rhizosphere microbial communities from Kellogg Biological Station, Michigan, USA - C2-5 metaG | ecosystem: Host-associated > Plants > Roots > Rhizosphere > Soil | place: USA: Michigan... | reverse complement strand
TCGCAAGGTTCTGAATCGAGAGCCCTATGCCATCCATATGGAACGGGTTCTCCGACGTGCCGCCGAACTTGGGGTCGCGGTAGAACACAATGCGAGCCCCGCCCGCGCGGATCTCTCGGATATCCACCTGCGCCGCGCCAAGGAGCTTGGGTGCAAGATTGTCGTGAACACCGACGCGCACTCGATTGAAGAGCTTGACCTGATGCGCTTCGGCATCACCCAGCTTCGCCGCGCGTGGCTCTCACCTGCCGACGTTCTCAACACTCTTCCAGACGCCGAAGCGCTTCTCAACCAGCTCCGCCCGAAACCACGCTAGAGTGTGGCCGTTTCCAGTTCGGGGCACCCCGCTCCTGACACAGTGTCGAACCCAAAAGGTGGGAAACGGGCAACCCACTCGATCCACGGCAGATCAGGACTTCATCGAGCTAATTCGTTTGTCCCGGACAATTTAGGAACCCCAAGCTGAATGCCAACCGCCCTCACGCGAGTGGACCCGCGACCGAAAGACAACCAAACTCCGACCCGATCTCCCTAAGCGTAGGTGTGGGATTGTGGGTTCGCCGATGAGTTTACTTACAACGGGCCCGCAACACCTTGGTTCGAACCGCCCGTTATCCGTATTCATCCTGTTCAAAGGAGAAATATCATGTCTAGCGCGCGAATGTGGAAGGCTGCTCTCGGAGTAGCAACTTCAGTTCTGTTGTGTGGAATGCCCGTTGTGGCGCAGGACACGATGGGCTCACCGAGCGGATCTCAGTCGAACAGCACCCCCGGCGGCGCCAACTCCCGCACTATGTCTGGCAGGCCCGCGGGCTCGATGCAGGGCACAGTCGGGAGCACCGGGATGCAGGGCAGCTCCGGAATGAGTGGGGAATCGGGCAAGATAACGTCCGCCGATAAGCACTTCATGATGGAGGCGATGGAGGGCGATATGGCCGAGATTCAGCTTGCTCAATTGGCCCAGCAGAAGGCATCGAGCGCCGAGGTTAAGCAGTTCGCGCAACGAATGATAGACGATCACACCAAACTGGACGCCCAGATGAAGCCTATGGCACAACAGTTCGGGGTCCAGGCCCCCAGCGACCTTTCTGCTAAGCATAAGGCTGTTCAGACGAAGCTCCAGGGCTTGTCCGGAGATCAGTTCGACCGCGAATACATCAAGGCAATGGTCAGCGATCATAGCGAAGACGATCAGGCTTTCTTGCACGAAGAGAACGGCGCTAAAGATCCCACACTGAAGAACGCTGTGAGTCAGGCCGAACCCATCATCGCCGATCATCTGCGCATGGCGAAGGACCTGGATAAGTCCCTTAAGGGTAAAGGGGGGTCCAGCTCGATGTAAGCATTCCAACGCAACAGACAACGGGGCGGGTCGAAGGGGCTCCGCCCCTATTTTTGAACATCAGGCTCTGTCGTTCGCAAGAGCAGCCACATCAATAGCAACGCACCGAAATACATATAACTTTGCAGGATATTCAGTACGGGGATGGCCGCGAGGGAATTGAACGGCGAAAGAAAGTCTGCAATCAGGATCCATGCGATGGCGAGCGGCGCGACCTTACCAATCCCACGGCGATAGACGGCAAACCAAAGCCAGACGAAGATTCCCAGCATCACGCCGTAATGATGCTCCCACGCCATGGGCGTTGCGATCACGCACACCACCCCTGTCGTACCCAGGTCAGCCATGGACCCTGCACGGCGCCCCCATGGGTAGAGCAATGCAAGCAGGACCAGCCCCGCAGTGGTTGCCAATGTCGCGAAGTACACCCACGGAACGAATGGTGGGTAAACATATGGATGGTACGGCAGATTCTCGCCATTGAAGATAGCGCGATTAAGCAGTCCAAACATCGACTGGTTCGCATAATGGGACTGTGCCTTGCGGCTCAAACCTGAGAGCACGCGTAAGTAGTCGAGGTTGTTTCTGAGCCCGAATGCCGCAATAGACGCTGCTGTTCCGGCGGCAAAAGTCACAACCCCGGCGGCGAGCGCATTCCACTTCCTGCGCAGTGCGGCCCAGAGTAACAGCAGGCCGAACTGGGGCTTCACCATTGTGAGCAGGGCCATCGTAACGCCAGCGGAGCGCTGCATGTCGCTGATCCAGAACAGTGCCAGCAGCACGAACAGTAGATCGAGGAATATCTGTGCCTGTCCGAGCGAAAACGCCAGGGTGATCGGCATGAAGAAGAACGCTCCCAGTGCCGTAGCGAGCGCAGACTCCCAAGTCGGCTGCGTGCCGTACAGGCTTCGAATCGTCTTCTGGGCGAGCAGCACAGCCAGCACAACCACTGCGCAGACGGCCAGCCAGGAGCCGAGCATTAGTGCCCGGTAGACTGCCGGATCCCCCATCCCAACGCGTTTCATCCAAAGCAGCGGCAGGATAGAGGTCAGGGGATAGATCAACGTGTCGTACAGCTTCGCCTGATAGATGGGGAGGCTTGGATGCGCAAGATAGTAGTTCACTGACCCGAGCATCGGACCCCATGAGTCCGTGAACTGCCAGAAATGAAAAAAGTGCCGGTATCGGATGCGCATCTCGTCCACACCCGTGTGGAATACGAAATGAGCAATAAGCTTGACGCCGACGTTTGCCGCCAGAATGTTCAGAAGCACAAACCAGAGCAGCCGACGATCGTTTCGGGCCGGGCTCGGGGTGTTACTGTGCAGGGCCTGCTGAGGCGCGATATGGGCCATAATCGGTTTTGCGTTCTATTATCGCAACTTACAGGAACCTATTTCTGTCCAGCGGGACCTCTCCCGCGCCAATCGCGCTATCCTAAATGTGTGGGCCTGACCGCGACATCGCAGAATTCCGCCCAGCCGCTCGCTGCCGCTGTAGCTCAGAAGCAGGTAGGTTTGCTGGCCGATTACGCGACCCTCTTCAAAGTCCGTGTCTCAGCGATGGTAATGATCACCGCGGCTGCAGGCATTTATTTGGGTTGCCTCCGTTCCGGTATCAGCCCATTCAATGCCGATATGATCCAGGCCATCCTTGGCATCGCGGTGGTCACTTGCGGCTCTAGTGCGCTGAACCAGGTCTTGGAGCGTTCCACAGACAGTTTGATGTTTCGCACCCGAAACCGTCCGATGGCTGCCGGCCGCATCGGTCTTACACATGGACTGCTTGTCGGTTTCGCCTGTGTATTTGGAGGAACTCTCTTCCTGGCGCACGCAACCAACCTGCTGACAGGCATTCTTACTTTGCTGACCGCAGTGTCGTACGTTGCGATCTACACACCGCTTAAACGGTTCAGCACCATCAATACATTTATCGGAGCATTTCCGGGAGCGCTGCCTCCACTGATCGGTTGGACTGCTGCGCGTGGTGTGATTGAGTGGCCCGGAGTGGCGCTGTTCCTGATCCTATTTTTCTGGCAGTTCCCACACTTCATGGCGATCGGGTGGATGTACCGGGAGGACTATGCTCGCGGAGGAATCCGCATCGCAGCTACCATCCCAGATACTTCGTACGCTGCCAAATCGACTGCCGTCCAAGCGGTCTTCTACGCCGTCCTGATGTTCGGTGCCGCATTATGGCCCTTCTTTCTCGGAACTGCCGGTTCCATTTACGCTGTCGCTGCTGCAATTCTGTCCGCGGGCTATCTTTGGTACAGCATCCGATTTGCGACTATCGTCCGCAGTCCTGACCTGGAGGATGGAGGGGCAGCCTCGCACCGTAAGCCCGCACGCCAGCTGTTGCAAGCGTCCGTCATTTTTCTTCCGCTGCTGCTCGCCTTCATGATGCTCGACGCACGCGGACATCTGATGTTCTAGATTACGAACAGAACGGACCATGTCCACCGTCAATCCAAAATTCACCACTCTGCGTACGCCTGCCTCAATCGTCATCGGCATTCTTGCGATCTCGGTCCTGGCAAGTGCGCTGATCTGCTGGCTGGTGTATTACCACGCACCTACAGATGTTGCGGGTACGCATCTGCGTTCACTGCCGCTGGTCAACGCGGTCCTCAACGGCTTCGCGACCCTTGCCATAGTGACGGGATACGTCGAGATTCGCCAACGCCGCGTTCTTCAGCACCGTGCGTCAATGTTTTTTGCCTTCTTCTTTTCGTCCATCTTTCTCGTCTCCTACCTGGTCAATTTCACGCTGCACGGCGAGACCAAATTCAATCGGCTCAACCACTGGTGGCCGGTCTACTGGAAGCTGCTTGCGTCTCACATCGTGCTCTCGGTCATTGCTCTGCCGCTGATCCTCATCACTTTTTTCCTGTCATTGACCGGTCGGTTTCCTATGCATCGTAGAATCGCCCGCTGGACGTTTCCCGTCTGGCTGTACGTGTCGGTCACCGGCGTCATCGTTTACATCATGCAGGCGGCCTGCAAGTGACCATTCAGCGGGACACGCGACAGTTACTACGCACTGGCGTCGTCATCTTCGGCTGCGGAGCCGTAGCCGCTTTGCTGACGGCCACAGTTTTCGGGGGCATTGGACATCAGGGTCCGCACACGAACTCGGGTTGGCTCGCGTTGATGGTTGCGATGGGTTGCCTTCCAACCGGCGTGCTCACGCTCGCACTTGCTATCGCCAAGCTGATCGCGGACCGCAACAGATAGGCAGTGCTGCGCGCCGATCGTTGTTGGGGCGACTCTCATCCCCAGTAACTCAGCCATGCGTGCAAGGGTATGTCTTCCCCGTCGTCAGTCGTGGAAGTGGTGGGCGCGCTACCCATTGACCACAATGGTCGTGCCCTTAGCATAGAAACAGGGTCATTCGGAAATTACTCGGCTCCAGAAGCCATGCTCCGCGGACCGCACCTCAACCAAAGGGAGCAATGTCGTTGATTCAGTTGATTGCGTCCAAAGAAGAAGGTATGACCACACCCGAGTCCGGGCTGAAGCGTCAGGTCATGTCCTATTCCTCATCCATGATGCTGGTGCGCCACACGATGGAACGAGGCTGGGTAGGTACTCGGCACAGCCATCCGCACGAGCAATTGGTCTACGTCGTCAAGGGTGCGATCTGCTTCGAATATCCGGGAGGAACATTCGAGGCTCGCACCGGCGATTCGTTTCTCGTGCCCGGCGGGATGGAACACCAGGCCTGGGCTCTTGAAGAGTCCGAAGTCCTGGACATCTTCACACCCATGCGCGAAGACTACGCCTGACCTGCGGCAGGACAGCGCGCTCAGAAAGTCCAGGGCGCAGTAAAGAGTGCCTGGTAAGTTTAACTCTCCAGGCACTCAGGCATATCCAGCTCTGTGTAGCCTGACTAGGATTCTGACACCCGTCCGTCGGAAGCCGAACTCTTCCCGTCTGCGATTTCCCATACGCAACAAGCGCTTGAGTTTATGACAGCGGCAGATCACCCGTTCGGACGATAACTCACCTCGATTGAGTTAAATAACCAGAATAGCCGCGTTGGGCGCATCCATTTTCGCCCCACGACTGTGTTGATTGAATTGAAAATCAACACTCGTCCTGTTGCGTATGCGCAACAAGCGCGTCCGGAGCGTAATGTAGCTGCGGGAATCCGGTTCGCCGCACGCCTTAGACTCACAGGCACTTAGTCCCTCGTCTCACCCGCAATTTCGGATCCGCAACAAGTCAAATTATTTCAATAGGTTAGCACCTTGGTTCTCTACTCTCCTCCTGAGAGCGCAAACCGCCTCAGAAGGAGATTCTCCCAGTGAATTCAAGGCTCCGCATTGCAATCTTTTCCGCAGTGGTTCTCACACTCAGCACGCTCAACGCATCAGCATTCGCCCAGCGGGCAATCAGTCCGACTGCTACCACTTTGGCGGAAGATCCCGCCGATCCGCTCCCACTTCCTCCACCTCCGGGCCCGAGGTTCGCGGTAGACTTCTAGGACGCGTGGCAAAGTCGTAGACTGGTCGCCCGAACGGAGCTCAGAGATGCATCTATCCGCTTTCGACCGCCTGTTTTGGGCGACCGGTTTTATAGGGCAGATTATTCTCTTGGTGGTGCTCATGGCGCGAGATCGTGTCAGGGCATTTCCGTTATTCACAGCGATGGTTGCGAGCTCCTTTCTCTCAACCTTTGTCATGTATTTCGTCTACCTGTACGGATCCCCTGAGTCCTATTACTACGGCTACTGGATTGTGGGAACCATCAACATGCTCCTGCAGCTGGGCATGGTGTACGAAATTGCCTCTTGCCTGTTCGCCCCGTTGGGACATTGGGCACAGGACGCCAAAAGCTCTTTCATTCGCATAGTCGGGATTAGCATTCTCGTCGATATCATCTTGACGGCTCTCTGCTCCCCGGTTAAAAGTACGCTCATGCAAACCGTCGTCACGAGAGGAACCTTTTTCTGTTCTGCGTTGATGAGTGAGCTATTCGTCGGTTTGTTCGTTCTCGCCGCAACCGGCGGGTTTCCCTGGAAAACGCATGTGGGACGGATCGCTCAGGGTCTAGGGGCATATTCTTTTGTCGGCGTATTGTTTGATACGACGACAAGCTGGATGGGGTGGACGCACCAGGCCAGCACGATTCATGCGCTCAGCATGGTAAAAGTCGTTGCTTATCTTGGCGCCCTTACCTACTGGATCGTGTCCCTTTGGTACGACGCGCCCGAGCCTCGCACTCTCTCCGAGCCGATGCGAGCGCAGATATTCGGTCTCCACCGGCAGCTTGAATACGACCTCGGGAAAATCCGTGGGTGGAGAAAAATTTGAGCAATCTTTCCTTCACGATCGCAGTCGTCTTTTTCCTTGCCGCGCTCGGCATTCTACTGATGCGCCATTCGCGGCGAGTTCGTCGCGCGGCGAACTCCGACTGGGAGCAGTTACTTGATCGGTTGGAGCCGGTCAATAGAAGCGATATTGAACGAATCGCCCGGGACGCGCTCGACGAAGAATCAAGTGCTCTTGGCGAAATGGATGGATCATCCATGTTCTCCATGCTGGGGGGTCTCCAAGGGCTCGAAGTTCTGGAGCGGAACTGCCAGGTGCTGATCGACCTCGCCTCCTACGTCCAGCGCTGGTACCCGGAAGCCCTCGTCGTGTCCGAGCAGCTCCGCTTGAATGCACGCGAGTTGGAGTGGCACGTAGGGCGGCTCAAAGGCGCGGCCCAGACCGGTAATCTACAGACGGCCTTCGCTGACTATGCTCAGCGAACCGTCGTGATCTACTACGTAATGACTCGCAATGTTCTGGAGCTTTACACTCGAGCGAGCTTGCCCGGCCTGATACAACTCGAAGCCGCGTTGTAGTGTCGTCAGTTCTGCCGTCGCAGGAACACCGCTGCAACCGTGCCGACCACCTCGATCTCTTTCTTGAACCGCCAGCGCTTGCTGGACTCGTAAGAGAGAGGATGAGGAACCAGCGTCAACCACTCGGCATCTCTATCTAGCTCGCAGAACCCGGCGACGTACTCCGTCCGCGTAATCAGAAAGTAGATAGGACGATTAAACTCGTTGGTCCACTGTTTCCTGTTCGCGATCGCCCGTTTTTGCGTATCAATCAGCACGACGGATCCGGCTGGAATCATCGGCTCGAGCATTCGGTCACGGCACCCGATCACCCCTCGGCGGAATTGAGCCGGCAGAGACTCCGAGCCGGTGGTTAGAAGAGTAGTTTCGGGTGGCGGAGCATCGGAAAGGAAGGTATCCGGCAGCAGGACTCTAGCCCGTTCTTCCAGAGGCCCTTGGGAGAGCAGCAGGGTGGCGTTCGGAGCTGAGACGTGGTCGATCTGATGCGGCTTACCCGGCGGCGTGGGGCAAAGCGCAATCATCTGCTCGGCAGTCAGGCCATAGATCACAGCCAGAACAATTAGCTTGGTGGCCGAAAGGCCGCGGTCTTCCCGTTCCACCCGGTCCAGCCAGCTCGCCGATATCCGATAGGCCGGGTTGTCCCACTGCTGGGCCAGCCGGGAGCTCCGATCTTCCACTTCACGCAACGTGAGCTGCCAACGAACCCTGGTCTCGCGAAGCTTGTTGCCGATTCCTGCCATCGATAGCTCCGTATGCGCACACCCCCAGCTCAGTTCTTACTGGTGCACACAACACCATCCGAAGCTAATCTGTCAGTTTGCCGAGGCCATTCTATCAGCGCACCTTTCCTGATCCGAGTAGCCTGCCATGGATCAGCACTACTATGTGCAGTGCTTCGTGTGTGCGTCGACGAGGCATGCCCTATCCAGATATCTTATCCCGCCATATTCCTGATACTCCATGAGCGTGGTCAGGCCGTTTGCGGCTGGATCGGACCGGAGCACCTGCGAGGTCTTCGGTGGAACGTCTGTTCCGGCGCTAAGTGCTTCCTGAACAATGCGTCCAACGATTCTTCCATTTGCCGGTATCGAGAATCCCAGGATGTGTGCCACTGTCGGTGCGACATCGATATTGCCCATAGGCAGAGCGTCGACACCGTGCCGGAAATCCGGGCCCATGGCAGCCATATTATTTAGCGTCTGGTCCCGCCCAAATCCGCCGTGGTTTCCCTGTCCTTCCTGCAATGCGGTATCGGCCACCTGCGCGCCGCTCAAAAGGTCACCGGGAGTGCGGTAAAACTCTTTAAAGCTCACAACGATAGCCGGCCTCGGAACTTTGCTGCTGCCCAACAGGCCTATGTCGCTCAACCGCAACGCTCCGCCGCACCCGGTCTTTATCGAGCAGAAGCGATCATCCACGAAAATGCCTGACACATAATCAAGTCGGGAGAGAATCTCCACCAGAGAATGGACGAGCTCGCGGTCACCGCTGGGCACATACAGCAGATCCGACCCACCGTTGCCGGCGACAATCACCCGCGCGTCTGAGCCACCGAGTTCCTGCACCTTCTCGCCCAGCAGCGCGCTGCCGGTTGAAGGATGCTGCGAGTGGTCTCCGCCCACGGACAGCTCTGCATAAACCGAAGGACCCGAGGAGGCTCTTACGGCCGGGTCGAACATACGCAGATGAGTCCGAATGGCGAGGTCGATCGCGAGAAATCCGTTCGGCAGCGTACCTTTGGGCTCCGCCTTCTCCTTCCCGCTCAGTTCATAATCGAGCAGCGCCGAAGGCTCGCTCGTCTGCGTTCCATCTGCTGCGATCTCGCGTCGGCTTATGGTGGCGAAACCGTGGTCCGAGGTCACAATCACATCTGTTGTCGCCTTCATCTGGGGGTTGGCATCGAGCCATGCCAGCAGTTGCCCGAGGCACCTGTCGGCATTCTCGACCCCGCGCCGCACACTCTCTCCATTGATCCCCGGCGAGAGCTGTTGCAGACTGTCTCCATTGTTATGTTGGGTTCCGTCAGGATCGCGCGACCAGAAGAGCAGTACGAAAGGTTTTTTCTCTGTCGCAAACGAGGGCAGCAGCACCTTCGTCGCGACATCCACAAACCACTTCTCCTGCACGTAGTTCGCCGATAGCGTTCCCGGGGAAACCGCGTCACCCGTGAACCCATTATTCTGCTGTGAGTTCTCTCTATAACCATTGCTGCGGAGAGGAGCCTCTGCTGCCAGGCCCGCCTTCTCCAGCGCCTCATGCACCCTGGCAGGCAAAGGGAAACCGGTGTCTAGCCCTGTGGAATCGTCGATTACGATAGCATCGCTGCTGCTGAGCGAGCCTAAGCTATCCCAACTCAGCAGATCGTTCAGCTGGATCGCCGTAGGCCCCAGCTTACCCACGGATGCGACATTGACACCTTTCTCTCGCGCGAAGCTCAGCAGTGTTCGCTCGCCGAGATAGTTGCCGCCAAACGTGCGGTTCATGTTGGTCAAAACGTCGTCGGACTCTAGGAAGGGCACGACTGTTCCGGAAGCCTTCGTCACGTCGGGCTTTGTGATCCACACACCCGGATAGAGCGTGTTGCTGTAGTCTCCTGTATCGCCCAAACCGTGTCCCGTAGCGATCACGGAGGCGTTCGCGGTAGTGAAGGTCGGGTAAACCGAATGGCTGTTCGGAAAATCCATACCGCTCTTCCTCACGCGCCAGAGCGCCGGAGTGTCGTTTTCATTCACCGCATCGCGGCGAAGTCCGTCTGCCACGAAAATGATGACATTATGCGGTAGCGCAGCAGCCGGCGGTTGCGCAGAGCAGGGCAGAGTGGAGGCAAGCAAGACGAGTGCTGGAACGGAGATTTGAGTCCGCATACCGACAACAATATCAACCCTCCGAAACATCCGTGTAATCTGGCACCGTACCTAGTCAGTTTTCACTCCAGCCAGTGGCGCAGCTCTATGCCTAGAAACTCTTGCAGGCGATGAATGTCGTCCCGATAGAACTCAACCAGCCGTCTTCGTTCCTGCGGCAGCATTCCGGGCTCGAGCCCGCTTTTGAAGTGTGGAGTGGAGGGAACCTCCACTTCCGGTGGGACGAAGCTAGAATCCACCTGGAGAAAATCGAGCACCTGCCTCCACCACGATCCGTAGTCCTTCCGCACATCTTCATAAATAGAGATCAGCAGTTGCTCGCGAGCGAAATGCTCCAGATACCGCTGCACCTGACCTGTGTATTGGCCAAACGCGAGAAACGGATTGAACAGCCGGACCTGCCATTGGGGAAGTTTCCTGTCCTCAAACGCAAGATCCAGGTGGACTGAGAACGAGTGACTCACATTCCCATCCGCTAGGCTCTTCAGGTATTGGTGAAAGGCCCGTTCCGCAGGATCCATAAGCACCAGGATGATCTTCGCGCCGGGCACAGCTTCGGAGATTGCCTTGGCAGCCGTCTGGGACCACAGGTAACACACGCTTCCTTCTCCAACCGCACGCTCGGCCTCCACTGCTACGAACAACCTCTCGTAGTCAGCACGCGAGGTCACCATTCCGCCAAAACGCTTTGGTAGCGGATCGGTTGCAAAGTACTCCTGCATCATCTCCTCGCTGTTCCTCATGTGGGGATGCAGCGACGGATGGAAGTTTGCGGGGCGCACCTCCGCGGAGAAAAAATTGGGCTCCTTCATGGGGCTCATATAGATCTCGGGGTGTTGGTCCAACTGGTAAAAGAGAAGGTCCGTCCCTGCCTTGGGCGCACCCGCAATGAAAAAATTCGGCATTGTCATGCATGCACCGCCCCGTATAGATCCTCCCACTCCCTGGCACCGGGCGCGCGGTACAGGTTCCAATCCAATCTTCGAGCCTTGAGAAGGCTCATTCGCCCGGTCATGGCGCGCAGTAGCGCATCCCGTTGTCCCGGTGAGCTCTCGATGCTGACGCTTATCACGTATCCGCGAGTGAATCGCGCCATCTCTCTCGCGTAAGCCTCCAGGCAGGCCGGTTCGAGATCGGCCACCAGATGTGAACTAAACGTCAGGTCCACGCTTGCGTCCGGTAAGCAAGTCATCTCTCTCGGCGGCATCAAAACGACATCGGACGCGGAGAGGCAATCCCGCCAATTTCGCGTCTCACCATAGAGGAGCAGCCTTTTCTCAGGCCTCGACCGGCCTAGATAGTACGCGCACAGAGCAAGGCTTTCTGGCACGTCGAAGCCAACGTACGTGAGCGAGGAATCCATTCCGAGCAGAAAGTACGCCATGTGACCGAAGCCGCCGCCAAGTTCCACCACCGTGCTGCCGGTGGGAGCCAGGCTTCGGATCCGGTCAGCGCATGCATGCTGATATTCCGAGCCCGCAGCAACGAACACCTCATCGACTCTCATTCCTATAGGGTTTCCGACCTCGGGTGCGGCGAGCGCCGAAATCCCATACCTCCCGCCCGTCTCCGTCTTCCAGTACCCGATGCGGTACAGCATGTCCTCGTGCATCACCCTTGAATTCTCGCGATCTGGTTGCGTGGGTCTATCACTGCCGTAGCCAGGAGGGTGTCTCACCAGGCCGTGACCGCACCGGTTCCTGTAAAACCCGGAATACATGGAATGCAGTCGTCCAATATCGCAGGACCGAAGAGCATCTCGAACGGCGCCGAGATGCTTGGCTTCGACATCCTTCCACCACGCCGTCGCGCCAAATGCGTAGCCGACCGGCTCATCCTGAAGAGCCCGGTTGTAGGCGGCGCAGATGCGCTTCAGCAAAACACGCTCATCCCTGTCGAACTCGTCCCGTGACATCGTTCCTTGAGGAGCCATCATTCGCCGTCAGCGGATTCCACCACCATCACGCATCAGCGGGTGTCGAATGTCATTCGGTTGTCACCAGTTTGCACTCGGATTGCTAGTCCGATTACCTGCAAGGGGGCGCTCAGCGCACATAACGAGCAGCATCACGCGCCAAGCCGAGCAAGAGTTTTCGATGGATAAAAGAACCGTGCAGTCAACACGCCATTCATGACCTTGACTCAGGCTCATAGCATGGATTTGATTTGTGGTACGAACTAACGAGATGCGTGCTTCAATAGACTGATACGCAATAACTACTGCTCAGAATTAGGCAACTGCGTATCACTTTTCCCGAGCGGAACGTGTTATCTACTGCAGCTAGTCTGTCGCACTTCCGGACACGATATATCCCTTGACAACGATATATTGCTGCGAATAACTTGCTATTTGCCATAACAATTGCATAATACGCAACATCTCACTCGTATAGCGCAATGTGTGCGAGTAATTGGAGGTCACATGCAGATCATAGCCACGCTACGCAAGTTGGCGGTCGCGCTCATTTGTGTTTGCGCTTTCGCCGTTTCGGCCAACGCGCAAAACATCTTCGGATCGATCGTCGGAACTGTCAACGATCCCTCAGGCGCAGTACTGACGAAAGCCAACGTCACAGCCACTAATCTTTCAACGGGTGAAAAGCGAACCGTCACGACTGATGGCCAGGGAAACTATCAAATTCTTTCTCTACCCCGGGGTGAGTACAAGGTCGATATCGACGCGCAGGGATTTAAGCGTTTCTCCCGGACTCCCATTGAAGTAGTGGTGGATCAGGTAGCGCGTGTTGATGTCTCCATGGTTATCGGCGAGCAGAACCAGGTTGTGGAGGTGAATACCGCGCCTCCAATCATGCAGACTGATAGCGCATCACTAGGCCAGGCGATTGTAGGAACTGCGGTACGCGATCTACCTCTCAATGGCCGCAACGTACTAGCGCTGGTAGCGCTGGTTCCCGGCGTCGTGCCACAGGGAGCTTCGAATACGAACCTCAGCGGACAGAACGTGTTCGCGGCGGGTAATTTCCAGATCGGCGGCGGCAACTCCAACCAGGGATCGGTCCTGGTGGATGGAGTATCCGTGAATACGTCGTATGGCAATGCCGTCGAGCTGGTCATGGATCAGGACAGCATTCAGGAATTCAATGTCCAGACGCACAACAACACGGCGGAGTTCGGCAAGTACACCGGCGGCGTGATCAATATGAGCACCAAGTCCGGGTCCAACAACTTCCACGGAAGTGGTTTTGAGTTCGTCCGAAATACGGTTCTTAATTCCAACACCTTCTTCGCAAAGCGAAATAACTCCGGCAAGCAGGCGTGGCACCAGAATCAGTTCGGCGGCAACGTCGGCGGCCCGCTGATGAAGGACAAAATGTTCTTCTTCGCCGCATATCAAGGCTACCGGCAGACCAACGGCCAGTTGGTCAACGTTACCGTGCCTACGGCGGCGGAGTTGACGGGTGATTTCTCCGGCATCACCGCTCCCATCTATGATCCGCTGACCACATGCGGCACTCTCGGCAACCCGGCCTGCACTGCGGCGCAGAACGCGGGAACGGCGCCGACGCGGCAGCAGTTCTCCTACAACGGCGTTAAGAATGTCATTCCGCCCACGCGGCTGAGCACGGTAGCCAAGAACCTGATTAAATTTCCTATCTACGGACTGCCGAACGTTCCCGGAACGCCCTCGGCACAAGGGCCGCTGAACAACTTCTCGCGACTGGCGACGGCGGGCGGCATCAATGACCAGTACACAATCCGCGGCGACCAGAACCTCAGCTCCAAACAGGTGCTGTTTGAGCGATATACGGCGTGGAGCTCGAAGAACATCGATCCCAAGCCATTCCCGAACAACAACTTGTATTACATCGCTCTGGCGCCGGAGGTCTTCACCACCAAGCAGATCGTCTTTGGCGACACGTACGTCCTCAACTCCAAATCAGTCGCTGACCTGCGCTTGGGCTATATGCGGTGGAACTACAACCGCATCCCGACCAATATCGGTCTAGACGAATCGGCAGCCTTCGGTTGGCCGTCGTATATGAACTTCGGCGCTTTGAACAACCTGCCGAAGTCCACCGCAGTTCCGATGATGAGCACTGGCGGGCCGATCAGCTACTACGAAGGCTCTGCCGGCTATATCTTCTCGATCAACAACAACTATTCGATCGCGTCGACCTATCAGAGAGTCTGGAACCGGCACACCTTCAAAATGGGCGTCGACCTGCGTCGGCTGGAAATGAACTACTTCCAGAACAACAACCCGGGCGGCATCTTTACCTTCGACAACATCTTCACCTCGCAGAGCACGGGTAATCCGGGATCAACTGGGAACCCGCTTGCGTCCTTTGAGCTTGGGTACGTCTCAACCAGCACAGCTCAAACGGTGCAGACGGCGCCGCCCACATATCAGACTCTCTATTATCAAGGCTACTTTTTCCAGGACACGTGGCAGGTCACCAACAAGCTCACTGCGACGCTCGGACTGCGTTATGAAGTCCCTGGCACCTTTAGGGCGAGGCACGGTTGGGCCGACACATTCAACCGGACCGAGATCAATCCCGTCGTAGGGTTGCCTGGTGCCTATGATCTGGTGAGTTCGCCGCAGCATCCGGCAGCGGGTGTCTACAACGAGAACTGGACCGACTGGGCTCCGCGAATTGGCTTTGCGTATCGTGTCAATGACAGTTCTGTCATCCGAGCGGCGTTTGGCAAATTCTTCGTCCCTGCGGACCTGCAGTTCCCCAGCGCACCGCTGCAGGCGGGCGTCAACTTCCTGAATAACGTAATGGTCAATACCATCGATGGACAGCAGACGCCATTCAACACACTGGACAACCCGTATCCCAGCGGGTTGCTGGCACCACCACACCGGAATCCGAATTATCAGCAGGTGCTGCTGGGCGGAAATGCACAGGCTCTTTACGCCGATGAGCCAAACGGCCTAACTTACCAGTGGAATCTGTCAGTCGAGCACCAGTTCTGGAAGGGAATTGCTTTGACGGCGTCCTATGCCGGACTGCGTGGGGAGCACCTGCCAATCAGCATTCCCATCAATCCGTTGCCGGACAGCGTTGTAGCCCAAGCAGCTGCTGACCCAGCCTGCTCTTCGGGCAGCATCGCAAGTTGCTTCCTGAATGTTTCAGTGCCCAATCCGTTCTATCCCAACATCAGCCAGGGAGCATTGAAGCAATCCACTGTGACCAAAAACCAGCTGCTACGGCCCTTCCCGCAGTATGGCAGCATCAGCAACAGCGGCCACTACGTCGGCATTAGCAACTACAATTCCCTTGAGGTAAAGCTGCAGAAGAGGATGGCACGCGGCGGACAACTGCTGGGAGCATATACATTCTCCAAGCTGCTAACGAATGCTGAGTATCTGACGTCATGGCTGGACGCTACCGGAACGGCAGGCTTCTCAGACTACAACAACCTCGGAGGCGAGTACGCAAACTCGAGCTTCGACGCGCGGCAGCGTCTGGTGGTTAGTTATTCGTATCCCTTGCCCTTCGGGAAAGGCCAAATGTTTCTGTCCAACTCCGCGGTCGGTAACGCAGTTCTCGGTGGGTGGGGCGTGGAGGGTATTACGACCTTCCAGAAGGGCCTTCCACTCGCTTTGACCAATGCCACCAACACGCTCTCTACCTACGCGTTCCTCGGCTCCATGCGCCCGATGTACGTCCCCAACGCCACTGGTTGCAATAACAGGAAGACGATCAGCGGACCTAAGTATGACCGCCTCGGAGGTCCGTTGGCCAAGTCAACGTACTTCAACACTGCGTGCTTCGTTCAGCAGAGCGTCAGCAATCCTTACATCTTCAATCGCTTTCAGTACGGTAACGAGTCACGTACCGACAACACGTTGCGTGGTCCGGGCCAGGCAAACTGGGATTTGTCTCTTTACAAAGATTTGCCCATCCACGAGAACGTAGTCTTCAAGCTTCGCGTGGAGGCTTTCAACCTGTTCAACCGTACGCAATTCGGCAATCCCAACACATCAGTTGGCAACGCACTGTTCGGCAATATCACAAGCCAGATCAACAATCCCAGAGCGCTCCAGCTTTCTGGACGTATCTTGTTCTAGTCTCCTAAAACCAACCCAGAGCCCTGCCACATATTCTGTGGCGGGGCTTTGTTGCCCCTGCTGCCTTCTACTTTTGTGACATCACCCGTGTTATTCCAGGATTGAGTTGAATGAAACACGTCTCTTGCCTCGCGCTTCTTTTGTTCGTCAGTACCGCCGCAGCTTTTGCCGATAATTCCCGCCTTCCCGACGGCACCGAGTTCCCGATGTGGGAAAAGCCGCTGCACTTTTCCAAAACTTACTATGTGGACGGCAGCGCGAAGAACGCGGAAGATAGTGGCCCCGGCACAAAGGATCATCCTTTTCGCACGATCAATCATGCTGCTCAGGTCCTGAAGCCGGGCGAGTCGGTGGTCATCGCCGCAGGTGTTTATCGGGAAGCTATTCGCCCCGCGCAAGGCGGTACCGGCCCCGACGCAATGATCAGCTACGAAGCAGCGCCGGGAGCGAATGTCGTAGTGGAAGGCGCCGTACCAGTTACTGGCTGGCAGCCAAGCAAAGGCTGGAGTATCGGTCTGGACCATGACACGAACCAGCCGGTACAGGCCTGGGAACTGCATCTCGACCCGAAGCTCTTTCCCACTGGCTACAATCCCTTTGCGCTCGACAACGTCACAGATGATCGCTACTGGATCAACTATGCAAAGGACAATATGTGGAACTACTTCCGGCGGCGCGGTCTGGTCTTCGTAGACGGCAAGCCTTTGGAGCCGGTTCCATTGCCTGCCGAGTTGGCAGGTCCATCGGCGCGGTCGCTGAACCACACTCAGGATCTGCATTGGGCGCCGCTGTTCCAGGAGTTTTCGCCGTACGCGGGCAAGGTCTGGATCGAATCCGACGGGCTCACGCTGCACATCCGCCTGGCGAATGACGACGATCCTGCGAAGCATGCCATCGAGATTACGAATGAGGAGTCGGTTTTCTCTCCGGCGAAGCCGTATCAGTCCTACATTCGCGTGAAAGGCATCACCTTCCGATATGCGGGGAACAGCTTCCCGAATCCGCAGAGGGGCCTGGTCTCGACCAACCATGGCAACCACTTCATCTTTGAGGACAACACTTTCGAGTGGGCCAATGGCGTCGGTTTGGATACTGGCGATGTTGACTGGGGAGCGTCGCGCCCCGACCAGCCGGTTGGATTCACCATCGTCCGGCACAATGTGTTCCGCTACTGTGGCATCGAGGGCTTGGGAGCCACGGGCGGTCCGCAGAACATGCTGGTCGAGAAGAATTTGTTTGAGTGGATTGGCTGGCAGGATGCAGCGCACATGTCGGAGTCCGGCGGCACCAAGATGCATCGCACCCGCAATCTGCTCTTCCGCAACAATGTGGTTCGCCACATCCGACACGCGAATGGCATCTGGCTCGACATCGGCAACACGAACGACCGCATCACCGGCAACCTGTTCGCCGATATTCCCGGCGATGTAAATCCGCACGCGGTCCACATTGAGGGCAGTGACGCGCTGAACCAGATCGACAACAACATCTTCGACCACCTCACAGGTGGAATCCTCATCCGCGACACGAACCATGTGATCATCGCGTACAACTTGTTCCTCGACTGCGCCAAGGTGTGCGTGGACACGACCGCTGGCCTGGGTGCGCCGCGCCCTATCAACGGGCATACCAACGACGTTCATGACCTTCGCGTCTTCGGCAATCTCTTCAGCGGGATGGGGCAGTCAGCCATCGAGTTCAACAATCCGCGGAATTTTGCCGACGGAAACGTCTACGGGCTTCCTCCTGGACGCCGCGGGGGCGGGCAGCCGTATCTTCGTGTGAAGTTCCCGGAGCCGCCCGAATGGGACAATCTCGACTCCTGGCGCGACCAACATGGCTGGGACAAAAACGGAGCAATGGCAGAACTCACTGCCAATCTCAACCCTGACACACTTCAGTTCAATATGACAGTGAAAGGTGACATAAAGCCTTTACCCGAATACGGCGGAATCGACGTCGACTTTTATGGACACCCGATCAGCGGCGCGGATCGAATGCCCGGCCCCTTTGCCGATTTCACTTCCATGATGGAATCGCGCCCCGTCGACCCGCGGTGATCTTGCGCTCAGCTTTTCGGCTCCGAACACTGTAGGTGGAAGATTGGATCTGCCTGTTGAAGCTTGTGCATGCTGTTCGAGAGCCGGCGATCTGGAGAATGCTTTGGGCGATTGGATATTAACCCAACGCCCTGCTCCAGAAGCAGACGCCAGTCTTTCTCGAAATTTGTAAAACGTGGCGACTGTAAGTGCTTGGGCGGAATGCGCTGCCTCAAAGGCTTATGACCGTTTGAAGCTGCGAATTTGAGGTCTTTGACGGCTACCTAGTTGTCTACAGCCTAGGACTTCCGGTAGGGTGACTCGCCATGACGAAAGCATCGCGCCTTTTGATATTCCAGACGCTCCTTGGGCTCCTGTTCGCAGCCTCGGCTCTTCTCGCCGTTGCGCAGCGCGTGCAGGACCCTCCATTCGGCCGGCCAGATGCCATCGTCGATCTCGCAACCGACGAAGGAACCCAGGCAGTACAAGGTATTTGGCGCTACCACGATGT
>Ga0157369_10003497_pt1 | contig 18655 bp, 21 predicted proteins | sample C25metaG_FD_113461 | JGI IMG/M metagenome (GOLD analysis project Ga0157369, IMG submission 113461) | Corn rhizosphere microbial communities from Kellogg Biological Station, Michigan, USA - C2-5 metaG | ecosystem: Host-associated > Plants > Roots > Rhizosphere > Soil | place: USA: Michigan... | reverse complement strand
GGTCAGGACGTCCACCGACGGTGCGCCGCCCGCTTTCGCGACGGCGGTCGGCCCGGCGTTGTATGCGGCGAGTGCGAGATCCGTCGTCCCGAACTCGTTCAGCATCTGCCGCAGGTAGCGCGCTCCCGCGAGCACGTTCGTCCGCGCCTCTGCAGGGTTGAGCGCGAGCGACTGCGCCGTGGCCGGCATCACCTGCAGCACGCCGGTCGCGCCCGCGGCCGACGTCGCGTCCTGGCGGAGGTTCGATTCCACCTTCGCGACCGCGTACAGAAGCGAGGGCGGCAGCGACGTGTCGCGGGCCGCGGCCATGAACGCCGGCCGCAAGCCAGACGGGAACGGGCACGCCGGCACCACCGGCTGCGGCGGCGCCGCCGCAGCGGAGCCGATGTTCGGCACGCCGCGCGCACCCAGCACCGACGCCCATGCCGTTGAGAGCACGGCGAGGATGACCAGCAGGCCAAGCCTGCGCTGGGCTTCCGCAGTGAGGACGTTCATCCCGCGGCAGAATTTAGCGCAGCTTTTGCCCGACCGAGCAGCGCCGAGGCAATCTCAACCTTGTAGGCGTTCCCGGGCAGCGGCGTGGCGTCCTCGACGCTCCCGTCGAGCAGCCAGGGCACCGGTGCCACGCCTGCGAGAGCGACCCGCGTGGTGTCGCCGAAACGCGCCGCCGCGACGCCAACGATCGGGAACGCCCAGCGCTTCCGGTCCATTGCCTTGAGGTAGACCGATGCATCTGCGGCGGGCACATCGACGCACAGCATCAGCTCGTCGTCCGCGAGCGTCGTCGTCCGCCGGTCGTCCTCCGTCGGCAGGCGGTAGAGCTCCGCAAGCGGCATTGTGCGCGCGGTTGTCTCCACCGTTGCGTCGAGCGCGAGCAGCGCGGCGGCAACATCGGAGGGATGCGCCGACGCGCAAAAGTCGTTGGCGAAGATCGCGTGCTCGCGGTGCTCGCCGTCGCGCGCGAAGCACTCGTCGCCCCCGTGCAGGCGGCACGGCCACTTCAACCGCCAGTACCAGCAGCGCGTCGACTGCAGCAGGTTGCCCGCGAGCGTTCCCATGTTGCGCAGCTGCGGCGACGCCGCGAGCCGGCACGCCTCGCGCAGCGCTTCCGGCACCTGCGGGTCGATCTCGAGCTCGGCGAGCGTCGCGCCGGCGCCGATCCGCGTGCCGTCAATGCCCCGCGGCACGACCGCGCTCACGTCGACGAGCGCATCCGCGCGCACGATCCCCGACCGCAGTAGCGGCACGAGCTCCGTGCCGCCCGCGAGGAACGGCCCGGAACCCGCGTCGGCGACGCTAGACGGCCGCCGGAGCTCCACGCTTTGCCTCGCGTAGTGCGCGCAGCATCTCTGCGCGCGAGATCGGCAGCTCCTGCACCTCGGCACCCGTCGCGTCGCGAATCGCATTCGCGATCGCTGCGGCCGTCGGGACGATCGGCGGCTCGCCGAGCCCCTTCGATCCGAGATTCGTCAGATGCTCGTCGGGTGCGTCGATCAGCTCCGACACGATCTCCGGCACGTCGGCGATCGTCGGCAGCTTGTACGCGTCGAGCGACGTCGTGAGAATCGTCCCCGTCTTCGGGTCCATCAGCCGGTGCTCGGACAGCGTGTGGCCGATCCCCTGGATGATCCCGCCTTCGATCTGGCTCGACGCGCCGAGCGGGTTGATCACGCGGCCGACATCGTGCACCGCTGCCAGCCGCTCGACCCAGACCTCGCCGGTCTCGACGTCGACGGCAACCTCCGCGACCTGCACGCCGAACGTGAGCACCTGCATGCCGGTGGGGTTCGGGCCGCGCGCGCCCTTGCCGAGGATCTGCGCGTTCTCGAGCAGCGCGACGACCTCTTCGAGCGGCGCGTCCGGCGTGCCGCGCTGCTCTTTGATGTCGTCGATCTGCTTCCGCGCGTCCGCGGCCGCGGCGCGCACCGCCGGCCCCATCGACGGGATCGTCGACGAGCCTGCAGAGATCGACGCGAACGGCCCGCGCGAGGAATCCCCGAGCGACACCGACACGTGCTCAACGGGGATGCCGAGCTCCTCTGCGGCGATCATCGCCATCGCCGTCTTCGAGCCGGTGCCGATGTCCTGCATCGCGGTGACGACCTGCGCGCGGCCGTCGGAGCCGACGCGCACCCACGCGTAGCTCGGCGGCCCGCCGCCGCCGAACCACACCTGCGACGCCATGCCGACGCCGCGCTTGATCGTGTCGGTCGAGCGCGCGCGCACCTCGTGGCGGCGCTCCCAGTGCGGCTCCGCGCGGCGGTAGCACTCCATCAGGTTCTTGCTGGAGAACGGCCGCTGCTGCTCCGCGTCGTGGTCGGCGTGGTTGATCCGCCGCAGCTCCATCGGATCGATGTCGAGCTTCGCGGCGAGCCGGTCGAGCAGCGACTCGAGCCCGAACGTCCCCTCGACGAAGCCGGGCGCGCGGAACGCCTTCATCGGCGGCAGGTTGAGCTTCGCGCCCCACAGCTTCGAGCGCACGTTCGGGCACTCGTACAGCGTGTGCATCGGCCCGTCCGTCGGCGCGTTCCAGCCGTCCCAGCCGACGGCGTTGACGTACTCGCCGACGAGCGCCGTCAGCGTTCCGTCCGCCTTCGCGCCGACCTTCAACCGCTGGATCGTCGCGTTGCGGTTGCCGGCCATCGTGTTCTCCTCGCGCCGCGTCAGCGCGCACTTCACTGGGCGCCCCGTGCGCTTCGCGAGCTCGGCCGCGATGAACGTGTAGTCGTCGGCGCCGTTCTTCGAGCCGAAGCCGCCGCCCATGTAGTTGCACACGACGCGCACCTTGTCCTGCGGCAGGTCGAGCTCCCGCGCTACCTCCGCGCGGATGCCCCAGATGTATTGGGTCGAGATGTAGACGTCGATGCTGTCGCCGGCCCACTGGACGACCGCCTGGTGCGTCTCCATCGAGTTGTGCAGCACGACCTGCGTGCGGAACTCGCCCTCGACGACGACGTCAGCCTCGGCGAGCCCGCGCTCGACGTCGCCGCGCTCGCGCGTGCGCACGTCCCCGAGCAGGTGGTTGCGCGCGACTGCTTCATCCGCGTCGAGCAGCGGCTCGAGCACGTCGAACTCGACGTCGATCGCCGAGACCGCAGCGCGCGCGTGCGCGTACGTGTCGGCGCAGACCGCCGCGACTGCAATGCCTTGGTACGTGCAGTGCTCGTGCAATTTCGGGATCTCGCCCGGGCCGATCGCCGCGTGCACGCCCGGAAGCGCGAGCGCGGGGGCGAGGTCGATCCGCTTCACGCGCGCATGCGCGTGCGGCGAGCGGAGCACGGCGGTGTGCAGCATCCCGTTCAGCTGCAGGTCGGCGGTGTAGACGGCCTCGCCGCGGGCGCGCTCATAGCCGTCGATGCGCTGCGCCGGGCGGCCGACGATGTCGCGCGGGCCGGCAGGCCACTGGTCGAGCGCGTCTTCCTCGACGACCAGCCAGACCTCTTCGTACCGGCCTTCGACTTCCTTCTCGGTCCGAATCAGTCTCGCCACGTTCGAATCGCCTCCTCGATCTTCGGGTACGCGCCGCAGCGGCACAGGTTCCCGGCCATCGCGTGCCGGATCTCCTCGTCGCTCGGCGACGGGTTCGACTCGACGAGCGACACCGCACTGACGATCTGCCCGGGCGTGCAGAACCCACACTGCAACGCGTCGGTGCGCACGAACGCGTCGACCATCGGGTGGTCGCGCAGGCCCTCGATCGTCGTGATTTCCGCGCCGGCGACCTGGTGCACGAGCGTGATGCACGAGAGCGTCGGCACGCCGTCGACGAGCACGGTGCACGCGCCGCAGTGACCTTCGCCGCACGCGATCTTGGTGCCAGTGAGCGTGAGCTCGTCGCGCAGCGCCTCGGCGAGCGTCGTCCCGACCTCGGAGTGGATGTCGTACGCGTGGCCGTTGACGCTAAGCACCCGTGACCGCCTCGATGTCCGCGATGTGGACGAGCCGGTGCACGAGCCGGCCGGTGAGCCGCTGCTCCACTTCGTCTTCGATCTCCGGCACGGTGAGCCACAGGTCGCGCGCGGCGACGAGCAGCTCTTCGATCTGCGCGGCGGCGTCGCCGCTGCCGTTGCGCTCCGCGCACGTGTTGATCGCGAGGCCAAGCACGCCGATCGTGTCGGGCTGGCGCGTCCAGAGCAGCGGGGTCGCCATCGAGAGGTACTGGTGGATGCGCGCCAGCTGCATCGACTGCGTGTACGTGTCGCGGCCGACCGGCTTCGTCGGCGTCGGCAGCTCGCGTCCGTCGGCGAGCGCGTTCGCGGTGCCGGCGAGCATCCCGCGCAGCTGCTCGTCGGAGTAGCCCGCGTAGCGCGCGGTCTTCACCGCGATCAGCAGCGAGCCCGGCTGCTGCCCGTAGGGGAAGTCGCTCGCGTAGACGACCTGCTCGGGCGGGATCTGCCGGTAGAAGTCGAGCAAGTCGACGGCGCTCCACGTCGACGTGTCGAACAGCACACCCTTGCGCCCGGCCATCGTGCGCGCGAACTCGGCGAGGTCGGCGATGCCCGCGTGCGCGAGGATCAGCGTCGCCTCCGGGTAGCGCTCGAGCAGCGCGGCGAGGCCGTCGGCGATCGGCGGCAACCCGCGACCCGCGTGGATGAGGATCGGCACGTGCCGCTCGGCGGCGATCTCGAACACGGGGCCGAGGCGCTCGTCCGTCGCCGTGAACTTCTGTGCGCGCGGGTGCAGCTTGATGCCGCGCGCGCCGGCGTCGAGGCAGCGGCGCGCTTCCTCGATCGGCGACTCGTTGAGGTCGAGCCGCACGAACGGGATCAGCCGGCCGGCGGACTTCTCCGCAAACGCGAGCGTCCGGTCGTTCGCCGCGCTGAATCCGGGATGCCGGTCGGGCTCGTCGAGGCAGAACATGAACGCGCGCGAGATCCCGTACTTGGCCATGACCTGCTCGAGCTGGGCGTAGTCGCCGACCATGCCGTCGATGTCATGCCCGAGGTGCAGGTGCGCGTCGAAAATGTCGGCGTCCGGGGGCAGCAATTCCCGCAGGAGCCCGTCGTACTTCTCGACCAGCTCCCACGCTCTGCCCTGGGCATCCACGGCGATTGAGTCTAGAGGCTTGGTCTAGGGCTCCGGTGCCGGTGGGGATGCCTCCAACCGAGCAGATTGCGCGAGACGCGCGCCGTGTGTAGCGGTGACTACACGCAAGCGCGGCTCGCGCGAGATGCGATGCGTTGGAGGCACCATCCAGGGGTGCCGCAGCCGTAGACCAAGCCTCTGGTTAGAGTCCTCGCCATGCCAGATGTCCTCATGTACGCCGACACGTATCGCACGCCCGAGCTGCGCCACGAGGTGCCGCTCGGCATCCCCGACCCATTTCTCTACGCCGAGAAGAACGGCGCCAAGCACATCGTCATCGGCGCGATGGAGATCCCGCGGCTCGCCGAGCTCCGGCTGTTCGAGCTTCACCCGTGGGAGGAGTTCGGCCTCGACGAGCTCCGCGAATCCGGCCTCGACCTCCCGGCGATCCGCGCCGAGATCCAGTCGCGCGCGGTCAAGGAGCTCGGCGTCGTGAGCGCGGTCGTGCCCGAGACGTTCCCGCTCTGGCTCGCCGACCGCCTGCGCGCGGACGGCGTCGAGCTCACCGCTGACGCGGACTTCTTCGACGACCGGCGCCGCGTCAAGAGCGACGCCGAGCTTGCCGGGATCCGGCGTGCGCAGACCGCTGCAGAGGCGGCGATGGACGCCGCGCGGGAGCTGCTGCGAAAGGGCCTGCCGCTGACCGTCGAGGAGGTCAAGGCGCGCATGAACCAGGTCTTCGCGGAGCACGGAACGACGTGCGACGACTTCATCGTCGCGCCCGGCCCGCAGGGCGCCGTCGGCCACGACATGGGCTCCGGCCCGATCGACGCGGGCGTGCCGGTCGTCATCGACATCTGGCCGCGCGACAACGCGAGCTTTATGTACACCGACATGACGCGCACGTTCGTCATCGGCGACGTGCCGGACAAGGTGCGCGAGTGGCATCGTCTGACGAAGGACGCGCTCGACAAGTCGATGGCCGCGATTCGCGACGGTGTCGTCGGTCGTGAGGTGTTCGACATCAGCTGCCAGGTCTACGAGGACGCCGGCGAGCCGACCGTCCGGACGAAGAAGAAAGGCGAGACGCTCTCCGACGGTTTCTTCCACGGGCTCGGCCACGGCGTCGGGCTCGAGGTGCACGAACCGCCGGGCATGGGCTTCGTCTCGAAGAAGCCGCTGCTCGCAGGCGACGTCGTCACGGTCGAGCCGGGCTGCTACCAGCAGGGCTACGGCGGCGTGCGGCTCGAGGACCTCGTGCTCGTGACGAAGGACGGCTGCGAGAACCTCACGACCTACCCCTACGACCTGGAGCCGTAAGTGACCGACATCGACACGCTGTTCCTTGAGGAGCGGCGCTATCCGCCCTCGCCCGCGTTTGCTGCTCAAGCGAATGCAAAGGCCGACATCTACGACGAGCCGTTCGAGGCGTTCTGGGAACGGCAGGGACGGGAGCGCATCTCGTGGTTCGAGCCGTTCGGCGAGCTTTACGAATGGGAGCTGCCGTACGCGAAGTGGTATCTCGGCGGCAAGCTCAACGTGTCGTACAACTGCGTCGACCGCCACGTCGAAGCTGGGCGCGGCGACAAGGTCGCGTTCCACTGGGAAGGCGAGCCCGAGGGCGACACGCGCGCGATCACGTACGCCGACCTGCAGAAAGAGGTCACGGCGTTCGCGAATGCGCTCAAGGAACTCGGCGTGCGGAAGGGCACCGCCGTCGGCATCTACATGGGGATGGTCCCCGAGCTGCCGATCGCGATGCTCGCGTGCACGCGGCTCGGCGCGCCGCACACCGTCGTGTTCGGCGGCTTCTCGGCCGACTCGCTGTCGGATCGCGTGAACGACATGGGCTGCGAGGTGATCGTCACGCAGGACGAAGCGTGGCGCCGTGGCACGACCGTCCCGCTGAAGCGCATCGCCGACGAGGCGATGGAGGCGACGCCCGGCGTGAAGAAGTGCCTCGTCGTTCGCCGCACCGGCAACGACGTTTCGATGAGCGACGGGCGCGACGTCTGGTACCACGATGTGCGCGGCTCCGATGATCCCGCGACGTGCCCGCCCGAGCCGATGGACAGCGAGGACCTGCTGTTCCTCATGTACACGTCGGGCACCACCGCGAAGCCGAAGGGAATTGCGCACACGACCGCCGGCTATCTCGTCGGCGCCGCGACGACGCATCACTACGTCTTCGACCACAAGCCGGAGACCGACGTGTACTGGTGCGCGGCCGACGTCGGCTGGATCACCGGTCACAGCTACATCGTCTACGGCCCGCTGTGCAACGGTGCGACGTCGGTGATGTACGAAGGCACGCCGGACTTCCCCGACAAGGATCGCTGGTGGTCGATCGTCGAGCGCTACGGCGTGACGATTCTCTACACCGCGCCGACCGCGATCCGCGCGCACATGAAGTGGGGACCGGAGTACGCGCAGCAGCACGACCTGTCGTCGCTGCGGCTGCTCGGGTCGGTCGGCGAGCCGATCAACCCGGAGGCGTGGGTCTGGTACCACGAGCACGTCGGCGGCGAGCGCTGCCCGATCGTCGACACGTGGTGGCAGACCGAGACGGGGATGATCCTGATCACGCCGCTGCCGGGCGTCACGACGACGAAGCCCGGCTCGGCGACCAAGCCGTTCCCCGGCATCGAGGCTGCGATCTACAACGAGGCCGGCGCGGAGGTCGGGCCGGGCGGCGGCGGCTATCTCGTGCTGAAGCGCCCGTGGCCGGCGATGCTGCGCGGGATCTACGGCGACGACGCCCGCTACCGCGAGACGTACTGGTCGAAGTACGGCGACGTGTACTTCGCGGGCGACGGCGCGCGGGTCGACGAGGACGGCGACTTCTGGCTGCTCGGCCGCGTCGACGACGTGATGAACGTCTCGGGCCATCGCATCTCGACGATCGAAGTGGAGTCCGCGCTCGTCGATCACCCTGAGGTTGCCGAGGCTGCGGTCGCCGCGCGCGCGGATGCGACAACCGGGCAGGCGATCGTCGCGTTCGTGACGCTGAAAGGCGGCAAGGACGGCTCGCCGGAGAAGCTCGCCGAGCTGCGCGAGCACGTGTCGCAGAAGATCGGACCGATCGCGAAGCCCGCCAACATCGTCTTCACCCCGGAGCTGCCGAAGACGCGGTCGGGGAAGATCATGCGCCGGTTGCTCCGTGACGTTGCGGAGAACCGCCCGCTCGGCGACACGACGACGCTTGCCGATCCGACGGTCGTCGAGGAGATCCGCACGCGTGGCCAGTCGTCCGCCGGCGACGACGAGTAGCACTGACGCGCTCGCGATCGTCGTGTTCGCGACGATCGGCCAGCTCTCACACCACGGCCACGTTTCGGCGACCGGCTACGCGGAGGACGCGCTGCCGTTCCTCGTCTGCTGGTTCGCTGCGTTCTGGGCGTTCGGCGGCCGCTTCGTGCCGACGTGGCTCGCCGGCGTGACGGCGGGAGTTGCCCTGCGCGCCGTGATCCTGTCGCACTACCGCTGGAACGAGCTCGCGTTCTGGCTCGTCGCACTCGCGTTCATCGGCGTCGTTGCACTCGCACTTCGTTCCGTACCGCCGCTTTACGGTCGCTTCATCCGCCGCGCCTAACGTCCCGCGCATGCGTTGGCTGCTCGCTGCGCTCGTCGTGGTGGTCGCCGTCGGCTGTGGTGGCGGCCCCGCGAAGCTTGCCGTGAGCCGTGACGGACGCGCCGTGCTGCGGGATGCGTACGACGGGAAGCTCGACCGCAACTGGTCCTGCGCGTCGCTGCGTGCGGCGTACCGGAGGCTGCCGGCGGATCCGCCGACGTATTCGACGATCCCGGCGCTGATCATGAGCGCCGAAAAGCGCGTCTGCTAGGCGAGTAGCTTCTCGAACCGCTCGGCGTCGTCGAACGGCCCGATCAGCGCGAGGCGCACGCCTTCACCGGCGATGACGTCCTGCGCGACGCGCTGGACGTCCTCCGCCGTGACCGCATCGAGGCCCGCGAGCAACTCCGACGGCTCGGCAGCGCAGCCTTCGAGCACCTCGCGCCGCAGCCCGTAGAGCAGCAACCCGTTCGGGCTCTCCGTCTGCAGGACGAACCGCCCCTTCGCGAGCGCGCGCGCCTTCTCGAGCTCATCGGCCGGAACCTCCTCGTCCGCGAGCCGGCGGAACTGCTCGACGATCGTCGTGACCGCGTCGTCGACGCGGTTGATGTCGACGCCGCCCTGCGCGAACAGTGTGCCGGCGTCGGTGTACGACTGGTTCACGCCGTAGACGTAGTACGCAAGCCCGCGGCGCTCGCGCACCTCGAGAAAGAGCCGCGACGACATCCCGCCGCCGAGCACCGTGGCCAGCATCTGCAGCGCGTACCGGTCGGGGTGCTGCAGCGGGTACGACGGGACGCCGAGGCACACCTGCGCCTGATCTGAGTCCTTCGTGTGCAGCCGGACGCGCGCCTCTGCCGTCCGGTCGATAATCGCGCCCGAAGGCCCGCCCGGCGCCGCCCCGTTCATGTCGCCGAGCAGCTCCTCGAGCCGTGGGACGAGATCGTCGCCGACCATCCCGGCGAGCCCGACGACGATGCGGTCCGGCTGGTACCAGCGTTCGAGGTACTGCATGAACGTGTCGCGCGTCGTCGCCTTGATCGTGTCGCGCGTGCCGAGCGTTTCCCACCCAAGCGGGTTGTCGCCGAACAGCAGCTGGTCGTACACCGACGAGACATAGTCGCGCGGCGTGTCGAAGTACATGTTCATCTCTTCGAGGATGACGCCCTTCTCGCGCTCGAGCTCCTCGGGGTCGAACTTCGAATGGCGCAGCATGTCGACGAGCACGTCGAGCGCCGTGTCGCGTTGCTCGCCCGCGCAGCGGATGTAGTACGCGGTGTACTCCTTCGACGTGAACGCGTTGAACTCGCCGCCGATGCCGTCGACGAGCGACGACAGGTCACGCGACGTCGGCCGGCGCTCGGTCCCCTTGAAGAACATGTGCTCCGCGAAATGCGCGATGCCACGGTTCTCCGTGTGCTCGTAGCGCGACCCGGCGGCCAGCATGATGTAACAGGCAACCGACTGCGCATGCGGCAGCGGCGCCGTCAGCACGCGCACGCCGTTGGACAAGGTGCTGCGTTCGAACACGTTCGTCATTCGGTGAGTCTCCTCTTCGTCTCGTCCGGAAGCGGCACGGACGCGTGTGTGTCGTAGTCGTAGCCTACGAGCACGCTCTTCGCCGCCGCGGCAAGGCGGTCGCCGGCCCAGATCTCGTGCTCCAGCTCGAAGCTCTTCGTGCCTACATGCGAGCAGCGCGTGCGGATCTCGATCTCGTCGTTCATGCGCAGCTCGCTGCGAAAGTCGATCTCGACGCGCGCGAGGATGAACGGATCAAGGCCGCCGAGCGCCGTGATCCGCGCCTGCTCGAGGTACGTCGAGTACACCGCGTTGTTCGCGTGCCCCATCGGGTCGCAGTCGCCAAAGCGCACACGTTCGTGCGTGAGCCAGCGCCAGCTCATGCAACCTTCGCAAGCAGCTCGTCGGGCGGCAGTTCGGCGAGCGAGTCGAGCACGAGGTCGGCGTGCTCGTCGAGCCCGTACCCGCGCGTGACGGCGTTCGGGATCCCGACGACGAAGACGCCGGCGGCCTTCGCGGCGAGCGCGCCGTTCGGCGAGTCCTCGAACGCGATCGCCTCGCCCGGCTCGGCGCCGACCTGTTCGAGCGCCTCGAGGTAGAGCGTCGGCTCCGGCTTCGCGCGCAGCGGATCGTGGTCGGCGGTGACGATGGCGTCCCAGCCGACCGTGCGCTCGAGCCGCTCGAGGTGCATGTCGATCCACTCGCGCGAGGCGCTCGAGACGATCGCGCGCTTGATCCCGTGACGCTCCGCATACGCGAGGTAGTCGGCAATGCCGGGACGCAGCTCCTCCGCCTCGAGCAGCGTGAGCTCGTGCTCGTACCGCCGCTGGTTCCAGTGCTCGCGGTCGAGCGGGCCGGTGTGCTCTTCGAGGTGGCCCCAGATGTCCCAGCCGTCGACGGTGCCGACCATCAGCGCCCACTTGTCGGGCGGCAGCTCATGCCCGTGCTGCGCGTACAGCCACGCCCAGCCCGCCTGCGAGGCGGTCTCGGTGTCGAGGATCAAGCCGTCGAAATCGAAAAGAAAGGCACGGGTAGGCACCGCGGCGATGGTATAGACGGGGTCATGCCTAGCGAGATGGCTCGCGCGGTGCAGCTGCAGCCCGAGTGGCTGCGCGCCGTGCCGACGGACAAACGGCTCCCCGACGGTGCGCACGTCGTGCACGTCGGCTGCGGCACCTCGTACCACGCGGCGCAGACCGGTGGCCCCGCGATGCAGGCGCTCGAGGCCGTGCTGCGCCGCCCGGATGCCGACGTGATGGTCTGCATCTCGCACGAGGGCGAGACCGCGCTGACGATCGAAGCGGCGCGCGCGTTTCCCGGTCCGGTGTGGCTCGTGACGGGGAAGGAGGAGTCGACGCTCGCGCAGCTCGCCACTGAAGTGGTCGTTTGCACACCCGAGATCGAGCGGTCGTGGTGCCACACCGCGAGCTACACGTGCGCGGTTGCCGCGCTCGCGGCGCTGCACGGGGACGAGGTCGGCGACTTCCCGCGGCTCGTCGAGCAGGCGCTGCAGGTGCAACCGGTACTACCGGCTCGCGAGAAGGTGATCGTGGTCGGCGCCGGCCGCGACTGGCCGACCGCGCAGGAAGCGGTGCTGAAGCTGCGCGAGGGCGCATGGGTCGATGCGAACGCGTACGAGACCGAGCAGCTGTTGCATGGATATCTCGCGGCGATCGACGGCGACGTGCATGCGTATGTCCTCGTCGGCCGCGGTCGGGCCGGTGAGCGTGCGGTCGATGCGTGCGACGCGCTGCTCAAGCTCGGCTGCGAGACGACGCAGGTCCCGATGCAGCACCCGGTCGCCGACATCGTCTACTTCCAACTGCTGACGCTCGCGATCGCCGAAGCGAAGGGCGTCGACCCGGACCCGATCCGCCGCACGCCCGGTTCGAAGTGGGCCACGGCCGCCGGCTCGGCGTACGTGCCAGGCACCTGAACGGAACGGTGCCAATTCGTTCCCAGACTGGCCGTACGAGCGACGTCTTCACCCGACAGCTGTCCCACGGCAGCCACCATCATGGGAGTGCGACAACTCAGTCACGAATGCCGCAAAGCGCGTGCACCTGGCCGCGAGTGTCCCGTGGCAGCCACCATCGCAAATCGTCCACAGGCTGCCGCGAGTTGGCGGTGCCGGGCTGCGTCACGAATCTGTGACGAGATCCGACCTAGAGGTCGGCGAGCGCCGCGAGCAGCCCGTCGACTTCGTCGGCGGTGTTGTAGTGGAGGATCCCGATCCGGACTGCGCCGTCGGGTAGCCCGAGCCGCTGCATGATCTCCACCGCGTAGTAGTTGCCGTGCCACGTCGCGTAGCCGCGCTCGCCGAGGTACGCGGAGGCATCGGCGGGAGACACCGACGAGTGCGTGATCGCGAATGTGGGGACGCGGCCGTCCATCGACGGGATGCCGTGCAGCGTCCACGCGTCCGGCAGGCCGTCGAGAAACTGCTGGCCGAGCTCACGCTCGTGCTCGAGCACGAAGTCCCAGCCGACGCCATCGAGGTACTCGACTGCCGCGGCGAAGCCTGCGAGCAGCTCGTGCGCCATCGTGCCCGTCTCGAAGCGGTGGCCGATTGGCATGTCCGACGACGGCCGCACCTTGTACGGCCGCCACGACTCCCACAGCTCGCGGCGCCCGAACGCAAGCCCGAGGTGCGGCCCGTAGTACTTGTACGGCGAGCAGATCAGCACGTCGGCGCCGGCCTCGCGCACGTCGATCGGCCCGTGCGGTGCGTAGTGCACCGCGTCGACCCATGCGAGCGCGCCCGCGTCGTGCGCGAGCGCAGCCACCTCCGCCACCGGCGTCAGTGTCCCGACGGAGTTCGCCGCCCAGGGGAACGCGACCACGCGCGTCCGCTCCGAGAGCAGCGAGCGCAGCTGATCTAGATCCAACCGGCACTCGTCGTCGACCTCCGCGAAGCGCACCGTCATGCCGCGGTCATGCGCGATCTCCAGCCAGGGGGAGACGTTCGCGTCGTGGTCGAGGCGCGTGCAGACGATCTCGTCGCCCTCACGCCACTCGCGCGACGCCGCACGCGAGAGCGCGAAGTTGAGCGTCGTCATGTTCGCGCCGAACGCGACTTCGTCGACGGTCGCATTCAGAAAGCGCGCCGCGGTCGCGTGCGCGCGCTCGAGCACCACGTCGGTTGCGCGCGACGTCTCGAACGGCCCGCCGGTGTTCGCGTTCTGGTCGCGCAGATAACCCGCGATCGCTTCGATCACCGAGTCGGGCACCTGTGTGCCGCCGGGGCCGTCGAAGAACGCGAGCGGCCGCTGCAGCGCGCTGAACTGCGCGCGCACCTGGTCGACCGTCGTCAGGACACGTGCCACTCGTACTCCGGCTTGATGTTGAGGCTCGCGCCGACGAAGCAGTCGCGCTCGGCCTTCTCGACCAGGTCGTCCGTATCGTCGGCGCGTGGCGTGAGCTGCGCGTCGATGCGCACGCCGATCTCGACGAACGCATACCGGCCGTCGGACTCGCGCCGCGTGACCGTGCCCTGTGCCTCTCCGGACGCAGCTACTTCGTGGCCGCCGCGGCGCGCGTGGAACGTGAGGCTGTCGATCGAGCAGCGCACAAGCGCGGCGAGCAGCAGGTGGTCCGGCGTCCACCCCTCGGCGGGCGCGATCTGCGCGCCGCCGGGAATCGTCATCCGCCCGCCGCGGTCAACCTCCACGGCGTACTCGAACGTCTTCGCGTTCACAGGCACAAGCCAAGGCTAGTGAAAGCGAGGCAGAGGCTCCGTCCGGTCCGGGTCCTAGGGTTCGCGGCGTGAGGCTGAGGACGCTGACCGAAGCCGAGTGCCGCGCCCGCTTGTACGGCGGGCACAGCGCCGACCGCGTCGACGTCGTGCGCGTGCGCCCGCGCCGGAGCAACGAGGGGCTGCAGGCGGGGGAGCGTCTTCGGGAGCTGTTCGAGCAGCGGCTCGATTCGCACGGGCCCGAGGCGGAGGCGGCGTGACCCGCACCTGCCGCCAGTGGACCGCGCGGAGGCATACGAAGCTGAGTGCGACGCGCCGCCCGGCGCCACCGCTGCCGAGCTCCTGGGTGTGCACGGCGACGTGGATCCAGCGCGTGCCACGCTGTACGCCGCGTGCACGGCCTCGCCAACACTGACGTTCCGGACGTTCTCGCGCCCGGGCTGCGCTGCGTCTTCTGCGGCATCAACCCCGGTCGCGTCTCGGCCGCCGCGGCGGCGCACTTCGCCAACCCGCGCAACGACTTCTGGCGGCTGCTCCACGACGGCGGCTTCACGCCGCGCCTGCTCGATCCGCAAGAGCAGTTCGAGCTGATCCCGCTCGGCTACGGCGTGACGAACGCGGCCTACCGCACGACGCCGGGCTCGGGCGACCTGCGCCGCGGCGACTTCGATCTCGGGCGGATGACGGGCGTCGTGCACGAGTACCGGCCGTCGGTGATCGCGTTCGTCGGCAAGGAGGCGTACCGCGGCCTCTTCAACGAGCGGCGGGAACTGGGGCCGCAGCTGCGCACGATCGAATCCACGGCGCTCTACGTGCTGCCTTCGACGTCGCCCGCGAACGCTGCCGTCCCGTACGCCGAGCGGCTGCATTGGTTCAGCGCGCTACGCCGCTGGATCGAGCCGACGCACCGTGAGGCGGTGCGTGCCGCGGTTGTCGATCTCGATCAGCGTGTGTTGCTCGTGCAGTTCGAGAACGACGCGACCGGCGACACGTGGTGGGGAACGCCGGGCGGCGGCGTCGAGAGCGGCGAGAGTGAGGAGGCCGCATTGCGCCGCGAGTTGCGCGAGGAGATCGGCCTCGACGCGTTCGACATCGGGCCGCTGGTCGATGAGAACGCGCGGACGTTCGCGTTCAAGCAGACGCTGTATCTCCAGCACAACCGCGTGCATCTCGTGCGCGTCGACGCGCACCATCCGCAGCCGACCGTCGATCTCGCAGCCGAAGGAGTCGTCGCGTTCCGCTGGTGGACGCTCGACGAGCTCGAGCGCACGGACGAGCGCGTTCCCGAGCTGGTGGCGCAACTGCGTACGCTCTTGGCGTGACCGCCGTCCTCGTCACGATCCATCTGCTCGCTGCCGGCATCTGGTTCGGCGGGTCGACCGCGCTCATCTTCGTCGGCGTCCCCGCGATCCGCACGCTCGAGGGCGAGTCGCGCGGCCGCGCGATGAAGGCGCTCGGCCTCCGCTGGCGGCCGATTGGCTACGGATCGCTGCTCGTCGCAGCGCTCACCGGCGTCGCGCTCGCGTCGCGCGAGTGGGAGCACCGCACCGCGTTCCAGGTCGTGTTCTGGGTGAAGGTCGCGCTCTTCGTCTGCCTGCTGGTCGTCTCGTACCTGCACAACTTCGTGCTCGGCCCGCGGCTGCAGGGAGAGATCCGCGACGGTCGCGAGCAGGCGACGCGCCCGACGCTCGTGGTCGTCGGCTGGACGAGCTATGCGCTGACGATTGCGCTGCCGATTCTCGGCGTCGTGCTCCAGCGGCTGGTCAGCTAGACGTCGCCGAGGCGCACGCCGAACCAGACGCCGGCGATCCCGCCGAGCGCCGAGAACAGGACCGACGAGAGCGAGAACATCCCGGCGCCCCACAGCTCGGGCATGAAGCCGCCGGCCGTCGTACCGAGGAGCGCGAGGAGCCAGATCGCCGACCGTTCCATGCCGCTTGTATCGGCAGCGGCTAGGGGAAGCTCAATGTCTCCCTGATCTCCCGGCCCCGCGCGTCGTAGGCGACGATCACGCGCGCGGTGGTGCCTTTGAGCCCGATCGCCCAGACGCGGAAGGGCGTCTTCGTGCCGCGCGGGGCAGCGACCGTCTGCGTCGAGTAGACGCGCCCGTGTGCGTCGTAGATCGCGATGCGGCGCGCGAAAGCGATGGACGCGCCGGCGATGATCTGGCCGCCCGGCACGCGCAGGCGCACCGCGTGGAACGGCGGCCCCGGCGCCGCGAGCGTCATCCAGTTGTTGCCGTCCTTGATGGTGAGCGTCCCGCTGCCGACGACAGCGCAGCTGCGCCTGCCGGGCGGTGCGATCGTGAAGCAGGCCACCCCAGCTCCTTCGGTGGTGAGCGACACGCGGTATGCCTTGCCGCCGACGGAGACGTTTGTAGTGGCCGTCACGTGCTGTGCGTGCGTGGTGAAAGTCCAGTGGCCGGAGGCGGCGACCGCGCCTGCTGCAACGACAGCCGCGGCCACGAGCGCCACGGGCAGGACGAAGCGCCGACGCCGAGCCCGCCGCAGCACGTCGAGCCAATCCGAATCGTCATGCGCATCCGCGAGCGCTGCGAAGCGCTCTGCCAATACGTCAGTCATCCCGCCACCTCCGTCAGGTCGTGTTGCAACGCTGCGTGGGCCTGCGCGAGCGTGGCCGCGACCGTGCCCTCGGACACGTCGATCGCCTCGGCGATCTCCGTGTATGAGAAGCCGGCGAAGTGGCGCAGGAAGACGACGAGCCGCCGCCGCGGTGGCAGCGAGCGGATCGCCTCCGCCAGCGCAGGGTCGCGTTCGCTCCATCACGACAGAGAGCATTCCGGATGGGCATTCCTTTAGGAGATCGCCATGACCGGCATCGGTCATGGCGAATGCGGGCGGGCGGAGGCTCTCCCCGACGGTGATTGGCGGCTTTGCCGCCGATCACCCGGCGACGCTCGCAAGATGTCGGAGAGGGGGCAAACGGGGGAGAACCGAAGGTGCTCCCCCGTTGCGTTAGCCGGGCCAGCGGTTGGTGATCGGCGTGCGGCGGTCGCGGCCGAATGCTTTCGGGCGCAGCTTCACGCCGGGCGGCGCCTGGCGGCGCTTGTACTCGGCGCGGTCGATCATGGAGAGCGCGCGCTCGACGACGTCCGGGTCGAAACCGTCCTGCGACAGCTCCTCGCGCGAGCGGTCGAGCTCGACGTACGCCTCGAGCACCTTGTCGAGCTGCGGGTACGGCGGCAGCGAGTCCTCGTCGAGCTGATCCGCGCGCAGCTCGGCCGACGGCGCACGCTCGATGATCGACACCGGGATCAGCTCGCGCCCCGCACGCTCGTTCAGATGGCGGCACAGCCGGAACACATCCGTCTTGTAGACGTCCTTGATCAGCGCGAACCCGCCGGCAAGATCGCCGTACAGCGTCGAGTAGCCGACCGACAGCTCCGACTTGTTGCCGCTCGCGATCACGAGCCAGCCGAACTTGTTCGACAGCGCCATCAGCAGCGTGCCGCGGATGCGCGCCTGCAAGTTTTCCTCGGTGAGATCCGCATCGCGGCCGGTAAACGCCTCGGCGAGCCCCGCCTCGAACGTCTCGACGATCGGCTCGATCGGGATCTCGCGGAAGCTGACGCCGAGCGACTCGGCCAGCCGCGCCGCATCGCCGCGCGTCCCCTCGGAGGAGTACTTCGACGGCATCGTCACCGTGTGCACGCGCTCCGGCCCGAGCGCCTCGACGCACAGCGCAGCCGTGAGCGCCGAGTCGATGCCGCCCGAGACGCTGACGACGACGTCGCCGAAGCCGTTCTTCTCGACGTAGTCGTGCACGCCGAGCTCGAGCGCGAGCCGCATTTGCTCCAGCTCGTCGAGCTCCGGCGCGACCGGGCCGCGCAAGTCAGGCCAGTCGACGACGAGCAACTCCTCTTCGAAGCCGGCCGCGCGCGCGAGCACCTCGCCGTCCGCGGCGAGTACCACCGAGTGCCCGTCGAACACGAGCTCGTCCTGCGCGCCGACCATGTTGCACAGCGCGACGGGCGTGCCGTTTTCGCGCGCGCAGCGGCGGACGATCTCCTCGCGCTCGCGGTCCTTGCCGACGTGGAACGGCGACGCCGAGATGTTCGCGACGAGCTGCGCGCCCGCCGCGCCCAGCTCGGACGCCGGCGGGCCGGGAATCCAGATGTCCTCGCAGATCGTGAGGCCGATGCGCACATCTGCGACGTCGAGGAGCACGCGGTCGTTCCCCGGCTCGAAGTAGCGGTCCTCGTCGAAGACGCCGTAGTTCGGCAGATGGTGCTTGCGGTACACGTCGCGCACGGCGCCGTCCGCGAGCACGAAGCACGCGTTGTACAGCGCGCCGTCCTCGAACAGCGGAGCGCCGACGAGCGCGACGATCCCATGCGTCGAGCTCGCGATCTCGTCGACCGCGCGCCGCGCCGCGCGCAGGAACCCGGGGCGCAGGAGCAGGTCCTCGGCCGGGTATCCGGTGACCATCAGCTCGGGCAGGAGGACGACGTCGGCGTTCTCGCCGCGGGCCGCCTCGATGCGTTCTACGACCCTGGCCGCGTTGCCGTCGATGTCTCCGACGACGCTATTCGTCTGGGCTAGCGCGAGTCTCATCGGTTTTCGCCTCTGAGTCTAAAACTCTAGCATCGCGACGCTCCAGCGCGCGCCGGCGGCGCCAGTCGACGTAGAGGAACACCGCACCGAGGAACGCGACGAACGAGAGCCAGCCGATCCACGGGCTGTTCGTTTGCTTCCCGACGACGCTGAGGACGGCGGCCACGGCGAGCAGGCCGATCATCCACGCCCGGACCTGCTGCGCGTTCACGCCGGGAGTATCGCCGCCGCCGCGCGTACCTCGCCGCCGACGGTGATCCAGAGCGCGTCCGC
>Ga0157369_10003496_pt1 | contig 18657 bp, 19 predicted proteins | sample C25metaG_FD_113461 | JGI IMG/M metagenome (GOLD analysis project Ga0157369, IMG submission 113461) | Corn rhizosphere microbial communities from Kellogg Biological Station, Michigan, USA - C2-5 metaG | ecosystem: Host-associated > Plants > Roots > Rhizosphere > Soil | place: USA: Michigan... | reverse complement strand
TCGCAGGCATGGGGTCTCCCGGCCCATCGCGGACGATGGGCTCATGTGCGCTCGGATTGTCTTATGGGGCGCTCAGGAGCCGCCGACCACCGGCCGGACGAAGTTCTCCACGTCCCTCACGCCGTCGACGCTCTTCGCGCCGCGCTCGACGCGGTCGACCATGCCCGGCGTCGTGACGCGCCCGCCGAGGGTCACCGTGTTGCGATACGCCTGCGTCTCGACGTGGCCGCGGATGGAGGGGTCCGAAGCGATCGTGTCGGCCACGCCGCTATTGATGAGATAGTCCTCATCCGCATCGCGCGGCGCGGTGACGATGATCGACGGCTGCGTCGCGATCGGTGCCGGCTCGACGTATGTGACCGTCGGAGCCGGCTCGATGTACGTGACCGTCGGAGCCGGCTCGACATACGTGACCGTCGGCGGCACGTAGTAGTACACGGTGTCCGCGAACGCGAATGTCGACACCGCACCGGCTGCGGCAAGCATTACGACAGGAATTCGTTTCATGACGTCTCCCTTCTTCCATGCTCATGGAATTGGAGACGGCCGCTCCCCCCGAGTTCAGGCCGTTCGTCGACCCGAACGTATCAAGTCGCCAGATGGCGACGCGACTAGTAAGCGCCCGCTGGCCGCGCCGATCGCGTGACGAGCCAGAGCAATTCGCCTTCCGAATGCGCGCGCGCCGAGGGCAGGTCCTCGTTCTGCATCACGCGTGCGATCGCGTCGCGCTTGTCCTCGCCGCTCACGAGGAAGAGCATCTCGCGCGCCGATGCGAGCGCCGGAAACGTGAGCGTCACGCGCGGCACGTACGGCTCGTACCCGGCCATGTCGATGCCGAGCGCCCAGCGCTTCGTCTCGTCGAGGCTGGTGTGCCCGGGATAAAGCGACGCGGTGTGGCCATCGGGCCCGAGGCCCATGAGCACGACGTCGAAGAGCGGCGGCGGCTTGTCCATGCGTCCGCCCGCGTGGAATGCGCGCAGCTGCGTCTCGTAGAGCTTCGCGCTCTCGTGCGCATCGGCGGCGTCGGTGCGCATCCGGTGCACGTTCTCGCGCGGCACGGGCGCGCGATCGAGCAGGGCATCGATCGCCATGCGCGCGTTGTTGCGCTCGTCGTCTTGCGGCACGAAGCGCTCGTCGGTGAAGAACCAGTGGATGCGCGGCCACGGCAGGCGCCCGCGATACGCCTCGGTCGCGAGCAGGGCATACAGATGCCTGGGGGTCGAGCCGCCGGTGAGGCACACGGCGAGCCGCTCACGGTCGCGCGAGGCGTGCGCGAGGCGGCGCACGATCCGCTCCGCCGCGTCGCGAGCGAGGGCCGCCTCGTCGTCGACGAACTGGATGCGGGTGGGGGCGAAGCGCTCCATCAGGTGCACGCCCCGGCGTTCGCATCCAGCGCGCGCCACTCGCGGCCATCGCGGGCGAGGAGCGCATCGGCGCTTGCCGGACCGTCGCTTCCCGCGGCATAAGGGACCAGGCCCTGCCGCGGATGCCGCTCCCACGCGTCGAGGATCGGCTGCACCGCGCGCCATCCGGCCTCGATCGTGGGCGCGGCCTGGAAGAGCGTCGCATCGCCCACCATGCAATCGTAGAGCAGCGTCTCGTAGCCCGTGTTCGGCGCCGTGTGGAAGCGGTCGGCGTAGCAGAAGTCCATGCTCACCGAGTCGAGCTTGATCGACGGCCCCGGGCGCTTCGCCGCGAATTCGAGTGCCACGCCTTCCTCGGGCGCGATGCGCACGATCATCCAGTTGGGATGCATCGAGCGCACGTCGGTTCCGCGGAAGATCGAGAGCGGCGCCTGGTGGAATCGGATCGCGATCTCGGTGCGCCGCGCGCGCATGCGCTTGCCGGTGCGCAGATAGAACGGCACGCCGGCCCAGCGCCAGTTGTCGACGTGCACCTTCAGCGCGACGAAGGTCTCGGTGGTCGACGATGGCGCGATGTCGGGCTCCTCGCGATACGCGCGCACCGGCTCGTTCGTGATCGTGCCCCCGGTGTACTGCCCGCGCACCGCGCACTCGAGCGCGTCGGCCTCGGTCATCGGGCGGATGGCGCCGATGACTTCCGCCTTCTTCGCGCGCACGTTCGCGGCCTCGAAGGATGTCGGCGGCTCCATCGCGGTCATCGCGAGGAGCTGGAAGAGGTGGTTGGGCACCATGTCGCGCAGCGCCCCGGTGCCTTCGTAGAACCGGCCGCGGCGCTCCACACCGAGCGTCTCCGCCGCGGTGATCTGCACGTGGTCGATGTGGCCGCGGTTCCAGATCGGCTCGAAGAGGCCGTTGGCGAAGCGCAGCGCCATCACGTTCTGCACCGTCTCCTTGCCGAGGAAGTGGTCGATGCGGAAGACCTGGTGGTCGCGCAGGCGCCGATGGATCTCCTCGTCCAGCGTGCGCGCCGATTCGAGGTCGCGGCCGAAGGGCTTCTCGATCACCACGCGCCGCCAGCGGCCGTCGTTCTCCTGCGTGAGGCCGGCGGCGCCGAGGCCGTCGATGGCCGGGCCGAAGAGGTTGGCGGGGATCGCGAGATAGAAGAGCCGGTTGCCCGCGGTGCCCGCGGTCTCGTCGAGGCGCGCGAGCTCCGCGCCCAGGCGGTGGTACGTGCCGGCGTCGTTGAGGTCCCCAGCGACGTACGACATGCGCGAAGCGAGCCACTGCCAGGGTTGCGGGTCGAGGCCGCCGCGCCGCCGCATGACGTCATGCGCCATGGTGGCGAGCTGCGCGATCCACTCCGCGGTCGTGCGCTGCGAGGTCGCCATGCCCACCAGCCGGAATCCGTCGGGCAGGCGGCCGAGGCGCGCGAGCTCGTACAGCGCGGGAACGAGCAAGCGCCTGGTGAGGTCGCCCGCCGCGCCGAAGATCACCATGGCGCAGGGCGGTGCGACGAGGGTGCCGTCGGCGGCGATGGCCGGTGCGGCGTCTTCGCGTTTCATCGATGCCTCGCGGGCGCGGGCCTCGCGGCCCGGCCCTTCATTCTGTCACGATGCCGCGATGCGCCGGGGCTCGATGAAAAAGGGGCCCGCTCGCGGGCCCCAACGCGGTGCTGCCTGGGGGTGATTTACGCGCGCGCGGTGGCGACCGAGCCGACGACGTTGGCGACCACGGCCGCGAAGAACGCGATCGTGACGAATGCGAAAAAGATCGTGACCATGGGTGCTCTCCATTTCTTGTTGGCGAATCCGATGGGCGAACTTTAGGCCCCGGCCCTGGGAGCCGCGAGCGGAAAGCGACGAAACGCGGAAATGCGGGGACGAAGCGCTACCAGGGCGTCCGCGCGCGCTTCACGCTCTCCGCGACGTGCGCGGCGACGGCGGTGAAATAGAGCAGCGTGGCGGCGGCGAAGTAGGCGGTGATCATCGTGTTCTCCCTGGTCGCGTGCCATGCAAGCGATGGCACGGGAGGAATGATCGGCCTGGCGGTGGCGCGCCGCGCCGGACGATTCGCGTCGCGGGGCGCGGAGTTTTCCGCATGCGAACCGTGACGCATGACGTCATGCGTCATATCGCGGCCATGACGCGTGACGTCACGCGACAGCGGCGTCAGTGGAACGCGGTCGAGAACGAGCGGGCGAGGGCGCAGGCCCAGGCGTCCTCGACGGCCCCGCGCAGCGAGTCGACCCCGTGGTCGTCGATGCGATAGAGCAGCAGGTCGCCCGAGCGGCGCGCGGCGACGAGCCCGGCGCCCACGAGCTCGCAGAGGCGACGGGCCACCTCGACGGGCGGCAGGCGCAGTTCGCGCGCGAGCGTCTCCGCGGTCGTCGGGCGCTGCGCCAGGCGCTCGAAGATCGCGCGCGAGGTGGAGTCGAAGAGCAGGGCGAGCTTGGGGTGTTGGTGGAGTCTCATGCCAGGAAGTCGAACGGCGCGGGCGGAAATCGACAGCCACCCGCGCCTCGGCCCTTACGCGCGCTCGATGGCGGCGGCGTTCTCCTTCGCGTACTCCTGGGAGGCCTTGCTCCAAGCGCTCCAGAAGGAACGCGGCTGCACGCCCTTCAGCAGGTCCTCGAGGATGCCGGTATGCACGTCCCATCCGCCCATGACGCGCGGCACCAGCTCCTTCGCCTTGCCGAGGTTTCGATGCACGATCGTGAGCAGCACCTGCGAGCCGCGCTCGGCGAGCTGGTAGGTGACCTCCGTCTGGGTGGCGTCCCAGACCCATGTGTGCGCGAGAAGGTGCGGCGGCTCGAGGCGCGTGATGACGCCCGCCTTCGGCGCGTGGCGCCCGCGCTCGTTCTCGGGAATCGGCTCGCCGGGGGAGAGCTTGCTGTTGTCGAAGCGCAGCTCGACGTTGCCGCCCACGCGCAGGTCGAAGTGGCCCGAGCAGAGCCATTTCTCGCGCTTGTCGGATTCGGTGATGTAGGCCCAGACGCGCTCGATGGGACCGGGCAGCAGGCGCTCGAGCTTCACGGTTCCGGGTTCGAGGAGGGTGGCGGGTCGGCTCATTTGCGGCTCCTTTTCGGGGATGGCCCCGGCTTCGGGCCGGGTTTGGACGGCGGGGGCCGGGACGATCGCGCGGCGGCCGCGATGGCGTCTTCGGCATGCAGGGCGGCTTCGAGGGCATCGAGCCTCGAATTCCAGAACTCGCGGGTGCGCACCATCCACGCCGAGAGCTCGTCGAAGGGCTTCGGGTCGAGCGAGAGGTAGTGGTCGCGGCCCGCGACGCGGCGCTTCACGAGCCCCGCGCGCTCGAGCAGGCGGATGTGCTTCGAGACGGAGTTGAGGGAGATGGCGAACGGCTCGGCGACCTCGGTCACGCGCGCCTCGCCCGCGGCCAGGCGCCTGAGGATCGCTCGGCGCGTCTCGTCGGCGAGGGCAATGAGGGTGTCGTCGAGCTGCATGGCGCAACATTCACCCAAAAGGATGAATATGTCAAGCCCCAAAACCGGGGAAAACCGGGGAAAACCGGGGACGCAGTCGGAATTCGCATGTTGAAATCCGGGACGCAGTCGGAATTCAAATGCGCGTTCGGCGCGATGCGCGTGGGGCTGCACGGCGATCCCCCGACGCCCAACACAAGGCCCGCATGTCATCAAACAGCCGCCCGTAGCGTCGGGAAGCGGGCCCCTTGAATTGCGACTGCGTCCCGGATTTCAACATGCGAATTCCGACTGCGTCCCCGGTTTTCCGTCCCCGGCTTCCGGGTTGACATTAACTAAATCGTTAATTAAGGTCGTCCCATGGGCACCAGAGCCAAGCCGCCGTCCGGCCGCAGGCCGCGCGGCGCCGACGCCGCCGGCCGCGAGCACCTGCTCGACGCGGCGATCGCGCTTTTCGCGCAGCGCGGCATCGCGAACACCACCGTCGCGCAGATCGCGGCCGCGGGAAAGGTGACGTCGGCCATGGTCCATTACTGGTTCGAGACGCGCGACAAGCTGCTCGACGCGGTCGTCGCAGAGCGCCTCGCGCCGATCATCGGGGGCGTCTGGGACCCGGTCGGCCGCGAGAGCGGCGCCCTCGACGCCGTGCGCGGCCTCCTCACGCGCATGCTCGACGTCACGCAGAAGTTCCCGTACGTGCCGGCCCTGTGGCTGCGCGAGATCGTGCAGGAGGGCGGGGCGCTGCGTGAGCGCGTGCTCGAGCACCTGCCGCGCGAGCGCATCGCCGCGTTCCGCCGTACGGTCACGCGTGCGCAAGCCCGGCGCGACATCCCGCGCGACATTTCACCCGACCTGCTGTTCTTCTCCATCCTCGCCCTCGTGATGCTGCCTCAGGCGACCGCCCGCATCTGGCGCGAGGTGAACCCGAGCGCGACCGTCGACCGCGCGCACCTCGAACGCCACGTCACCGCGCTGGTGATGCAAGGGCTCGCGAGCGAGTCCGCACCCCGTGCGGCAAAGCCCCGGAGGAAAGCGGCATGAGCACGCGTGCGTCCATCGCCACCACCAGCGCCGCCGTCATCGCGATCGCCCTCGTCGCGGCCGCCTGCTCGAAGCAACCGGACAACACCTACCAGGGCTACGTCGAGGGCGAGTTCGTCTACATGGCCTCCTCGCAGCCCGGCCAGCTCGTGGGCCTCGCGGTGCAGCGCGGCCAGAACGTCCCCGCCGGCGCGCCGCTCTTCACGCTCGAGTCGCAGAGCGAGGCCGATGCGGTGACGCAAGCGCAGCACCAGCTCCAGGCCGCCGAATCGCAGCGCAACGACCTCCTCACCGGCAAGCGCGCGCCGGAAGTCGCGGTGAGCGAAGCGCAGCTCGCCGCCGCGCGCGCCGATGCGCAGCGCCTGCAGGAGCAGCTCACGCGCGACGAAGCGCAATACCGCGCCGGCGGCATCGCGAGGGGCCAGCTCGACGATTCGCGCGCGAATGCGGCCGCCGCGCAAGCGAAAGTCCACGAGCTGGAGGCGCAGGTGCAGGTCGCGCGCCTTCCCGGGAGGGAGTCGCAGGTCAAGGCGCAATCGGCGCAGGTCGAAGCCGCCCGGGCGGCCCTCGCGCAGGCGCAGTGGAAGCTCGACCAGAAGCAGGTGCGCGCGATGAAGGCGGGCCTCGTGTACGACACGATGTACCGGGCGGGCGAATGGGTGCCCGCGGGAAGCGCCGTCGTGCGCCTGCTGCCGCCCGAGAACATCAAGGTGCGCTTCTTCGTTCCGGAATCGATCCTCGGCACGCTCGCCGCCGGCCGCGCGGTCACGCTGCATTGCGATGGCTGCGCGGCGGGGATCGCCGCCAACGTGAGCTTCGTCTCGCCGCAGGCCGAGTACACGCCGCCCATCATCTACAGCAACGACACGCGCTCGAAGCTCGTCTTCATGGTCGAGGCACGCCCGCAGCCCGCCGATGCGGCGAAGCTGCACCCGGGGCAGCCGGTGCAGGTGACGCTGCAATGAGCGAAGAGCTCGCCATCGACGTGCACGGCCTCAACAAGCATTTCGGCGCGAAGCACGTGGTGAACGACGTCGCGCTGCAGGTGAAGCGCGGCGAGATCTTCGGCTTCCTCGGGCCCAACGGCAGCGGCAAGACCACGACCATCCGCATGCTGTGCGGGCTCCTCACGCCCGACTCGGGCAGCGGCACGTGCCTCGGCTACGACATCCTCACCGAGAGCGAGAAGATCAAGCGCCACGTGGGCTACATGACGCAGCGCTTCTCGTACTGGGAGGACCTCTCCATTCGCGAGAACCTTGACTTCGTGGCGCGCATCTACGGCATGGCCGACCGCAAGCGCGTGGTGCAGAAGGCGCTCGACGGCCTCGGGCTCGCCGATCGCGCGGAGCAGCTCGCCGGCACGCTCTCGGGCGGATGGAAGCAGCGCCTCGCCCTCGCGGCGTGCCTGCTGCACGAGCCGCAGCTCCTGCTGCTGGACGAGCCCACCGCGGGCGTCGATCCGAGCGCCCGGCGCGATTTCTGGGAGGAGCTGCACCGGCTCGCCGCCCGCGGCATCTCGGTCCTCGTGAGCACGCACTACATGGACGAGGCCGAGCGCTGCCACAAGCTCGCCTACATCGCATCGGGCGTGCTGCTCGCCCAGGGCACCGCGGCGCAGGTGATCGAGCAGGTCGGCCTCACGACCTTCGCCCTCCATGGCGACAACCTCATGGCGCTGGACGAGCGGCTGCAGGGCCGCCCCGGCGTGGACCAGACGGTGGTCTTCGGCAACACGCTGCACGTGAGCGGCGCCGATGGCGCGGCGCTGCGCCATACGCTGGACCAGGTCGCCGGCCCCGGCAACCGCGTGGAGCGCGTCGACACGAGCCTCGAGGATGCCTTCATCGCGCTCATGAAGCACGCCATCGCGCAGGACCGCGAGAAGCGCAGGGCCGCATGAAGGAGCGCAACGGCTTCTCGTTCGCCCGCTGGTGGGGCATCGTGCTGAAGGAGTTCCTGCAGTTGAGGCGCGATCGCCTCACGTTCGGGATGATCATCGGCATCCCGCTCATCCAGATGGCGCTCTTCGGGTTCGCCATCAACTTCGACCCGAAGCACCTGCCGACGGGCGTCGTGGCCGCGGACCAGAGCGAGTTCACGCGCAGCTTCATCGCCGCGATGCGCAACTCCTCGTACTACGACATCGTGACCGTGTACCCGGACGAGGCCTCGGCTCGCGAGGCGCTGGTGCAGGGACGCATCCTCTTCGTCCTCTCGATCCCGCAGGACTTCACGCGCGAGCTGGTGAAGGGCCACCATCCGGCGCTCCTGGTCGAGGCCGATGCGACGGACTCGGTCTCCGTGGGCGGCGCGGTCGCGGCGCTGCCGGGATTGGTCGACGCCGTGCTGCGCAAGGACCTCACCGGCCCCCTCGCGACGCTCGGCGCGCGGGCCGCCGCCTTCGACGTGCAGGTGCACCGGCTCTACAACCCCGAGGCGGACACGCAGTACAACGTGGTGCCGGGCCTCATGGGCGTGATCCTCACCATGACGATGGTGATGATGACCGGCCTCGCGATCACGCGCGAGCGCGAGCGCGGCACGATGGAGAACCTGCTCGCGACACCCGTGCTGCCGCTCGAGGTCACGAGCGGCAAGATCATCCCCTATGTCGCGATCGGCATGCTGCAGGTCACGATCATCCTGGTCGCGGCGCACTACGTGTTCCACGTGCCGGTGCTGGGCAACCCGCTGCTGCTCTACGCCTGCGCGCTCCTCTTCATCGCGGCGAGCCTCTGCGTCGGCATCATGCTGTCCTCGCTCGCGCAGAACCAGCTCCAGGGCGTGCAGCTCACCTTCTTCTGGTTCCTGCCCAACATCCTGCTCTCGGGCTTCATCATCCCGTTCGCGGGCATGCCGCAGTGGGCGCGCTGGATCGGCTCGACGCTCCCGCTCACGTACTTCAACCGCCTGGTGCGCGGCATTATGCTCAAGGGGGCGGACCTCGCCGACGTGTGGCCGCACATCTGGCCGATGCTGCTCTTCATCGTGGTCGTGATGGCGATCGCGGTGCGGGTGTACCGGCGGACATTGGACTGACGATGCGTGCGACCTGGTGCCTCTGCTTCGCCCTCGCGGCCTGCACGGTGGGCCCGGATTTCCGCACGCCGGACGCGCCGGCGGATGCCACGTTCACCCGCGGCGCGACACCCACGCAAGGCTTCGTGCAGGTCGACGAAATCGGCGGCGCATGGTGGAAGGCCTTCGGCTCCGCGGACCTCGACCGCCTCGTGCGGCAGGCGCTCGAGGCAAGCCCCACGCTTGCGCAGGCGCGCGCGCGTCTCGCGCAGGCGCGCGAGGACTACGCGGCGCAGGCGGGCACGCGCTACCCGGGCGTCGACCTCGGCGCCGAGGTCTCGCGCCAGCAGATCAACCCCGCCGCGTTCGCCGGCGGCTCGCTCTTCGGCAATCGCGCGCTCCCGCCCTTCACGCTCTACGAGGTGAAGGCGAGCGTCTCCTACTCGCTCGACCTCTTCGGTGCGAACCGCCGGGCGCTCGAGGCGCTCGCCGCCGGCATCGACTACCAGCAATACGAGCTCGAGGCCGCGCGCCTCGCGCTCGCAGGCAACGTCGTGACGACCGCCATTCGCCGCGCTTCTCTCGAAACGCAGGTCGAGCTCACCACGCGGCTCGTCGCCGCGCGGTCGCGCGAGCTCGAGATCGCGACGCAACGCTTCAGCGCGGGCGGCATCGCCGAGACGGACGTGATCTCGCTGCGCACACAGGTGGAGCAAGCGCGCGCGACGCTCCCGCCGCTGGCCGCCCAGCTCGCCCAGGCCGACCATCAACTTGCGATCTACCTCGGCGCTACACCCGCGCAGGGCACGCCGCGCACACCGGGCCTCGCCGAGCTCGCGTTGCCCGCCGAGCTTCCGCTCACGCTTCCATCCGCGCTCGCGCGCAACCGCCCGGACATCCGCGCCGCGGAGGCGCTGCTGCACCAGGCGAGCGCGAACGTGGGTGTCGCGACCGCGCACCTCTATCCCCAGATCCAGCTCACCGGCAGCCTCGGGGCCGACGGCACGCAGCTGCACCATTTGGTCGACATCTGGTCGATCGGCGCGGGCCTCACCCAGCCGATCTTCCATGGCGGCGAGCTGCGCGCGCGCGAGCGCTCCGCCGAGCTGGCGTACGAGGCGGCCGCCGCGTCCTATCGCGAGTCGGTGCTGAAGGGGCTGCAGCAGGTGGCGGACGCATTGCGCACGCTGGAGAACGGCGCGGCGGAGCTCGATGCGCGCGCGCGGGCTGAGCGCGACGCCGCGGCCACGGCCGACGTCGCGCGGCGGCGCTACGAAGCGGGCGGGATCAGCCTCGTCGCGTTGCTCGACGCGCAGCGCACGGAGCTGCAGGCCTCGGTCGACCTCGCGCGCATGCGCGCACAGCATCTCGCCGACGGCGCGGCGCTCTACACGGCGCTCGGGGCCCGGCCCTGATGCGTGCTTCCCGCCCTGGAAAGGCTCAGATCCCGGCCTTCGACAGCACGACGATGGACACGCCGAGCGCGGCGCCCTTGCCCGTGTTGCGATAGGAGTGCGGAGTGTTGCCGGGGAAGCCGAGCACGTCGCCCGCGGCGAGGTCGAAGCGCTCGCCCGCCACGAAGATCGTCACCTCGCCCTCGATGCACGAGAAGTACTCGCGCGTGCCGGGCAGGTGCGGCGTGCCGGCCATGACCGCCCCCGGCGCGAATTGCATGAGCTCCATCATCTCGTCGGGCACGGGCTCGGGCACGAGGTCGCGCGTGGTGACGCCGCGCCCGCGCGAGTGGGAGGCGACGTCTTTCGCGCTCCAGCGCCGCACCTTGGCCCGCGGCGAAGCGGTGAGCTCGTCGATGGAGGTCGAGAGCGCGCGCGCCACCTTCACCAGCACCGTGAGCGAAGGATTGCCGTCGCCCGACTCGAGGTTCGCGATCGTCGAGCGCGGGACCTCGGCCGCCCTGGCGAGTCCATCCTGCGTGAGCCCGCGCACCTGCCGCAGCGTGGCGAGGTTGCGCGCGAGGTGGCGCGAGACGAGGTCCGGTTTGTCCATCGCGTTGACCTTCCGCCAAGCGGTTGGACGGCGCGCTCGAAAGCGTCATGGCACCGCCGCATCCTGTGCCCATGCACAGGAGAACCGACATGAAGAGATCGACGAATGATACCGGCCTCGAAGGCGTGCGCATCTTCATCACGGGCGGCACGTCGGGCCTGGGACTCGCGATCGTGCGCCAATGGCACGCGCGCGGCGCGCGGGTGGCCTTCGTGGCGAGGGATGCCGCGCGAGTCGGGCGCGTCGCCGTGGAGCTTCCGGGTGTCGTGGCGATCGCGGCCGACGTCTCACGCAAGGAGGACGTGTACCCGCTCGCGCTGCAGGTGCTGGGCCGCCTGGGTGGGCTCGACGTGCTCGTGAACAACGCATCGAGCCTCGGCCCGGTGCCGTTGCGCCCGCTCGGGGACACGGACTGCGAGGACGTCGAAGCGGCGCTCGCGACCAACGTGCTCGCGCCCTTCCGCCTCACGAAGGCGCTGCTGGGCGCCTTGCGCGCATCGGCCGCGGAGCGCCGCGGCGGCGTCGTCATGAACATCTCGAGCGATGCCGCGGTCACTCCCTATCCGGAGTGGGGCGCGTACGGCGCCTCGAAGGCGGCGCTGCGGCACCTCTGCGCGATCTGGAACCTCGAGCTGGAGGGCGAGCGCGTGCGCGTGCTCTCGCGCGATCCGGGCGACATGGATACGCCGCTTCACGCGGCGGCGTTGCCCGATGCGGACCGTGGGACCTTGCTGCAACCGGCCGAGGCCGCCGAGGCCATCACGCGTGCGATCGCCGAGGCCATGCCCGCGCGGGCCCTGGAGGCGGTGCGATGATCGCCGCGAGCAGGCCGGTCCAGAGGCCATCCGATGCGAAGCTCATGGTGATCGACGCGCACGGTGCCATCGCGCACCGTGCCCGCGCGAGCCTGGCCGAGCTGCTCGGGCCCGGCGACGTGGTGGTGGCGAACGATGCGGCGACGCTGCCGGCGAGCCTCGCGGGCGTGCATGCGCCCACGGGCGCCCCCATCGAGATCCGCCTCGCCCAGCGCGCCTCGCTCGATCCGCGCGACGTGCGCGAGTTCGTCGCGGTCGTCTTCGGCGCCGGCGACCGTCGCATGCGCACCGAGGATCGTCCGCCGCCGCCGGCCTTGCATGAGGCCGACGTGCTGGTGCTGGGCCCATTGCGTGCGACCGTGCGGCGAATCCTCGCGCATCCGCGACTCGTGGCCCTCGCCTTCGACGGCACGCCGGCGCAGATCTGGTCCGGGCTCGCCGCGCACGGCAAGCCGATCCAGTACGCATACATGGAGCCATCCCTCGCGATGTGGGACGTGTGGACGCCCGTGGCGGGCGCGCCCGTCGCGTTCGAGGCGCCTTCCGCCGGATTCGCACTCGACTGGCGCACGCTCCGCGCGTTGCGACAACGCGGCGCGGCCTTCGCGACGCTCACGCATGCCGCGGGGATCTCCTCCACCGGTGATGCCGAGCTCGACCGGCGCCTGCCGCTCGATGAGCCTTACGGGATTGCGCCCTCGACCGCCGCGGCGATCGTGCGCGCGCGTGCTCGCGGCAAGCGCGTGGTGGCCGTGGGCACGAGCGTCGTGCGCGCGCTCGAATCGTCCTTCGCCGAGCATGGCCGCGTGCGCCCCGGCGAAGGCATTGCGCGGCTCAGGATCGGCCCGGAGACGCCGCTCAATGTCGTCGACGCGATGCTCTCGGGCACGCACGAGCCCGGCAGCAGCCACTACGAGTTGCTGCGCGGTTTCACCGGCGACACGACGTTACGGCGCGCGGACCGCGAGCTGGAAGCGCACGGCTATCGCACGCACGAGTTCGGCGACTCCGTCTTCGTCGAGCGCGCGCTTCATTCCCGGTTTGGCGCATTTCGTCGCACGGCGCTCGCGGCCGCTGGCGCGGTCCGCTAGTGTCGCGGCATGCATCCGCAACCGCTAAGCCGCCGCTTTCTCCTTGCGCCGCGCCGCACGCCTGGGCGCCGGCGGCCAGGCGCGCATCGCGGTTTCCACCATCGCGAGGACCGACTTGCGCGAAGCGCCCTCGCGTGCCTGGAGCGACATCCCGTTGATCACCGCGGAGTAGAAGTCGGTGAGCGCATTCACGTCGGTGTCGCGCGCGACGTCGCCTTCCTTTACACCCTGCTCGATGCGCTCGCGCAGCCGCGCCTTCGCCATCGCGCGCTCGTCGGCCACCATCCGGTGCAGGCGCGGGCTCGTGGTGCCCGAGGTGATCATCGCCATGACCGAGAGGCACCCGGCCGGGTGGCTGCGGTCGGTGAAGAGCGTGGCGAGCTCGGTGAGGAGCCGCTCCACCGCGCGGCGCGCCGTGGGCTCGCCCGCATACGGGCACGACATCCGCACGTTCTCGTGATAGCGCCGCACGGCCTCGATGAAGAGGCCTTCCTTGTCGCCGAAGGCCGCATAGAGGCTCGGCGGATTGATGTTCATCGCCTTGGTGAGGTCCGCGAGGGAGGCGGCCTCATAGCCCTTGCTCCAGAAGACCTCCATCGCGCGCGCGAGCGCCTGGTCGCGATCGAAGGCGCGCGGGCGCCCGCGGGGGCGGCGCTCCGGCGGGGCGTCCTGGGTGGCGGGCAATTTCATAGCAATCGATATTAAATGACTTGACACCCGGGGGCAAGGGCCCTAGTGTGCGTTCTGTAGCGGATGATACAGATCGTGCCGCGGATTGGCGCCTTTCGCAAGTGGCGTGGCGCCCGGCGCTAGTGATCCGCGGCCGGCGGGAAGCTAATCTGCATCACCTCGAATGAAAAGCGCCGGCGCCCACGAGGCGGCGGCGCCAAGCCAAGGAGCGGCAATGCAAGCGAATGCGGCAACCCCGCGGGTGAAGGTGTTTCCCTCGATCTGGGCCACGCTCGAGAAGTGCGGCGTGCCGCCCGCCGACGTCGCGCGCGCCGCGACGATCCCGGCCGACGCGCTGAAGGAGACCGTCAGCATCACGCTCGAGCAGTCCTTCGCCTTCTGGCGCGCGGTGGGCGAGATCTCCGGGCGCGATTCCATAGGCCTCGAGATGGCGCGCAACATGGACCTCGCCATGGCCCCGCCCATGATCCTCGCGCCCTTCCATGCGCGCGACTGGGGCGACGCCATGCACCGCATCGCGCGCTACAAGCAGATGTGCTCGCCGGAGCGCGTGCACGTGCGCGAAGAAGGCGACACGGCGCTGGTGGAGGTCGAGTGGTTGCGGCCCCACGGCTACAAGGCGACCCACATCGACCTCATCTTCGCGAGCCTGATGGAGCTCGGCCGCCGCGGCACGGGCGAGGCGCTGGTGCCGCTGCGCGTGGAGCTCGAGCGCCCGCGCGGCGACACGGCCGCCCACGAGGCGTACTTCGGCTGCCCGGTGCGATTCGGCGCGAAGGCGAGCCGGCTCGTCATCGACCGGGCCGACCTGGCCCGGCCGTTCCTCTCGTACAACGCGGAGCTGCTCGCGATCCTCTCGCCCGCGCTCGAGCGCGCGCTCGCCGACCACCACGCGAGCCACTCGGTGTCGGGACGCGTGAAGTGGCTCATGAAGCGCCATCTCGCGACCAACCGGCCGGACATGGGGACGATCGCGAAGGAGCTGGCGCTGTCCGAGCGCACGCTGCAGCGCCGCCTTGCGGACGAGGGAACCCGGTTCCAGGACGTCCTCACCGAGGCGCGGCGCGAGCTCGCGCACGAGTACCTCGCGAACGGCCAGCTCGACATGGGAGACGTCGCGTTCCTGCTGGGCTTCGACGACCAGAACTCGTTCTTCCGCGCCTTCCGCCAGTGGGAAGGCGAGACCCCCGCGCGCTGGCGGGCCATGCGCTTCGGCGCCGCGAAGGCCCACGCCCGCGCCGCGCCCGTGCCGGCCCCCGCGCACTGACATTCCGTAGCGGTCGATAAAAAATCGATTGACAGCCGGCGGGCTGCGGGGCTAACGTTCACGCATTCTGTACCGAGCACTACATAAAACGAAGGGATTCCACATGACCACCCGAGCCATTCCACGCCGCAAGGCCCTCGCCGCGGCCGTCGGCACCGTCCTCCTCGCCGCGCTGGGCTGGGGCCTGAGCGGGCTGCACCACTCCACCGCGAGCGACAAGCCCGCCTCCGCCATGCCCGCCGCGATCCCCGTGAGCGTCGCCTCCGTCGAGCGGCGCGAGGTCACGCCCTACGACGAGTTCTCCGGACGCCTCGAGGCCGTCGAGCGCGTGGACGTGCGCCCGCGGGTGGCCGGCGCGGTGCAATCGGTCCAGTTCACCGAAGGCGCGATCGTGCACGCGGGCGACCTCCTCCTCACGATCGATCCCGCGCCCTACCAGGCGGAAGTGGACCGCGCGCAGGCGCAGGTCGCGGCAGCCCAGGCGCGGCTCGACAATGCGACGACCGGCTACGAGCGCTCGAAGCGGCTGTGGGACGAACGGGCGATCGCGCAGCGCGAGCTGGACGACAGCCTGAACAACCGCCGCACCGCCGAGGCCGACCTGCGCGCCGCGCAGGCGGCCTTGCAGCTCGCGAAGTTGAACCTCGGCTACACGCAGGTGCGCGCGCCGGTCACCGGCCGCGTGGGCCGCCTCGAGGTCACGGTCGGCAACCTCGTCGCCGCCGGCCCCGCGGCACCGGTGCTCACGACGCTGGTGAGCGTGAGCCCGATCTACGCGAGCTTCGATGCCGACGAAGGCGTGGTGACGCGCGAACTGGGCGAGTTGCCCGCGTCCGGCAAGCGTCCGGCGCTCGACCGCATTCCCGTGCAGATCGCCACCGCCGAAAGCGACACCGAGCTGCGCGGACGGCTGCAGCTCATCGACAACCAGGTGAACGCGAAGAGCGGGACGGTGCGCGTGCGTGCGGTCTTCGACAACAAGGACGGGCGCCTCATGCCGGGGCAGTTCGTGCGCGTGCGCCTGGGCCACCCGAAGAGCGAGAACGCGGTGCTCGTGAGCGAGCGCGCCATCGGCACCGACCAGGACAAGCGCTTCGTGCTCGTGGTGGGCGCCGACAACAAGGTGGCGTACCGGCCCGTGACGCTCGGTCCCTCCATCGACGGGCTGCGCATCGTGAGCGCGGGCCTGCAACCCGGCGAGCGGATCGTCGTGAACGGCCTGCAGCGCGTGCGGCCCGGCGCGGTGGTGCAGCCGCAGGACACGAAGATGGCCCTGTCCCTCATGCCCGCGAAGGCGGGCATCCAATGATCGGACCCCCGCCTGCGCGGGGGTGACGAAAACTCAACTCGGACCCCGGCCTGCGCCGGGGCGACAAGAATGAATCTCTCCAAGTTCTTCATCGACCGGCCCATCTTCGCCGGCGTCCTCTCGATGGTCATCTTCCTCGCGGGCGCCATCGCGATGAACCTGCTGCCGATCTCGGAGTATCCCGAGGTCGTGCCGCCGTCGGTCGTGGTGCGCGCGGCGTATCCGGGCGCGAACCCGAAGGTGATCGCCGAGACGGTCGCGACTCCGCTCGAGGAGCAGATCAACGGCGTCGAGGACATGCTCTACATGAGCAGCCAGGCGACGACCGACGGGGCGCTCACGCTCACCGTCACGTTCAAGCTCGGCACCGACCCCGACAAGGCGCAGCAGCTCGTGCAGAACCGCGTCTCGCAGGCCGAGGCGCGGCTGCCGCAGGAGGTGCGCACGCTCGGCATCACGACCGCCAAGGCGTCGTCGGACCTCACCATGGTGGTGCACCTGGTCTCGCCCAACGAGAGGTACGACCTCAACTACCTGCGCAACTACGGCGTGCTGAACGTGAAGGACCGCCTGCGCCGCGTGCCGGGGGTGGGCGACGTGCAGATCTTCGGCGCGGGCGACTACTCGATGCGCGTGTGGCTCGATCCGTCCAAGGTCGCCGAGCGCGGGCTCTCGGCGAGCGACATCGTGCGCGCGATCCAGGAGCAGAACGTGCAGGCCGCGGCGGGCATCATCGGCGCATCTCCGAATGCGCAGGGCGTCGAGGTGCAGCTCCCGGTGAACGCGCAAGGGCGGCTGCACACCGAGGAGGAGTTCGGGCAGATCGTCGTGAAGACGGACGCGAGCGGCGCCGTGACGCGGCTGCGCGACGTGGCGCGCATCGAGCTCGGTGCCGCCGACTACGCGCTGCGCTCGCTCCTCGACAACAAGCCCGCCGTCGGCATCGGCATCTTCGCCGCGCCGGGCTCGAACGCGATCCAGATCTCCAACGACGTGCGCGCCGCCATGCAGGACCTCAAGGCCGGCATGCCCGAGGGCGTCAACTACTCGATCGTGTACGACCCGACGCAGTTCGTGCGCGCGTCCATCAAGTCGGTGGTCGAGACGCTCTTCGAGGCGATCGCGCTCGTGGTGCTCGTGGTGATCCTCTTCCTGCAGACCTGGAGGGCTTCGGTCATCCCGCTCATCGCGGTGCCGGTCTCGGTCGTGGGCACCTTCGCGATCCTCTACCTGCTGGGCTTCTCGATCAACGCGCTCACGCTCTTCGGCCTGGTGCTCTCGATCGGCATCGTGGTCGACGACGCGATCGTGGTCGTGGAGAACGTCGAGCGCAACATCGAGGCGGGGCTCTCGCCGCGCGATGCGACCTACCGCGCCATGCGGGAGGTGTCGGGGCCGATCATCGCGATCGCGCTCGTGCTCGTCGCGGTCTTCATCCCGCTCGCCTTCATCACGGGACTCTCCGGGCAGTTCTATCGCCAGTTCGCGGTCACCATCGCGATCTCGACCGTGATCTCCGCGATCAACTCGCTCACCCTCTCGCCCGCGCTGGCCGCGTTGCTGCTGCGCTCGCACGACGCGCGGCAGGACTGGCTCGCGCGCGGCATGGAGCGCGTCCTCGGCCGCTTCTTCGCGGCGTTCAACGGAATATTCCGCCGCGGCACCCAGGCTTATACCGGTGGACTGCGCCGCGGCCTCGCGCGCAAGGTGGTGATGCTCGCGATCTACGGCGTGCTGGTCGCGACCACGGCGGGGCTTTTCAAGTCGGTGCCGAACGGCTTCGTGCCGAGCCAGGACAAGCAGTACCTGATCGGGTTCGCGCAGCTCCCCGATGGGGCAACGCTCGACCGCACCGAGGAGGTCATCCGCCGCATGGGAGACATCGCCATGAAGCACCCCGGCGTGGAGCACGCGGTGGCGTTTCCCGGCCTGTCCATCAACGGATTCACCAACAGCTCGAACGCCGGGATCGTGTTCGTCACGTTGAAGCCTTTCGAGGACCGGCATGACCCGTCCCTCTCGGGCGGCGCCATCGCGATGTCGCTCAACAAGCAGTTCGCGGGCATCCAGGACGCGTTCATCGCGATCTTCCCGCCGCCGCCGATCCTGGGATTGGGCACGACGGGTGGCTTCAAGCTCGAGGTCGAGGACCGCGCTTCCCTCGGTTACGGGACGCTCGACGCCGCGATGAAGGAGTTCATGGGCCGCGCGTGGCAGTCGAAGGAGCTCGCCGGCGTCTTCTCGAGCTGGCAGGTGAACGTGCCGCAGCTCTACGCGGACATCGATCGCACGAAGGCGCGCCAGCTCGGCGTGCCGTTGAACGAGCTCTTCCAGACGCTGCAGGTGTACCTGGGCAGCGTGTACGTGAACGACTTCAACCGCTTCGGGCGCACGTATTCGGTGCGCGTGCAGGCCGACGCGCCGTTCCGCGCGCATCCCGAGGACATCAAGGTGCTCAAGGTGCGCAACAACGCGGGCGACATGATCCCGCTCTCCGCGCTGGTGGAGGTGAAGCCCACCGCCGGGCCCGAGCGCGCGATGCGATACAACGGCTTCCTCGCCGCCGACATCAACGGCGGGCCCGCGCCCGGGTACTCGTCCGGGCAGGCG
>Ga0157369_10003495_pt1 | contig 18657 bp, 31 predicted proteins | sample C25metaG_FD_113461 | JGI IMG/M metagenome (GOLD analysis project Ga0157369, IMG submission 113461) | Corn rhizosphere microbial communities from Kellogg Biological Station, Michigan, USA - C2-5 metaG | ecosystem: Host-associated > Plants > Roots > Rhizosphere > Soil | place: USA: Michigan... | reverse complement strand
CTGGACGATGATAATTGTCATTGTGTGATGCAATTCGATCGAGAATTACGCTCGCAGTTATGAAATCGTCATCGGTCAAATCGAGAATCTTTTCATTGCATTCCCGACAATCGAGCGCCGCGTGCCTTTCCGAATAGCGATTAATTGCATATCGGTCAAGCAATGTTTCCTCAACTGATAGCATAATTGGGAATTCCTTCGCAGACCATTTCGACATTCCACGGATACTCGAATTGAATAACGATATGTCTCGCATGTGGCGCGGGATTACCACATGGTTTTGCGTACTCAGTATCGCAGGAATCCATCGCATTTCTCCCTCATTCCGCAATGGCCATTGACTTAAACGAACCGTCGGAATTGAATTCATACTCCGCAAAGAACCCGGAATATCCTTCTACTTTATCGGGACCGTGTCCAGCGGTAATGTAAACGCTATTTCCGTGATCCCTGTAGGGGATTTCGCAATCGTTTAGGAACTTCAACAATTGCTCTTTGTCTGTCATCATTCCCTCACAAAGTCGATTGGTACGCCGTTTACATATCGGATTCGGTTCCCGTATTCATCTCTCGCAAAATGTTCGCGAGCCCGTCGATTTGTATTTCTTCTGCGCCGTCTTTCCAATTCCTTCGCGGGCTCGGCTTTGTATTTTGCCCATTCTGTGAAGATGAATGGCGAGGCACTATCAAACCACTGTTCGTCGTTGCCCATGCAATTGCCTCCGAATCAGTCATAAAGAATGTTTGACATTCCCGAGCAATACCCTCGGAAATGACTTGAATTCTTCCGGGATGGCGTGATGGTGGAGGCATTGGAATATCGCCAGCGAGATTCTTCCACGATTGTGGAGAATAACGACCCATTAGACGATAACCCAAATTCTCGCGGGCTTCTGTTCCACCAACGGAATTTGCGGTTAGATACTGGCCAATTAGAATTGCGTGCATTCTTACAGCGCGGCCAGCGAAAAGCAATTCATTTAGTGCGCGAATAGCAGGTGAATTCTTAGGCTCGCCCCTTTCCTTAATGTCTTGCCAATATGCCTTAAGCCTATTGGTGAGCATATTCATTTCTTCGACTAGCACAATGAAACGCGGGCCCACATCGTTTCCGTGGTCTGCAATAGCATTGCGCCGATCCAATTCCTCACCAACGTAAAGACACAAATCGTGAATGTCCGCAATGTTCTTTGCGAATTTCACATTGGGAACGGATTCTAGCCACTTGTGAGAAATGCGCTTAATGTCGAGGCTAACAACCGTCGCGCCATTGTGCAAAAGCTGTGCAACAATGGAACGTGCTAACGCAGACTTTCCCGCGCCAGTCCCCATTGATTCCATTAAGTGAGGCGATTCATTGTCAAGGTCAACGAGAATAGGTTCACTACGCCGACCATATCCGATGAATACCTGAGAAGGTTTAGCAATTGCGAGTGTTTCCATTGCCATAGCCATATCGACAAAGGGTGGCGGTGCGGGTGCCCAATCCAGTTCGATATGTGGCTTAGGACCAAAGAACATCCAAGCAATGTTCAATTCATGTTCGTTAGTTGCAAGAATGTTCAGGATGGCATCGTTCATATTCCGTCGAATTCCCGGCTGACCTGCCAAAGAATGTGGAATACGAATAGTAGCGGGATGCCCTTCTATACGCCTAACGAATTGTCGGTTAACGTCGATATAGTTTGACGCTGGCGTCTTATCAATTCCCATTGTCGGACCGAGTGCGTTTGCCATTGGGAAAACAATTGTCCGATACTGCCTAACGTCGTAAAGGCGTGGAAGCCAGTAATACAAATACGGCGTTAGTAGAATGGCAGAGAATGTAACGGCAGTAATTAAATCACCCGTCACTTTGCCATAGCAGAAAAGGCCAATCCACGCAATTAGCGACCATCGGAAAACGGCCACCCGCCATTGGGCGGAACGATGCCAAAACATCGGATGAAAATAGCCAGATTCATTCTTAGTCGCAGGATGAAAGAAAGATGCGTTTGTGCGTGCCGCGCCATTGATTGGCCTTCCCAATAGATAGCGGTATGTCCACGCAATAGGATTTTGTTTAACCCTAATTGCACGTACTGAACGGCCAGGCATGATTACTCACCCTTTTTCAAAAGTTCGGCCAATTCCTTTTCAAAGTGCTTCATTTCCGCTTTTATGGGATCACGGAAGCGAGGCTCTTTCATCGGAAGCGGTTCGGTATTCATGAGAGCCTTATACGGATTCCCAAACCATCCTTTGAAATGGTGAGTAACCGTGGCTTTAAATTCATGCCTCACAATCGCGCGTGGAATGCGCCAGAAAAGGTGAAGCGAAATGCTTTTGACAATAGGCCATCCTACCTTGACCAAAATCAAAAGTATGCAGGCATGCAAATAGGACGCTTTCCTGGTAAAGAAAACCCAGAAAAGCGTCTCAGAGACAATTATTAAAGCTAGGTTATTCATTCCTCACCGTCCCTAACTTGGAAACGGTGCCAGCGGGGAAACGATTTTCACCCGCCGACACCGCTTACTAATTGCGCGTACTTTCGTTTTGCGGAATGCGCGCCCCTCCTTTTTGCCCGTGAAGCCACGAGCAATTATGGTAGGGCAGTTTTTCGTCATACCCAGGACGTTGGATCACTCCTTGTCGCCGGTGTCCTCAGGCTCGTCCACGGCCTTGGTGCGACCCTGGAAGTACACGCGCCACGTACCGTTGTCCTCCTGCTTGGCCGCAGTCTTCGCGCCGAACGTCTTCGGGTCGCCGTTCTGGCGCCCGATGAGGCCCGCAGCCTGCCGCACAAGCGCGCGGAACTCCTTGGCCGCGTCCTCCGTGTCAACCACGTAAGACTTAGGCTCACAGGACCGCACAGCGTCCACCAGCACCGGAGGAATGTTGCTCTTACGACCCTGGGACGACGGGACCGCAGTCTCATTGTCGAAGGACATTCCGCCGGAAACCTGAAGAGACTTCTTAGCCATTTCCCTCACCCTTTCATGGTGATTGGTTGTTGCTCGGATGGTTGCGCGTTGGTTGAATGCGCGCCCCTCATGAAACGATGTTACCTTAGATCCTGCACCCTTGTCCAGTGCAGTTCTTCCCGTTTACGCATCCTGCCGCCGCGTGAATTTCGGGAACGGTTGTGCGAAACTTACGAGCAACGAAACGGACCATAGATGGCCGCTTGTCCTCGCCCCGGTTTCGCAACATCTTAACCGCAGTCTTAGCGTCTCCCATTGCCCTATCCTTTCAGTAAACGGGCGGGATTCCTGCGAGCATGTGACCGCATTCTCCGTTTTCGTCAGGGTCGTCACACTCATGACGCGAAAGCTTAATGTCATGAGTAGAGGCCATTTCTGTAACCTCTTCAACGTCTGTTTCCGAAAACAGATACGGTCCGTACTTCATTCCGCTTCGCTCGTCCGTCATATCGTAGAGAGCGAAACCGTCAAGAAGTGGCATTGATCCATCCTCACCTTGATCCGGAGTGATCCACTATGCTCTGCAACCAAGATCACGGTTTCTTCGCTTCTGGCGTCTGGCCTGTCGTACCTCGCGCCGCGCGGAACCTTGGCTGCTGTTCTGTTGTCTAGGTCCATAGTGGACCCTGCCGGGTGCTGTGTCAAGTCGATTCGCACACCACGTCGAGACTACTTTCTGTGACGTCATCGTGACCGACAGTGATCGGGTCCGATGGATACCGTCCGTAGTTGGTTGTGTGTCCCGTTTTGCGCCAATGGCGCGTTGCCATCGTTTTCGCAAGACTTTCCGAATTACCAGCGAAACGAGAATATCGGCACTTTTGGCAACGAGTAAACCATTCTTCTGTATGGATTACTTCACGCGGAACATCACATTTCGTGCACCAAATACTGTCACCAACGTGCGGAATTGGGAGAAACAATAGGACGACGTGCCCGCACCGCAAATGAATGTTAATACCCGATGCCATACAAACCACGCTCAATTTCCTCAGTTTCACGCCATTCCGAGGTAGGCACATTCTCATCCCACGGAATGTCATGACGATTCGACATTGGCTTACCATCGGGCCTTGGTGACATATGGATTTGTCCGGCAGAAGAAATAACCATATCGTGCGGCATTTCCATTGCCGATTTTCCGTCACGACAAGCGCGGCACATTACTGGTGAGTGTGAGCGCTTTCCCGATTGAGAAACGTTAATCTGTGGATTTTGCGTGCGCCAGACGGCGTGATGAGAGTTGAAAGAACCTTGCATTTTAAGGGCGGCAGGATATCCGATAAAGCGAGTAGTTGAACCGCGCTTAAAACTGGGCCACGATTCCCCTTTACCCAAAGGCCCAAGTTCCCGAAGATATTCCGCAATTGATTCTGGACTAAGGGTGTTACTGTCGAGGCCTCGGTATTTGCAATCCCAATCGGTACCCTGACGCTTAGCATACATTCCGCTTTGCAGGTACATGATTTCGTCGTATTCCGTAACCTCCCATCCTCCCAATAAGGGCGAATTTGTAATGCCCTTTGACGCCGGATTCTGTGTGGTATAGATGCCATCAGTTTCCACTCCTATTATCTTTGACGGTCCGAGAATCCACATCATTTCATAAATCATTGCACGACAAACGCTAGTAACCCATCCTGCCCATTCCAATTGGTGCCAACGGGGAGGACCGCCCGCTGCTTTCCATCCTGCTCTTTGCGCCATCTTTCCGTATAGGCTATTCAATGCAAGCTTGATAGCCTTTTCTGCACCTAGTCCACGTTCTTTCATAGAACGTCTTTCATCAAACATTTCCGAGACAAAGGCGAATGGTCGTTCGCCAGTCTCTTTATAGACCCAGCCACCGAGACATTCGAAATCTTCAAAGCCTCGTTCAAACATTACCGAGACTTCTGGTGACCAATACCATCCATCAATGTTCCACGGAAATGATACCGACCCACGCGGATCACGGAAGAATACGGGACCAGGCGTTCTAAAATCACGGCATCCGAAAAACTGTTCGTTCTTATACCTGCGAATTCTCCAACACGCAAAGTAGGCGCTAGGGTCATACTCATTGACCCATTCCCATTTTCCACCTTGCAAGCTAGGCAAATTGGAGATTGCGAATGGATATGCGGAATTAATATCAAGTCCCCATATTGGTCCTTCAAAGTGACCGAGTTTGAACATTTCAAACCGTCCACCCGCGTAAGCGTATCGAGCGGCATCATAAACCTCCGGTGAGGATTCCCATTTGTGGGCAGAAATCCCCTTGTTTTCGTAGACATGGGAAGCAATTGCACCGGGCCCATGCCATTTACTAATCCTGAGATTTACCTCGTTTAGCCTACTGCGAAGTGATTCGGCCAACAATTGAAGAACCGATATCTCGACTTTCCAATAAGAGGTAATCATATCAATTTCATCGTAAGTGAAGTCAGGACGATGAATCTTTCCCGCTTCCACTTCCGCAAAACCAGCCAATAAAGGATGGTCTTTGTCAATCCACTTTCGTACTGCCTTAACAAAACTCTGCTGAAAGAAACCGAATAGATCGAAAATGGTTACCGTTACGCTTTCGTCCTCACCATGATGTGTAACACGGAACCATTTTCCTGGAACGTGCTGTATAACATACTGTCCCCACCGACAGGTGTTTCTATCCGATCTGCGCAATTGCTCAAACTTTGCGCGAGGCAAACTCCGCAGAATCATATTTGCGTCATAGTCGAAAGCAAATCCGACATGCCATGCGTGCGGATACTTTCGTCCCATTTCAATTATAAATGCTAGGCATTCCTCTGAATCGAGTTTTTCACCTGTGATGTATTCGTTAGTGCTTGCCCCGAAAAGGACATACCTTTGCGGTTTGCCCTTTTCGGGTGTCACACCCTCTCCATCCCATGCGATAAATTGACGGTTTTCCTGAGTAATTCCTGACCCTTTTCTAACTCTGCTTCCCGTTCCAGTGTGATAGAAAGGATCGGCGTCTGCCTCACTTTGGAATGAATTAGCCGCTAGTGCTATCATACCATTCCCGCCATTCTTCCCACGGCATTTCCGCTTCAAAGTCGATTTCGTATTCTTCCCAAAGATACCGACTTAATGCTGTTTGTGCTTTGTCTGCATCTGCCCCGAAGTGGAAAACACCTTCATCAAACAAGGCTGCGAGTTTAGGGTCATTCTGCGCATCTTCATTTCCGTGAGTTACGGTATCAAAGATGTGTTCTTGTTTAGCGTCCCAATCGCCGTGCCCGAATGGTCCCGACCACCATGCCATTATTCATCTGTCTTTCTCCTAATAGCACTTTCCGTGGTCCGGTGCTTTAGCCATTCATTATATGATTTGAATTCCTTTCCGCAACTGCACAAGTATGGCAATCTCACAGTTACTTTGTGATTGGCTCTTTCATTTGGATTAGTGACGGTGTATGCCCGCTTCAATGTTTCGTTGGCCACTTGGATTCACCTCCCCTTTTACGAATCCATTAGGGCATTCCGCACAAATCATAACTTGGCAAACCCACACCATTTTGCCATTGATTTTCTTGCGCTTATGTGCATTCTTTGTGTGACCACAAATGCACCATACGATTTTCATTTCTGCTCCCGCCATGACCAAATAAGAATCATTTCGTCGAGAGTAACGGAAAGGATGGAAGTAATTCGGATAGCGCCTTTGTCGAAATGCTCGATGCTAATTCCGGCGACGCCTAAAGGACCAATGTATGTGTCTTGGCTACACATGCTTTTTGTCCTTGTCAATCAATTCCGGGTCAATGAAGTTTCCGCTTAATGCGTGAACGTCCATTGCCATAATAGCAGTTTCGTAGGAAATACAGATTGCTCGCATGGTTCCTCCCGGCGCAATGATTAACCATTGTCCGTCAAACCATTTCTTAACAATGTATTTGCCCATTTCTATTCCTCACCCATTAGACGGGAAATGCCCGCTCCCCTTTCGGAGAGCGGGCTTTCCGCGTGTCAGAAACGGTTTTCGCCGTTTCGGTTGGCCTTCTTGTCTGCGAACATTTGCGAGAAACCAACGTCACGCGCGTTCATTTCCACGCCGTGCCGTGTTTCGTGAGTTTCCTTGTCTTCCCACGTTGTGTGATTCCACGTACCGATGACGACAACACGGTCACCAGTTGTGAGGTATTCCGCAACGTTTTCCGCGAGCTTTCCCCACACGTTTACGCGAACCCACATCGTGCCCTGCGAAACCCATTCGCGCCCCTTACGCTCCCGCACCTCATAAGCGACGGAAAGGTTACAAACTGCCTTTCCCGCAGGTGTGTAACGCAATTCGGGGTCCTGGCCGAGCTGCCCGTTAAGCGCGTACAAATCAGGGTTAATCTGTTCCGGGTCAGTGTCGAGTCGGTTATTCTCGACCCTTTCCTTTTGAACCTTGATTGCACGACGGGGAGCGTTGGTTTCCTGCTGAGTTTCTGACATTTCCTCACCCTTTCTGTGACCCGTGCCCATTGCACGGGATGCTGTAGACTGGACACCGTAGGGTGCCCTCAGGTGGCCGGATCATGGTCCCGCAGCGACCTCACCCGCTGGCCTGGTCGATCATGGTCCGGCCTCCTGAGGCCATCCTACACCCTGAGGCCCGGATCGGCCAAGGGGTGATCTTGACTACAGAGAGCAACGCCGGCATCTACGGAGAGTGACATGAGTGAGGCACCTACGGAAACGCCGCAGAATCCTCCCGACACGGGAAGTCCTACGACAATTGAAAATCCAAATGAAAATCCAAATGTGCAGGAACCAAACGTGAATCCTAATCCTGCAACGCCGCAGAATCCTTCGCCCGCGCCTACGCCCGAAACAGGCGGAAGCAATCCGGATTTGCTTGCAGAAATTCGCGCGCTTCCTGAAAGATTCGCTCACGTTCTTTCTGAAAGAAATCCCGCGCCTTCTGCACAGTCATCGCAAACGCAAACGCAAACGCAAACCAAGGAACCCGAAGGACCGAATGGTAAGGGCGATTCTTGGGAAACTCGTTTCGCGCGTTGGTGGATGGGTTCCTAATGCCAGATGAAGAGATGCCGGACATTCCCGGAATTCAGTTTAATCCTGAGGGAATGCGGGACGAACCTGTTATCCCAAACTTCCGCGCGTCTCAGGATGAATCACCCGCTTCGCGTTTCCTTAGGGGAAAGCCCGCTGGTGATAAGCGCTCAACAACAAAGACACCGCGGCCTAGAATGGTTGTTCCAAAGGTAAAGCCCGGCCATTTTGTTGAGCCACTTACACAAATGTATGCTGCAGTTGGAATGGCTGTAATGCCATTCGATCCTGTTTGTGCTAATGCAATTATGGTTTCCGCTAGCCGATGCGCAGATGCCCTAGATAAACTGTCGCAAGAGAATGACGGTGTTAGGCGCGCATTGTTTGCTCTTACGCGGACAACTGCTGTTGGTATGGTATTGGTTGCACATATGCCAATCATGATGGCAATTGTAATTCACCACGTACCCGCAGCGCAGAATTACCTTGGCGAAATGGGAAAGGAAATGGCGGATCAAATCGCCCGGCAAATGAATGCCGATGGCGGAGAAAATCCTCCAGAAAAGAATGACTGACCTTTCCCATTATCGGCGTTCGCCAGAAGCCGAAACATTTAGATTTGCTGGCTTTACTACTCACGCGCCTAGAATCCCTTGGGATATTTTTACCACGCGCGTATTTCTTTGGAAGAACGGCCAGCATATCGGATTAATTGGTCCTACTGGTTTGGGAAAGACAACGCTTCTAACAAATCTTTTGCCGCTTAAGCCATACGTTGTTGTATTCGCAACAAAACCACGCGATGAAACAATGAATGCACTTTTGCGTTTGGGATACGTAAAGCTTGACCGTTGGCGTTCTCTCGATCCGGAATACTTCCCTCGGCGCGTTCTTTGGCCGGATGCTTCTAAGTTGAATTCAAAGGGTATTCAAAAGGCTGTATTCACGGATGCAATGGAAAGGATTTATCGGGAGGGTGGATGGTGCGTCGCACTAGACGAAACCTGGTATATGACAAATATTCTTGGAATGGACGAAGAAATCAAAACGTATCTACTCCAAGCAAGGTCACTAGGTATTTCTGTCGTCGGCGCAATGCAACGTCCCGCATGGGTTCCGCGTGAATTCTATACTTCCGCGACCCATCTTTTCTTTTGGCGCACTAATGATGAAACGGATTTGCGAAGCATTTCCGGTATTGGTTGGCGTAGTGCGCGATTGATTCAGGATTTGGTATCCGAATTGGAAATGTACCAAGTTCTGTATGTAAACACGCGAACTGGTTTTATGTGCAGAACGCGTTGCCCCAATGTGACGACGGGTGAAAGGAGGTAGTCGCAAAATGATTGCCCCGTCCGCGCTTAACGTAATTATCATTGGTCTTTCAATGGTAATCTTTTCGTTCTTTTGGCGTATGCTCGCCGCGCGTTGGTCTGAAAATTCCTTTGGGCAGGCAATGGCCGTTGCCCTTTAACGAAATGAAAGGTTAAGAAATTGCCTGCTCTTACAATGGGTGGCACTGCTGCTGGAACTTCTAAGAATAGGGGCGGCAGCCCTAGCGCTGCTGCTGTTGTCCCATTCATTAGGGCTTCTGCACAGCACCGTGAACCCGCTGGCATTGACGTTTCCCGACAGATTACTCTTGCAGATCAGGACCTCGGCGTTTTCGACATTCCCGCTTATGGGTATGTTCGTTCGCTTCTCATTCTCGTTCAGGCTACGGGTGGCGCGGGAACTTCCGTCACTCAGGCTGAGGATGGTCCGTTTAACGCTCTTAAGAACATCTTCCTTACCGAGCCTAACGGCGCATTCATCGCGGCGTTTAACTACGGTTATGAATGTTATCTCGCGGACAAGTGGGGCGGGCTCCGTGACCCTGCTGGTTCGGATATGCGCCAGTCTCCGGTGTATTCTGCCGTGGCTTCTGGAACGGGTAACTTCCAGTTCATGCTCCGTGTTCCCGTTGAGATTAACCTAAGGGATGGTCTCGGCGCACTGCCTAACCAGAATGCGGCCGCTACATTCAAGCTTAGGCTCACGCTGGCGTCCGGTGCTGCTAACGCTGGCGCTTACGGTGCGACGGTTCCCACGACCCAGCCAACGGTGCGCGTGCGCGTATTCCTTGAGGCTTGGGACCAGCCGGAGCAGGCTACCGCTGGCGCTGCAAATCAGGTTTCTCCGCCCGCTATGAATACGACTCAGTTCTGGTCTGTTCAGTCGTTCAATGTTAACGCGGGTTCTCAGAATATCCGACTCACCCGTGTCGGTAACTATCTGCGAAACCTCATCTTTGCATTCCGTCGTACTGGTTCTACTCGCGCGAATGGTCAGACAGACTGGCCGGACCCGATGACGCTTTACCTCGACACTCGTCCGCTTGACATTGTCGAAAAGAATAACTGGACGCATCAGATGTTTGAGCGTACGGGATTTGGCGGAACGCTTAACGCTACCGCTCCCGCTTATGACTCTCCGGGCGGGCTCGACAATGGCGTTTTCGTTTATGACTTCACAAACGAATTCGACGGACTTCTTGGTCGGGAAAACCGTGACCTTTGGCTGCCGACTCTCGGCTCGACTCGTCTGGAATTGCAGGGTTCATTTGGTAACGCGGGTACGCTTACCGTTCTTACCAATGACGTTGCAGTTGCAGGGAATGTGTTCATCTAATGAGTGACGATTACGGACAGTCGCCCGTCCACAATACGGGATTTACTTCTAGTCACGCTGCTGGCGTTGTCGTAATCGGCGCGCTCTTTTTCCTTATCATGATTCGTCGCGGGTTCAGGGGCGTTAGCGTTCTCGGCGCTGGCGTTTCGGTTAGGTAGGTATAAACAATGTTTGGCCTTGACCCTAAGAGCATTGTGGTGGGCGTTCTTATCGCTTACTTCCTGCTCCCTATGATTCTTAATCTCTTCAATCGTCAGCCGACAACGAATAGGAATGCATGAAATGGCTAAGGATTGGGATTGGCAGGAAGCTAAGGCTACGTATAAGGATGCCGATGGGGATGAGCATGAAACCTCGGTAACCTATGCGGAAGTTACTTCCGATTTCGCAGGTAGGGAAGTTCCTACTCTTACTGGCGTTACTGTCGTTAGGGAAGGGGACGTTGTCGTTCAGAATCCCGGTGACAATGCTGGACGATATGACGTTCTTGCGGCAGATGCTTGGAAGAATTCTTATGGCGGTTCGCAGGATGCTTCTACGGATCGTGGTGTTGACCGTAACGCGGGTACGGGCGGAACGGATAAGACCACTGCGACGCGTCGATAGTGAGTAACTACCGAATTTCGGCATTGGGTGCCGTAGTTGCATTGGTTGCGATTCTCGGCGCAATCATTGTTGGAGTTTCGGTAACTGAGGGAATTGACTCAACATCTACGCCGATTCTCGCAGGTTTACTCGCCGTCATCAGTTCAACCATTCCGTCAATTCTTGCTCTTATAAAGGTGGAGCAAGTTCACAATGACATTAAGAATGGCGTTGTTCAGGACAAGGTAAAAGCCGGTACTATTCAAGCATTACGGGAAGAGAATATTGTTACCCGTGATGGTCCCATGTCTACTACTGCACTTGATGCTTTAGCCGAAATCCTGAAAGCAACTAAGGGTAATTCAACCAAACTCGACAATCTACAGGAAGGACAAGACAATGGGCGACCGAGCGTTTAATGTTCTCGGTTCCATTGTTACCGTCGCTCTTGTTACGACGATTGTAACTGGTAAGAATAGTTCCCAGGTAATTAAGTCTCTTGGTGACGCATTCTCCGGTTCCATTCGCGCCGCAATGGGACGATAACTAATGGCTAACCCGTGGGCGCATTCGCGCACAGAGAATGAAATTGATACGGAATCGACGCGCACGGTTCCGCTAAATGCGTATGCCGTTCCTGCGGGTAATTCCGATGAATCCACTAAAGATGGTTGGGTGGACCTTCCCGGATTGGGATATGCTCCTACCCTTAGAATTTCGCCAGTTAGTGAACCTGACGCTACCCGATTGAATAATGGGCAATGGACAGTTTCACACACCGTAGACGGTCAAGAGGAAACACGAGAATTCTGGCATACACGCGATGCTGAAAAGGCTTCGCGTGAATCTGTTGTCGATATCGACACAACTGGTTTCCAGGAAACCAAAAAGGGATTTGGACTTCCCGATCCCGAATTGGGTTACAATAGATATGCCAGAAATCCTCGTGAAACCCCGCCACCTGAACCGCGCCCCACTACAGGAATGTCTCCGCATACCTGGCGTTTCTGGCGTCCATTCGGGACAATGCAGGAACCCGGAAACACGCCGCATAGGTTTAACGGATTGCATTTCAGTATGGCGGATCACAGGCGAAATTACCAGATTTACGGAATGACACCCGCTAGGCATCCTGGCGCGGGTTCTAGGAATACGTATAGGATTCCGCCGACTCCGTGGGATACTCACGTTGTCGATATGCCAGCGACAGGAAACGATGCACCGCAAGCAGAATATGAAGACGTAATTGTTCCTAACGCCTCTCGATCCTTTAGGTTGTGAGCAATGGCACCCAATCTAGGAAAGATGGTGGGACCGCTCCCGCTTGGCGCATGGGTTGCGGTTATAGGTGGCGGCCTAGGCTTCGCTCTCTACACCCGTAGGCAGTCGGACGCTACCGCCACCGATAGTGCCGCAGGAAGCCCGCTGGACACCGTAGGGGACGGTTCTACGGGTGGCGCGTGGACTGTCACGGCACCAACGCCAACGGGTGGCGGGACGGACGTTCAAACAATTACGGATAATCAATCGTGGGCATTTGCTGTAGAAAACTGGCTAATTGCTCACAACTACAGTCCTGGTGACGTTGTCTCGGCAGTGTCTAATGGATTGTATGGTGCAGCATTGCCGCCTAATCAATGGGCTATTTGGGTTGCAGCATTGGCACATCAGGGTGCGCCACCTGAGAATTTTAATGCTCCTACTCAGGCAACGCCGACACCTAAGCCTGTTCCTATTCCTACTCCTCCACCTAAACCCACTCCTCCGCCACCTAAGCCTAAGCCAACTGTTCACACGTATTACAAAGTTGTGCGAGGGGATAACCTTACAAAGATTGGTTTGCGATATCACCTTTCATGGCAAACCATTTATAACAACAACAGATTGGGTCACCGTAGGCCGGATGGTAAGATGGGAATGATTGCTCATCCCAATCTTATTATGCCGGGTTGGATTCTATTTATCAGATGAGGCAGAAAACAATGTCAGAGATTACTAAGCCCGCTCCCGTCGATTCTAAGGGACGAACAGTTCCCGAAGAAATGAGCGATAGGGAAATCGCAATCGAATCGCTATATTATCTGCGTACACTAATGGATGTTTTTGAAGCAATGGGGAATCATCCAATGGCGCAGACTCTTGGAATGGCTTTTCCAACGCCAGGGAGTAGGCGTTAAGTAATGGCATATCTTACCGCTTTTCAGATTGCGGGCTTGGCAAAAGAAGCGGGATTCCCAGCTTCTGCTATTCCCGTTGCAGTTGCTATTGCCTTTGCAGAAAGCGGCGGTAAGTCTGACATTATTTCTAAGCCGAATACAGATGGCAGTCGTGATTTAGGGGTATGGCAAATCAATAACAAGGCACATGCTGATTTGCTTTCGCGTTATACGTGGTCTAATCCCCATGATAATGCAAAGATGGCATACCTTGTCTATCACGCTGCCGGGAATAGATTTACACCCTGGACAACCTTTAATTCAGGGTCTTATAGACTATTCCTCAACAAAGGAACTGCCGGAGCCGGGAATCCAGAAACGGTTCCCGGTTCCGGTGCAGTTCCTGTTTCTACGGGATTTGACCAGACCGCATTTCTTTCTACAGCAACAAAGGCTCCCGATGGTGGATTAGGATGGTTTACTAGAATCGTCCTATTCTTCATTGGTATCGGCGTTCTAATCATGGTTGCAAAGAATGCGATTCTTGGGAACGGTAGTGTTGCATCACAAGCAATCAAGGTTGCAAAGGTTGTTGCGAAATGAGTGATATTCAGAACACCGTATTTGCAACAGGTGCCATTGTTGTTGTCGGACGTTGGGCTTCTAACGAATCTCTAAACGTCAAAATCGTGACGGGCGGTCTATTCCTTGCGCTTATGCTTACGGCTATTGCCAACGCTAATGAAAGTTTCGCCAGACTGTTTGCGGACTTTCTTCTTATCTCAGCTATATTCACATATGGCATCCCGATCGGCCAACTTATCGGAATCACCACGGGAAGCATTAAGCCAACAAAGCCGGTGAAGACTACGTGAATACTCGGCAGGTTGTATTCCTTCTAATTGGTCTTGTTTGTTTATTCTCGGCTCTTACTGGCGATCCTCCCGCTACTTTCGTAACTGCAAGCCTAAAAGGTAAAAAGCCAGAGTACAAGCAAATCCAATTGCCTAACCTTAGTAGTATCCAACTTGCCCCAAAAGCCCCTAGCGGTGACACTGGCGTATCTGTTTCCATTCCTACGGGAACAAGTGGCACCGCTGCTGCTGCAATTCGTTTTGCATTGGCGCAGGTTGGTAAGCCATATAAGTGGGGGTCTACAGGACCAAACTCTTATGATTGTTCTGGTCTTGTTTATGCGGCATACAAAAGCGCAGGCGTTTCTATTCCGCGAACCACAATGCTACAGGCTTCTGCAGGAAAGTTAGTTACTAAGAACAATCTTATTCCTGGGGATTTGGTTTTCCCCGATCCTGGGCACGTACAAATCTATCTCGGAAACGGACGGGTTGTCGAATCTCCGCATACTGGCGCATTTGTACAAGTAGTTAATATGTGGGGATTCTGGACGGCACGACGTATTACATCAGGCGGTGTTGTTAGCGTATGAGTTTGCCTAACCCGGATATGTTTGGGCCTGCGACATTTGCCATTGGTCAATCCGTCGCGTCTTTCCAATCATTCCTTCCTAAGTTCTCTGACGTTAGGTCAAAGAATCCTAAAGACCATCCCGATTTTGCAGCCGATGTTAGAATGGGTGAAATTGCGGCATTCACGGTTTCAATGGGCGTGGGTCTTATTGCATCGTCTCTTACTGGCAGTCCTGTGCCTGCCGTTATTACTCTTCTTGTTTGTCTTATTCTTGTCACCCTATATGAATCCACGCTAAACGCTAATAGGCCATTTGAGCCACGGTCCCACGGAATGCTAATTGCTAGGGATGGTGAAAACGTTGCCTAATCTCAGTAACTATGGCGCGGGCGCGCAATTGAATACAGGAACTAATCCTAAGGACCATCCCGTTCCTGAGGCACCCGTTGCAGAAGCCTATGAAGGAATGGATTTTGTAAATCCTTATAGGGGAATGGAACAGCATGGCGTTACTCCTACGGGACATTGGCACGATATCGACCCTGACAAGGGCGAGGATTCTGTCCGTTATGATGAGCCAGAACCTGTTCCTGATCCCATTCCTGTAAGGATTGTTCAGGAATCCAAGGAAGAATATAAGGATTGGACTGTGCGCCGCGACTTCGCAATTCCCGTAAACGCGGCACGCATTATCCAAAGGAATCTTCATCGCACTAAGGCCACGATTAAAAACATCGGCACGGCAGTTATCTACATTGGTCCTGAACCATTTAACAATTCGCAGATGGGTTATCCTATCGCGGTTAATGGCGAATTCACTTATGACCAGCAGGGTGATGTTTGGGCAATGACAGACGACGCCGCTTCGCAGCCTGTTGCTATTCTTGCGGAATACTCAGTACCCGCATGAAAATAGATTTGTACGAATCGGAACAAGGCGTCTTTACTGGCGTTAACAATGCCACAACTGCAACCGTAGAAATCAGAAATGACATTTACGGAAGTATTTGGGAAGTTGACACCGTACAAATTAGTACCGATTCTGCACAAACCTATGGTGTTTCTCAATTCATTCTTTACCTTAACTCTGTAACTCCTGGCGGTATCCGAGACTCAACATATGTTGGCGACGGTGCCACTTCCGAAACCAAAATAACAATGCGCGCTGGCGATAGATTAATCGGCGTTTGGACTGGTGGCGACCCTGGCGCAAATGCAACGCTAACAGTCCGCGGAACCAAAGAAACAGGTAGGTAATGGCATTTCCCGATCCTGTAGTTGCGGGTGACAAATTAGTCGTTCCCGCAATTCAATCATCTGATTACGTTACCGATGGAACTACAGGTTGGCGAATTGGCCGTGACGGAACTGCCGATTTCGCTAACCTTAATTTGCGTGGCGACATTGGTGCTGCAAACATTTCTGGTGATACAGGAACGTTTGGCGATGTTTCTTTGCCCGCATATTCTAGCGTTGGCGCGACATTAGACAGTATTGTTACAGACCTTTCTGGGCGTTGTATTGGATTCTTCCAACAAACAGACGCCGGTCTTTCTGGTATTACCACAGAAAACATTCTTATTGGCCTCGACTGCTATTTACAGCCTAATCGAATTTACACAATCAATGGTCTTGCGCGTGTACAGCCAACGCTCGCTAATGCTGATACACAATGGCAGGCTCTAATCCGTGCCACAATTGGAACGGGTGCAGCATTGCCAACAACTGCAAACTCACCAATTGTGCAGCACGTTGGTTCGCTTTGGCAACAAGCGCCATTACATACGCCGCCATTCGATTCCGGAAATATCGACCCGAATACTCTATTGCGTTTGATTCTAACCGTCAACCGTATTTCTGGCGGTGCTGGTGGTGCAACAATGACTTCCGGCGCAAATACGACTGGTGGCCTAACTCCAAAGACGGGCATTACTTATACATTCCGATATCCCGGTTCTGCTATTTGGGTATTGGACCACGGCCCGTCGTCAAATATGCCAGCGTTCCAGGGTTACAATTCCACGGATACTCCACCCGCAACGCCAATAACGCCAACACCTAAGACATATACAAAGGTCTATTACGGCACTTGGTCACGTACTTACGATGGTGATTTAACAACTACTTGGGATGATTCTCCGTATTGCTATCAAGGGGAATACGCTTCTATTCGCGGCCTCACCCGTTCTTTGATTGGTTTTGACTACGCAACAATTCAATCCGACCTTTCCGGCGCAACAATTAACTCTTGCTATCTCACAATCAAGGGTGCTCACGCCTATTACAATTCTGGGTTTACTTGTTGGTGGGGAACACATTCCTATACAGCTAAACCCTCTACGTGGAATAGCGCAAACGTTATTGAAAGGGTAGGGAGCGTTTCAGGATTAGCAGCGGGAGAAACAGTCAAAATTAATATGGGAACAGGAGTCGGCGGGAGTTTCAAATCCGGCGCTAACAAGGGTATTGCAATTGGTCCACCGTCAACAAATACACTCACGTATTACGGTTACATCTATGGTGCGACACAATCCGGCAAACCCTATATCACAATCACCTACACGAAATGAGCGTGGAAATGTCTGTCGTTGTTGTCGATTACGCTTGGTCCCATCCTTCTATTGCGAAATTGCAATCACTAAACGCAATCGGCGTTGCTCGATACGTTTCCAATGATTCCGCTAAGAACCTTAGTAGTGACGAATATGCTTCGCTTAAGCGAGCAGGAATTGCCGTTACTTTGGTTTGGGAAACAACTGCTAACCGCGCGCTTAGTGGATATGATGGCGGAAAGAATGACGCAGATAAAGCGGAAAAGCTTGCAGATGCTTTGGGATATCCTAAGTCTGCCGCAATTTATTTCGCCGTAGACTTTGACGCCGGGCCTACTCAAAGACGAACTGTTACGCAATACCTAAAGGGTGCGCGTGATTCTTGTGAAAGGCCAATTGGCGTTTACGGTTCTTATTACGTAATTGAGGATGCAGCCGGTCAGGATACTGCGGATTACTTTTGGCAGACATTGGCATGGTCTGGTGGACAGGTTTCGCAATATCATGACCTATTGCAAGTTGTTACAGGAAGCACGCCGCAATACGATATTAATTACGTTGCACATGCTGATTGGGGACAGGATGTTAAGCATCACGATCCCTTTGTTTATCCCATTTTCCCGCTTTCGCATGGACACGTTTTCGGAGACAATGACGTAACAACTGGTCATAACCTCCACCTTTGGCAGCAGAGAATGCGCAATCGTGGATGGAGTATTACAGTTGACGACGATTATGGACCCGAAACAAAGGGCGTTGCTCTTGCATTCCAGCGTGAAAAGAATTTGGTAGCCGATGGTCTTATTGGTCCGCATACTTGGAACGCCGCCTGGCTTTCCCCGGTTACGTAAAGAATAGGATAAACAATGATTGGTCTTCTTGCCCTGCTGGGCATTATCCTAATTGTTCTCGCCATTGTCCACGTCATTCCTTTTGTACTCGGATTAATTATCGGCATCGTTCTCGTTGTTGTCGGTGGCGGGTTTTTCTGGAATGGTAGAAATGGGCCGGTAGCTTAAATGCTCGCATCCGATACTGCGCATTTCCAAGCGTTTGTTAACTGGGCAAATCAGCAGCGTGCAATTGGTTTACCAATAGGCATTGATTTGCGCGAGGTATCTGCTATTCTTGGTCCAGATTCTAAACGCACGACATTGACATTCTCTACCGCAATTACTGATTCGCAAGGGAATGCATTGCCGCCCGATTGGATCGTTTCCACTGCGACTTAAAAAGAATTCCCGATTTGCAATCTGCCTCGCATTTCGGGATGGGATTCGCCTGGCTTATAACAAT
>Ga0157369_10003492_pt1 | contig 18663 bp, 8 predicted proteins | sample C25metaG_FD_113461 | JGI IMG/M metagenome (GOLD analysis project Ga0157369, IMG submission 113461) | Corn rhizosphere microbial communities from Kellogg Biological Station, Michigan, USA - C2-5 metaG | ecosystem: Host-associated > Plants > Roots > Rhizosphere > Soil | place: USA: Michigan... | reverse complement strand
CGACGGGATCTTACTCGCACTTCATGGCGCGATGTACACGGAAGAGTTCCCACATGCCGATGAAGAGATCATTCGCCGTGTGCGTGGCGCCGTGGGAACCGGGATTCCTCTTGTCGTGACGCACGATTTTCATGCGAACATTTCGCCCGGTGTTGTCGAGTTGACGGATGTGCTGATCACCTACCAGCAGAATCCTCATTTGGATACAAAGCAGCGGGGTATTCGAGCCGCTTCGATCCTGGCTCGAATGCTTGCAGGCAAAGTGCGGCCGCGGCAAGCGCTGGTGAAACCTCCTTTGCTTTGGAACATCATCCATCAGCACACGGCGCAGGAGCCTTTGAAATCGATTACGGACGCGAGCATCGAGCTGGAGTCCTGCCCGGGGATTCTGGCGGCAAGCGTTGCGGGCGGATTTCAATATAACGACGTGCCGTATATAGGTCCGTCAGTGATTGTGGTGGCCGATGGGGATGAAGCGCGTGCTTTGAAGGAAGCTCAGCGCTTAGCCGACATGATGTCGCAGCGGCGCCGGGACGTTTCTTTCGGCCTGCCGGAACCCGCAACGGCCGTTTCAGCGGCGATGAAAGCGCACCGTTTTCCGGTGGCCCTTTTTGATGTGGGCGATAACGTGGGCGGCGGCTCGGCCGGGGATGAGACAGCTCTGCTGGAGGAACTGCTCAAACAGGGAGCGAAAGGCTGGCTGGTGGTTCTCAACGACCCGGCGGCGGTTGAGATCGCGAAAGCAGCGGGAATCGGCGGCGCTTTCGAACGGCGGGTTGGCGGCAGTTCGGAAAGCAGTGCGACAAAGCCGATCGCAGTGAAAGGCACAGTGCGTTCGCTGCATCAGGGCGCCTTCACTGAGACCGCGGTGCGGCACGGCGGCCAGCGGTACTGGGAAATGGGACACTGCGCAGTCATTGAACAGGAGGATTCGACGCGCGACGATTTGAATCTTTTGCTGCTGACGTCGAAGCGGTCTAGTCCGTTCTCTCTGCACCAGTTGATCAGCTGCGGGATCTATCCGGAGCGCCAGAAGATTCTCACGGTAAAAGGCACAGTGGCTCCGCGTGCGGCCTATGAACCCGTAGCGGCTGCGATCGAGCTGGTGGATACCCCGGGCGCTACCGCCGCCAATCCCGCCCGCTTCGCATTCCACCGCGTCCGCCCCGGAGTCGGCGGATTGAACGCCGACCTTTAACTCCCATGCGTACTGTTACGACTTTGCTGTTTGCGGCGTTTGTTTCGTCAGCACAGATTTCGGACCAGGCGCGAGCGGTTCACAGGCGCGCACTCGTGCTGGATGCGCATGTCCACGCCATTGACCGGGAGTTCTACCACGGCGGCGATATCGGCCAGCGAAAAACGAACGGACAGTTCGATCTGCCGCGGGCGCGCGAGGGAGGGCTGGGCGGGTTTTTCCTGTCTCTGTACGTGCCGGAGGCTTACTATCCGGCGCGGCTGGAAACGAAACAGGCGTTTCGCGTGATCGACTGCGCGCTCGAGCAGATCAGAAAAAATCATTCTCAGCTTGAACTGGCGCTCACTGCGAGCGACGTGGAACGCATCCATCGCGCCGGCAAAATGGCTGCCATTCTCGATATCGAGGGCAGTTACGATCTGGATGGCGATCTCGGCGTGCTGCGCGATCTCTACCGCCTGGGATTGCGATCGGCGCAACTCTCAGCGCATAACTGGCCCAACAATTACGCCGATTCGTGCTGTTCTCCCGCGAAATCGCATGGATTGAGCGAGCACGGCCGCGAGGTGATTCGTGAGATGAACCGGCTCGGCATGGTCATCAATGTCAGCCATGCGTCCGACGATGCGATCTCGCAAGCGATTGACGTTAGCTCGGATCCGGTGATTGCGACGCACCACGGCCTTCGCAGCGTAAACAATATTCCAAGAAACATGCCGGACTGGCTGGTGAAGAAGCTGGCGGCAAAGGGCGGCGTTATTGGATTTCAGATCGGCAACGAGTTTCACAACCCCAAAGAGTTTGTTTATCGCACTTCGCATGCGGGCAAAGTGTTCTGGACACCGGCGCCGAACAGGGAGCAGGAAGCGCGCATGACGATTGAGCAGGTCGACAAATCAGTTGCTCCGCAAATTCCGATGGAAGCATTCAATGTGCCCGAGGATGTCAGGTTCACAGTGGACGATTGGGTCGCGGTGGTGGATAAGGCGATTCAGATGGTGGGCGAAGACCATGTCGCGCTTGGCACGGATTTCGATGGCGGTCCCACGCCGCCGCGCGGAATGCGGGACGTCCGTGATCTTCCAATGATTACGGCGGCGATGCTGCGGCGCGGATATTCAGAAGAACGAATCGATAAGTTTCTCGGAGGAAATGTGCTTCGGGTGTTTCGAGAAGTTACCGAGAAGAGCCGCCACTAAACTTACTTCACGAATTCCACGTATCCGTGTTTTTCGAGGAATTTGAAGTACCCGACGAAATCGAATGTTTGCGGTCCCATTTCGAGTTCAGTAAGGCGAATCACCTCAGCCAGATTGCGATGGCCGTCGCACCAATAGAGCGCCGCGACGGGAACGCTCCAGAAGGAAGCCGCCGGATAACCTTCCCGCTGGTCCTCCGGCAGATCATCAAGGGTGATCGTGCCCATCCGCTTGCGGCGAACCACGATTTTTTCCGCTTCCGCGTTGGTGGGAGGCGCGATCGGCCGGATCGCCCCGAAATTCAGGACCTGCGCCCGGGCGCGAATGGCGCGATCGACGCGAGCCTTCTGCTCATTGGCGAAGGCGGAGAGGCCGTCGAGATCGCGGCCGATATCGGCAGCTGAGCGGACGGCCCGCGATTCGCGGGCGAGGGTGTAATCGATCATCTGACCAGAGTGATAGAGCAGCCGCCCCAGACCGTTGGCGTCAGAAGTCGCCGCGGCCTGGTCAAGAACCTTTTCGGCCGCGGCGTTCACCTGGTCATATCCGCGCGCCAGCGCAACCTGCGCCAGCCAGCGCCGTTCCGCCGGGCCGGCCGAGGCCAGGAAATAAGTATAGGCCGCGTTCATCACCATCAGATCGCGCAGGGATTTCGGATCCACGCCTTCCAGCCGGTCGGCGCTGTTGTGATGAGCGAGCACGCCATAGCCACCGCGCGGCAGCACGGTCGGAATTCCGATTGTGGAATCGCCCAGGTAATTATCCGTTCCGCTGCGATGCTCCGACCAGCCCCACGAGCGCCCCACCATGGGATAGTAGTCGGCCGCAATGCGCGTGATGAATGCATCAACAAAGGAACTGGCGGAGTGAGGATTGAGTACCCACGTATGCTCAGTGCCCGAGAGATTCTGCAGACCGGCGGGCGAGTCGATGCACATTCCGGCGATGGTGCGCCGCATGCGATCGCGATGGTGTTCCAGGTAATATAAGGTGCCGTAGCATTCACCCATGCCGAGGACCCGGATGTTTCGCCGCTGGCGAGGCAGTTTGCCCTCCAGGATGAGGCGGTTCAAGGTTTCGGCCGCGCCGATAATAGAGGCGACGCCAGTGGAGTTGTCGCCAGCGCCCTGCTCGTAAAGATGTCCGAGCGAGAGCACTTCCTCGGCATTGGCGCCATCGGTCCCGCGAATCACGCCGGTCACGTAGGGATACACGCCGGCGTAATAGTGGCTGTCCACATTCGCCCGCACTTTGACCGGCCCCTTCTGCAGCAGGGTTCGCAGCAACTTCGAGCCGTTGGGCGTAATCGAGAAGCAGACCAATGGCGCGCTGCCTTTGGTGAAGCTCCAGCCGTTGTCGCCAAACGAATTCACCCAGCCGCGTTCATCGACCAGCGACGGGTTTTCAGTAGCATCCGAGACGAGGCCAAGAGCGCCTGCGCGGGCAAACGCGACTTTATTGGCGCGTCTTCCCAGCACGAGTTTGCCTTTCAGGTTCGCGCCTTTCAGATCGCGCGGAGGAAGCACTATCTCCGTGGTCACTCCGCCGGGCGGCGTCGGGCCGCTCCACATGCACAGCGATGCGGGAACCTTCTGATAGTCGGCCAGCATGCGCTCGGAAGCGGGCACTGAATCGTCCAGGATTTCAAGCGTTCCGGTATGCACGTCCCAGGCCAGAGGTTCGGTCCAGAAACCGACCTGCGTGACGCCATCCGCGGGCGGATAACCGACCTCGATGTCTTCCAGACCTGCGCGCCGAAGCATCGCTTCGACATTCTTTGCGGTCTGCTCGAATTTGGGAAAAGTGAACCAACGGTCGTTCTCCCACAGGGTGCGAACATCCTTCATTGCCTGGTCCGGGTTGACGGAGGCGAGCAGGGTGCGTAAAAGGCCGGTTAACGGCGAGGCAGGCTCAGCGGATCGAGCCGCCCGATTGCGCCCCTGCGCCCAGGCGAAAGCGGCTACCACTACGAGGATGCCCGCAACCCTTATCAGCCTCTGCTCATATATGGATCTCACAATGCCGACCTTCCTCTGTTCCGGGTTTTTGGAGTAAACGGAGTGACCCGAGCCATTCTCTGAATTGTACGTGCAGGAGGCCACACGGCATTCGCATATCACCGGCTCTGATCACTTCTCCAACAACACTTCTCCAAAAGTTTGGCTGTCCACGTTTCCGCCACTGAGGACCACGGCAACGCTTTTTCCGCGCATCTGTCCAGCATCCTTGAAAAGTCCGGCGAGCGCCGCGGCGCCTGCGCCTTCGGCAGTATTGTGAGTATCCGAAAACAGGCATCGCATCGCCTCGCGTATATCCGACTCCTCCACCGCCATAATGCGGCTTGCGCCAGCGGAGATCGCCCGAACCGCGAGAGAATCCGCGGTGCGGCAGGCCATTCCATCCGCAATGGTGGGCTGGACCGGCGCCGGTATAACCGAGCCCGCTGCGAGCGAAAGCAGATACGTGGGAGCGCTTGCGGCAACCACGCCGATGATTTCCGTCTTCAATCCGAGCGCATCACGTACGGCGATGCATCCGCAGATTCCGGAGCCGAGTCCGATTGGAACATATACAGCGTCGAGATCGGATACAGAGCGAAAGAGTTCGAGCGCGTAGCTTGCGACACCGCTAACCAGCAGGGAATCGAATGAGGGAACGAGATGCAGTTGCTGCTTATTTGCCAAAGACGCAGCGTGCTCGTACGCCTCCTGGAAATCATCGCCAAACTCGACGAGATCAGCGCCAAGCGCTCGCATCGCGGCATTCTTCTCCGCGCTGTTACCGTGTGGAACCACGATGACGGACCGCAGACCCGCACGTTTTGCCGCAAAAGCGACGCTCTGGCCATGATTGCCACGCGTGGCGGCGATTACTCCACGCAGCGCCGGCTGACGGCGGCGCAGACTCTCCATATAAACAAGTCCGCCGCGTACTTTGAACGCGCCCAGAGGAGAATGATTCTCGTGCTTTACCCAGACATCCGCGCCGATTCGCGCGGACAGCAGCGGCCAGTTGATCTGCGGCGTCGGCGCGATCGCCCTGTATACGATCTCCGCGGCGGCTTTGATTTCCTCCAACGATGGTAAAAGGAATGTCGCCGCCGAGGCGCCTGAACGTTCAGTCATTGTGCAGAGCAGAATATCTTACTCGATGGATTTTGCTGAATGGATTTCGCCCAGTGGATTTTGCCTGCAGGCTGCACCCGCCATGGCTGATCAGGCTTCGGGAAGAATCTGCCGCCACACCCGCAGATAATTGCCTCCCAAAACCATCCCGATTTGCTCGTCGGCAAGTCCACGTTCCGAAAGCGCCTTGATGAAGTTGCCGTAGTGTTCGTAAATGGTCTGCGTCTCGACGCCGGCGTACTTCTGCGTGATGTGGCCCTCGACATCGTGAGGGCCGGGATTCGCTTTATCGTGCCCCAGCCAGCCTACTCCCACGTGCTCCGGTCCAATCAGTTTGCACAGATCCTCCACCTCCTGCGCCAGCTTCGTATACGGAGTGAGCGTGTTCGAGTGATAGCGGATGCCGACGATACCGCCCGTTTTAGCGATGATCTTCGCTTCTTCCGGGGTGATCTCCACCTGCGGATTGCTTTTGGTGTAGGTTACGAGGTTCTGATGCGTGGACACCAGCGGCGTTTTCGAGATCTCGGCCGCATGAATCAATCCGTTGGTAGAAAGATGGGAAACCCCGACCATCATCCCCAGCCGGTTCATTTCCTGCACTACGGCGACGCCAAAAGGAGTGAGGCGGCTGCCCTTCACATCTATGCCGCGGCCATCACCCACCTGATTCCGGCCGTTATGCGTCAACTGCATGCCGCGGACTCCGAGCCGGAAGAACTGGCGCACGAGAGCCAGACTGCGCTCGGCCGGAAACATTGGTTCGGGCATGTTCGACTGGATAGCCCCTGTGCCTTCCATATCGATGAAGAACTTCACCTTACCCGGCGTCGGTCCGGTGGGAATATCGGCCTTTGTCCGGAGAATCGACGCAACGCCATTGGAGCGTTCGATTTCTGTAAGGTACAGATCGAGCACGCGCAGGCTACCCTCCAGGAGTTCATCGGTACCGTCGCGCTCTTCGAGAGAATCGCCGCCTGCCGCCGGCGCGATGCACACGGTGATGCCAGCATCCACTAACCGGGGCAGCAGATGGCTGGTGATGGGGGTGTGGTTGTCAGCGCCCGGCAGGCGGGTGCGCGCGCTCAATTCCCACATGTCGCGATGACCCTCCACGATCACGAAATCGTGCGGGCCCTTGCTGGTGGCGGCCCTGACCCGTCGCTCAGATACCGAGACCGCGATGGCTCCGGCCCCGGCCAGCGAGCCCGCCCGCGAGAAGAAATCTCTGCGAGTAACTTTTCCTGACATGCGTTTCTCTCCTGAGACGAGGGCGTTTGCAATGCGGAACTGACCGACTATTCATCGATGGACAATCTTCGGGCCCAACTGGATGAGGCGGATCCGCAGCGCCCTGCAGACAACATGAGCGGCGTTCGTCGAGGCTGCGAGTGCGATCCGCTCTCGGGAACATTACGCTTCGTGAATCGCCCGCGCGACCCGGAATGCCGAGCGACTCGCTGCCTCCATGCCCCAGCTGTTGTTATCGCAATAAGCGCCGGCGAAGTACACGCGTCCGACCGGCTGGATTACAGCCGGCCATATCTTACGCAACTCGCCGGGCTTGTAAGTCCGCGCTTCACATGCCATTGCCCATGGATCGCGCGACCAGTCGAGCGCCATTGTGCGTTCGATGTCCGCGGACTTGCCCGGATAATATTTGCGGAACGTGGCCTCAGCGATCTTTGTCGTCATGCTGGCCGGGCTTGTTCCGATCAACAGACCGCGCCGGGTGGGAACATCTTCAGCCATCGGCCACATATCGCCTACCGGACTGCCAAAGCTCATGTTGCCCGTGTAGCCATCTTTCTTCCAGAACTTCGTTGCGGATTGGAAGATGAGGCGCGTCTCCACCGTGTACGGAATATTGGCGATTGCATACCGTTTGGCTTCAGGCCACACCGGCTCCACGCGCAATTGCCGAAGAACGATTGCGTTCATGCAGCAGACAAGGTAATCGCCTTTGATCGTCTCCTCTCCGCTCGGCCCGCTGCAGAGCACGGAAACGCCCTTATCATCGTGACGAATCGATTTGATTGGGCTGTTTAACCGGATACGGTCTCCGAGCCGGTGCGCCAGCGCGTCCGGCAGGCCCTGGTTGCCTCCTTTGATGCGGAACAATTGTGTTGGGTCCGAACCGATGCCGCGGCGTTTCAGAATCGCCATTTTCCAGATTGAATGCAGAGCGGAATTGCCCGAGCCCAGCCGCTGGACCGTTGCCTCTGACGCTCCGTCGCGTTTCAGCAGGTCTGTGAGCGACAGTGCGTCGAGGTCGTCAAGGCCCACACCGAAGGGCTGGTATTCATCGGTGATCTTATCGATGTAACGATCCAGATATAGTCCTGAAAGGCTCGTCGTGTTTGGATGCTGTTTCAGGTACTCGCGCTCGCGCTGGTTGAATGCCGCCGTCTTCAGCTTTTCCCTATTAATCGCCGCCGCCTCTTCCTGGGTCACCATGCGGCCGTCGACAACGCGCAGGATCTTCTCGCGATGCGGATAGTCAAGGATCGGAAGATCGAGTTCCTTGAAGTAGTTCCAGCAAAGGTCGTATCCCGGTTTTGTGAAGTGCTCGGCGCCCTGATCAGCGTAGAGGCCATCATCCAGCCCCTCACGACGCGTCCTGACGTGGCCTCCGGTGCGGTTCGAGGCTTCCACGACTACTACCTCATGTCCCCGTTTGTGCAGTTCATACGCGCAGACCAGACCGGCCAGACCGCCGCCGGCAACGATCACCCGCTTGCGCCTCGCGGCAGGTTCCGCGGGCCACGCGGCAGACACCGGACTTATCAGCAGTGCGCCAAGCCTGAGCGCATCGCGACGACTAACTGGAGAGACGTTACCGGCTGGGCCGGTGGCTGGATAGAGGGAAGCGAAACTGTTCGTTGACTTCGACATCGTCGTCTCCTGAGAACAAGCCGTCACCCTCCTGACAACTCAGCCCGCAGCAGACCGAGGAACACCGCTCGCGCGCGCTCATCCCGCCGGGCATGCGTCCAGAGAATGTACGAGAGCCGGTTTGCCGTTGGACGAGACTTCGGCGCACAATCCGCTCAAAGCGACACGGTAGTCACGATATCGCGCGAAACACCATAAGCGCAAGTACAAAAAATGCACTCGACCTCGAACCGCAACAGAACGAAAGTATTGTAAAGAGTGGGACGTATTGAAAACAAAGGCGCTGAAAGCGCGCCTGATGCGCTTTGCGTGATCGCCGCCGAGGCCGGCCACGCGCCCGATGCCAGGCCAAGACTACGCACACCGGGCGAGAGCACGGCGCATTGTTCAGGCGACCCGAGGCAGAACAGTTCATTAGCAGGGCAGGTATTCTGCTTCAATCCGGATCATCTGAACCCATTACGAATTGCATTTCATTCCAATCTGCCCAGTCACATTTGCGACAGATTCCAGAACGATGCTGGTTCATCCGGACAACAGGCGCTCAAGTCCTTGCACGCGGCCGCGCCGAGTTATAACGCGGTAATTGGAGAGCTGCAGATCGAGCTCAGGTTATTCAGCAGGTCTCGCTAAAACTGTAAAGATTCCCGCATATGCGATGCGCGATTGTTTGCATTGAGATCCGGGAGGTGTAGTATAGTCTGCAATCATTCTTTACCTGCGTTACTTACTATAACCGCAGGCTAATAACGGCATGGCGTGAGCAGCGCGATTGCCCAGGCGGTTGTCTGCGCCTGCTCAGCCGGAACGGGGATCTTATGACAGCAAACGACTCAGTCGCACAGCGGCTCATGCGAATGGCTCCGGTGAGCCTGGCCATCATGTTCATGTTGGCCGTTCTCGCCAGACCGGCATGGCCACAGGCTAATTCCGCCACATTTTACGTGACGGTTATCGATAGCTCCGGCGCGGTCGTTCCCGGCGCAAATGTAAGTCTGACGGACCAGAATACGCAGGCAACCTTGAACAAGGTGGCGAGCCCAACCGGCGATGTTGCATTCACCTTCGTTCCCGGTGGCACTTATACTCTGAAGATCGATGCGCCGGGTTTCAAATCCCTGGTAACGACGGGAATCGTTCTGACGGCCGGGCAGGAAGCGCGGCAGACGTTCAAGCTGGAAGTCGGACAAGCCAACGAATCCGTTACCGTGGAAGGCGCTGCGCCCCTTGTGAACACCGTATCCGCTCAGCAGGTACATAATTACAGCCTTACTGACGCGCGAGAGCTTCCTCTTCAAAACCGCAATTTCTCTGGTCTGCTGAAAATCAATGCGGGCGTTGTCGCCAGTCAGGGGAACAACGGAACCGGCGTCAACATGAACGGCGTCGGGCGCAACGGCACTGTCTACTCACTCGATGGCACAAACGCGAGCGGAAACTCAGGCAGCAATAATCCCGGAACCTATCAGGGAGGAAACCTGGTGGATGTAATGAGCGTCGAGGGAATTGAGGAGACCAGCGCCGTGAAAGGCGCCATTCCCGCGGAGTACGAAGATGCTCTTGGCGGCCAGGTAAACCTCGTTTCGAAGTCCGGTACGAACTCATGGCATGGCACGCTTTTCGAAAATCATCAGGATAGCGCCGCCAATGCCCGGTTTCAGCGTGTTGCGACCAAGCCCCGCCTCACCTTCAATCAGTTTGGCGGCTCGCTTGGCGGTCCAATCGTGAAGAATCGCGTATTCATCTTCGGCGACTACGAAGGCTATCGCGAATCCGCGTCCACGTTCGTGGAAGGAAACGTGCCCACCCAGTTAGCCCGCCAGCAGCTCTTGCAGGCCGTGCCTGCCTATCAATTGGCATTGCAGTCCTTTCCTTTACCCAACTCTCCCAATGCCTCGGATGCGATGGTGGGAGATTTTTCCGCAACCAAACAGGAGCTTCACTCGGATAATCACTACGATGTCCGAGGCGATGTAGTTGTTACAAATAACAGCCGTCTCACGGTGACTTACAATCGCGGAAATCCCTACTGGCTGATACCGCGCTATTACATCCAGGATGCCCGTACTTACGTAAACAGTCTCAATCGAGGCTCCGTGAGCTATGTTACAGGTGGAAGCGCCTGGAGCTCTGAGACGCGATTTGGCTATAACAGGACGATTCAGGACCGTCTGGATCAGTTTTTCAACCTGACTGACCCTAATCAGTCAACCGAAGGTATTGCCTTCGGCCGCCGCCTGCCTGACCTCCAAACCAACCTCGGCTGGAGCGGGCCGAGTGGCGAAATCAACCACTCAGGCGGCCCGCTATGGCAGCTTTCAGAGAAGTACGCCCGCAACGTCGGGCGTCACTCGCTCAAATTCGGCGTCGATTACCATCGTTCAACAGGCACCCGTAACAATCCCCAGATACCGGACTTCCGGTATGCGAGCTTCCAGGCGATGCTGAACAATCAGCCCAGCCAGGTTACGGCAACGCTCGGTTCCGGCATATATAGCGGAAGAATGTATGAGTGGGGTCTTTTTGCGCAGGATGATTGGAAGATCACTCCGACGCTGACGCTGAATCTCGGTCTGCGATACGACTTTTACTCCAACTTCGTGGCCAGGGGTGAGGATGGTACGCCTCAGGCAGGACTGTACAATCCGAGCTATCTCGCTATGGACGGAACCTATAACGTAGGGCCTTACCGCCCTCGTGACAATCCTTATCCGAATGACGGAAATAACTTCGGGCCGCGGGTTGGCTTTGCGTGGAACCCCGATGGCAAGGGCAAAACGGCGGTCCGCGCCGGGTTTGGCATGATGTACAGCAATATCGTGCCGGAAGACTTCTGGAATCTGGTGTCGAGCGCCCCGAATGTTCCGTATCGCGCCACGTTTACGGCGTCTGACATCCAGCAATTCGGAATCAAATATCCCGATTTCAACGACAACCTGTTCAAGTATACGCAGCAACTCGCGCAGAACAGCTCGATCGTCAATGTGGCGGGGATTTATAGTCCCAGCTTTCAGAATCCGTATACCATGCAATACACGCTGGATGTCCAGCGGCAGATCACTTCGACCATGGTTTTTGAGACTGCATACGTGGGGATGCGCGGCGTGAAGTTCCCGATGTTCCGTCCCGCGAATGCCGTCAATCGCCTCACCGGCTTAAGACCGAACCCCAACCTGGGGCAGCCGTACTACGTTGACAATTCACAGAGCGTTACCTATCACGGGTGGCAGAACTCTTTCAAGAAGCGATTCAGCTCCGGCTTCAGCTTCGACTTGAACTACACATGGTCCAAAGCGCTGAGTAACGGTGGCGGAGACACCGGCGCCTATTACGATGGCGAAAACAGCAGCCGGAACCAGGACTTCTTTAATCTCGCCGCGGACCGCGGTCCAACGGCGTCCGATTTGACGCATTACTTCAGCGGCGACTGGGTCTATGCCCTGCCTGCATTTGCCCATCGGGGCGCCCTGGTTCGGGGCTTCCTCGGAGGCTGGCAAGCTACCGGGATATTTAGCGCACAGACGGGTCTGCCGATTATCGTCACCGAAAGCTCGTCGACTTCGAACCAGCGCGCCGACTACATAGGTGGGCAGGCTGTGCTCGGGAATTACCAGCAGACGCTGCAGTATTTGAATCCCGCAGCCTTCCTGAAGATACCGGTAGTCAGCGCTTCGGGAGCGCCAGTTCGCCCTGGAAACTTCGGTCCCGGAGCGGTAAGGGCGCCGGGACTCTGGAATTTGAATTTCAGCCTCGGAAAGAACTTTGCGATTCGCGAAAATGTCAGCCTTCAGATCCGGGCCGACATGTTCAACGCCCTGAATCACACCAATCTTTCAGGGCTCCGGACCAGCATTAACGACCCGTTCTTCGGACAACTCCTAAGCACGATGGGAGCGCGGGTCGTGCAGTTCAACGCCAGGTTGAGTTTCTGACGGCGCGCGGCTATGTTCAATGTTATTTCATCACTCACAAGCAATAAGGTAACTGCACATGTCTCATAAAACCCGGCGTGACTTTCTCGCCGCCTCAGCAAGCCTTCTCGCCGCTTCTCAGGCGGCTGCTCAGTCCGGCAAAAAGAACCGCATGATCGGTATCCAGATTGGCGCGGTGTCGTTCGTCGATGAAGGCGTCGAGCCGGTGCTGGACATTCTTCAGTCGAAGGGAGGAGTCAACACGCTGTTCATCGCCGCGTTTACCTACGGACGCGGCATTGCCGGCAGGCAAGTACCGGGGCAGCCTCTTCCCGATCACGGTAAACAGCAGTATGATTCCGACACCTTCCACGGCGGCAGCTACGCATCAATTCACGACAAATACTACGCCAATACTCCCCTGAAAAATCTTCGCGCGCCCGATCTGGGCAACTTCGACGTCTTCGCGTCTGTGTTGCCGGCGTCGCGGAAGCGAGGGATGAAGAACATCGCCTGGTTCGAAGATGTTTTCCGCGCCGATATCCCGAACGTCGCCCAGGTACAGGAGAAGGATCTTCATGGCCGGAACGCCAATACGTTGTGCTTCAACAATCCTGGCTACCGGAATTTCCTTCTGGATCTGGTTGAGGACTACAGCCGGTCATGGGATCTCGATGGCATCATGTGGGGCTCAGAGCGGCAGGGCGCTTTCGCCAACGCTCTGGGAAGCAGGCACGGTGGCCGCTCCTCCGATCCGGGCCGCGTCACCTGTTTCTGCGAATTTTGCCAGAAGAAAGCCACGGAGCGTGGAATCAATGTTTCACGCGCCCGCGACGGCTTCATGAACCTGGAGAAATACGTACGCGCCGCTCGCAGTGGAACCACGCCTGTGGATGGCGGTTATGTCGAGGTTTGGCGCCTGATGTTGCGCTACCCCGAACTGCTGGCATGGGAGAACCTGTGGCACGACAGCCTTCGCGAAACCTATAAGGCCATCTACGACAAGGTGAAATCGATAAAGCCGGATATGGGCGTGGGCTGGCACATCTGGCATAACAATTCGTTCAGCCCGATTTATCGCGCCGAGCAGGATCTTCAGGTGATTGCGCCCTATTCCGATTTCCTCAAGATTGTGATTTACAACAACTGCGGAGGCGAGAGGCTGGCGCATTACATTGAAAGCGTCGCTCAAACGCAATATAAAGGCGTTCCTGCTGAAGATTTGCTGCATTTCCATTACGATGTTCTGGGCTATAAAGACGAAGGGAGCATCGAAAGAATACCGCATACAGGTTTGTCGAGCGACTACGTTCTTCGCGAAACCAAACGCGCCCGCAATGGTCTGGCCGGGGCGAAAACGCAGCTCTGGCCCGGCATCGATATCGATATACCCACCGCCGCCGACCACAGCAAGTGTTCGCCGACCGGGGTGCGTGACGCAGTGAAAGCCGCTTTTGAAGGAGGCGCAGACGGCGTGATTCTTTCCCGCAAGTATTCCGAAATGAAACTCGCCAACCTCGCCGGCGCGGGGCAGGCGATCAAGCAGGCATAGTTTCGATCAGGACTGTGGGCCGGAAGAACGGAACGGATCTGGCAGATTTCGTTTCACGAGGTCGAGCGTAGCGGATCTGTTGTTCATGCTCCGCAGTCCCACTACCTGCGGGCGCTGCTTCCCGAGCGAGCCACAGCGTGAAATGCCCAGGCGCCGGTTTCGGCACATTCATTCGCCGGCACAAAGAATGCCAGTGAATTTCTGAACCACACAATACTTTTGACCGGTCTTTTCGAACGCCATTGTACCGCCTTGTTGCGCTGCGGGCGATTATGATTTCAATCGCAAGAGGGCATTCGCGCTTTTATGCGACGTTCCAATCGACTCGCCCGCACAGGCTATTTTGCGATCATTTTCGCAGGCGCTGCTTCGGCTCAATTCCGCGGCGCGATTCAGGGCTCTGTTCTCGATCCTGCTCAGGCTGAAGTCCCCGGCGTCGATATTACTCTCCGTAACGAGGCGACTTCACAGGAGCGGCGGAGCACTTCAAGCCCCGAAGGTTTCTATCGCTTTTCCGAACTCGCTCCCGGCACGTACTCTCTGGTTGCGAAGAAGTCGGGCTTCGCGGATCTGACGGTCAATGACATTCACGTCGCGGCTGAATCCGTCGCTGGCGTCGACCTTCACCTGCAAACAGCGCAGGTTTCGTCGAGCATTATCGTGAGCGGCGAGACCAGCGGCGCGCTGGAGACGGAGCAGGCCAATACTCAGCGCTCGCTGACGTCCACAGAAATTCTGCGCCTCCCCGAAGTCGGCCGAGATCCGTATGAACTGCTGCGCCTTACTCCCGGAGTTTTCGGCAACGGCGCGCGCAACGGCAGCGGACAAGCGATCGCATTGCCGAATACAACCGGGCCGGGCGGCTCCAACCTGTCGATATTCCAAAGTGAAAATCAGGTTCCCATAGCCGCCAACGGCCAGCGGCTCTCCGCCAACAATTATCTGCTCGATGGCGTTAGCGTCAACAGCCTGACGTGGGGCGGCGCCGCCGTGATAACGCCCAATCAGGAATCGATCAGCGAAATCACGGTTTCCTCAAACGCCTATTCGGCCGATCTCGGCCGAAACTCCGGCGCCCAAATCCAGGTTGTCTCGAAAAGCGGGAGCAACCAGATTCACGGCAGCGGCGTTTTTAAATACGACGATCCAAATTTCAACGCCTACAACAAATTCGGCGCCATCAATTCTCCTCCCCAGCGCGTGGAAAACTCTTTCCGCCAGTACGCCGCCAGCCTGAGCGGACCGGTTATCAGGAACCGGCTGTTCTATTTCTTCTCTTACGAAGGAATCCGCAACAGGTCCGATACCCCCTATACCGGCTATGTGGAGACGCCCCAATATCGCCAGGCAGTTTTGAGCCTGCGCCCGGATTCCATCACTTCAAAGGTCCTTGATTCGCCGGGCGTGACGCCGCGAATGAGTTCCGTGATCCCAATCGGTTGTTCCGCCACTTTCGCAGCCGGCGCATGCCAACAGGTCTCAGGCGGACTCGATCTCGGTTCGATCACCGGCGCGCGCGGCGCTTACACGGCAGGCGCCGGCGGCGGACTCGACGGGATACCAGACGCCCTGTTTGGCCTTTTTTCCAATCCGGCCAGTCAAACCGGAAGTCAGTACAACGGGCGCCTTGATTTCACGCACGGCGGCGACACGATCGCAGCAGGCGCGTATGTCACGATGTTCCGCGGCGTCAGTTCCGACACGTCAACCGGCAGCCGGCCCATGGCAGATCTGCACAACAACCCTCTTTCGATCGCACTCACCGCTACCTGGACCCACACATTAAGCGCTACTTTGATCAACGAAGCCAAAGGGAACTTCACCCGATTCGCCTCGAATCAGATCAGCGCTTCGTCGGCTACCAACTGGGGCATTCCGCGCGTGCAGGTCGAGTCCTATCCATTTGGCAATCTCGAAATCGGCGCGCCGCAGGGCGGCGCAACGCCTGCCGTGTTTGCGCAGAACACGATTGAAGGCCGCGACACGCTCACCTGGGTACGCGGCAACAACGCCTTTCGCTTCGGAGTGGAGGTCCGGCGCGAGCAGGATAACAACAACCTGGCCGGCGGCGCTCGTCCTATTTACTCGTTCAGCGGTCTGTTCAACCTTGCGAACGACGCTCCGGTATACGAAGGCATCAATGCGGATCCCACTACCGGGGCGCCTGCAACTGCGCAGCGCTATTTTCGCGATACGACGTATGCCGGATTCATTCAGGACGACTGGAAAGTCACGCCATCGCTGACGCTGAATCTGGGGCTGCGTTATGAATACTTCTCTCCTCCCACGGAGACGCGTGGGCGGCTTACGAATCTTGTGTTCGGGCCTGATGGACTTATCGACTCCCGGCTCGAGATCGTGAAATCGCTTTACGCTGCCGATAAGAAGAACTTCGGGCCGCGTGCCGGCTTCGCCTGGAACCCATCGGTGCTGCAGAAGCGTGTTGTTCTGCGTGGCGGCTTCGGTATGTTCTACAATCGCGTGCCGGATGCGCTATTCGATAATTCGCGCACAAATCCTCCCTTTGTCGCGAATTATGGAATCTGCTGCGGAAGCGCGGCCAATCCTTTCGATGGCGGGCAGATTCTCTACACTCTCGGGGCAAATAACACGCTCTTCGGCTATCCGTCGAATCCGGCGCTGGCCACGGGGATCAATCCGGCTACGCTCGCGCCGAATCCGAACCCCGCTTTCCCGACTGCAGCGCAGGTGTGGGGTACGCCGCGGCATCTATCGACGCCATACGCGTACATCTACTCTCTCGGTGCGAGCGTGCAACTGCCCAGCCGCTTCATTGCTACCGCCGCTTATCAGGGCAGCACGGACCACAAGCTGATTCGTATCGTGAATCAGAATTATCTATACCCCAACAATCCTGTGTTCGGGCCGGTCTACTTCATTCAGCCGGATGTGAACTCGAACTTCAACGCTTTGCTCCTCACGCTGAGCCGTTCGCTCTCGAACGGCGTGCAGTTCCAGGCGAACTATCGCTGGGCGCATAGCATAGACGAATCGTCCTACGAAGGCCCTGGATTCGTAACGAATCAAACGTATCCGCAGAACTTGAGATCCGAACGCGGAGACTCCGATTTCGACGTCCGCCATTATTTCAACTTCTCGGCCCTTTATGAGCTGCCATTCGGGAAGAGCGGTTCGCGCCTTCGAAGAGCTTTGCTCGGGGGATATCAGATCAATGCCATTTTCACCGCGCACACGGGCTTTCCATGGACTCCGGTTACGGGCCAGTCGGTAAGCACGCCAGGTGGTCCGAGCCTTTCGCCGACGCGCCCTGTCGCATATCTGGGCGGCGCGGGCACGGACTATGGCAACGCAACGTTTCTTTCGCCGAATGGCAATTTCCCCGGCGGGGGAACGAAATACTTCGATATTCTGACCTCTGGCCCTCCCGGCATCGGCCGCAACGTGTTCCGCGGACCTCATTACGTCGATACTGATTTCAGTTTCGTCAAGCAGATCCGGTTCGGCAGGATTCCTGGTCTGGGAGAGAACGCGATGCTGGATCTTCGCGCCAATTTCTTCAACGCATTTAACAAACTGAATCTGGCTCCGTTCAGCTTCGGCGATTCGAATACGCATGTGGAAGACCCCACGTTCGGGCGGGCGATTACAGGGCTCGCCGGCCGCGTGGTTGAATTGCAGGGCAGATTTTCGTTCTGATACACGCCAGCTACTCTTACCATCGAAACCAGCGGCATCGGAACCGCAACTGCAGATCTCTGAATCCAGACTGCGCGCTCATAGGCTTTCATCCGGATTAGCGGGATCTCATGGTGCTTCTACGTAGGTCTAAGGAGCTGAATTTCAGACGTGGCTCTTAGGCGCCCAGGTCTTTCGTCGAAAGCTCCGGGGCTCGATCGCGTCATGAGCTTTATACTGCGGCTGGGGTTTTATGTCACGCTTACTGCCAGTAGAACAGTCTGGCTGGGATATTATTGTTTTTGGCAGGTAAGCTCCTGTGAAAGGAATTAGTGAATGGCAGATGGAATAAAAGAGATCATCGACAGCCTCGAACGCCAACGAACCGCCATCGAAAACGCGCTGTCCGCCTTGCGTGGGATTGAGATAGCCGGACAACAAAGCGCATCTACTTCCACCAGCCGCCGTGGCCCGGCGAAACGCAGAGGCGGAATGACGCCGGAAGGTCGCAAACGGCTGGCCGAAGCGATGAGACGGCGCTGGGCCGCAAAGCGGACTGCATCGCAGGCCAGGAAAGCGTCATCCAAACGCGCAGGCAAGAAAGCAGCAGCTTAGTTCCCGGCAGGTCCAATCCTCCCGCAGGCCAGACCCTCGCAATGGCCTGGCCTTCAAGGATTCTCCTGGGTAGCATCACCACTTTGCCGTCGTAGCTCTTCCCTTCTCTTCCCCACGCAACCAGATATAGAGAGGCGAATGCGGAGCCGGAGCCGGCCACGGCTCTTCGACGCGAAGCGTCTCAATGCTTCCCCCGTCCCCCGCAGGCGTCGGTATCGAATCAGTCGCGATCCCTGTCTGAGCATCCCATCCGGTTTTGGCGATGGTTTCGAGATTCCTGCCTCTGATTTCGCCGTAAAAGGCGCCATCGCGCGCTGTTTGATCGGTTAGCTGAAAGGACTCGATCTTCGGCAGCAGAACAATCTTTCCCAGCTTGTTCGGCGCTGAATCTCCGTTAGCTGCCGAATGCGCCCTGACCATGACATCGCATCCAGGCTGGCCGACATTTCCTGGCTGAAAGGCAAGAAACAGTATTCCGGAGCCTTCCTGCCGCAACCTGCTACCGCCAACT
>Ga0157369_10003491_pt1 | contig 18665 bp, 21 predicted proteins | sample C25metaG_FD_113461 | JGI IMG/M metagenome (GOLD analysis project Ga0157369, IMG submission 113461) | Corn rhizosphere microbial communities from Kellogg Biological Station, Michigan, USA - C2-5 metaG | ecosystem: Host-associated > Plants > Roots > Rhizosphere > Soil | place: USA: Michigan... | reverse complement strand
TGGCAGGCAAGCGAGCGGCATTGTCGGTCCCGGGGGCGTGGACTGGAATTTTGGCCGCAAGCGAGAGCTCTCCGTCTGACCCGCCGATTTCTGCGCCATGCTGCGCTACACTGCGACGGGAAGAGACTTGCCATTGCGCGGGCGCTCGGCGTTGCGCACTGCCTCTGGCCATGTCAGCAACTCGCATCCTTTGGGGGCAACTGCTCTTCGTCTCGATCGTCGTGCTCGGCTTCCTCTGGGCTGCGACGGAGTGGACCGCGTGGCGTCTGGCTTACCAGCCGCAGCTCGGTCCCGCCTGGTTCATGATCGGCCGCTGGCCGATCTATCAACCACTTGCCTTCTTCATCTGGTGGTTCAAGTTTGATGCCTACGCCCCCGTCATCTTCATGCAGAGTGCCTGCATCGCCGCAAGCGGCGGGATTGCTGCCGTCGTTATTGCCATCGTCCTCTCGGTCTGGCGGGCGAGGGAAGCTCGGCATGTGACAACATATGGCTCGGCCCGCTGGGCGGACGCGCGCGAGATCAGGCGCGCTGGACTTCTTGGACCCGACGGCGTTGTACTTGGCCGTTTTGACGGCCGTTACCTCCGGCACAACGGTCCGGAACATGTGCTGTGTTTTGCACCGACCCGCTCGGGCATCCCAAGAGACGGCCAATAACACTGCGTCATCTTCTGACGAAACTTTCACTCAGAACGGTCAGGATCGCAAACTGCTGTTCGTCAATGCCCCCGCTGATCGTCGGACCACGGCGCCTGACAGACTTTCACGTCCCGCGTCACCCTTTGTTATTCAGGCTGGAACGATAATTCCTGCAGCTCTCATTACAGGGATTCGCTCGGATCTACCCGGTCAAATCACCGCGCAAATTACAGAGAACATTTTTGACACTCCTACCGGCCGCGCCAAGCTAGTTCCGCAAGGGGCGCGGCTAATAGGTGTCTATGATAGCCAAGTCGCGTTCGGTCAATCGCGGGTCCTATTGGTGTGGACACGGCTGATCATGCCCAACGGCCGCTCGATCGTTCTGGAGCGGCAGCAGGGAGCCGACGCCGCTGGTTACTCCGGCCTTGAGGACGAGGTCGACAATCACTGGACCGAGTTGTTCAAGGCGGCGCTGCTCTCAACCATTCTTGGAGTGGGAGCAGAGCTGGGGGCCGGCGCGGATAACGGTAGCAACACGGACATTCTCCAGGCGCTTCGTTTAGGGGCGGCGAATTCGCTCAATCAGACCGGCCAGCAAGTCACTCGCCGCAATCTCAACATTCAGCCGACGCTCACGATCAGGCCTGGATTTCCGGTGGGGGTGATCGTCAATCGCGATCTCGTGCTGGAGCCGTACCGGGGGTGACGAAGATGGCGAAGTTGAAAATAGCCGAGCTCTCTGAGGATAAGCGTGTAAAAAGTCATCGTCGAGTTGCCCGCGAGCGTTCACCGCGATCTTGTCGCCTACGCCGAAATTCTGGTGGCGCAAAGTGGGCAGTCGATCAGCGAGCCCAACAAACTGATTCCGCTAATGCTCGCGCGATTCATGGCAACAGATCGAGCGTTTGTTCGGTCACGGAATCTGCGTAAGGAAGCTAACGGATAGTCCGCTCCGATCGATTCGTGGAATACGTCGTTATGGAATCTCGCTCACAACGTAGACCTGACATCGCGAGCGCGATGGCAGACGTTCGACCAAAAGGCGGACACTCACCTAACTCCCGACTCAAAACCAAACATAGCGGACTGGCGTCCAGAGGCGTAACCCAACGCCTCGGTGAGCGAACCACTTCTACATCGTGTAAGCAAGCGCGACTGGGACTGTCCTCATCAGCACTCTCCTCTATCGGCGTCGGTTCGACGCAACTCCCTTCAGATGATAGCTCCGTTCTGTGCGCCCTCGGGTGTGTCGAAGCCCCGCCTTGGTTGAACATGTCAGCGAGGGAACTGGTTGCTTTTCCCAAGCAGGAAGTTCACGTCGCTCTCGAATATGTGCTTTAGAAATTTACTGACCAGCTTGATCTTCGCCAGGTGATTTTGCTCGGTGCGAACCGACATCCAGACCTGTCGGCGAACCGATATCTGGTTCGACAGAATGCGATTGAGTTCGGTCACGCCCGCGGCCACGAATGTCGGCAACAGAGCAATGCCCAGCCCGGAAACCGCGGCGCTGCACTGGGCGATGATGCTGTTGCTGTGAAAGCATATCTTTGGCGAGATGATGACCTCGTCGAGCCATCGTACCGCGTGAATCGCGAGAAGTTCATCGATATATCCGACGAAGGTGTGGTTTGCGAGATCGGCGCCGCTTTTCGGCATTCCATGCTTTTGTGTGTAGGCCTCCGAGCCGTAGAGAAACAGGGCGAACTCGCCAAGCGCGGTGCTCTTCAATCCTTGTGCCTTGGGATTGAAGAAGCTCAGGAAAATATCGGCCTCCTTGCGCGACAGGTCGACGGTTTGGGGAATACTGACGAGTTCGATTTTGACGCCAGGCGCGATTTGACCCAGGACCGGAAGACGACGGGCGAGATAGCGGCTCGCAATGCCTTCCATGGTTGCGATCCGCACGACCTGAGCCGCGCGGGCGGCGTCGCGGCTGGTGACGTCGTCCACCAGATTGGCCCGACGATCCATCTCCTCGATATGTTTGAGGAGGTTCTGGGCCTCTTCGCGCACGACGACGCCTTTGCGTGTGCGGTCCAGCAGCTTAAGGCTCAGTTTTGATTCGAGCCGGTCGATCCGCCGGCATACGGTCGAATGGTCAAGCTTCAACCGCCTGGCAGCCGCGTGGACGCTGCCTTGCCGGGCAACTTCCAGGAACACCCTCAGATCGTCCCATTTGGTCGCGGCCGAATTCATCACCAGGTCAGTCGTGCGCCGATCATCTGCCAGGCGATGCTATAGCAACGCGGCACTGCGTGGTGTAAAAAAACCATGTTGGAAAGCCTGTCCGCCGTGGGAATCTGGCGCATAGTGGACGCGGGTATCCGGTCTTTGAGGACGAAAATGCAGGTCGTAACGACCGATGTTGCGGTGGTCGGGGGAGGCGCCGCCGGCTGCTACGCCGCGCTCAACCTGGGCCAGCGGGGCATCAAGCCCCTGATCATCTGCAAGGGGCTGGTCGGCAAGAGCGGGGCGTCGCTGTTCGCAGGCAATCTGGTGATCTCCGGCCGGGCGCTGGGCAACAGTACGGAGAACGCGCGCAACACGGCCGAGTTTCTGATCAAGTATCACAACCAGTTCTTGATCGATCAGAACTGGGCGCAGCGATGCGGGCAGTGGGTCGAGAAGGTGTACTATCCGGAGCTGGAGGAAGCAGGCCTCTACTTCCGCCGTGACGATTCCGGCGAGGTCGTCACCAGCCCCGGGAAGATCCGCAGCATCGCTGCCAATGTTCAGGGTAATTCGGGCGTGCCGTTCATGGACCTGCGCCGGAAGCAAGTCATCAAGGCAGGCATCGCGCGAATGGAGGAGACTGTCGCCACCTCCCTCCTGCACAGGCCGGACGGTTCGGTCGGGGGTGTGTTCTGCCTGAATTACATCACCGGCGAATACACGGCCGTGATCGCGCGCGCGGTGATTCTGGCGACCGGTTATTCGGATCGTCTGCACACGCGCTCTACCGGCACGCGTGAGATGTCGGCGGACGGCGTCGCGCTGGCATGGCGTGCCGGCGCGACCCTGGTCAACATGGAAATGCAGTGGTGGCACACCAATGACATGGCGCATCCGCCGAGCTGGCAACGGATGCAGATCTATCCCAACCCGATGCTCGGCTCGGAAAAGTCGGCACGAATGCTCAACTCGGCGGGCGAAGAGTTCTTCAACCAGCAGCAGGACGATCCGTTGGCCTTCGGCCCCTACACCGTACAGTTGAAAGCGTTGGTCAAACAGGTTCGTGCCGGCAAGGCCCGTTACGAGGGCGGCTACTATGCCGGCTTCGATCATTGCGATCCGGCCGAAGTGGAAACCTACACGACCTATGGCAAGACGTTCCGGCAGCTCGGCCTGCCATTTCCCGGACAAATGGCCGAGACGGCGGTTTCCTCGCACTACCGGCAGGGCGGGATCGATGTCGACACCGCCACCATGCGCTCGTCGATCCCCGGGCTTTACGCGGCGGGCGGCGTAGGCGGCCACAGCAATGGATTGATCGGGCTCGCCACCTATGATGGCCAGGTGGTTGCCGAAGGTGTCGCACGGGATCTCGCGACGCTAAAGGCGGCCTCACCGCCGCAATCGCAGATCGAGGCGGAATGCTGCAGGCTCGATGGTCTGCGCAGTTCTTCCGGCGACGGGCCGGCGCCGGGAAAGCTGAAGGAAGACCTGCGGGCGGTGATGTGGGAAAAAGTCGGCGTCGAGAAGAACGCATCCGACCTGCGATCGGCGCTTGATGATGTCGAACGGATTCGCCTTGAGCTTCTGCCCGGCATGAAAATCCGCAACACCGGAAAATCGGTCAACTACGAGTGGCTGGACGCGATCGATGTCATGAACATGATCGATGTATGCGAGCTCGTCATCCATTCTTCGCTTGAGCGCAAGGAAAGCCGTGGGCCGTTCATTCGGCAGGATTTCCCGCTTACCGACAACGACAATTGGCTCGTCGCCAATGTGCTCAAGAAATCCGGCAATGGGTTGCGATTTGAGCAGCGGCCCTACGACCTGCCGCTATTTGCGCCTGGCTTTTCCAGGAAAGACAATCTTGAGGTCGCCTGGTGACATCGGTCTCTCCCGGTGACGCTCCCGTGCCCGTTTTCCCTCCGGGCGATGGGCGCCGGTTGGGGCAGGCCGAACAGCATGACACGCTGGCCGCCCGCAATTCCCGCCTGACGCCAGGCGAACTGCTGACCGTCAAAGTCCGCCGGTCCGAGGCGCCCGAGGGCGGTGCCGTCTGTCAGGAGTTTCAGGTGCCGTACCAGAAATGGATGCGGGTGCTGGATGCACTGAACTGGATCGCGGAGAATGCGGCGCCCGATCTGGCATTTCGATGGTTCTGCGGATCGAAGATGTGCGGAACCTGCGCGGTCCGGATCAACGGCCGCGAGGTGCTGGCGTGCTGGGAAGCGGTCGAACCGAACATGGTGATCGAGCCGCTGCGCAACCTTCCGGTCATTCGCGATCTCGTCGTCGATCGAACGCGCTACGAAGACAAGGTTGCGAGCCTCGAGCCGTGGATCGAGCGCCGCGAGGCTTACGTCCAATTCCCCGAACCGCTCACGCACAAGCAGATGAAGGACGCCTCCAAGGCGCTCGACTGCATCAGTTGCATGTGTTGTTACTCGGCGTGTCCCGTGATCGGCCTCGGAAACCTGACCGATTTCGCCGGCCCGGGGCCCCTCGTTCAACTGGGCCAGACCGCGCTCGATCCGCGCAACAGTCCGGAGAAAGTCAGGCGATCGCTCGAACTGACCGGGATATTCAATTGCGTGTCCTGTTATAAATGCGAGGAAGTCTGTCCGGCCAGCATCCCGATCGTCAGCCGGATTATCGAGCCATTAAAGGCTAAGGCAGCACTACTCGTCCCCGAAATGGCCAAGCATTCATTTGCCTTGCGCGATATCGTTGCCAGCCGCGGCCGGGTAGATCCCGGCGAGTTGGTGCTGAGGGTTCAGGGGCTGCGCGCGCTCGGCAATCTGCGGCGCATTCTGCGGTTGTTCGCGCGCGGCAAGATCGACCCGATCAGGACGCTGCTTGGGATAAAAACCAACGCCGCCGGGGCCGCCGGCCGGATTCTCGGCAACAAAACAGGGAAGCCATGAAATTCGCCTATTACCCGGGCTGCTCGGCGCGCAGCACCTGCGCTGAACTGAACGATGCCACCCACCTTGTGGCGTCCAAGCTCGGGCTCGATCTGATGCAACTGGATTCGGCCACCTGCACCGGAGCACGCGAGTTGCGCGCGATCGATCCGGCCGGCTTCTACGCGCTCAACGTCCGGATCCTGGCGCTTGCGGAAAGCCATGGCCTGCCCCTGATGACCATCTGCAACACCTGCACCCTGAACGTGCTGGATGCGCACGCGGCCTTTGTGAGCGATCCGGAACTCGCAGCGTCGGTGAATGCAAGGCTGGCCGGGGAGAACCTGCACTACAGCGGACGTACAAAGATCAGCCATTTTCTCTGGGTGCTGCACGAGGATATCGGCGAGCGGCGGCTGCGCCAGCAGGTGGTCAATCCTCTCGCCGGTCTGACCGTCGCAGCGTTTTACGGCTGCCATATTACCCGTCCGCCGGGTCGTTACGGGTTTGTCGATTCCCGGAACAACCGGGCCCTGGAGCGGCTTGCCGAAATTCTCGGCTGCCTGCCGATTGAATATAGCGGCCGCACCGAATGTTGCGGATTTCATACCGCCGCGCACGACGAAAGAGTTGCGATCAAATTGACCGGGCAGCACGTCCTCGCGGCGAAGGCCGGCGGCGCAACGGCCATGGTGACGCCGTGTCCGCTGTGTCATACCGTCCTCGATAGCTTTCAACCCGAAATGGAAAAGGACATCGACCAGAAATTGGACATGCCAATTCTGCATCTTCCGCAGCTCGTCGGGTTGGCGCTGGGATTGTCGCCCGAACAGCTGAAGATCGACAGGCACATGGTGCCGGCTGGCGTACTTGACGGCTATGCCGCGACCGCCTCAACCGGGCTCAAGTGATGCTTCTGTCGAGAGCATCTTGCGCGAGGTCTTCCGTGGTCTTGGGCCTAGCAGGTTTGGGCGATCCCGATGCAGTCAGGCTGAAATGTTGCGCAGCCCAAATCGGTCTGCTGGATCGGTACCGGTCGGTCTTGGCTCTTGCGCGGATGTGCTGAAGGTCGGAAACTGTTGCAACGAGACGTGGACTATTGCCATGGATTGCGGGCGATCATGAGGGATACGGTCCTTCTGCTGGCGATGAACGGGCTGATCTGGGGGCTGATCATTGCGCTCATCGCCCTCGGTCTTTCGGTTATTTTCGGCTTGCTCGACATCATCAACATCGCCCATGGCGACTTCTTCATGGTCGGCACCGTGCTGGCGTGGTTCAGCCTGTCGGTGACCGGGAATTTCTGGATCGGCTTTATTGTCGCACCGTTGATCGGATTTGTTATCGGGGCCATCATTCAACGCCTCGTCATTCAGCCGATCCATGGCGTGGCGGCATTGTCGATCGTGGCGACCTTCGGTCTCTCCCTCATCCTTCAGGAGATCGTTCGGATCACGTTCGGGGCAACGCCGCGTCGCATGCTGGCGCCGATCCAGGGGACTATTCCGCTGTTTGGAGTTGACTACGAGATCTATCGATTGTTTGCGGCGGTCATTGCCGTGGTGGCGCTGGCCGGTTTCTTTCTCTTCTTGCAACACACCAAGCTCGGAATCTGGATGCGTGCCGTTAGGCACGACCGCGAGACCGCCATCGCCATGGGTATCCCGGCGCAACGCGTCTATGTGCTGACCTTCGGCGTCGGTTTTGCGCTGGCGGCATTTGGCGGGGCGGTCGCAGCGCCGATCACCACGGTGGATTTTCGCGGCGGCGTCGACGTCCTGCCGTTCTGCTTCATGGCGGTCATCATCGGCGGGCTCGGCAATCTGCCCGGAACGGTGGCGGCGGCGGTTCTGCTTTCGTTTCTTGAAGGATTGATCCAGAGCTTCGCCGATCCAACGGTCGCGCGAATCTCTTCGCTAGTACTGATGAGCGCGGTCCTGTTGCTGCGGCCCCAGGGCCTGTTCAAGGGTTTCACCAAATGACCCGGCGCACCATTGAGATTGGCATGGCTGCGAGTTTCGCGGCGTTCCTGATCGCGGTGCCTTGGCTGATTCCGGCGTTGACCGATAATTTCTGGGTCAGCGTGATTACGGAAATTCTGATCTGGTCGTTGTTTGCGGCCAGCGCCAACCTGCTGTTCGGTTACGTCGGATTGCTGTCGTTCGGGCAGGCGCTGTACTTCGGCTTTGGCATGTATGGCGTTGCGCTCGGCATCGATCATTTTGGGCTGTCGTTCTGGCCGGCGTTCGGACTCGGGATTGTAGCCGCGATGGCGATGGCGCTGCTTTCGGGCGTCTTTGCAGTGCGCCTGAGTTGGCATTATTTCGCGATCATTACCGTGGTATTTTCGCTGATCTTCTATTTCCTCGCGGTGTCGATGAAGCCATTGACCGGCGGCGACGACGGGATCAATTTTTCGCCGCCGCCGGTATTCAGGTTCGGCGGCGCCGTCTGGAGCCTGACCGATCCTACCTTCCAGTATTTCTTTGTTCTGGCGGCCGTGACGGTTTGTTTCTTCCTGATGTACCGGGTGATCAACAGCCCGCTTGGCAAGGGTTTTCTGGCAATCCGCGATAATGATCTTCGTGCCTCGCTGATCGGTCTTAATGTCTATGTGTTGCGGTTGATCGCATTCGTGATGGCGGGATTTTTGGCCGGCGTATCCGGCGCGCTATTCGCGTTCTTCGGCCGCTACGCGTCCGCCACCTACATGTTCTATCAGGTATCCGGCGAAGCCGTTGTCTGGACCATCGTCGGTGGCGCCGGCACGATGTTCGGACCGCTGGTCGGAACGACGTTGTTCATCGTGATCCGTGAAATCGTATCGAGCCACTGGGAGCATCATTCGCTGATCGTCGGATTGATGGCCATCCTGGTGGTGATTTTCGCACCAAAAGGTATCGTCGGTCTCTGGAACGGCTGGATGACCCGGTTGGGCGAGCGCGATGCGGCCGCATCGGTGCCGCCACGGCTGACGCTGCGGGCCGACCCATGAGCGAACCTGTGTTGCGAACCGAAAATCTGACAAGGCGGTTTGGCGGCCTCACCGCGGTCGACAATCTCAGCATCAGCCTTGCCGGTGGCCGGGTACATGCCATCATTGGTCCAAACGGCGCGGGGAAAACGACGTTTTTCAATCTCGTGTCGGGCCTGCTCGGTCCCGATAGCGGTCGGGTATTTTTTCGCGGCCGGGATATTACCGGATGCAAGCCGCATGAAATCAGCCGAATGGGAATCAAGCGGACTTTGCAGGTCAAGAGCGTGTTTCCGAAACTGAGCGTCGCAGACAATCTCTGGATCACGCGGCAGGCGAGGAGCCGGTTCTTGCATCCGTTCCGATCGGCGGCAAGTGACCTGCAGGCGAAGTCGGACGTCGAACGGACGCTTGGGCAGATCGGCCTCACCGGACTGGCCGGGCGCCCCGCCGGTACGCTGTCTTATGGCGACGTTGCGATGCTCGAGATTGGAATGGCGGTCATTTCCGAGCCGAGCCTGCTTCTGCTCGATGAGCCGACCTGTGGCATGAGCCCCGCGGAGACCAGCCGCGCGGTCGCAAAAATCCGCGATCTGGCGCGGACCATCGATATCATCATTATCGAGCACGATATGGACGTGGTTTTCGGGATCGCCAACGACATTACGGTTCTTGCCCAGGGTGCGATCCTCGCCAGCGGTACTCCGGCAGAGATCGCAGACGATGAGCGCGTCCGCGAAGCCTATCTTGGCCGCCCTGAGGACGAAGATTTCGTTGAGGAGGCCATACATGCTTAGCCTCCGGGATGTTCATGTGCATATCGGCAAGCTGCACATTCTCCAGGGCGTCAATCTGGAGGTGAAGCCCGGCGAATCCGCCGCGTTGCTTGGACGCAATGGTGTCGGCAAGACGACCACGCTCCGGGCGATCATGGGGCTGGTGTCGAAGAGCAGCGGGGTGATCAAGTTCGACCAATTCGATCTTTCGGGCTATCCGGCGTATCAAATCCCGGGGAAGGGGATAGGCTACGTCCCGCAGGGGCGGGGCATTTTCCCGAACCTTTCGGTGCTCGAAAATCTGAACATTGGGGTCACCGGCAAGCGCGACATTGAACGCGAGGATTATGTCTTCACCTGCTTTCCCAGGCTCAAGGAACGGCTGAAGCAGGCCGGCAATACGCTCTCGGGTGGCGAGCAGCAGATGCTCGCGATAGCGCGCTGCCTGATGATGCGCCCCAAGCTCATTATTCTCGACGAGCCGACCGAGGGTATCATGCCGCGGCTGGTATCGCAGATCCGGCGTGAAATCTACCGCATCAACCAGAGCGGTGTGTCCATCCTGCTGGTCGAACAAAACGTCGAAACCGCGCTCAAGCTCTGCCCAAGTGTATTTCTGATGGAAAAGGGCGCCATCGTCTATTCGGGCGCCTCTCACGACCTGAAAGGTCAGCCTGAAATAGTGCGTCGCTATCTTGGATTGTCGCAATAGCTTCATCTGCTCTTATGGAGGGTCTGATCATGGCAAGCAAATTTTCACGCCGCAGCTTTCTGGAATGCGCCCTGGCGGGCGGCGCGGCGGCCGGCACCGCCAATCTCACGATCATGCGCGGTGCATTCGCCCAGGCGTCCGGCCCGATCGTCATCGGGCATCATTGCGATCTGACCGGCGCAATATCGTCATGGGGGGTTTGGCACGACAAGGCCGCGAAGGCGGCGGTGGATATCATCAATCAGGGCGGCGGTATTGCCGGACGCAAGGTCGAACTGGCGACCGAAGATACCGAATCCAACCCGGCCAGCGGTGCGCGCAAGCTGCGCAACCTCATTCAGCGCACCAACGCTGAATTCATCGTCGGCTCGGTTCATTCCGGCGTCATGCTGGCGTCTATTCCGATCGCAACCGAACTCAAGACCATCTACTTCTCGACCGGCGAAGCCACTGAAGCGACCGGCAGCAAGGGAACGCGCTTCTCGTTCCGTACCGGTACCGATACTTATTCGATCGCGGCTGCCAGTCTGCCCTGGTGCGTAGAGAGCTTTGGCAAGGTCTGGACTATCATTTACGCGGACTATGCCTGGGGGCAGAGCACGGCCCAGGAGTCCAGGGTCTATATCGAACGTGCCGGCGGCAAGGTTCTCAACGCCATTCCCGTGCCGCTCGACGCCAAGGATTTCGTGCCCTATCTCGCCCAGATTTCCGCCGACACCGAGGTGCTGTTGCCGGCGTTCATCGGTTCGCTGTCGGTCGCATTCTATACCCAGGCAAAGAGCATGGGGCTCGACAAGAAAATGAAGATGTATTCGTCGTCGGCCAGCATCGAGGCGATCGCGCCTGACGACATTCAGGGTGCCGCGGAGGGGGTGTATTTCTTCGAGAATTTCCCGCGCCAGCTCAAGGCAAAGGACGACGGCTTTCACAAGGAGTTCAACAAGCTCGTCGGCATCGACGATGTCGATGCGCGCGAGGTCGGCGGCCAGCGCGTCATGGACAAGAGCCATGGTTGGCAAGCTTGGGAAGACATCTTCGCGCTCAAACAGGCGATCGAGGCATCCAGCTACAAGACCCGCAAGGACGTCGAGGGGGTGATCCAGGCACTGGAAGGGATGCAGATGAAGAATTCCCTGGCGCATCCGCAGGGCGACAAGATCATCCGCAAGGAGGACCATGTCGGAGTTATTGACTGCTATATCAGCCGCGTCGAAAACGGAAAGCTCGAGGTCAAGAAGCGGATTCCGAAGGAGGAACTCGCCAAGAACATGCCGCTTCGGCATAACCTGTCGGAGCTGCCGGTGTGATCTTGACAGAAGCATGAGGCCACACCGCTTTCCCGGCCCTCAAGGCAAGACATGAAAAAATATCCGAAGTTCAAGGCCTGCGCGGTGCACGCCGCGCCGGCGTTCCTTGACGGCCAATCGACCGTGGAGATGGCGTGTGGTCTAATCGCCGAGGCGGCGCGCGCGGGAGCGCAATTGATCGCCTTTCCCGAATCCTTCGTGCCGGGTTTTCCGGTGTGGGCGTCGGTGCAGGCCCCCATCAAAAATCACGAATATTTCAAGCGTCTGGCGGCGAATTCGGTCGAGGTGCCTGGCCCCGAAGTCGCGCAGCTTTCCGCGGCGGCGCGCGAGCACGAAATCGTCGTGTCGATCGGCGTCAGCGAACGGTCACCGGTCTCGGTGGGCTGCCTGTGGAACACGAATTTGCTCATCGGTGCCGATGGCGCGCTGCTCAACCATCACCGGAAGCTGGTTCCGACGTATTGCGAGAAGCTGATCTGGGCCAATGGTGACGGCGGTGGTCTGCGCGTCCGTGATACGCCGGTCGGCAAGCTTGGTATGCTGATCTGCGGCGAGAACACCAACCCGCTTGCCCGCTACGCGCTTATTGCCCAGGGCGAACAGGTTCACGTGTCGTCCTATCCCCCGGTATGGCCGACGCGTCCTGCCAATGAACCTGGCCGGTACGATCTGGCGTCGGCGATCAAGATTCGGGCTGGCGCACACTCGTTCGAAGGAAAGGTATTCAATATCGTCTCGTCTGGATTTCTGGATCAGCGTACCATGCGCGAGCTGCACGCGCTGGATGACGAAGCGCGTGAGACCCTGGAAGGAAGCCCCCGCGCCGTCAGCATGATCCTCGGTCCGTCGGGCGAGATTCTCGGCGACACGCTGTGCGAGTCGGAGGGATTGCTGTATCAGGACATCGATATCGCTCAATGCGTCGAGCCAAAGCAATTTCACGATGTCGTCGGTTATTACAATCGCTTCGACATTTTTGAACTGAATGTCACCCGAAAACGCCCGCGGCCGGCCGCGTTCATCGATGAGGTCGCGGCGCAGGGAGGGACGCGAGCAGTGGCGGCCGACGACGAGCTCACAAACCTTCGAGCATGATCATCACATCGGTCGCAGCACTTTGGCGCATCGCGATGAGCGGCTGATATTCGGGCGCCCTGTACCAGGCTCTTATCGATGCAATGTCGGGAAATTCGATAATGACCACCCTGTTCGGCTTCCAGTCGCCTTCGAGAATTTCATGCGTGCCCGGCTTGGTGAGGTAACGGCCGCCGAAACGCTCGATCATCGGCACCACTTTGGCAAGGTAGTCACTAAACACCGTGGTGTTGCTAACGATGTGCTCGCCGATGTAATATGCAGGCATGCTGGCCTCCGGTACAGAGTTTGGCTGAGTAGCCTATTCAGAATGGCTGTACGATAGCAAGTTTGCCTGTGCGAGCCCGCGGCGTGTTCGGCTTAACCGGGCAATTGGCCAGGCGAAGCTTGCGCAATGAAATGCGCGCGAAGATGAAATGGGGTAACGTGCGTATTGCGGTCATCGGTTCTGGCGGGGTAGGCGGATATTTCGGCGCCAGACTCGCAAGTGGCGGCGCTGACGTTGTTTTTCTCGCACGAGGCGCTCATCTCGCCGCGCTGCGGTCGCAGGGAATCACGGTGGTAGGTGGGCCGGAGCCGCTTCACGTCGGCTCGGTGCAGGCCACCGACGATCCATCGAGCATGGGTGTCGCTGACCTGGTGCTGATTGCGGTCAAGCTGTGGGACACGGATGCTATCCTCGAACGGATACGGCCCGTGGTCGGATCGAAGACCGCGATCATTTCGTTTCAAAATGGCGTGCTGAAGGATACCTGCCTGCGGGCGCATTACGATGCTGCGCGGATCATGGGAGGTGTTGGTTATGTCGCAACGACAATCGATCGCCCGGGGGTCATTCGCCAGACCGGGCCGATGCAGCGGTTGATACTCGGCGAATTCGACGGTCGCATTTCGGCTCGCGGTCAAGCCTTCCTGAAAGCCTGCCTCGATGGCGGCATCAACGCCGAACTGTCGTCGGATATCAATCGGGAGATTTGGCAGAAGTTTGTTTTCCTCGTCGGGCTCTCGGGCACCACGACGACAATGCGCGTTCCGATAGGCCCGATCAGGGGGAACGGCCAGACCCGCGAGTTCTTGCTCGATGTGATGAAGGAAGTTGTCGCAGTCGGCCGCGCGCATGGCGTTGATTTGCCCGAAGACTATGCCGAAATACGATTGGCGCTGGCCGATGAGGTGTCGCCCGACATGACCTCTTCGATGCACCACGATCTGCAGCGCGGCAATCCGCTGGAAGTCCGCTGGCTATCCGGTGGGGTCGTGGAGCTCGGTGCAAGGGTGGGCGTACCGACGCCACTTAACGGCGCCATCGCCGACATCCTGGCTCTGCATGCGGCGGGCGCCAAAGCCACAGCGGCGGCAGGGCCCAAAATCTCCGATGCCACCGAGTAATGTGAAGGAAGCCTCGCATGGACGCCGCGCGAATTTCTGAAGCTGAGGTCGCCCGCCGTGGCATCCCCGAACTAACGATTCGGGGCGCAAACGAAGGTGGTCGAGGTGCCGATGAATTTTCCGCTCGGCACGAGCGCCGCCGTTGTGCGCGCGGCTCCGCTGCTTCTCGTTGATCTCGTGACCGAGCAGGGGGTCACGAGGCGGACCTATCTGTTCTGCTACCGCCGGAGCGGAGCGAAAGCCGTTGCCGCCCTGCTTGAAGATGCGGTCGACGTCGTGCGGGGCCAACAGGCAGTTCCCCTAAAGATCGGGCAGGTTCTCGGTCGTCGTTTCGCATTGCTTGGCGTGACAGGGCTCACCCGGATCGGCGGCGCTCGATGGGGCGATGTGGGATGCGCTCGCGCGCGCCGCCGACCTGCCTTTGGCGACGTTTTTGGGCGGCGAGCTTCGATCTGTTCCGGCCTATAATTCGAGTGGGCTTGGATTGATGGCGCCGGAAGCGGCCGTGGAGGAAGCCGAGGCGCTTCTCCAGCGCGGATTCAAGGGGATCAAGCTTCGGCTGGGGTATTCTGACCTTGCCGGGGATCTTGCCGTTACGCGCGCAGTGCGTGCACGGATCCCCGATGATGTCGAAATCTTCGTCGACTACAATCAGGCGCTCGATCTCCCTGAGCGTTCAAGCGCGGGCTTGCCCTCGAACATGAAGGCGTGGCGTGGCCGGAGGAGCCGATCCGCCATGACGATTTGGTCGGGTATTCCCGCCTGACCGGCAAACTCACCTTGCCGGTGCAGATCGGCGAGAATCTCGAGGGGCCCGGTCAGATGGCGCAGGCCGTGCGAGCGCCCGCTTGCGACTTCGTGATGCCCGATTACGCCCGTATCGGTGGCGTGACGAGGTCGGTTCAGACAGCCGGAATCGCAGCCGCGGAAGGGATTCCTATGTCGTCGCACCTTCTCCCCCGAGGTCAGCGCGCATCTGCTGGCAGCGACGCCGACGGCGCACTGGCTTGAATATGTCGACTGGGCCGACGCCATCCTGCAGCACCCACTCGAAATCTGCGACGGTGCCGCGATGATTCCGGATCGACCTGGCGCCGGACTTGACTGGGATATCGCCGCGGTCAGACGATTGCAGGTCAGTTAGTCGTTGAGTTCGTTCGGGTTCGGAAGCGACCGATACCTTTGAGTTCCTAACATGCCCAAGCAGTGGCATCGAAAAGCAATTTGAGATGGTTGCAGGTCCGGGGATTTGATCCTACTGAGGTCTTGCTCATCACGATCTGCTTCCAGTTCCGAGGCCTGCGTAGCTAGTCAATAAAATCGAGATTGGACAAATGTCGTAACTAGGAGGGCGATTGAGCCGTTCCTTACATCCTTCTGGCACGCCGTGGGAGACTCACGCTAAGGAATACGCAGACAAGCGAGTCGACGATCAGGAGAACGGCAGAATGGCTGCAGTGGCTCGTGAACTGCCGAATACGGGCTATGCGCTCGAAGTAGATGGCCGTCTTAAGACCGGATTTGAAACGAAAGAGGGAGCTTGGACGGGAGCTGAGGAGCTAAAAAAACGCTTCCCGATGCTGCGGGTCAAAATCTACGACGCCGAGACAAAGACGACGAAGGAATTCCAGCTTCCATCAAGCTGAAATGCAACCCACAAGCAGCGCCGCGAGCTTATGCGGCCTGATTTGGCAACCGACCTCCAACTAGCGATCTAAAGCCATCTTTCAAACCGTACTTTCGGGGACTAAATGCACCTTATTCCTTAAATGATCCAGATAACCCATTGAAATCGCAGCAAATGCGTGCGCCCTCCGAGCGCACCATACCCACGCTTAACTGACTGAAGTTAAGCTGGCTTTTTTCCGAAATTACGACGCAAAGTTACTACTCTGTTCTCGCCTGACGTTCCGGCCCTGTTCTTACCTGCTGCGGTTAACAGTATAGGTTTTAGTCAGACCACGGGGCGACAAGAACGCTGCTGGGTTGGATGCCTATCGCCAGTGTTGCCATAAGGCCGGCATTCGGCCGTAAGAAAAAAACCGGTCGTTGCGGGCCATACGGTTCGCTCGGATGGTGCGCGGATCGATCGAAAACAGGTAGCTTCGACGTCCGCTGATGAAACCCCCAGCGGCCTGATTAGCCCTTCGCATCCGACGTCCCGTTTTGCGAGTTCCTCGATCTCGCTGGAGAACTCAATCCGTCGTCGAGCCAGCGTAAATCCAAGGCCAATGCCTCGATGATCGGCAGCATGCGAGGTGAGAGGGTGTCGGAGGGTGTGGCGAGGATGCGCGACAACTTTGCTCGCCGGGAGCGGTTTCCTTGCCGAACCGCGATGCCGCGCTCCCAACAAAAGGCGCGGATCTGATTGATGGTTCTTGTGCGTTGGCTGACCAGCGGCTCCCGGTGGAGCGCCTGTAGATCGAGTTGATGGGCGGTCTTCAGGGAGACGAACTTCATCGTCAGCCACTGCATCACTTCGTCGATCGCCTCCGCATCACGTAAGGTTCATTCTTTTTGGCCCTCGGAGTATGGTGGCACGTACTTCGCAGCCTGGCTGTGCGACCACTTCTGCCGTCCGCAGAGTCGTGGGGCGCGATTGTGACTCACAAAAAAGGCCGGCATTTCTGCCGGCCTCGTTTGCTGGAGAAATGGAATACAGACGAGGTCAGTATCTCGGCGCGCTACCCCAGCCAAAGCGGTAATTAATACGCGCCGTGATCATATTAACATCTGACCTGGTGTTAGCGGTGATCGCGGTGATGGCTGGCGCCAGTCCAGGAGTAAGGAATGTGTTGCTATCGCTGACCCGAAAGAGATAGTCGTATTCAACGGCGACCGACCAATTCGGTGCGAAGCCATACTCAAGGCCGGTTCCGACCGTCCCACCCCAACGTGTCCGTTCTGCCTGAGCCAAGCCAACGCCAGTCGCAGCATTAAAAAGATCCCACCGCTGGTTGGCGACGGCTGCGCCGCCCTTCACGTACCAGAGAACGTTGTTCCAAGCATAGCCGACCTGACCCGTGAAAAGCCCCAATGCATTGGTTTTGGTGGTCCAAGTATCCCCCGGGAAAAACAGGCTGGCGTTCGAGTTTCGGAGATTGGCCCAGTCACCTTGAGCTTCCACGCCGAACACCCAATTGGCGGACTGCCAACGATAGCCGATCTGGCCACCAGCGACGCCGCCGCTAGCATTGCGGCAACCTTCGGCGTCAACGACGCCCAATCCGTTAATCGCAGTGACGTCGAGGCACCGATGGCTCCAGCCATATCCGGCGTTAGCGCCGATATAGAAGCCGCTCCAATCATAGATAGCGGCAACCATCGGAGGAGGTGCCTTGGTGTAGGGGCGGGCGGCAAGATCAGCCGCCGATACGGGTGTCACCATGCTCAATGCAAACAGACCAGCCGTACCTAGCAAAAACTTTCTCATCGCATTTTCTCCAGCTCTTTTATTTCCGATCCGGGTGAGCGACTACTAGAGGCACCATTATAGGTGCTTAAGGCCTAAAACCTCGTGCCATATTTGCAACATTTGGTTTTTCAAAAGTGGCGATAAGGCGGCAGGTTGAATCTTTCGCGGGCCATACATGTTTGGGAAACGATGCGCAAATGGCCACTGCTCCAGCACGACGCTATCGCGAAATCAGCCGCCTGCCAAAGGCCGCGACCTTGATTGACATTGGAAGATTGTCGCCGAGGGGGTCTGAGACGCTACGCGATTTCGGTACAAGAGGGAAATTGCCCTTTGGGCCAAGAAGCTTTTATGATGTTGTCCGTTGAGAGCCATCTGCTCTTTGCGGATGAAAAATACTCATACCTCACGAACTGCAATCGCTGGTCCAAACCTGCAATTTTCAAACTGAAGGGGCTCGTTATGAAATGTATCAAGCGATCCTTTGCCACTATCGCCGTGCTCACAGTGCTTCTTTCATCGAGCGGGGACCTTGGTGCGCGCGACGTCAATCTGGCCTCGTTCACCCTCGCGGCCGCTCAAACGGCTAAACAGCAATGCATAAGTACGTGCCGTGCGCGATATCGCGACTGCCGGTCCTTGAAGCAAATACCGTCCTTTGAATGTCGGGGCGTTTACCGGGATTGCGTCCGCTACACGTGTAGTGCCGTGCAGGGATAGCTGAGGTGCGTTTTGCCGCCGTCAGTGATCCGGCGGTGGAGTGCTCTGCATCCTCATCCAGCCGACCTATCTCCGCGAACGACGTGATCGAACAGGCTGAAATCGTCTCACGCAACGGAAATCAAGATCATCCCTGGGTCAACGACACAATGAGCTTCAGTGCCCAAGTGATCTCGCCAGACTTTCGAGGTTCTGCGGACTGACGTGTATCAGTCCATGCCGCGGGGCATCGATATCGGCGATCAAAAGAAGAGAAATCGAAACGACGAGCGGCAACACGAGAGCAAGCTTACCTGTCGTTTGCATCCGGTAGCCAAACAGCACGTTGCAGCACAGCGCAATGGCTGCCAGGAGATACCAGGCGGCTATAGGAATCCGATTCCAGTAAGCCGCCTGGGTGTAGCCCTGCGAGTTGATAACATCGTTCATGCCGGCGAGCACCAGGGCAGTAACGGGCGTCGGCTGTGCTGCAGCCGGTCCACGGACTGCAGCCCAGAGATCGGCCTCCATTTGATTGACCCGTTCGTCTATTCGCGTTCGCTGTGCGTCATC
>Ga0157369_10003489_pt1 | contig 18668 bp, 17 predicted proteins | sample C25metaG_FD_113461 | JGI IMG/M metagenome (GOLD analysis project Ga0157369, IMG submission 113461) | Corn rhizosphere microbial communities from Kellogg Biological Station, Michigan, USA - C2-5 metaG | ecosystem: Host-associated > Plants > Roots > Rhizosphere > Soil | place: USA: Michigan... | reverse complement strand
GTGATGGCGCGGGAGCTGCCGATGCGCGCGGCATTGAGGTTATCCAGACGCGGGCCCATCCAGTTAAACGGACGGAAGAGCGTAAACCGCAGCCCCTCTTTCTCGCCGTATGCCCAAATTACACGGTCAAGAAGCTGTTTCGACACCGAGTAGATCCAGCGCTGTTTGCTTACCGGCCCGACCACCAGGTTCGAGTTATCCTCATCAAACACTTTGTCGGTGCACATGCCGTACACTTCCGAGGTCGACGGGAAGATGATGCGTTTGTTGTACTTCACGCAGTCGCGGATGATCTTCAGGTTCTCTTCAAAATCGAGCTCGAAGACGCGCAGCGGGTTACGGGTGTACTCAATCGGCGTGGCGATCGCCACCAGCGGCAGCACCACGTCGCATTTTTTAATGTGGTACTCGATCCATTCGGAATGGATGCTGATATCACCTTCGACAAAGTGAAAACGCGGGCAGTCGAGAAAACGACCGATGGCATCGGAACCGATGTCGAGGCCGTAAATCTCGTAGTTATCGTCGCGCAGCAGGCGCTCGGTCAGGTGGTTGCCGATAAAGCCGTTTACCCCAAGGATCAGCACGCGAGTGCGGCGTTTTACCGCAACTACCGGTTTGCTGCTCAGCAGCGCTCCGGCCACCAGCCCCAGCGACTGCGCCAGCTGCGCGCCCTGCATATAAACGCCTTTCTCAGTCTGGCCGGTCATCACCTCCAGCGCCCCCTCGCCGCAGGCGATAATCAGCGGCGCGACGGAGATAACGGTTCCCGCTCGCGCTGGCGCCACGTCGCTGCGCACGCGGGATTTCCAGACGATAAATTTGTGCGTGCCAACAAAGCTGAACGCGCCCGGCCACGGATCGCTCACCGCGAGCACCAGGTTGTGCAGGGTTTGTGCCGGTTTTTCCCACTCCAGCCGCCCATCTTCTGGCGTGCGGCGGCCAACATAGCTCGCTTTGCTCTCATCCTGCGCAGTTTCGCTGAAGGTGCCGCTTTTCAGCGTCGGTAAAGCGCCTTCCAGCAGATGTTTGGCGCTCTCGGTCAGTTTACGGTGCAGCGACAGCGCATCATCGGCGTCGGCAATCTCGACCGCTTGCTGGGCGATGATCGCTCCGGCATCCGCGCGGGAGATCATCCGGTGCAGCGTGACGCCGGTTTGCGTTTCGCCATTCACCAGCACCCAGTTCAGCGGCGCGCGTCCGCGATAGGCGGGCAGCAGCGAACCGTGCAGGTTAAACGCGCCGATGCGCGCGCTGTTCAAAATCGCTTCGCCAAGCAGGTTACGGTAGTAGAACGAGAAAATAACGTCCGGCTTCATCTCGGCAATGCGGTCAACCCACAGCGGATGGTTAACGTCATCCGGAGCATAAACCGGAATACCGCGCTCGGCGGCAAGGCGCGCCACCGAGCTGAAAAAGGCGTTTTCCTGTGCGTTGTCGGCATGGGTGAAAATCGCGGCGATATCAAACCCGGCATCCAGTAACGCCTGTACACCGACGCATCCCATATCGTGATAAGCAAAAACAACGGCTTTCATTGGTTCTTTTCCTCTTGCGAAACGTCATGATCCTGGCGGACAACGCGTTGAATAAAGTAGCGGGGACGGGCGCGCACATCGTTGTAGATGCGCCCGATATACTCCCCAAGCAGGCCCATGCCGATAAATTGTGCGCCGATAAAGGTGAAGAGAATGGCGAAGAGCGTGAATACCCCTTCTCCCGCCCACTGTGCGCCAAACGCCAGCCGCAGAATGACCAGCAGCAGTGACAGCGAAAAGCCAAACAGGGCAATGGCGCTGCCAAACACGCTGAGCAGACGCAGCGGCGTGGTGGTCAGGCAGGTCACCAGGTCGTACATCAGGTTAATCAGGCGCATAAAGCTGTATTTCGAGTCACCAAATTCACGCTCGGCATGCTGCACCGGGATCTCAACCGCCCGGCGGGCAAAGGTGTTGGCGAGGATCGGGATAAAGGTGCTGCGCTCGTGGCAGCGCAGCATCGCGTCAACGATATGGCGGCGATAGGCGCGCAGCATGCAGCCGTAGTCGCCCATCGCTTTCCCGGTGGCGCGCTGGATCAGGTGGTTAACACCGCGCGACGCCAGCTTGCGAAACAGGCTGTCCTGACGGTTTTGCCGCACGGTGCCCACCACGTCATACCCTTCGTTGGCTTTCGCCACCAGCCGCGGGATCTCTTCCGGCGGGTTTTGCAGATCCGCATCCAGAGTAATAACCAGATCGCCGGTAACATGGCTGAAACCGGCCATGATCGCCGAGTGCTGGCCGTAGTTGCGGTTGAGCAGCACCGCGACGATATGGCTGTCGGGCTGCTCTGCCGCGTCGGTCAGCATACGCGCAGAGTCATCGCTGCTGCCGTCATCCACCAGCAGGATTTCGTAGTCGATACCGATTTGCGCGCAGCTGGTGGTGGTGCGGCGGATCAGCTCCGGCAGGCTCTCCTGTTCGTTATAAACCGGGATCACCACTGAGACTTTTTCAATAATCGGGAGGGTGAACATATCAGCAGCCTGCGATCTGTTTAAGCGCGTCAATGACGCGGGTTGTGTCGTCATGGGTCATATCCGGAAAGAGCGGCAGGGAACAGATTCGCGCGCTGTTCCACTCCGTGTTGGGAAGTTCGGTCGGGAAGTTTTCGCGGTAGTACTTCTGGGTATGCGCCGCACGAAAATGGAGGCCGGTGCCGATACCCTGCGCTTTTAGCCGCTCCATCAATGCATCGCGAGAGAGGCCGCAGCGCTGCTCGTCGACGCGAATAATAAACAGATGCCAGGCGTGCTGATGCGGCCACGACGGCAGCGCCAGCGGCTGAAACGGCGTCGTTGCCAGTTCATTCAGATAGCGGTGGGCAATTTCCTGACGGCGGGCGTTGGCGGCCGGCAGTTTGTCGAGCTGCACCAATGCAATAGCGGCATTGATATCCGCCAGGTTGTATTTAAAGCCCGGCGAAATCACCTCAGCCTGCGGCGCGCGGCCGTGGGTCTGGCGGTCATAGGCATCGACGCCGAGGCCATGAAACTTCAGGCTGCGAATGCGGTTTGCCAGCGCTTCGTCATCGGTCACCACCAGCCCGCCTTCGGCGCAGGTCATATTTTTGATGGCGTGGAAGGAGAAGATTGCGCAACCGCGCGCGCCAACGTGGTGGCCTTTGTAGTAGGTGCCCGCCGCATGCGCCGCATCTTCAATCACCGGAATGCCGTACTTTTCACCGAGGGCGTGAATGGCGTCGATATCCACCGGCGCACCCGCATAGTGCACCGGCACAATCGCTTTTGTACGCGGCGTGATTGCCGCTTCGATCGCCTCGGGCGTCACCATCAGCGTGTCGCGATCGACATCGATCATCACCGTCGTCGCGCCGAGCAGCACGATCATGTTGAGGGTGGAGACCCAGGTCATTGAGGGAGTAATCACTTCATCGCCCGCGCCGATACCCAGCGCCATTAACGTGACGTGCATCCCCGCCGTGGCGGAGCTGACGGCAATGGCGTGCTGGTTGCCGGTCAGTGTGCAAAACGCGGCTTCAAGTGCCTGATTCTTCGGCCCGGTAGTGATCCAGCCCGACGCCAGCACTTGCTGAATGGCGGCGAGTTCATCCTCTCCCATCGATGGGCGTGAAAAGGGTAAAAATTCACTCATCATTTTTTCCTGGCATCAACGGCATATTAAAAAACTGCCACAGTGAAACATGTAATGGGAATAAAATGGCGCACAAAACTTAAATGAAAATAGAATGAACCTACGATTTCAGTGTTTTTTACCGAAAAAGTGATAATGGTGAGGGTAGCAATAAAAGATTAGGACAAGATTAAGAAATTAACCTTCAGATAAAAATATAAAAACCTTTAAAAACATAGCGATATATAATACAGCAGGTTTCTTATACTGTGATTCCTGTCAAAAAAGTGCAATAAAAAACGCCCGTTCAGTCAATGAACGGGCGTTATCTTAATTATTTAAACGGAATGACAACAAAGCAAAAATAGTCTTATTTTTCTGCAAACAATTATTTCATTAGCCACAACGTTAATAGCGTCATAAATGTGAAACTATTCTGATAAGTTTCGCGGGAAATTAGCCGGTAATTCACTGGCCGGGCAGGCAATCACCTGCTCATTATTCTCGCCGCAGTCGCGCACAAAGGTGATGGTGGCAAACTCATCAATCACTTCCGTCGGGTAAGCGGGGCCTGCCTCGCGCAGGGATTCCATCAGCGCAATATGTTCGTTCTGGAAGCAGACGGTTTTCTCCGGATTGTTGATCACCCAGCGCGGGAAGAAGATGGTGCCGTGGAACAGGCGGTCGCCGAGGTTGGCAATCAGGCTGACGTCGGTGCCGGTCGGCTCAGTCCAGGAGATTTTATAGATGCTCTCACCGACGCGAACGATATAGACCCGCTGATCTTTCACCCAGCGGTTCGCCACGATCCCGCTGTGAATGCGGTAATCAATGGTGTTGGCATTTTTAACATACAGCTCGTAGTTCCAGCCATTATCGTAGGTGTAGACCAGATGTTTACCGACAAAGCCACTTAAATCATGTTTATCAAAGCTGCTCATATCTCATCTCCTCTTGTTGTTGAGGAGATCGTACCTCTGCAAAAAACCAATGAATAACGCTATATTTGCATCAAATTCATTCAAAAATTAGATGAGTCATGCACAAGAGCACGCTGGAACAATGGTCGCTGCTGCAAAAAGTGGTCGAACTGGGCAGCTTTGCTAAAGCGGCGGAAGAGACGCACCGCAGCCAGTCTTCGGTCAGCTATAACCTGGCGCTCCTGCAGGAGCGGCTCGGCGTTGCGCTGCTGGTGCCGGAGGGGCGACGGGCGGTGCTGACGCCTGCGGGCGAACTGCTGCTCAGCCAGGTGAAGCCGCTGCTGAAAGCGTTTGAGTGGGTGGAAACCCGGGCCGCCACGCTGCGTAACGGTATGCGCACCCGGCTGGATCTGGTGGTCGATAGCATCTTTCCGCGCGCGCGGCTGTTCGCCATCCTGCGCCAGTTCCAGCACTGTTACCCGCAAACCCAGGTGCGCCTGACTGAAGTGCTGGAGACCGCCCCGGACGATGCGCCGAGTTACGCGCAGGCCGATGTGATGGTGTTGACCCGCCGCCAGGATATGACCGGGCGCGGTGAGTGGCTGATGAATATCGATTTTGTTTGCGTGGCGCATCGCGATCACCCTCTCAGCGCGGCGCAGCAGGTGAGCGAAGCGATGCTTGCCGCCTGGCCGCAGATCCGTATCGCCGAAAGCGACGCCCGGCAGACGCCGGTTGCGCAGGAGGCGTGGACCTTTTCCACCGTTGATGCTGCCATCGAAGCGGTGCAGTATCAGGTCGGTTACGGCTGGCTGCCGCAGGAGCGGATTGCGCCGCTGCTGGCGAGCGGGCAGCTGAAAGCGTTGCCGCTCAACCACGGCGCGCGCCGCGCCACGCCGCTGCATCTGATCGTCAAAAAGGATCTCGCCCCAATTGATGAGCAGGTAGAAATGCTGTTGCAGCTGTTTAAGGCGCAGTAAGGGAAGATGCCCGGTGGCGCTGCGCTTACCGGGCCTACGTATTCCGCGCGCGTATCCATCCGGCAATCCTCATCCACCCGCCGAAAATTAATCCCGTCCAACCGCCCGCCGTTTGATCTAAAACATCTCATTCGTATGATGAATAACTAAAATCGTCATACTTTCCCGCCAATGACGTTTCGTCAGGACGCTTACGTGTTTTTCTACCGTTATGCTGGCGCGCTGCTGCTGCTCTGCGCATCGTTTGCCCTTTTCGCGGCAACGGATACTCTCACCACCGCCTGGCCGGTGAATGTCGGCCCGCTCAACCCTCACCTCTACACCCCGAACCAGATGTTCGCGCAAAGCATGGTTTATGAACCGCTGGTGAAATACCAGGCCGACGGCACGGTGCGCCCGTGGCTGGCAACAGGCTGGCGCCATTCGGACGATGGCAAAACCTGGGTCTTCACCCTGCGCGACGGCGTGACCTTCTCCAACGGCGAGCCCTTTAACGCCGAAGCGGCAGCGGAGAACTTCCGCGCGGTGCTGGATAACCGCTCGCGCCACGCCTGGCTGGAGTTGGTGAACCAGATAAACGAAGTGAAAGCCTTAAGTCCCAATCAGTTACAAATCACGCTCAAAAGTGCCTATTACCCTTTCTTGCAAGAGCTTGCCCTGCCCCGCCCATTTCGCTTTATCGCACCGTCGCAGTTTAAAAACCATGAAACCCTGAACGGCATTGTCGCCCCCATCGGCACTGGGCCGTGGGTCTTGCAGGAGTCACGCCTGAATCAATATGACGTGATGGTGCGCAACGAGCGCTACTGGGGCGCGAAACCGGCGCTGGCAAAAGTGGTGATTAAGGTGATCCCCGATGCCACCAGCCGCGCCGTGGCGTTTGAAACCGGCGAAATTGACCTGCTCTACGGCAACGAAGGGCTGCTGACGCTCGATACCTTTGCCCGCTATCGCCAGAACCCGCAGTGGCGCACCCAACTCTCCGCACCAGTGGAAACGGTGATGCTGGCGCTCAACTCCGCCCGTGCGCCGACCAACGAGCTGGCAGTACGCGAAGCGCTGAACTATGCGGTGGATAAAAAAAACCTTATCGACGGCGCGCTGTACGGTACGCAGCAGGTCGCCGATACGCTTTTCGCTCCGGGCGTGCCCTACGCCAATATTGGTCTTAAAGCGCGTCAGTACGATCCCGCCCGGGCGAATGCGCTGCTGGAAAACGCGGGCTGGTTATTGCCCGCCGGGAAAACCATTCGCGAAAAAGCGGGCCAGCCGCTGCATATCGAACTGGCCTTTACCGGCACCGACGCGCTGAGCAAATCGATGGCGGAGATCATTCAGGCCAATCTGCGCCAGGTGGGCGTGGATATCGCGCTGGTCGGTGAAGAGGAGAGCAGCATCTACGCCCGCCAGCGCGACGGCCGTTTCGGCATGATCTTCAACCGCAGCTGGGGCGCGCCCTACGATCCCCACGCGTTTATCAGTTCGATGCGTGTGCCCTCGCACGCCGATTACCAGGCGCAGCAGGGTTTGCCTGACAAGCCACTGATCGACAAAGAGATTGGCGAAGTGCTCACCGCCCGCGATGAGGCCACCAGGCAGGCACTCTATCGCGATATTCTCACCCGCTTGCATAACGATGCCGTCTATCTGCCCATCAGCTATGTGTCGACGATGGTAGTGGCAAAGCCGGAGCTGGGGACGATCCCGTTTGCGCCCGTTGCAGCCGAGATCCCATTTGATCAGATCAAACCGGGCAGCGCGCAATGAGCCGCTACGTGATAAAGCGTTTGCTGCTACTGATCCCGATGATCCTTGCCGCCTCGGTGGTGATTTTCCTGCTGCTGCGCCTCGGCACCGGCGACCCGGCGCTCGATTACCTGCGCTTGTCGAACCTGCCACCGACGCCGGAGATGATTGCCGCCACGCGCGTGGCGCTCGGGCTGGATCAGCCGTTAGCCGATCAGTACGCCCACTGGTTATGGCGCGCGCTGCATCTTGATTTTGGCCTCTCCTATGCCACCCAGCGCCCGGTGCTGGAGGATGTGCTGCGCTTTCTGCCCGCCACCTTGCAGCTGGCGGGCGCGGCGCTGGTGCTGATCCTGCTGACATCGCTGCCGCTCGGCATCTGGGCGGCGCGACACCGTGATAAATGGCCCGATTTTGTTGTCCGCGCGGTGGCATTTCTTGGCGTCTCGATGCCCAACTTCTGGCTCGCCTTTCTGCTGGTGATGCTCTTTTCCGTGCATCTGCACTGGCTGCCCGCGCTCGGTTACGGCGGCTGGCAGCACCTGATTCTGCCCGCCGTCTCCATCGCGCTGATGTCGCTGGCCATCAACGCGCGTCTGCTGCGCGCCAGCCTGCTGGAGGCCGCCGGGCAGCGCCACGTCACCTGGGCACGGCTACGCGGGTTAAGCGAGAAGCAGACCGAGCGGCGGCATATTTTACGCAACGCGTCGCTGCCGGTGATCACCGCGCTGGGGATGCACATTGGCGAGCTGATTGGTGGCACGATGATTATTGAGAGCATCTTCGCCTGGCCCGGTATTGGCCGCTATGCCGTGTCGGCGATCTTCAACCGCGACTACCCGGTGATCCAGTGCTTTACGCTGGTGATGGTGATGGTTTTTGCCCTCTGCAACCTGGCGGTGGATCTGCTGAGCGCCGCGCTCGATCCGCGCGTCCGTCATCATGAAGGAGCGCGCTGATGCACTTTCTCCACACTGCGCGCTGGCCGGTGCGCCTCGCCCTGCTGATACTGGCGTTGCTGTTTATCATCGCTCTGAGTTGCCAGTGGTGGCTGCCCTTCGATCCGCAGGCTATCGACCTGCCTGCGCGGCTGCTGCCGCCCGATAGCCAGCACTGGCTCGGCACGGATCATCTCGGGCGCGATATCTTCTCCCGGCTGCTGGCTGCCACCCGCGTGTCGCTCGGGTCAGTGCTCTGCTGCCTTTTGCTAGTGTTGATCCTCGGGCTGAGCGCCGGTGGCTGCGCCGGGCTGCTTGGCGGGCGCGTGGATCAGCTGATTATGCGTGTTGCCGATCTCTTTATGACCTTTCCCACCTCGATCCTGTCGTTTTTTATGGTGGGCGTGCTCGGCACCGGCCTGACCAATGTGATTATCGCCATCGCGCTCTCTCACTGGGCCTGGTATGCACGCATGGTGCGCAGCCTGGTGCTGTCGCTGCGCAGCCGCGAATATGTGCTGGCAGCGCGGCTGGGCGGAGCGGGTTATCTGCATCTTTTTCGCGACCACCTCGCGGGCGCGATTGTGCCGTCGTTGCTGGTGCTGGCGACGCTGGATATCGGCCATATGATGCTGCATGTCGCCGGGATGTCCTTTCTCGGCCTCGGCGTCAGCGCGCCGACGCCAGAGTGGGGCGTGATGATCAATGACGCGCGGCAGTTTATCTGGACGCAGCCGCTGCAAATGCTGTGGCCAGGGCTGGCGCTGTTTCTGAGCGTCATGGCCTTCAACCTGGTGGGCGACGCGCTGCGCGACCATCTCGATCCGCATCTGGTTACGGAGCACGCCCACTGATGGCTACGCAATTGAGCCTGCAACATCTCACGCTTTCCGCAGCGCGACCACTGGTTGCCGATCTCTCTCTTACCCTACGGCGCGGCCAGGTGCTGGCGCTGGTCGGTGCCAGCGGCAGCGGTAAATCCCTCACCTGCGCGGCAGCGCTTGGCGTGCTGCCCGCAGGCGTTCGACAAACGGCGGGCGCGGTGCTGATCGACGGCCAGCCGGTTTCCCCCCAGGCGCTGCGCGGCGTGACGGTGGCGACGGTGATGCAAAACCCACGCAGCGCCTTTAACCCGCTGCGAACCATGGCTGACCACGCGCGGGAGAGCTGCCTGGCGCTGGGCAAACCGTTCAGTGAAGCGCACGCTATCGCCGCGCTGGAGCAGGTGGGCCTGCGCGATGCGCATCGCGTTCTCGCCCTTCACGCTTTTGAGATGAGTGGCGGCATGCTGCAACGGGTGATGATCGCCCTGGCGCTGCTGGCCGAGGCGCCCTTTCTTATCGCCGATGAGCCGACCACCGATCTCGACGCCATCGCCCAGGCCAGTATCCTCGACCTGCTCGATTCCCTGATGCAGCAACGCCAGCCGGGAATGCTGCTGGTAACGCACGATATGGGCGTGGTGGCGCGTCTCGCCGATGAGGTGGCGGTGATGGATAACGGGCGCATCATCGAGCGCGGTGCGGTCGGGACTATTTTTCACGCGCCGCAGCACCCGCTGACCCGCCAGTTAGTGAGCGCGCACCTGGCGCTCTACGGCATGGAGCTAGTGCAATGACGATTCTTACCGTTAACCAACTCTATCACGCTTACCGCCACCAACAGGTGCTGAGCGATATCTCCCTGACGCTGAAGCAGGGTGAAACCGTCGCCCTGCTCGGGCGCAGCGGCTGCGGCAAGAGTACGCTGGCGCGCCTGCTGGTCGGGCTGGAAGCACCTGAGCAAGGCCACATTTGCTGGCGTGGAACGCCACTTTCGGCGCTTGATCGTGCCGCGCGCCGCAATTTTCGCCGCGATGTACAGATGGTGTTTCAGGATCCGATTAGCGCGGTCAACCCGCGCATGACGGTGCGCGACATCGTGCGTGAACCGCTGCGCCACCTGGCAAAGCTCAGCAAAGCGCAGCAGCTCCAGCGCATCATGCAATTGCTCGCAGATGTCGAGCTGGAGCCTGATTTATTGGAGAAACACCCTATGCAGCTGAGCGGCGGTCAGCTGCAACGTGTCTGCCTCGCCCGGGCGCTGGCGGTCGCGCCGGGGTTACTGATTCTGGATGAAGCGGTCTCCAGCCTCGATCGCGTCGTGCAAAGCGGCATCATCGCGCTGCTGCAACGCTTGCAACAGCGCTCCGGCGCGGCGTGCCTGTTTATCACCCACGATCTGCGCCTGGTGGAGCGCTTCTGCCAGCGGGTGCTGGTGATGGAGGCCGGGCAGATAGTCGAAAACGTCACCGTCAGTGCGCCGCTGCGCTTTAGCTCCCTTGCGGGCCGGGCGCTACAACAGGCGGTGTTACCCGCCCTCCCTTCACTCCGCCCGAGGAACCCGCTATGCAACGCGTTACCCTAACGCTCGATGACGATCTGCTCGCCGCCCTGGACGCGCTAAGCCAGCGGCGCGGCTACCACAACCGCTCAGAAGCCGCGCGCGATCTGCTGCGCGGCGCGCTGGCGCAGGAGGCTCCAGCCGATCAGGATAAACCGGGCTTCGGTGTGCTGACCTACGTGTATGAACATGAGAAGCGCGAACTGGCAAGCCGCCTGGTCGCCACTCAGCATCACCACCACGATCTCTCAGTGGCTACGCTGCACGTGCACATCAGCCATGACGACTGCCTTGAGATCGCCGTCCTAAAAGGCAAGCGCGGTGAGATTGAGCATTTCGCCGATGAGGTGATCGCCCAGCGCGGCGTGCGCCACGGCTATCTACAGTGTCTTGCGCAGGAACCTCATCCCCACAGCTGATGCTTTTCCGCCCGCACCGCGCCACATGTGCCAGGCTTATTTATTTGCCAAATCCACGTGATAAGGAGCGAATGATGAAGATTGATCTGAGCGGAAAAGTGGCGCTGGTCACCGCCTCGACGGGCGGGATCGGTTTTGCGATTGCGACCGGACTTGCGCAGAGCGGCGCAGAAGTGATCCTCAACGGGCGCAGCGACGAGTCGGTCAACAAGGCCAAAGCGGCGTTAACCGAGCAAGTGAGCGGTGCTCGTGTGCGTACCGCTGTTGCCGATCTTGGCTCGGCGGAAGGTGTGGCTTCCCTGCTTAAAGCCGCCTCTGACGTTGATATCCTGGTTAATAACGCCGGTATTTATGGCCCGCAGGATTTCTATGCCACCGATGATGAGACCTGGGAGAGTTACTGGCAGACCAACGTGATGTCCGGCGTGCGGCTAGCGCGCGCGCTGCTGCCCGCAATGGTCGATAAAGGCTGGGGCCGCGTGGTGTTTATCTCCTCCGAGTCCGCCCTGAATATTCCGGCAGATATGATCCACTACGGCGTGACCAAAACGGCGCAGCTCTCGCTGGCGCGCGGGCTGGCGAAGTTTGTTGCCGGTAGCGGCGTCACGGTTAACAGCGTATTACCGGGGCCGACGATGTCCGACGGTTTCGCCGGCATGATGCAGGAAGAGATGGAGAGAACCGGTAAGTCACTGGAGACGCTGGCGAAAAAGTTTGTGATGGCGAATCGCCCCTCATCGGTTATCCAGCGCGCCGCCACCGTTGAAGAGGTGGCGAATATGGTGGTTTATGTCTGCTCAACGCAGGCATCGGCGACCTCCGGTGCGGCACTGCGCGTCGATGGCGGCGTGGTGGACGATATCGTTTAAACGAGCCTGGAGGTTGTATGCGACGTTTTCCCCGCCGCGCGCTACTGCTCGCGTTGCTCTTCACCGGTGCGGCGCAGTCCGCGGAGTATGGTGGTCAGCTTGAAGGGTTCACCTACCCGTGGCCGCTGATGCACTTTGAGTTTCAGTCCCAGCGCCAGCCCTTAAGCATGGGGTATATGGATATCTCCGCCGATAAACCGAACGGCGAAACCGTGGTATTGCTGCACGGCAAAAACTTTTGCGCCGCCACCTGGGAGAGCACCATTACCGCGCTGCATGAGGCCGGTTACCGGGTGATTGCCCCCGATCAGATTGGCTTCTGCACCTCCACTAAACCGGCCAATTACCAGTACAGCTTCCAGCAACTGGCGGAGAATACCCATCAGCTGCTGGCGAAGCTGGGGGTAAAAAAAGCGGTGATTATCGGCCACTCTACCGGCGGCATGCTGGCGACGCGCTATGCGCTGATGTACCCGCAAGAGACGCAGAAGCTGGTGATGGTTAACCCGATTGGCCTTGAGGACTGGAAGGCGAAGGGCGTGCCCTATCGCAGCGTGGATGCTTGGTATCAACGCGAGTTGAAAACCACCGCGCAGAGCATTAAAGCCTACGAGCAGAAGACCTATTACATGGGTGAATGGAAGCCGGAATACAATAAATGGGTTGAGATGCTGGCGGGGTTAAACAACGGGCCGGGCAAGACGCGGGTGGCGTGGAACTCGGCGCTGATCTACGACATGATCTACACCCAGCCGGTGTTCTATGAGTTTAAGGATTTACGCGTGCCCACTACGCTATTTATCGGCACCGGTGATACAACTGCGCCCGGTAGCGATGATGCGCCGCCGGAGGTGAAAAAGGCGGTCGGCAACTACAAAGTATTGGGCAAAGAGGCGGCGGAGCTGATCCCCAATGCCCGGCTGGTGGAATTTGATGGTTTAGGCCACGCGCCGCAGATGCAGGACCCGGCGACGTTTCACCGGGCGCTGCTCGACGATCTGGCAAAGTGACGCATTAAAGAGGAAGGCCCGCGCCAGGCGGGCCTTTGCATTACACCTGACGCGCGGCGAAGAAGGCCAGCGTCTCTTCCAGGGATTTCGCCTGCTCCTCCAGCGACATGGCCGCGGCGGAGATCTGCTGCACCAGCGAGGCGTTCTGCTGGGTGGCGCTATCCATCTGGTTTACCGCCACGCTGACCTGGTTGATGCCCTTGGTCTGCTCATCCAGCGCCTGCACAATTTCATTGATCACCAGGTGGACATTGGTCACCGCCTCGATGATCTGCTTCATCATCGCGCCGGTTTCATTCACCAGCGCCACGCCTTTGCTGACGCGCCCGGTCGACTCATCAATCAGCGTTGAGATCTCTTTCGCCGCATTGGCGCTGCGCTGCGCCAGGCTGCGCACTTCACCCGCAACCACCGCAAAGCCACGCCCCTGCTCCCCGGCGCGCGCCGCTTCCACGGCGGCGTTCAGCGCAAGGATATTGGTCTGGAAAGCAATACCGTCGATGATGCTGTTGATATCGCCGATCTTCTGCGCGCTTTCGTCGATTTTATTGATGACATCGACCACTTCGTCGACCAGCGCTTCGCCCTGCCCGGCAATCTCCGTCGCCTGCTCGGTAAGACGCGTCTCTTTGTGGGCGTTATCGGCGTTATTTTTCACCGTGACGGCAATTTGCTCCATGCTCGCTGCGGTTTGCACAATCGCCGCCGCCTGCTCTTCGGTACGTGAAGCGAGATCGAGGTTACCGGCGGCAATTTCGCTACTGCCCGCACGCACCGAGTTGCTGGCATCGGTGATGGTGCTGACAATGCGGTGCAGCTGCCCCTGCATGGCGTGCAGCGCGTAGAAGATGCTGCTACTGTCACCCCTCAGCACGGGGATGGTGCTGCTGAGATCGCCCTGCGCAACCGAGAGAGCGATCTCCGCCGCTTCGGATGGCTCACCGCCCACCGGGCGCGCGACTTTGCGGGTAAAGACCAGCGCCACCACCAGACTGACGATAATAATGCTCAGCACCATCATCACAATCGCGTTCATCAGGAAGTGCCAGGCTTCCGCCATCACTACGCTAACCGGGGTGATAATTGCCAGTTTCCACGGCGTGCCGCTATTGCCGACCGCAATGGTGCGCCAGGTGATAAATGCCGGTTCGCCAAGCTGCGGATCGTCAAAACGCACCACCTCGCTGCCCGTAATGCTGCCCTTGTAGGGCTTGCCGATGGCCGTTTTGTCCGGGCTGGAGACGACGTTATTCTCCGCCGACAACAGCACGGCATAGCCGACGCCGTCCCACGGTTTAATGGCACCAATCCGTTTTTGCAGCGTCGCCAGTGAGAAGTCGGACGTGACCGAGCCCTGGAATTTACCGTTGCGCATAATCGGCGCGGCGATGGAGGTAAGCATCACATCGACGCCGTTGTAGGGGTAGATATAGGGCTCGATAATCACCTCTTTTTGGCGCTGGCGCGGCAGCACATAGTAGTTGCCGCTGCCGGGCGTTTCGTAATCGAGCAGGTTGTGCAGAGACGGGTTGCCTGCCGAGTCGCGATCGACATAACGGGCGTAGCGACCGGCAGGATCCTGCTCCGGTTTGCCGGCAAATTCGGCATCTTTGCCGTCGAAAGCGTTCGGTTCAAAGGCCAGCGACATCGAGAGGAAATCGCTGTGCGCATGCAGATAGTCGCGCAGGAACTGATCCAGCCCTTTGCGATCCGCAAGGCCTGCTTCACGCAGAGACCAGGCGCTGTTACCGACATCGCGTGCCGCAACCAGCGCGGAATCGAGCTGCTGGCTCACTTGCAGGGTTTCGGTCTGGGCAATCTGTTGCAGATGTTTCTTTGCCACCGCCTCCTGTTGCGCCATCGCTTGCCATATCAGCAGGCCAATGGTCACAAGAAAACCGGCGGTTATCGTGACAAAGATGGATATCAACATCAGCGTCCTGGCTTTGAGCTTTTTCCCGGTGTTTCTTTTGACTGACATAACTTCTCCGATATGGCGTGGCGCGGGGCGCATGACGGATATATCGGAAGAATGTGCGCAAAAGTTATACCGGCTTTAAATTAAATTTTTGTGTGATGCGCGGGCGGGCAGTACTGGAAAGGGCTTTGTGAGGAAAATCAAAGGCAAAACGCTCAGGCGAGCAGCTGGTCGATACTCTCAGCGGCAGGCTCCATCGGCAGCGCACCAAGCGCACCCAGATCCTGCCTGTAGATCATCTCGCTGCCCGATTTGCCGTGGATAAAGTAGCCAATATCGCCATCCTGACCAATCAGCAGATACTCAGGCTCCACCTGCTGGATGGCGTAGGTGTCGTTTCGTTCCAGCAGATCGCCGTGGGCATATAAATAGATAGCATCACCTTCCGGCGTGGTGATTTCAGTAGCGTCGCGCTGCGCGGCGAGAAAGCGCGTGTAACGTTTGGGGAAAGTCAGGTGATGGGTGGTTTTGAAAACGTCCAGGGTGGCTTGCAACAGGCTGTTATTCATCTTTTTTTACGTCCTTTGCGTGAAGCTTGTGGTGCCCAGGAAGAGTGGTCGCTGACGACAACCTCAACAAGTTGCAGATCGCCGGGGATGTGCTGAAGACTATCGGCAATTTCGTCATAGGGCGAAGGGAGAGAGAAAGCGAGCCCGTAATCACCATCAACAATCAGAGCGCCGTTAATCAGCAGGATGCTTTTGCTGAGAAGCGTAAGCCGCTCCATGGTGATACCGGCATAGAGCTTATTCTGGTATCTCCCGTGGTAGTTCTGGTTACAGACGACGGAGACGATGATGTCGTTCGCATCGGTAAAGATCGATATCGTGTTGTCATCAAGAAAATAGCCGTGCATATCGCCGCCCAATGGCGATGAAGAGGGGTACTCTTTCGTCTCGACGGTAAAGCGGGTAAGCATCTCCTCAAGGTAAATATCCACAGAATGCCCGAGACGGATATTGGCAAGCGAGGTGAAGCTAATAATGTCGGCGTTAAAATCAATCATGGTTTAACAGGTCGAGGGCTTTCGGGAAAACTAGCGTGACGAGGTGTGACTGTCAATCCAATGACCTTGCTCTGCTTTAGCGCCGGGCTCTGCTTAAGTGTTTTTGGGCATATTGACGGATTAATTCATTATCAGCGCCGGCTAATAATTCCATTTTCTCAATAGCATTCTGGTCCTGGATTTTCTCCAACGCCCGTATGCATTTATTTGCCAGTACGAAATCCTCATCGTAATCCCTGTAATCAAGATTGAACAGCGCGGCTTTATAAAGAGGATTGACGCTGGAGGGCTGCCGATAATGATCTAACAATCTTACGACCTCTTCATGTTTCTGATGCCAGGGATCTGTCACAAGCTGGTTTAATATGTCGACATCGTAGTAATCAAATTTTACTACCGCGCTGAGATAAAGAAGAAGGTCAACCAGCTCAGCGTCTTTGGCTTCTCGAGCAATGGTTAACTCCTTACAGAGATCTAACTCTCCGGAACCATCACCAAACTGGCATAGAAACTCAGAGAGATTAATTTGCTTTATCATTAGCTTTAGAATCAGCGCTTTTTTATTTGCCAGCAATTCCATCACTCCTCATCTTTAAATATCAGCGCATTAGTTTTGAGATTGTTATTTTTTATATATTTGCTTTCCCACTCATCGTAGCTATCGGGCGCAGCATAACTAAATCCCTTTTTAAAATACCGATCACCATGTGAAATAACCATAGCCCAATAATATTCTTCCTCGTGCCCCAGTAAGCAAGCTCCCAGATAATTCTGGGGTGGCACGGTTAGCATAGCTGAGTTATTAATTATAGACTCTGCCTCGCCTTCTGATTTGTTACCATAAGCGATCATTATGCCTTTGACAAGGCTAACAAACGTGTAGAGATTAACTATAACGGACTCGACTGGGTTATCGTCATTTATAAAAACCAAGCCATCTTTAAGAACGCTCCTTTTAATAGCCACGATAAAAATCCAATATAGTATTACTATTCATAAAAAAGCAGCGCCGATAAATAACTCTAACAAAATTCCGTTTTATCAATACCTTACTCCGAACGTGGCTTCCAATAGCGAATATGTTCTAATTCTCTTTCAATATCATCCATCTCATCATCTCCTGGCTTAAGGTTAAATTTCTCGCTAATCACTCTTCTTATATTTGCTAGTTTTTTAGTAATCTCATTTTCATCTATAAATCTTGTGGTTTCTTCACAATATGCAGATCTATTCTCAGATGTAATCTCACCATCGACGTTATCGTAATAATGCCTGGCAATATCTCTTAATGAAATAAGAATACATTCAACATCAGTTAATATTTTAACAGCCTCCTCTCCTGATAAAGAGATCTCTTCATTTTCTTTTAATAATTTCAATTTACTTCCTCTTGAGTATTTTAGAGGTATTTAGTTTAAGGCCACCTTTATCGGAATGCTGCCTGACCCTGATTGTGTACAACAACGAAGCATACAACTGCGTACAATAAATTGATTATATCAACCGGCATTAAGGGAAAAAAACAGTGGTATTGAGCGCTAAATGGACATTAAATGATATAATAGCCGGAAAAATGATCAAAACTTTCCGGCTTTTTCATCAATATAATTTAATTCTTATTGAGTGATGAAAATAATTCGGCATATCTACTATTGAATGTGGAATCTTTCCTTCTAAGATAATCAAAAAAAACAATCGCATGTTTTGACATTTCATGAATAAACTCTCTCTTATCAACCTTGACTTTATTCTCTGAATCGCAGGTTACGCTTACAGAAACGCTTTCTTTTATGGGCATAAAACTAACCTTAATAGGCTGATCTGGGAAATAAGTTTCAAACGATTTGTTACTCTGAATACAGATAATGCCATCAGCAATATATGACCAAAGCTGATCTATATAGTCCCACATGTCTTTATTGAGTAAAACCACACCATTAATTGTTAGTTCGATAGCACCTTCAATATAGTCTAAATCCTCGAACTCTTCCTTGTAATGATTAAATTCTACAAACCCACTCTTACTTTTGATATACGTTTTTACTAAAATCATAATATATTCCTACAATGGATAGAATTGACCTACACGACCATTTTTTACACCTAAAACATAATCAACCCCATTGTAATTACCTGTAACTTGATACATACCTCTCGTACCTTTTGTCGCTAAAACATCCCTATTTTGATACAAAACATCTTTTAATGCCGTTTGAACTTCTTCAATTGACATATTATTATTGAGGAAAGATTGCTTCGCCTTTACAGATCCGTTCCAATATTCAGGATGATGTCTTTCCAGTATATGCTTCATGCCTTTTTTATCTAATTTGAAGATATTATTACCAAAGACAAAATTCTTTCCTTTAAAATCCCTTAAGGCATTAATAACTTTATGTGGGGGCGCTACAGTGGGCTCACATGACAGACCTTGCGGATCCACCCACACCAGCGGATCAACCACATAGGTATAGGTGTTCAGCCCGCCCAGCAGACCAATCGGGTCCATCTGCGTGTAACATCCGCCCGCCGGGTCGTAGTAGCGGAAGGTGTTGTAATGCAGGCCCGTTTCACGGTCCAGGTACTGGCCCTGGAAGCGCAGGTTCTGCGGGGTGTCCCAGTTTACCGGTGCGCTCTCGCGCAGGCTGCGGCCCCAGGCGGTGGAAGCGCCGCGCCAGACGGTGTCGCCGTTGCTGTCAGTCACGCTGTCCGGCAGGCCGTTCAGTTCCGTGTGATACCAGAAGATATCCGCGTGCTCACCGTGGCTGTCGACACGCGCCAGCGG
>Ga0157369_10003487_pt1 | contig 18671 bp, 16 predicted proteins | sample C25metaG_FD_113461 | JGI IMG/M metagenome (GOLD analysis project Ga0157369, IMG submission 113461) | Corn rhizosphere microbial communities from Kellogg Biological Station, Michigan, USA - C2-5 metaG | ecosystem: Host-associated > Plants > Roots > Rhizosphere > Soil | place: USA: Michigan... | reverse complement strand
GGCCATGGCGAACACCACCGCCTCGCCCATGGGTACGAAGAGGTAGCGCGCAACACCAGAGAGCAGGAACATCGGCACGAATACGATGCAGATCGACAGCATCGAGACGAACGCCGGCAGAATGATCTGCTGCGCTCCGGCCACGATCGCCGGCTCCACATCACGCCCCTCCTCGAGATAGCGGTTGATGTTCTCGATCGTGACGGTGGCGTCATCGACGAGAATGCCGACCGCGAGCGCCAGGCCCCCCAAGGTCATCAGATTGATCGTCTCTCCGAGCGCATCGAGCAGGACGATCGATGAGATGATCGAGAGCGGGATGGAGATGGTGACGATCAGCGTGCTGCGCCACGTCCCTAGAAAAAGCAGGATCATGAGCGCGGTAAGGGCGGCAGCGATGACTGCCTCGATCACGACGCCGCGAACTGCGGCACGTACGAAAACCGACTGATCGCCCGTCGGCGTAATGGACGTGCCTTCAGGCAGGAGCTCGCGCACGTAGGGCAGTCGAGCCTTGATGGCATTGACGATGTTCAGGGTGGAGGCCGTGCCGGTCTTCTGGATCGTCATCAGCACCGCACGGCGGCCGTTCACGCGCACTATGTTGGTCTGCGGGGGATGACCGTCGTGAACGAACGCGACGTCGCGAAGGTAGGTCACCGTCCCGTCGCGACTGCGAATCGGCAGATCGTTCAGCCGATCGATGGTGACCGGGCTGGCGTTGAGCTTGACGTCGTACTCCGTGCCTCCGATCTTCTCGGTCCCGGCAGGCACGATCAGATTCTGCGTCGCGATCGCATTGAGCACGTCAACGGGCGCGAGGCCCTGCGCCCGCAATGCCGACGGATTGAGGTCGACCTGTATCTGGCGCGTGGCGCCGCCGTAGGGATACGGTATCGAGGCGCCCGCCACGGTCGCGATCTGCGAGCGGATGACCTGGTTGCCGAAGTCGAAGACCTGCGACTCGGTGAGCCGGTCGCTCGAGAGCGCGAGCTGGATGATCGGCACGCTGGACGCGTTGTACTTGATGATCAGGGGTGGCTGAGTGCCCGGCGGCATCTGCTTCAGCGAGAGCTGCGCGAACGCCACGACCTGGGCCATGGCGAGGTTGATGTCGACGCCGGGCTGGAAAAAGAGCTTGATCACCGTCATTCCGGGATAGCTCTGCGACTCGACGTGCTGCACGTCGTTCACCAGTGTCGTCACGTACCGCTCGATCTGTCCGGTAATGCGCCCCGACATCTCATCGGGCGGCATGCCGCTGTACGTGAACGTCACCGCAATGATCGGGATGCGGATCTCAGGAAAGATGTCCGTCGGCATGCCCGGCTTGAGCGGCGTGCCCAGAATGACGAGCGCGCCGAGGATCGGCAGCAGCAGCGCGAGGACGATGAAGGTATAGGGGCGCCGCAGCGCCACCTTGATGATCCACATGGCTCGACCGGATGCCGGCGGGAGGCGCCGGGGTGCAAGGATCCCGATTATCGATAATTTGCCGGGCCGCGCCTCTCTCGAAAGAGTGAGCGCGTCGCGACATAATGTCGTCCCGCCGCAATTGGCCCGGCTCGGGCCGTACCATGCTAGAGTTCTCATCGAAGGGACCGCCTGCCCCGGGCAGCGCGGTGAGGATCCACAAAAACAAAGCGCCGCCGGCTCCGCCGCGCGCGCTTGCCGATATAACACCAACACCGGGGATGAAGACCGATGATCAGAGCAACCACCATCGCCGCTGGCGTTCTGCTCTGCGCCGGCGCGCTTCCTATCGCGCATGCGAGCTGCGGGCCCGTGCCGCAGCCGGCGTTCGCGATTCCGGACGGCGCCCATGCCAGCAGAGACGAGATGAGCGCCGCGCGGGACAATCTGAGCGACTACAGCGCGCAAGTTGCGGCGTACGCGTCCTGCCTCGACACCGAGCAGGCGGATGCCACACGGGCGAGCTACGCCGACGCGCAGCACCTACGCGATAAATATCTTGACCTGAGCAGCACCGTCCTGCTGAAGCTCGCCTCTGTCGTGAGCTGCTTCAGCCGGCAGGTGGAGGCGTTCAACACGACCGGCGGAGGAACCGATGCAGGTCCGGCGCAATGCTCCGGCACCGAAGCACGGCGCACCGCGGTCAGCTTTCAGCCAGCAGGACATCAGGCTCACTGAGCCGATCGGCCATGGACGGCCCATCGATCCGAGCAGGCTGCGGCCTGCAGGCGCGGCCAGTGCCACCCGCGCGCACTCTCGCACCATTTTGATTTAGAGTGCGCTCGCCGACGGGTCCAGTCCATGGGAGCGCAGGCCTTGTCAACATCCCTCGTCGAGAGAATCACCCAGGCGCATACGGCGATCCGGCCACGGGTGCCGCGTACGCCCCTCGAGCGCAGTTCCTTGCTCTCGGCCACGCTCGGCTGCGAGGTTCTGCTCAAGAGCGAGCACCTGCAGCCGACCGGTTCCTTCAAGCTGCGCGGGGCGACCAACAAGATCCGACTCCTCGACGAGGCGGCCCGGCGGCAGGGCGTGATCACGGCCTCCACGGGCAATCATGGCCAGGCGGTGGCCCACGCGGGTGCATTGGCCGGCGTTCCCGTCACCGTATATGTGACAGCGTCCGCCTCGCGATCGAAGACCGCGGCCATCCAACAGTTGGGTGCAGAGCTGATCGTCGTTGAAGGACCGCCTCTCGAAGCGGAACTGCAGGCGCGCAGGCGAGCGAGCGAGACGGGCAAGCCCTACGTGGCGCCATACAACGACCTTGACGTCGTAGCCGGACAGGGGACGGTCGGCATGGAACTGGTCGAACAGGCTCCCCGCCTCGACGCTGTCTTCATCGCCGTCGGTGGCGGTGGCCTCATCGGCGGAGTCGGCACCGCGCTCAAGGAGCTGCGCCCGCAAACACAGATCGTTGGAGTCTGGCCGGAGAACTCCCCCTGCATGCTCCGCGCTCTCGAGACGGGTCGCCTCCTGGAAGTGGCGGAAACACCAACTCTCTCGGACGGCACCGCGGGCGCCATCGAGCCGGGGTCGGTCACCTTTCCGATCTGCCAGACGGTCATAGACGCGACCGTGACCGTCAGCGAGCCGGAGATTGCCGCGGCGATGCGGCACATTGCGGCAGCGGAGCACTGGATCGTCGAGGGTGCCGCCGGAGTGGCGCTGGCCGGACTCATCAAGACCGCCTCGGCATGGCGCGATCGCACGGTCGCCGTCGTGCTGTGTGGCCGCAACATTGCCCTGGAGACGTTTCTTGCGGCAGTCGACCCCGGAGCCGGCGCGGCTCCGGATATCCACGGGACGCTACGGCGCTGAGCCGATGAGGTCCTCCACCTCTCCCAGTCTGCGCGTGATCGATATGCATACGGCCGGCGAGCCGGTGCGGATCGTAGAAAGTGGCTATCCGCCACTGGCCGGCGCAACGTTGCTCGAGAAGCGTCGCGATGCGCGTGACCGGCTCGATCACCTGCGCCGCAGACTGATGCTCGAGCCCCGTGGACACGGCGGCATGTATGGCGTGATCCCGACGGCGCCCAGCCATCCTGAGGCCGCTCTGGCCGTGCTGTTCATGCACCAGGAAGGCTACAGCACCATGTGTGGCCATGCGACGATCGCGATCGGGCGTTGGCTGCTCGATAGCGGCAGACTGACCACGACTGCCGGCCACGCCAGCTTCAGCCTCGAGACACCGTGTGGCCTGGTCCGCGTCGAGGTAACTCGAGGCGACGCCGAGGCATCGCCGCTCGTGACCTTCGAGAGCGTGCCTTCATACGCAAGTCATCTCGACCAGAGTCTCGCTGTTCCCGGCCATGGCACGGTTCGCTTCGACGTCGCCTACGGAGGCGCTTATTACGCAATCCTGCCTGCGTCCCGGCTCGGTCTGCCGCTGATGACGACACCGCTCGAGAAGCTGGTCCAGGCGGGTATCGCCATCACCAACGCGGCGCGCGCCACGCTGCGGATATCCCATCCCTTCGAGCCCGACCTGGGGTTCCTGTACGGCACCCTGCTGACCGATGACGCCGAGCTCGGATCGTCCGCGGGCGTGCCGAGCCACAATCTCTGCATCTTCGGTGAGGGGCAGGTCGACCGCTCGCCGACCGGGAGTGGGGTGACCGCGCGCTTCGCGCTGGCCGCGGCCCGCGGACGGCTCGAAGTCGGGCAATCGCAGGAGGTGAGGGGACTCTCCGGCCATGGGTTCGTAGGGACTCTCGCCAGCATCGAGCCGTCCTCGAGCGGGCCGGCGGCGCGCGTGAAAGTCGCTGGCCGGGCCTACTATGCCGCGCGCAGCGAAATCGTCGCCGAGGCCGATGATCCTTTCATGAATGGTTTCAACTTGCCGCGGCACTTTGGCGAGTTGGGTCCCGGCCGGCAGTAAGCCTCGTTCGGAGGATGATTAAGGGATTTTAAGAAGGTTTAACCCCGCAAGCGGACCGTGGCGATCGCGGATACCCCGAAAGGAGTACGTCGGCGGCTCTCGCGCAGGGAATTCAAGCTTCGCGGCGGCATCCCTACACTGCGCGCGCAACTTGGAAAGGAGAGAATCATGGAAATCGTGGTAGCGCAGATGATCGTGACAGGCGTGTTACTTTTCGCCTTCTCGATCGAAGTCCTGCTCGGTCACATCCCCTCGAAGTAACCTCTTCCCGCGGCGATTGCCGCGGGAGGAGCCTTTCGATCAAGGCAGTACCGTCTTCACGATCGAAGCATCGAGCGCCTCGTAATCCGAGTAGGCGATCGTCTCGTACAGCTCCTGCCGGGTCTGCATCTGTCCGATGAGACTGCCCGGTCCGTCCTCGCGCCGGATGGTGGCGTAGAGCTGCTCCTGGGCTTTTGCCGCCACCCGCAGCGCGCTCACCGGCCAGATCACCATCCGATAGCCCATCGCTTCGAACTCCGCCGCCGTGAAATACGGCGTGCGGCCGAACTCCGTCATGTTGGCGAGGAGCGGCGCGCTGACGCGGCGCGCGAACTCGCGGAACATGTCGATGGTGGTGAGCGCCTCCGGGAAGATCGCATCGGCGCCCGCATCGAGGTAGCGCTTGGCGCGGGCCACGGCGCCATCGAGCCCTTCGCTGGCGGCGGCATCCGTGCGGGCGATGATATAGAGGTGTCGGCGTGCACGTGCTGCGGCCGCGATCTTGGCCGCCATGTCCTCGGGGGCCGCCAGCTTCTTGTCGTTCAGATGGCCACATTTCTTCGGCAGCAGCTGATCTTCGATGTGCACCGCCGCGGCGCCTGCGTCCTCGAAGGCGCGCACCATGTGCATGACATTGAGGGCTTCACCGTATCCCGTGTCACCGTCCACCAGCAGCGGGAGGCCCGAAGCGCGGCTCACCTGGCGGATGAAGAAACACATGTCCTCGACCGTGATGATGCCGAGATCCGGAAGGCCCATCGAGGCGCTGACCGCAGCACCCGAGAGGTACAGCGCCTCGAACCCCTGGCGCTTCGCCTGCAGCGAGGCGAGGCCGTTGTATGCGCCCGGCAGCCGCAGGATCCCGCCACGCCGGACGAGCTGCGCGAAGCGCTCACCCGCCGGCTGTGCCGGTAAGCCCTGCGCGACGAGATAGATGCTCATGGCGAAGTTAGCGACTCAAATGACGTAGAGGTCGACGTATTCGTTGACGGGTGTCTGCTCGAGCCGTGTACGGTCGAGCGACAGCTCCGCGATCGCACGCTGCTGCTTCTCTGGGAAGCGCCGCGCGAGGTTGCGGCGGAACTTCGCGATCAGGAGCGGGATACCCTCCTGCCGCCGGCGCCGGTGTCCGATCGGATACTCCACTACCACTTCGTCGAGCGTGCGGCCGTCCTTGAGCTTCACGGTGACGGCGTTGGCGATGGAGCGCTTCTCCGGGTCATGATAGTCGCGCGTGAACTGCAGATCCTCGACGCACTCGATCTTCGCGCGCAGCGCATCGATCCGCGGGTCGCGGGCGATCTCGTCCTCGTAATCGGCGGCGGTGAGGCGGCCGAAGAGCAGCGGCACTGCCATCATGTACTGGATGCAGTGATCGCGATCGGCGGGGTTGGCAAGCGGACCCTTCTTGTCGATGATGCGGATGCAGGCTTCGTGGGTGCGCACGCTGATGTGCTCGATGTCATCGGCGCTCGCGCCCATCGACCGCAGACGCTCGTGCAATTGCATCGATGCCTCCACCGCGGTCTGCGAGTGAAACTCCGCCGGATAGGAGATCTTGAAGAGCACGTTCTCCATGACGTAGGAGCCGTAACCGCGCTGGAGCTTGAACGGCTGCCCCTTGAAGAGCACATCGTAGAAGCCCCATGTCCTGGCCGTCAGCACCGAGGGATACCCCATCTCACCGGTCTTCGCGATGAGGGCGAGGCGTACCGCGCGGCTGGTTGCATCGCCGGCTGCCCAGCTCTTGCGCGAGCCGGTGTTGGGCGTGTGCCGGTAGGTGCGCAGACTCTGCCCGTCCACCCAGGCGAGCGACAGCGCGTTGATGATCTCCTCACGCGAGAGGCCGAGGAGCCGGCCGACGACCGCCGTCGAGGCGACCTTCACGAGCACCACATGATCCAACCCGACACGATTGAAGCTGTTCTCGAGGGCGATCACGCCCTGGATCTCGTGCGCCCGGATCATCGCGGTGAGCACGTCGCGCATGATGAGCGGCTTGCCGCCGGCGGCGACCGCCTGGCGCGACAGAAAGTCCGCCGTCGCCAGAATGCCGCCCAGGTTGTCAGAGGGGTGGCCCCACTCGGCGGCGAGGAAGGTGTCGTTGAAATCGAGCCAGCGGATCATGGCGCCGATGTTGAAAGCGGCCTGCACCGGGTCGAGCTGGAATTACGTACCCGGGATCCTGGCGCCGTTCGGCACGACGGTGCCCGGCACGATGGGACCGAGGAGCTTGGCACAGGCGGGATACTCGAGCGCCTCGAGGCCGCAGCCGAGGGTATCGAGCAGGCAGTAACGCGCCGTCTCGTATGCGAGATCGCTTTGAATGCCGGCGTCGAGCACGTAATCGGCGATATCGGTGAGGACTCTGTCCGGCGCGGGCCGGGCAGCTGTGTGTGATGAGGAGGACATGGGGCTCGCGTGAACTCCGGCAGGCCTGCAATCAGGAACGCTGATCGATCGGCACGAATCGCAGCGGCTCGGGACCGGTGTAGTTGGCCGTGGGGCGGATGATCTTGCCGTCGGCTCGCTGCTCCATCGCGTGCGCGGCCCAGCCGCTGGTGCGCGCGATGACGAATAGCGGCGTGAACATCGCGGTCGGCACGCCCATCATGTGGTAGGAGACGGCGGAGAACCAGTCGAGGTTGGGAAACATCCGCTTCACCTCCATCATCACCGACTCGATGCGCTCGGCGATGGCGAACATCTTCATGTCCCCCGCTTCCTTCGAGAGACCGCGCGCCACCTCCTTGATCACCTGGTTGCGCGGATCGGACACCGTGTACACGGGGTGGCCGAAGCCGATGATGACCTCTTTGTTGGCCACACGCGAGCGGATGTCGGTCTCGGCAGCATCGGGGCTGTCGTAGCGCTTCTGGATCTCGAACGCCACCTCATTGGCGCCGCCGTGCTTCGGCCCGCGCAGCGCGCCGATCGCTCCGGTAATGCAGGAGTGCATGTCCGAGCCGGTGCCTGCAATGACGCGCGCCGTGAAGGTCGAAGCGTTGAATTCATGCTCGGCGTAGAGATTGAGCGAGGTATGCATCGCCCGCACCCAGGAAGCGGGCGGCGGCCGGCGATGCAGCAGGTGGAGGAAGTGCCCGCCGATCGAGTCGTCCTCCGTCTCGACGAGCGGCGCATGGCCGTTGTGGCTCACGTGGTACCAGTAGGCCAGCATCGAGCCGAGGGAGGCGATCAGCCGATCGGCGATGTCGCGGGCACCGGCTGGCGCATGGTCGTCCTTCTCCGGCAGCGCACAGCCGAGCGCCGAGACGCCCGTGCGCAAAACGTCCATGGGGTGCGCGGCGGCGGGCAGCTCATCGAGAACCGCACGTACCGCAGCGGGCAGGCCACGAAGTGCCTTGAGCTTGCTCTTGTAGGCGGCAAGCTCGCCGCGGGTCGGCAGCTTGCCGTGGATCAGCAGATGCGCGATCTCCTCGAACTCGCAGGTGGTTGCGATCTCGAGGATGTCGTATCCGCGATACTGCAGATCGTTGCCGGTGCGACCCACGGTGCAGAGCGCCGTATTGCCGGCGATGACGCCGGAGAGCGCGACGGATTTCTTCGGTCTCGGCCCCGTCGTGGCCGGCTCGTCGGTGTGCGCCATGCATGCACTCTAGACGGCGGAAGATACCAAAGAAAATACCTTGAAGATGGCATCTCTATATGCGAAAAGTATCGAAATGGAGCTGCGCCATCTCAGGTACTTCCTCGCCGTCGCCGAGGAGCTCAATTTCACCCGCGCCGCCGAGCGGCTCGGCATCTCCCAGCCACCGCTCACCCAGCAGGTGAAGGCCCTCGAGGCGGAGCTGGGGGTGGCTCTCCTCGACCGCTCCGCCTACCGCATCGAGCTCACCGATGCCGGCCGGATCTTCGCCGCGGAGGCCGCGCGCATCCTGGGTGATGCCCGGAGTGCAATGCAGGCCGCGCGCCGCGCAGCGACCGGCGCCACCGGGCGGGTGCGCGTCGGATTCACGGAGTCGGCTTCCTTCAACCCGCTGGTGACCTCCAGCCTGCGCAGCTTCCGGTCCGATTATCCCGCTGTGGAGGTGTCACTCGAAGAGCATCCGTCGACTGAGCTGATCGTCGCACTGCGGGAGGGGCGGATCGATACCGCCTTCGTACGGCCGCCGCTGCCGGCGGAGCGAGGCCTGACTCTCGACCTGCTGGAAAAGGAGCCGCTGGTCGTGGCCGTTCCGAGCGGGCATATCCTCGCGAGGCGGCAGCAGGTCGATCTCGGCGCGCTCGCCGCCGAAACCTTCATCCTCTACCCGCGCGCGGTGCGCCCGGGTCTCGCCGACACCGTGGTCGCCGCCTGCGAGGCGGCGGGATTCACACCCAAGGTCGGACAGTATGCACCCCAGCTCTCCTCGACCATCAACCTGGTGGCGGCATCGCTCGGCATCTCCATCGTTCCCGACAGCATGCGCTGTCTGCAGGCGGGTGCGGTGACCTACGTGCCGTTGTGTGGGGAGCCTCTGCACGCCCTCCTCGGTATCGCTTATCGGGCGGATGAGGGCTCGGTAGTGGTACACAACTTCATCGCTGCCGCGCGCCGGGGCAGGAGGCCGCGATCCGGGCAAGACTCGGACGATCCCTCGAGCGCCTGACTCCAGCGTTGACGAGGCCGCCCATGGGAACGGAGTTCCCCAAGCTGCCGTTATAGTCCAGGGCACCGGGGCATCTGCCCCGCTCCCTTGGTATGACCATCGCCTGCACTGATTGCGGAACGCTCCAGGACATCCCGCCGCTCCCGTGGGGAGCCATTGCCGTCTGTCCGACCTGCGACAACCGCCTGGAGCGTACCAACGGACGCAGCATCAATGGTGCCCTCGCCTGCGCCTCGGCCACATTCGTGCTGCTCTTTCCGGCCAACCTCCTGCCGATCATGCATGTCTCGATGCTGGATATGACACGCGAGAGCAGACTGGGCAGCGGCATCGTCACGCTGTGGCATAACCAGTGGGTGCTGGTGGCGCTGCTGGTTGCAGCGTTCGCCGTCATCCTGCCTTTCGTGAGATTCGGGCTGTTGTCTCTCGTGCTCGCTCTGTTGCAGCTCGGGCGCAGGCCGCGCTGGCTCGGGCCCGCCTTTCGCTGGTCGCTGCATCTCGATCAATGGGCGATGCCGGATGTCTTTCTCATCGGCTGCGCGGTGGGCTACAGCCGCATCGCGGCGGTGATGCCTGTGAAGATCGGCTGGGGCGGCATCTGCCTCATCTTCGCTGCGTTTCTCTGCATGCTCTCACGCGCGGCTCTCGACACGCGTGCGGTGTGGCGTGTCCTCTCACCGGAGTGCGCCGCGCCGCCCGAGGAACAGCCCACCCTCGCCTGCCGGTTCTGTGACCTCGTACAGCCCGTCGGCGCAGAGGGCCGCCGCTGCCCGCGCTGCGGCCTGACCCTGCGCGCCCGCAAACCCGACTCGATCGTCCGCACGGCGGCGCTGGTGATCGCCGGTTTTGCCCTGTTCTTCCCTGCCAACCTCTATCCGATGAGCCTCGACCGACAGTTCGGCGTAACGGTCACGCATCGGATCGTCGATGGCATCCTCGAGCTGTTCCAGGCGCACCTCTGGCCGCTCGGCGTGCTCATCTTCTTCACCAGCATCGCCATCCCGCTGCTCAAGCTCGCCGGACTCAGCTGGTTCCTGATCTCCGTCTGGTACGGATCGCGACGCGGCCTCGTGCTGAAGACCCGCCTCTGCCGCCTCATCGATGAGATTGGGCGCTGGTCCTGTGTCGACATATTCACCATCGCCGTGTTCCTGCCGCTCATGCATTTCGATGGCATGGTGAGCACCAACGCTGCACAGGGCGCCACGGCCTTCCTGCTGGTGGTCGTGATCACGATGTTCGCCTCCCATGCGTTCGATCCGCGGCTCATGTGGGATGCAGCGCTTGCTCCGCGGCCGCAGTCGCGCCGCCGATACTCATGAACGACGACGACCGCCCAGCAAGAGAGCCCAGGCGAACCATGGCCATCGCCCGCCGCAGCTGGTGGCCCGGTTGGATCTGGGCCGTGCCCATCGCCGCAGTTGCCATCGTGCTCTGGCTACTGCTGCGCTCCATCAGCGCGCGCGGAATCGACGTCACGGTCACCTACAACGATGCCGCCGGCATGCAGCCGGGCGATACCCGCGTGATGTACCACGGACTGGAGGTCGGTAGAGTAACCAGTGTCGCGCTGGCGAGCGATGATTGGCACGTGATCGTGCATCTCGGCATCGACGGGCAGCTCGCGCCGAAAATCAACACCGGCACGCGCTTCGTTCTGGAAGGTGCGCATCCGAGCTTCTCCGATGCCTCCTCGCTCCGGGCGCTCATCGCCGGTCCGACCATCGTGATGGTGCCCGGCCCCGGAAAACCTGCGACGAGCTTCATCGGCACGGAAGGCGGCCCCCGCCAGACGCTCACCGTTTCACTGCCCTATCTGGTCAGTTTCCGCGGCGCGGTGGGACAGTTGAAACCCGACGCACCCGTGATGCTGCGAGGCTTCACGGTAGGGGAAGTCACGAGCGTGGGGCTTGCCGTCGATCCGCAAACAGGACGGATCTCGACCCCGGTGCTGCTCGCGCTCGACCCGACTCGCTTCCACCTCACCGCGCCCGCTCCGGCCGACGGCAACTGGAAGCCTCTGATGGACGAGGCCCTCTCCAAGCTGATCGATGCCGGCCTGCGCGCCAGCCTGACACGCGCCGTGCCCCTGGTCGGGGGCGAGCAGGTGGAGCTCGAGATCGTCGCCGGCGCCCAGGCGGCGCGACTCGATACCTCGGAGCAGTATGCGCAGATTCCCGCAGCCGAGACCGGGCTCGAGCGCCTGCCGGCGGAGATCGACTCGCTGCCGCTCACTCAAATCGCCGACAACCTGCGGGTCATAACGGACCAGCTCCGCTCGCTCAGTACTTCGCCCCGAATGCAGAGCACCCTCGCCCATCTCGATGCGACGCTGGCGGCTCTGGACCGCACTACACGCGAAGCCGGCCCGCAGGTCGGTCCGACCCTGCGTGAGGTGCGCGCGACGGTGGTGAGCCTGCGCGCGGCGGCACAACAGATGGACACGACGGCCGCAGCCGCCAGGCTGACGATGGGCTCGACACCGGCTGCACCGAGCGGCAACCTGGAGCACGCGCTCGATGAGCTCGCCGGCGCCGCCCGCGCCGTGCGGTCGCTGGCCGACTACCTCGAGCGGCACCCGGAGGCTTTGGTACGCGGCCGCGCGGCCTCTTCCGACTAGCCGGATCCTAGGGATTCTCGGCCGGCAACTCTTCCACCCAGCCGCGCCAGATCGACAGCAGCGCGGCCATCAGCGCCGGGCCGATGAAGATGCCGACCAGGCCGAACGACTCGACGCCGCCGAGAATGGCGAGCAGCGCCCAGAGGAAAGGCAGCTTCGCACCCTCGCCGATGATGACCGGACGCACGAAATGATCGGCGATGAACAGCACCAGGGTACCTGCAACGCCGACCACGATCGCAGCCGCAATCGAACCGCGCAGCACCAACACGATGGCAACCGTCCCAAAGACGATCGGCGCCGCGAACGGAATGGTCGCAAACACACCCGTGACGACACCTGACAGGATGGGGTGCGGCGCATGAGCCAGGGCGTAGACGCCGCACATGATCGCCCCTTCACCGACGGCTACGAACACGATGCCGTCCACTGCCGCGCGGATCGCCTTGACCACACGCCGCAGCAACCTGTCCACTGAGGAGCCGAAGAGACGCCGGAACATTTTCGGCACCTGCACACTCAGGCGGTCGCGGTTGAGGTACACGAAGAAGAGGGTGAGGAGCGTGAACCCCAACGTGACGATGCGCCGCGCAACCTGCATGCCGACGACCCGCGTCCACTCGATCATCGCCGGGCTGGCATGCACGTGTTGGGTGGTGCCGCTCCCCAGCGGCCCGAGATACTCCACCCAGAACTCGCTCACCCACCGGCTCAGCCATGGGATCTGGACCAGCCAGGACGGCAGTGGCGGCGGACCGCTGCCGGCCGAGGCCACGATCTCCCGCGCGAGCGAGATCGCCTCGCGTGCGGCCACTACACCTCCATAGATGAGGGGCACCAACAGCACCGCGCCGACGATCGCCGTGAAGGTGAGAGCGGCCCAGATATCCCGCCGCTTGCCCCGGAACTTCGCCAGCCAGCGGTCATAGACCGACGCCGTCGCAATCGCCAGAACCACCGCCCAGCAGAGCGCCGGGATGAAGTGTCGCAGCATCCAGGCGCCGATGAGCACCAGCGCACCGATGAGAACGTAGCGCGCGGTCTTCTGGGCTAAGGTCGGACTCTCTGGCGGCACGCCGGAACTCCAGGTCAGGGCGCCGCCTATGGTACATGCGCTTTACATCCGGCGTGCCTCAATCAGGGCGCCTGACCCCGCGGCGGAACGGCCTCTATGACCAGCGGCCCCTCACGCACCTGCCAGCTAACGCCGACGTTATCGTCGAAGGAGCGCAGGAAGGTGAGGTCCACGACACCCGTGCCCACACGCACCCGCGCGAGCGACAGTCGATCGATTCCAGCCGGCAGGCTCGGGTCCACGATCCGCAGTCTGTGCTCGAGCGCATCCGGCTGCAGCCCGAGCAGGCTGACGAGCGCGTAGGGCATGGCGGCGGCGGCCCACGCCTGGGGACTGCACGCCACCGGGTAGCGGACCGGCTGGCGCTCGCCCGGACCGCGTTCGAAACCGGCGTACAGCTCCGGGAGGCGATGTCCGCGCAGACCGCCGGCGGCATCGTGGAGCGCTGCGAACAGCTGCCGGGCTTCGCTGTTGCAGCCGTAATGTTTGAACCCCGCCAGGATCAGCGCGTTGTCGTGCGGCCAGACGCTGCCCAGTTGGTAGCTGAGCGGGTTGTAACGCTGCTCGCGACTCGAGAGCGTTCGGATGCCCCAGCCGCTGAACATATCCTTCTGCATCAGCCGTCGTGCGACGTCACGCGCGTGATCGGGGGCAGCGATGCCGCTCCAGAGCACATGGCCGGCGTTGGAGGCGACGACTTCCACGGGCCGGCCACCCTGCTGCAGCGCAAGCACATAACAGCCGAGACGCTCCGACCAGAAGTCGCGCTCGAAGCGCTCGCGCAGCCTCGCCGCCCGGCCCTCGAGCGATCGCGCGCGCGGCGCATCGCCGGTGAGCTCGAGAAGCCTCGCGGCGGTGAGCCAGGCGCGATAGAGATATCCCTGGACCTCGCAGAGCGCGATGGGCGGCGTGGGGAGCGATCCATCCGCCTCGACGATCGCGACACCGGAATCTTTCCATCCCTGGTTGACGAGCCCGTTATCGTACGCGCCTCGATAGTCCAGGTAGCCATCGCCGTCGGCGTCACCGAATCTCTCTATCCAGCCGAGCGCCGCATCGATATTGCCGCGCAGCGCTTCGGCCAACCCGACATCTCCGGACCAGGAGACGTATTCGCCGAGGAGGATGAGAAAGAGCGGCGTCGCATCGACCGTCCCATAGTAAGCTGGGCTCTGCGGGATTTCTCCGAGCCGCGCGAGCGTGCCCTGCCGGAGCTCGTGGGGGATCTTGCCCGGCTCGGCATCGCGGTAGGCATCGCACCGCTCAGACTGGTAGCGGGCGAGCACCTGCGCGGTATCCCCGGCGACATCGGCGCGCCAACCGCAGACCTCGAGCGCCGAGATCGCCGAATCGCGGCCAAACAGCGTCGCGAACCACGGTATGCCGCCGGCGAGGTAGTGGTAGCCGCCGTGCAGCGGCGTGCGCAGCAGTTTCAGGTCGAGGAGGCTTCGCCGGACGATGCGCTCGAGCACCGGCTCCCCGCTCACACCGGCGCACGAATCCAGCCAGGCGCGGCCTTCGCGCTCGCGTTCCTCGAGAAGGCCGTGCAAGTCGGTGTTGGCCGATCTTGGTGCGCCGACAGCTCCCAGCCGCGGCATGATCGCAACGGCGAGCTCGCACTGCCCGCCGGAATCGAGAAGCAGGTCGAACTGCGCCATCTCGTCGGTGAGCCGGGCCGCCGGCAGCGAGAACTCTAGGATCGTGGCCTGCTGCATGCCATCACGCGCCTGTGCGCGCAGTGCTACCCGGCACGGCTGTGTGACCTCCGCCGGCCGGCACATGGATGCCGGCGGCTCGGCGATGCCCCGGATGACGAAGACATCGAGGAAGTCCGCGGCGAAGGCGAGCCCGAGCGACAAGTACACCGGCGTTGCACCGAAGTTGGTGACGGCGATGATCTCGTGGATGGCGCCCTCATCCACCATCCGGTCGCGGCGGATCGCAATCGTATGAGGCGCAATGCGTCCACCGCCCGTGGTCTCGAGCGGCGGATTGCCGAGCACGTGAAAGGCCCACGCGCCGCCGCCTTCATGGCTCGACAGCGGCACGAGCGGTACGCCGTTGAGAGTCAGCTCGTAAGCGCTGAGAAAGCGTGTGTCGCGGTAGAAGAGCCCGAGACCTCCACTTTGCGCGCGACATGCGGGAACGTCGCCGCGCGCATCGCTCAGCAGGACCAGCCCGGAGTCGGCGAGCACGATCGAGTCGGCGTCGTGATGCACCTGCGAGGCATGGTGGGTGGTCAGCAGCCGCTCACGGCAGCGGTGCTGCAACTCCGTCAGAGTGCCGGAAAGGGTCTCGCTCGAGCTCATAGGCGCGGCCGACTGCTCCGCGCGCGCAGACCTGACAGGCTCGGGGCGACGGCGTCAGTTCCCGCTGCAACCCCCGTTCCCGCGGCGGCACCGGGTCTGCAACAGATTGCGCGCGACGGAACCTTGACCGCGCGCGCGCGTTCGCGAATTGAGGCTCATACGCAAATGCTCCAGAGACGTAGCAACAAAGTAGTGGTGGTCACAGGCGCCAGCGCCGGAGTCGGCAGAGCAGCAGCCCGCGAGTTCGCGCGCGGTGGTGCGAACGTAGCCTTGCTGGCCCGCAACGGCGACGCATTGGACAACGCACGTGCGGAGGTGGAAAGCTACGGTAGGCGAGCGCTGCCTATTCCGCTCGATGTGTCGGATGCGGATGCAGTCGAGAGGGCGACGCTCGCCATCGAGTCGGAGCTTGGCCCGATAGACGTCTGGGTCAACAATGCAATGGTGACGGTATTTTCTCCCGTTGCATTGCTACAGGCTGACGAGGTCCGTCGCGTCACGGAAGTCACCTATCTCGGCACGGTCAACGGCACCTTGTCGGCTCTGCGCCGGATGCTCCCTCGGAACCGAGGGACCATAGTGCAGGTCGGGTCGGCGCTCGCCTATCGATCGATTCCGCTGCAGGCGCCTTACTGTGGCGCTAAAGCGGCCATTCGCGGCTTCACCGACTCGCTGCGCACCGAGCTGCTGCACTCCGGCAGCCGTGTCAGGATCACGATGGTACAGATGCCGGCGCTCAACACGCCCCAGTTCGACTGGTGCCGGACCCGTCTGCCCCGCAAGCCACAGCCGGTACCGCCCATCTTCGAGCCGGAGGTCGCCGCGCGCGCCATCGTATGGGCATCCCGGAACAGGCGACGCGAGGTCTTCGTAGGCGGCAGCACCGTCGCCGCCATCTGGGGCAATCGGCTGCTGGCCCCGCTCCTCGATCGTTATCTGGCGCGCACCGCGTACCACTCGCAACTCGCCGAAGAGCCGGTCGAGCCGGATCGCCCCGACAACCTGTGGCGGACGGTGCCGGGAGATCACGGCGCACACGGCAGATTCGGCGACAAGGCCAGCAGGACGAGCCGCGAGCTGTGGCTCACGACGCACAGCCGCCTCCTTCTATCAGCCTGCGCGGTAGGCGCGGGGGTCGTCTGGCTGGCCGCCTCCCGGATTGGAGCCGGCGCGCGACATAGGTGATCCGGGCAGCCGCTTCGAGGAAGCGCTCGCGCCAGGGTACGCCAGGGTACGCAAGTTGCCGATCCGAAGCCGCCCATGCTGTCGTCACTCGAGCCGCTCCTGCCCTGGCAGTTCTCACCGACCGTTCTGACTGCGGTGCTCGTGGCGGTCATCGTCTATCGGCGGGGCGCGAGTCGTACGGGGCCTCCCCTCGCAACCAGGCACGGGGTCGCCTTCCATCTCGGCTTGCTGCTCATCTATGCGGCGCTGCAGACGAGCTGGGAGTACTACGCGAGCCACATGTTCTTCGTCCTGCGGCTGCAGCATTTCGTGCTGCATGGTCTTGCGCCGGCGCTGCTCACCGGAGCGATGCCGGGCGCGGCACTCGCACGGGGGCTGCCGCGGCGGCTGCAGACACCACCCATAGGCGCCATCAGGCGGGCGCTTCGCGGGCCGCTTCATCTCTTGCAGAATCCCGCCATCGCGGTGGCGCTCTACCTGCTCGGCCTTCTCATCTGGCTCTGGCCGCCGCTCAGCACCTACGTCATGGTGAGCAACTGGCTGTTCAGGGCGATGAGCTGGAGCGTGCTGGCGACGGCACTGCCTTTCTGGTCGCTCGTTCTGGATGCCCGGGCACATCCGCTCGCACGCGCCCGGCCCGGCTGTCGTCTCGTGATGTTGTATCTCGCCATGCTGGCCATGGTGCTCACCAGCGCTTCCCTGACGCTCGCCCAGCGCGACTGGTATCCGGTGTACGCGGTCTGCGGCCGTTTCCTTCCCGTCCCGCCGGTGGCTGATCAACAGCTCGGCGGTGTCGTCATGTGGATCTTCGGCAGCGCGCTTTTCGGCACCGTGTTTTTCACGGTCCTCGGGCGCAACCTGGAGCAGGAGGAGGCCGCGACAGCGCCGGCGGCAGCGGCAGCGGCGCAACACGGAACGTAAGTTGCAGGCGGCAATGGCGCGATGCCGCGAAGCTCAACAATAACTTCCGAAGCTTCACCGGCGGCTGGAGGCGCACGCGCAGCGACTGCGGCTGCCGTCGGCTGAGCGCATGCAGGTATTCTCGCCGGGCACAGTTCTCGCCCTGAAGCTTGGCGCGCTCGGCGCGCTCGCGGTCATCGTGGCGAGTCTCTTCCTCTGGCGCCGCTACATCGAGCTGCAACCGGCCATCGGTGATCCGGTGGCGCAGGTCGTGCCCTTCAGCCACAAGCATCACGCGGGTGACGATGGGATCGCGTGCCGGTACTGCCACAGCTCCGTCGGGCGCGCCGCTTTCGCAGGTATTCCGCCGCTCTCGACCTGCATGACCTGCCACTCGCAGCTGTTCAAGACCGCCCCTGTCCTCGCCCCCTTACGTACGGCATTCGCAGGCGGGCGGCCCCTCCGGTGGAGCCGCGTGAATGAGCTGCCGGACTTCGTCTACTTCGATCATTCCATTCACATCGCCAAGGGAATCGGCTGCAGCAGTTGTCATGGTGAAGTCGACCGGATGCCGCTCACTGAGCGGCAGGCGCCCCTGAGCATGCAGTGGTGTCTCGCGTGCCACCGGAATCCTGAGAGCCAGCTGCGCCCACAGTCACAGATATTCAACATGCGCTGGAAGCCGCCGGCCAACCAGCGCGAGCTCGGGCAGCGCCTGCGGCTGCTCTATCACCTCCATTCCACCGACGTACTCACTGCATGCTCGACCTGCCACCATTGATGGACCGACGCGAGTTCATGAAGCTCATGAGCGCAGCGCTCGCGCTCGCGGCGGGCGGCTGCGCGCATCCGCCGCTCGAGCCGATCGTGCCGTACGTTGACGGTCGGGATGAAGGGGCGACCCAGGGCGACCCGCTCTACTTCGCCACGGCGCTCACGCAGGGAGGCTACGCGCAGGGTGTCCTGGCAAGAAGCGACAGGGGCCGCCCCACCAAAATCGAGGGTAACCCGCAACATCCGGCGAGCCTCGGGGCGAGCTCGCCCATCGAGCAGGGCAGGATCCTCGAGCTCTGGGATCCAAAACGCTCCCACGCGGTGCTGCACGACGGTGAGATCGCCTCCTGGGACGAGCTCATGACCATGTTGAGCTTGCGCCTGGAGCGGCTTCGGCCCAGCGGCGGCGCCGGTCTGAGGCTGCTGACGCTCTCGTCGAGCTCTCTCACGGAAGGGTCCGTGATGGACGCGGCGCTCGCGCGCTACCCGCAGGCGCGCCGGCATCGTTACGAGCCGATCAACCAGGACAACGTGCACGAAGGGGCCCGACTCGCTTTCGGACGATGGCTCGAGCCGGTGT
>Ga0157369_10003486_pt1 | contig 18674 bp, 11 predicted proteins | sample C25metaG_FD_113461 | JGI IMG/M metagenome (GOLD analysis project Ga0157369, IMG submission 113461) | Corn rhizosphere microbial communities from Kellogg Biological Station, Michigan, USA - C2-5 metaG | ecosystem: Host-associated > Plants > Roots > Rhizosphere > Soil | place: USA: Michigan... | reverse complement strand
GATGATGTTCACCGTGTTCTCCCTGAGGATCATTCAGTAAAAGTGCACATAAAGCTGGACTTAAAGTCAATGCATTAATTGCAGAAATCAAAATTGCAATCGCTAAAGTGAAGGCAAACTGTCTGTAGAAAACACCTGCCGGACCTTGCATAAATCCAACCGGAATAAACACCGCCGACATTACCAAAGTGATGGAAATAATCGCTCCCGATATCTCACTCATCGATTCTCTGGTGGCCTGATCAACTGGCAAACCTGTGTGTTCCATTTTGGAATGGACAGCCTCCACAACTACAATCGCATCATCGACGACAATACCAATCGCCAGAACCAATGCAAACAAGGTCAACATATTGATGCTGAATCCAAATAAATTCAGGAAGAAAAATGTCCCAATAATTGCAACCGGAACCGCAATTGCCGGAATCAAAGTCGATCTGAAATCCTGAAGGAAAATATAAACCACAATGAAAACCAAGATAAAAGCAATCACCAAAGTCTCAACAACCTGATGAATAGACGCATCCAAAAAGTCTTTGGAATTGTACATAATAATAGGTTTCACGCCTTTTGGCAATGTTGTTTTGAATTCTTCAACCTGTCTTTCAACTTCGGTTAAGATTTCATTCGCGTTAGATCCAGCCGTTTGAAGGATTGCAAAACCAGCTACAGGCTTACCATCCACTCTGTTCGCTGCGGTGTAACTGTACGATCCGAATTCTACTCTGGCAACATCTTTTAATCTTAAGAATGAACCATCGCTATTGGATTTTACGACGATATTTTCGTAATCTTCGTTTTTGTTTAATTTACCTTTGTACTTTAGAATATATTCGTAAGTTTCCGTACTTCCCTGACCGAAACGTCCTGGCGCAGCTTCAAGATTACTGTTTTTTACAGCATCCAAAACTTCCTGAGGCGAAAGATTGTTGTCGGCCAGACGATCCGGTTTCAGCCAGATTCTCATCGAATAATCTTTAGACCCGAAAACCTGGGCCTGAGCAACGCCCGGAATACGCTGCAACTGCGGAATGATGTTGATCTTCATATAGTTCTGAAGAAAAAGCTCATCGTATTGTTTAGGGTCGTCACTCGTGATTCCCATAAACATAATGAAACTGTTCTGAACTTTCTGAGTGGAAATACCCGCCTGAACCACCTCCTGCGGAAGCTGGCTCATCGCTTTGGAAACCCGGTTCTGAACGTTCACCGCCGCATTATCAGGATCTGAACCCTGTTTGAAAAAGATACTCAAAGTCATCGATCCATCGTTACTGGAATTGGATGTCATATAAGTCATATTCTCAACACCATTTACCGCTTCCTCAATAGGATTGGCTACGGAACGGGCGACAACTTCGGCATTTGCGCCGGGATAAGATGCCGTTACCTGCACGCTTGGTGGCGCAATATCGGGGAATAATGTGATCGGCAATTGGAATACCGAAAGCAATCCCAATAATAATAAGATGATCGAAATAACCGTTGAGAGTACCGGTCTTTCTATGAATTTTTTGAACATAAGAAGTATAGTTTTAGTCTTCTGTTAATATTTGAATTACAAAGGCGTTGCTGTCAATAAACTGTCAGAAGAGATCATTTTTGGTTTGATTGGCGCGCCATCTTTTAAGCTGCCTAAACCTGTATAAACGATCTGATCGCCTTTTTTAAGTCCTTCGGAAATGAAATAGTAATTTTCAGTTTTTCCTGAGATTGTAATTGGTTTGCTGGTCACAGTTTTATCTTTTCCAAGAACGTAAACGTAGGTTTTATCCTGAATTTCGAAAGTTGATTCTTGCGGAATCACAACAGCATTTGATAATAGTTGCGGCATTCTTACTTTTCCGGTATTTCCGCTTCTCAGAGTTCCGTTTGGATTTGGGAAAGTGGCACGAACCGTAATTGCGCCGGTGCTTTTGTCGAATTGGCCGTCGATCATTTTCATTTTTCCTTTTTCGGAATAAGTCGTGTTATCAGCAATGACCAAATCAACCAAAGGCATATTTCTCATTTTTTCTTCGAGTGTTGCTCCGGCATATTTCTTTTGGAAAGCAATAAAATCGATTTCACTGATGGAGAAATAAGCATAAATTTCACTGATGTCTGAAACGTAAGCCAGTGGAGTAGCATCTGTTTTGGAAATTAAGCTTCCTTTTTTGTAAGGAATTCTGCCAAGATAACCGCTAACAGGCGCTGTGATGGTTGTGAAACCATTAGTGATTCTGGAACCGCTCAAAGAAGCTTTTGCCTGAGCTGCGGTTGCTACTGCGACTGCGTAATTTGCTTTTGCAGTTTTCAGCTGAACGTCAGAAACTACTTTTTCAGCAACCAAAGTCGTCAATCTGTCAACTTCCACTTTCATTTTCTGAATGTTGGCGTTTGCGGCTTGTAGATTGGCGCTTGCCATATTCACCTGTTCGCCGTAAGATCTGGAATCAATTTTGAATAAAGGCTGTCCAGCTCTTACGAAAGCGCCTTCTTCCACATAGATTTTGTCAAGATATCCATCAACCTGAGATCTGATTTCCACATTATTTTTTCCCTCCAAAGCAGTTGGAAATTCCTGAAAAGTGGAAGTATTAGAAGTGATTACAGTATAGACAGGCAATTCCGGAGCTGGTGGCGGTGCTCCTGCGCCTTCTGCTGCTTTTGTGCAGTTTTGTAAAAGTATGATACTCGATAGAAGTACGATAAATTTTATTTTAGTAATAGTTTTCATTTTGATGTTTGAATTATAGATTAAGTTAGATATGTTCTTATTAATTTTGTAGGTATTTTTCCTAACAGTGTTAATGATTTGTTCAAAAAAATATAACATTCAGCGGTGTTTAGATTTTAGTTTCCATAATAATTTATTTTAATATTGATTCTTGATTAAGCTTAAAATCGTTAGTATAGCTAACGGTGTTAATGTTTTCTGATAAAATCTGACTCTGAAATTAGAATTATTCAAGATTAATTTAATGTTAATTTTCCTAACGGTGTTAATTTGAAAGTCAAAAAAAAATTACAATGATTTTATAAAAGCAGAAACAGTTTCGTCCAGCGTAGTTTTATTCATTGTAGAAGGGATATCTGCATTTCTCATCATCATTATTGAAATCAAACCGTGAACGGCTGAAAACAAAGCGTGAGAAGAGTGGCAGGCGTTATCCGGATTCGATCCTTTTTTATTGATAATTTCTAAAGTACATTCATAAAGCATATCCTGAAATGAGGAAAATTCTTCCTTCATCATTCCTTTTCCGCTGCATTGCATTCCCAGACCAAACATCAGCTGATAATATTCTTTATTCTTAAAAGCAAATTTCCAGTAAGCATCTACAATTGCAGTTAGCTGATCTTCTGGCATCTCATGTTTTTTCTGAGCTTTTAGTAATTCGATATGTAACTGATGAAAACCATTTAATGAAATTTCGTACAAAATTGCTTCTTTGTTTTCGAAATAATCGTAAACTACCGGTGCACTGTATTCAATGGCATCTGCAATTTTACGGATAGAAAGTGAAGCCCAACCCTCTGTTTTAGCCAAATTGAAAGCCTCCTGCAAAATATTTGCACGGATAGATTCCTTTTCTCTTTGACGACGTTCGTGTAAGCCCATTATTTTATTTTTCTAACAGCGTTAGCAAAACTACAACTAAAACTTCTTATCTACCAAACAAATTTCTTTTTTTAACATTAAGTTATAATAACATTTATTCAGAAAGATGGTTTGAAGTCAGCCATTTAGGGAAATCTTTATCGATTAATTTATCAGCAAAATCAATATACCAGCTGTATCCGTTGCGTCGTTCTTCGGAGATTTCGTTATAATTTAATTTCACACTGCCGTCGCGATCTCCGAAAATTGGTTTGTTGTTATTGATATCATAAAATCTTGCCCAAATAACAGAACCTTTTTCTTCTGCTAAAACTCTGACTCTTTTCCCATTCAGTTCTTTTACTTTATAACTGTAACCTTCAATTTTATTTACTTTAAACCATCTCACGGCACTCTTAATTGACTTTTCAATTTCTGGTGTAACGGGTTGCATCATTAGAAATCTGACAATTCCCACAGATTCTCCGGTCGCTAAAGAAACTGGTTCAAATGCACGTGCTTTCGCAGGCTGCAAAGTAATCTCATCATATTGATCTGCCCAGATTGTCGGAACTCCGTTTTGTAAAACCTGATTTTTAAGGATACATTCGATTCCTTTTTTGAGCGCAGTTTTTGATTTTACTTTTAATTCAGAACTGACGGCATCAAAATCATTTTTACCTTTGGCTATATTATAAAGAACCGTCAAAGCATTGATCATTGCATTATCATTATAAGTGATCTGCTTTCTGTAAATCTGCTTATTTGGATAATATTGCGGAAAACCGCCATTCTCGTATTGCATTGTAAGGAGATATTTTATCCCTTTTTCTGCAGAGGAAAGATAGGCTGGATTCTTCGTGTTTTTGTAAGCTTTTACCAAGGTATTAATTTCTCTGGTCGTCGCATTGTTATCAATTGTGGCATGATCATCACCGGTAGATTTTATTTTTTTTAATAAATTATTATCGATAGGATTTTCATAATTCACATTCGTTCCTCCAGCAAGATGTTTTCCCCAACCTCCGATTGGTAATTGATACACCAATATTTTTTCTGCCAATGTATCTTTAAATTGCCCAAAATATAATACTGAGCTTAATACAAAACCGAGTGCTAAAATGCTTGTTCTCATGATCTCTTATATTGATCTTCTTTGTAAAAATATGCAAAATCCCTTACAAGTAATATTATTTGTAAATTGTAATCAATTATTATAAGTTAAATTATTTTTAAAGATAATTCTTTATAGTATGGTATTTGCTATAACTTTTTTATAACCCTGATCATTTGAAACTAAAAATCAACAGACGAAAGCTAATTCGACGTGTTCTCATAACCATTATTTCCATACTGGTTTTTTTTATTATACTGATATTCAGTCTGCGACTGCCTTTTGTTCAGAATTTTATTAAAGATAAAGCAATCACTTATCTCGAAGGTAAAATCAAAACGAAAGTAAGTCTGGAAAAGATTTACATAGGTTTTCCTAATAGCGTTATTATCGAAAATCTTTATTTGAAAGGTCAAAAAGTGGATACGCTTTTGGCCGTGAGAAAATTTGATGTCGGATTGGATATGTGGCAATTAATCAAGTCTAAAGCAGATTTAACTTCAATAGACTTGGAAGGCGTTCGTGCGAATGTGGTCCGTGATCCGCAAGGTAAATTCAACTTCAATTATATTATTGATGCGTTTGCGACTTCTGATAAGGAAGAAAGTCCTTCAAAACCATTCATTATTTCGCTTGATAAAATTAACTTAAAAGATATCGGCGTAACTTTTAATGATCAGCAATCTAAAAATGATATCAAAGTTTATTTCAATTCCTTCGATACGCGAGTAAAAACTTTTGACCTTCAAAATAACAAATACGCGGTCAACGACATCAATCTTGACGGCTTGAAGTTAAAACTGAAACAAGATCTAATTGAAGAAGTTTCCAAAAATGTGGAGGAAAAAGTAAATTCTCTCAATCAGAAAAAACCAATGCAGCTAGGTTTGAGCGGAATTAAATTGACGAATTTCAACATCGATTACGGCGATGATAATTCTAAGACATTTGCAAAAGTTTTATTCAAAGAATTAAGCACCAAAGTCAACAATCTTGACCTTCAAAATGATTCTTATGACGTTGGTAATGTTTATTTAACAGGCGCTAACATCAATGCAAATCTTTTTCTTCCAGCTTCTAATGCAAATCCAAAAGAGGAAAAAACACGTGAAGTTTCGAAAAATACAACGCAGAAAAAAGCGATGAAAGTCCTTCTCGGGAAATTGATTTTCGAAGATGTAAAAATCGCTTACAACAATACAGCCGTGGCACCAACCAAGTCTGGAATGGATTTCAACCATCTTAATTTCGAGAAACTGAATGTCGATGTTCGTGATTTCAAAATGGAAAACAATGGTTTTGCAGGAAGTGTGAAATCGGCGGAAATCCAGGAAGCAAGAGGTTTGGATATTCAGAAATTTAATACAGATTTTGTTTACTCAGACAAAGAAGCTTACCTGAAAGACCTTTATCTTCAAACCCCGAAAACTATTTTGCGAGACGAAGTTGTCCTTAATTATAACTCAATCGAGCAGTTGTCTGCCAATCCCGGAGCCGTCAGGATCTCTGCGAATATCAAAAATTCTAAGATTGGTTTTTCTGATATTTTGAATCTCGTTCCAACGCTTAGAAATACCGCACCTTTCAACAAATATCCAAACACCATTCTTTCCGTCAATGCCAATGTAAAAGGTTTGGTAAACGACCTTTTGATCAACGAACTGAAAGTTTCCGGTCTTGATCAACTTCGTGTAAATGCTTCCGGAAGAATCCGAAATGCGATGAATCCTGACAATTTGTATTACGATTTGAAGATCGGCGAATTGGCTTCATCCGGAAGAACTATTTTCAATTTGGTTCCAAAAGGTACGATTCCGTCCAACATTTCTTTGCCTTCACACTTCAGTATCAAAGGATTTGCAAAAGGCACTACGAAGGTTGTGAATACCAATCTTAGTTTGTACTCGACGCTTGGAAATGCAGGAATCAAAGCACAGGTTGATATGCGAAGAAAGAACCGTGAGTTGTACGATGTGAAAGCCAACTTGCAAAATCTACAGATCGGAAAAATCATTCAAAATAAAGATATAGGTGCAATTACAGCTCAGATCTCTGCGAAAGGTGAAAGTTTTGATTTCAAAAATGCAAATGCGAACCTTGTAGGAAACGTGCAATCGGCGACTTACAAAGGTTACCGTTATCAAAATATGAATTTGGTTGGCAAAATCAATCGCGGCGCCTACAACATTGTTCTCAATTCAAAAGACACGAATGCAAACCTGCAACTGACCGCTTCCGGCGTTTATGATGATAAAAATCCAACGGTAAAAGTCAATGGAAATATCAACAAATTAGATCTTAATAAATTAGGATTCTACAGTTCGCCAATGATCCTGGCTGGCGCAATTGACGGCGATTTCAAAAGCCTTGATCCTGATAATCTGAACGGTTATTTGAATCTTAAGAATTTTGCCATTTCTGATACAAAAGAAGTTTATCCAATCCAGGAAGTGAATTTGTTGGCTGTTTCTACATCGGATTCTACGCAAATTAAATTCAATTCTCAAATTGCGGATGTGGAACTGAACGGAAAATACAAACTGACTCAGATCTTCGGTGCTTTGTCGCAAACGATGAACCAGTATTATCAATTCCAAAAACCAGGAAAAGCGGCTAAGATTGATGCCGGACAATATTTTACGGTCAATGCAACGATTAAAAATGATGACTTGATCAGAAAGTTCGTTCCGGAATTGAAAAGCTTTGAAACAATCAGTATCACTGGAAATTACAATGCAGATTCTCAGAAAATAGAATTGGATGCAAAAATTCCGCAGGTTTTGTATGGAACCAATTCGCTTGAAAATACAAACTTGAAGATCACAAACGAAAATCAGGCTTTGCAATATAATCTTGATGTTGCTTCACTAAAAAGTGAAAGTTTTGCTTTGAATAAAGTCAATGTGAATGGCGATGTGGCCAATAATATCATCAATTATAACATTACGACGAAGGATGAAAAAGATCAAACTCAATTCCTGATTGCCGGAAATGCCAAGTCTATAAATGATATTACCGAAATTTCACTGAATCCAAATGGTTTAAAATTAAATTATAACGATTGGACGATTGCTGATGGTAATAAAATTCAAATTAGCAGTCAGGGAATTTTTGCTGATAATTTCAGATTGACAAATGCAGGCAGTGAAATTTTGGTTCAATCCGAAAACAGTTCGCCTAACAGTCCATTGAATGTTACTTTGAAAGATTTCAAAATTGAAACCTTGACTGAGATCATTAAAAAAGATTCTCTGTTGGCAAAAGGAACGATCAACGGAACTGCACAATTAAGAGATTTAAATAAAAAAATGACCTTCACTTCAGATCTTAATATTACGGATCTTTTCGTTTACGGAAGTCCGGTTGGGAATTTGACAGTCAAAGCGAATAACACTTCATCTGATATTATAAACGCAGATATTGCGCTTTCCGGCAATGAGAATGATGTGAAGATCACAGGAAATTATAACACTGCAGCCAGCAGTTTTGATTTGAATCTGGCAATGAATCAGCTTCAGATGAAAACCTTGCAGGGTTTTACGATGAATGCAATTTCAAATACAGAAGGTTATCTTTCCGGCGATCTGAAGATTACAGGAACTGCGACTGAACCAAAAATTATTGGTGATGTGAAGATGAATAATGTTGGATTGATGATCGCGCAAACGGGAAGCGACTTCAGAAAGATCAATGATAAAATTGAATTCACGAACCGAGGAATTGAGTTTGATGATTTCAAGATTAATGATAAAGACGGAAATTCGCTTAAAATTGATGGTCAGGTTTTGACACAGACTTACCGAGATTTTGCATTTAATCTGGACATTAATGCGAAGGATTTCAAGGTCGTGAATTCTGAAAAAACAGATGATGCCATGATGTACGGGATTTTGTCAATTGATGCTGCTTTGAAAGTCCGTGGAAACCTCGACCTTCCAAAAGTTGACGGAAGATTGGCGGTTTCTGATGATACAGATTTTACGTTTGTTTTACCACAGTCAAGTCCGTCGTTACAGGAACGAGACGGCATTGTGGAATTCATTGATCAGGATCAGCTTGCATTAAATAAAACCATTGTCGCAGATTCTTTGGCTGCTAAAAATAAGATCAAAGGAATGGATGTCAGTGTGAACATCGAAGTCAGCAAAGAAGCGAAAATGTCTGTCATTATTGATAAAGCCAACGGAGATTTTGTAAAACTTCAAGGAGAGGCGGAACTGACTGGCGGAATCGATCCATCCGGGAAAACAACTTTGGTCGGCGTTTATGAAGTCGAAAAAGGAAGTTATGATATGACTGTCAGTCTTTTGAAACGTAAATTCGATATCCAAAAGGGTAGTACGATCACCTGGACTGGCGAACCGACTGCCGCAACACTAGATATTACAGCAGTTTATAAAACGCAGACTGCGCCTTTGGATTTGGTCGAGCAGCAGATCAGTGGAGAAAGTGCAGCAACACTTAATCAGTATAAACAGAGAATGGAATTCAATACTTTGCTTCAGATGAAAGGAGAGTTGCTGAAACCGATTATCACTTTTGATATTACAACGGATGAAAAAAATAATTCAGTTTCTTCTAATGTGAAGGATATTGTGGATCAAAAACTGGCACAGCTAAGAACCGAGGAAAACGAAATGAACAAACAGGTTTTTGCATTGCTTTTACTGAATCGTTTTATTGGTGAAAATCCTTTCGAAAACAGTGCGGGACTTTCCACAGAAACTCTGGCAAGACAAAGTGTGAGTAAGATCCTATCTCAACAATTAAATAATTTAGCTTCCGATTTAATAAAAGGTGTTGATCTTAATTTCGACCTGGAATCCTCCGAAGATTATTCAACTGGAACTCAAAATACAAGAACAGACCTGAATGTGGGTTTAAGTAAAAAATTACTGAATGACCGCTTGAAAGTATCTGTAGGAAGTAACTTCGGATTGGAAGGTGATGCCAGACAAAACGAGAATACAACCAATATCGCAGGCGATGTCACTGTTGATTACAGCCTTTCAAAAGATGGCAGATATATGCTGAGAGCTTATCGTAAGAATGAGTATCAGGTTGCTTTGCAAGGGCAGATCGTCGAAACTGGAGTCGGTTTCATCATCACTTTGGATTATGATAAATTCCGTGAGATCTTCCAGAGTTCGAAACGGGAGAAAAGAAAAAGAGAAAGAGAAAAAAACAATAACCAAGTAGTAGATTTTAAATAATGAAGAGCCGATTTTCAAACCATTTCACACCAATAATTGCTTTATCATCCATTGTGATTATTTCATCTTGCAGCAATACCAAATTTCTGAAAGACGGACAAATGCTTTACACAGGTGCTGAAGTTAAAATAGAAAATGACAGCATCCCGAAAAAGCAAAAGAAAGCTTTGAAAGCTGAACTTGAAGAAAATCTGACGCCGAAACCTAACTCGAGTTTTCTTGGATTAAGGCCAAAATTGTATGCATATAACATTGCAAAAGAACCAAAGAAAGAGAAAGGATTCAATTACTGGCTGAAATATAAATTTGGGGAAAAACCAGTTTTGCTTGGCGATGTTGATAAGGAATTCAACAAAGATATCTTGGTGAATTATTCTGAGAACAAAGGTTATTTTAATGCGCAGGCGAAGTACGACACGGTTTCAAAGAATAAGAAAGCTCAGGTCATTTATACAGTGAAGCCGGGAAATCAATATTTAATCAGTCAGGTTAAATTCCAGGAAGATTCGACTTTGATCAATCAGGAAATTCAGAATTTGAAAGACAAGTCTCTTTTGAAAGTCGGAAATCCATTTGATCTCGGCGTTATCAAAGCTGAGAGAGAAAGGATTGACAATGGTTTAAAAGAAAAAGGATTCTATTATTTTCATCCTGATAATATCATTGTTCAGGCAGACAGCACGGTGGCGAAAAACCACAAAGTTGAGTTAAATGTCAAATTAAAAGATCAAACTCCTGATCTGGCAACGCAACAATTTTCCATCGATAAAGTAGTTGTTTTTCCAAATTACAACATTCGTGATGTGAAAGACGGAAAGTACACTGTTCCGATGAACGCAGATTCCCTTTCCAAATATGCTTACGAAGATATCTACGTCATCGACCCTGATCATAAATTCAAACCGAGGATTTTTGACCGCGCTTTATACTTTAAAAAAGGAGATGTTTATAATCGTAAAGATCATAATTTGACTTTGAGCAGACTGATCAGTTTGGGCGTTTTCAAATTTGTAAAGAATGAATTCGTGGTTTCAGATTCTTTGAATCATAAGTTTGATGCTTATTATTTATTGACTCCAAGACAAATTCAATCACTGCGTCTGGAAACCTTGGGACGAACAAACTCAGCCAATTACGGTGGAGGAGAAGTGAACCTTAACTGGACACACCGAAACTTTTTCCGAGGTGCTGAGCAGTTCAAAGCGGCTGTTTATGGTGCTTTCGATGTTCAGTTGGGTGGGCCGAAAGATGCGAACAACATCATTCGAGTTGGTGCTAATACACAGCTTTCTATTCCGAGAATTGTTGCCCCGTTTAGATTTAATTCTTCAAGTGCATTTGTTCCGAGAACCAATATAAAACTTGGTTATGAATATCAAAGCCGTACGGAATTGTACACACTTCATAACTTTAATGCTTCGTTTGGTTATGTCTGGAAAGAGAACGTCAGAAAAGAACACGATCTGAAGATTATTGATATTACAATGGTTGCGCCTCAAACCGTAACAGAAAAATATCAGGAGCAGATTGATGGAAATCCCGATAAAGGAATTCCGCCAAATCCAACTTTAGGAAGAGTAGTGGAAAAACAATTGATCTTTGGTCCGACTTATACCTACACTTATACGAATACCACTTCGCCAAAAACCAACACAATCTATTACCGTGGAATGCTGGATTTGGCTGGAAATATTACTGGACTTCTCACCGGAGCAAATGCTAAGGATGGTGATCAGAAAGATATATTCGGAGTTCCGTTCAGTCAATATGCGAAGATGGAAAATGACTTCAGATTCTATCACAAATTCAATGAGAAGACCAATTTCGCTTCCAGAATTATTGCCGGAGTTGCTTATCCTTATGGAAACTCAGAATATGTGCCTTATTCCAGACAGTTTTTTGTTGGCGGAAGTAACAGCATCAGGGCTTTCCGTGCAAGAACACTTGGTCCGGGAAGTTATGATCCAAGAACTCAGAATGCAAGTTTCTATTTTGATCAGTCAGGTGATATCAAATTGGAATTGAATGCTGAATATCGCGCAAATATCTATAAATTCCTGAACGTTGCGGCATTTGCAGACGCAGGAAATATCTGGCTCGTAAACGACGATCCTACAAGACCGGGTGGGAAATTTTCAAAAGATTTCCTGAACGAACTGGCGGTTGGAGCCGGCGTTGGACTTCGTTTGGATTTTTCTATTCTTGTATTAAGACTGGATCTGGCAATGCCTTTGAGAGTTCCTTATTATGAAAAAGGAGATCGATGGGTTTTGGATAGGGTGAAATTTGGTGACAGTGCTTGGCGAAAAGATAATCTGATCCTGAATATTGCAATTGGATATCCGTTTTAAATCATTTTAAAAAAATTACAAAGGCAGTGTAAACCAAAACGTGCTTCCTTCGCCGATTTTGCTCTCAGCACCGATTTTGCCATCGTGTTTTCTGATGATTTCCGCACATATATACAGTCCTAATCCCAAACCCGAATAAGTTTTTCCGGAATGGTCTGCCCGGAAATATCTGTCAAAAAGATGCGGTAAAATTTTTGCCTCAATGCCTTCTCCAAAATCTTTAACAGAAATTTTTACTTCATCTTTTAACAATTCTGTATTAATTAAAATGTCCTTGGAATGTGATGCGTATTTTACAGCATTATTCACGAAATTAATCACAACCTGCTCAATTCTATTCTCGTCGGCAGAGACTTCAATGTTTTTATCTGCCTGAATGATGAGATTATATTTGCCTTCCATTCTTATGTGATTGCAACTGTTCGAAAGCATATGAAAAAGATTGAATTTCGTTTTCTCTAGTTTCAGTTGATCTTCATTCATTCTTCTCATATTCAGAAGTTCATCGATGAGTGTAACCATTGTATCTACACTTTTTGCAGATTGATCCAGCAATTTGCTGTGCGTTTCAGAAAATGGTTTGTCTTTCAGTCGATCCAATAATTGGATGGATGCTTTTAAAATCGTCAGTGGTGTTTTCAATTCGTGGCTTGCAATGCTCAGGAAATCATCTTTGCGTTGATCAAACATTTTTTTCTCTGTAATGTCTGCGGTCATTCCTACCATTCTGTCGGCAACACCATTGTTATCGTATCGTGGTCTGCCGTGAGCTTCAATCCAATGAATAGATCCGTCTCTCCATTTGATGGGATATTCGGTTTTATATATTCCGTTTGTTCTCATAGCCTCTTTTACCAGAGTTTTCACTCTTTCGTGATGTTCCGGCAGCATTGCATCAAATAAGTCTGAATATTTAAAATCTTCTTCAGGAGAAAAGCCGAAATTACGTTTGAACTGATCTGTACTCTGCATAATTCCTGTAGCAATATGAACCTCTGTAGAGCCCAGACTGCTTGCATCCATTGCAATTTGCAGACGGGTGTTGATTTCATTTACAGCTTCCCGTGAATTCACCTGATCCGTAACATCTGTAGCAACTATCAGAATTGCATTGCTATTTCCATTGGTATCGCAGATTGGTTTATAAACGAAGTTAAGATATCGTTCCGTCAGGCCTCCATTGACCGATAAAAACGCTTTATGTTCCTTTCCGTAGTAGGATTTTCCTGAAGTATAAACTTCTTTAAGAATATTAAGTAATGACTGATTTTTTATTTCTGGGAGCGCAGTTGCTATAGGTAAACCAACTACTGATCGTTCTTTTCCCCAGATTTCCAAAATAGAATCATTTACAACATCTATCACAAAATCGATTCCCTTAAGTGATGCCATCGCTACCGGAGAATGTTCTACAAGAGATCGGAAACGGTTTTCACTTTCGACCAGAATATGATTAAGACTTTCCAACTGATCTTTGAATCTGAGAAGATCCTTGTTGGCCTTCTCCAGCTTGATATTGATAGACAAGAGTTCTTCATTGGTTATCTGATATTCTTCATTGAGTTCTCCAAGATCCTTAGTCAGTTTTTCTTCAGCTTTTACTTTTTCATTTACAAGAATCTTTGCGGCCATCCTATCAGATACTTCAGAAGCAGTGTGCAGGATGTAGGCAGTCTTTCCGTTTTCATCAAGTATGGCCTTATATTCGAAATCAAAATAATAATTCTGCAGAGAGCCGTCTACTTCTATGATTGCCGGATAATCTTTTGCAAAGTAGGTTTTACCAGAGCGCCAGACTTCTTTTAAGATATTAAAAAATGGCTGTCCATATAATTCAGGAAGAGCATCACTGAAGTTCCTGCCAACAACCTTTCTGTCCTTTCCCCAAAAGTTGAGCATTGCCTCATTGGCACTTACAATTGTAATCTCCTCGCCTTTATAGACTGCTGTGGCATTTGGAGATTTGAAAAGTAAACTAAGTAACTGCTCAGGCTGGATAAGATCGGGAGAGTTCATTAAGAAAATTAAAAGTTACACAAATATAAATAATATCTCGCAATGACTTCTTATAAAAGGTTTTATAATTGGCTCGGGATTTGAAATCAATTCGAAAAAATCGACCGAAATATTCCTAAGGCGGTTCAATAATTTTTCGTTGTTTTGCAAATTGTTAATTTTAAATAGAAATATGTCGAAGTTTGATGAGATAAGACCATTTTATGATGAAGAAGTGAGCGATGCATTGTTAAGTGTGGCAAAGCATCCGATGATGAAGGCTTTGATGAGTTTTACGTTTCCTAATCGAGATGAGGAGTTTTGGCTGGAAGGTTTCGGAAATGTTCATTCTATCAATGATTTTCAGAACCGGTTTATTTCTCAGACTGTACTTCAGATTTTGGAAAGAAGTTCGGATGGTTTGACCACTTCGGGATTTGACCAATTGGATAAAAATACTTCTTATCTCTTTATTTCCAACCACAGAGATATTGTTCTGGATACTTCTTTGCTGAATCTGGTTTTACTGAACGGCAGCTTCGTGATGACATCTTCTGCAATTGGAGATAATCTGGTTAAGAAACCATTTCTTCATATTCTTGCAAAGCTGAACCGTAATTTTTTGGTTCAAAGAGGTGTATCGATCCGGGAGCAGCTCAGCAGTTCCAAAACTTTGTCGGAATATATTCATCAGCTTTTGACAAAGGAAAACCGTTCTGTCTGGATGGCACAGCGCGAAGGCAGGGCAAAAGACGGAAATGATTTTACCCAACAGGGTGTTTTGAAAATGCTTGCGATGACAGCCGGAGATCAGGCTTTGAACGATTTTTTCAAAAGCCTGAGAATAGTTCCGTTATCCATTTCCTACGAATATGATCCTACAGATTCCTTAAAAATGCCGCAACTGATGGCAAAATCAAGAAATGAAGTTTATGTAAAAGACGATAACGAAGACTTTACAACAATGTTAAGCGGCGTTCTTGGACAAAAAAAACGAATTCATCTGCATGCAGGAAAAGTTCTTGATCAGGAATTGGACAGTATCGCATCAAAATTTGATAATAAAAATAAACAACTGCAGGCGATTGCTCAGATTATAGATGATTCCATTATTCAGAATTACAGACTGTGGCCGACAAAATATATTGCTTACGACCTGCTTTATAAAACCAATCAATATTCGGAACACTATTCTGAAGAGGAGAAACAATTATTTGAACGCAGATTGGAAATGCGTATCGACAGTTCTGATTTGGCTCTGAAAGAAAGCTTTTTAGCAATGTATGCGAATCCTGTTATCAATAAAATGAACCATCACAATAAAGTTTCGGGTTAATATCTTTTAATTCATTTTTTTCTTTAAAATTTAATTTGGAAATAGGGTAGTTTTATAAAAATTTGGCAAAGAAATTGTGTAGTGATTATGTAATTAATAACTAACATTTTAAAACTAACCACTATGACTATTTCCTACTATGATTTTAAAAATCTGCCAAATGAATCCCAGTGTGACATTGTTTTAAATCAAGGTCATCTGATGAACGAAACTATCAAAGATGAACTGAAATTTGTTCTGTATGAGATCTCATCTTTCTCTGTCGAAATTGTTTACAACAACAATAACAACAGAATTGCAGCAATGAACGTCTATCAGAATAAAGCAACTTATTCACATTAAAATTGATTTATGATTGAAAGATTTACATTATAATTTACATATAAAAAATGATGAACTGTTAGGTTCATCATTTTTTTTTTATATTTAGGAATCAATCTTAAGCCTCAATAAACTCCAAAAGATCTTTATTGATTGTCGCAGCTTCCGTGGTCGGCATTCCGTGAGGGAAACCTGGATACGTTTTTATCGTTCCGTTTTTCAATAATTTGATTGATTTCAAAGCGGCATTTTGGTAAGGCACAATCTGGTCATCTTCACCGTGAAGCACCAAAACCGGAATATCAACATTTTTCAAATCTTCTGTAAAATCAGTTTCAGAAAACGCTTTGATTCCGTCATAATGAGCTACGATTCCGCCCATCATTCCTTGTCTCCACCAGTTTCTCTGTACGCCTTCTTTCACATCAGCACCTTCTCTGTTGTATCCGTAGAAAGGGAAAGTCAAATCGATATAAAACTGTTGTCTGTTGTTCAAAGTCTGATCTCTGATACCGTCAAAAACAGACATCGGAACACCATCAGGATTGCTGTCGCTCGCGACCATAATTGGCGGAACTGCGCTGATTAAAACCGCTTTTCTCGCTCTACCATTCGCATATTTATTCACATAACGGATTACTTCGCCACCACCAGTTGAGTGACCGATGTGAACTACATCTTTCAAATCAAGGAATTCCACCAATTCCGCAGCATCAGAAGCGTATTGCTCAATTGTGTGATTGTAAATATCCTGGCTGGAACGGCCGTGACCTCTTCTGTCGTGCGTCACCACTCTGTAACCTTTTTGCAGGAAGAAAATAACCTGTGCATCCCAATCGTCAGATGATAAAGGCCATCCGTGGTGAAACATCAAAGTTGGTCCTTCGCCTTGGTCTTTGTAAAAAATCTCTGTTCCGTCTTTTAATTTTAGTGTGCTCATAATTTAATTTTTTAATTGTTGTGATTGATTTATTTTAATATTTTGTTGTCTTAATTCTTTAGCAAATGTAGGATGGTTCAATTCGTTTCTCGTTAATCTAGTTTAATATCGTACATTTTTGATGATTTGTTTTATTTGGGCAGCTATTTCCGCCTTCCGTTCCCAATCTTTTTTGCAGACATATCCAGTTTAATTGAAATGGAAGACCACGCAAAAAAGGATTTCCACTCAAGTCGGGCTGCAGATTCGGTGTAAAACGTCGTTCAACATAAAAGGAAACTTAAGTGTTCTTCTTCACGTTATGAGAGAAACTTATACTCACTTAAGTGTCAAAAGTTCTCCTGATTTTAGCTCTGCGTATTCTCCCTCAAAAGCTCAAACAAATCTTCCGCGCCACCATCGAATTTCTTTCCATTCACGAAGAAAGAAGGTGTTCCGTTCACGCCGCTTACGATGCCGCTTTCAAAATCTGCATCTACTTTGTTTGCCAACTCAGTACTTTCCAAATCCTTTTCAAATTGTGGAATATTCAGTTTTAATTGTTCGTCCAACTTCATCAATAAGTTTTCATTCAAATCTCTTTGATTTTCGTAAATCGCATCGTGCATTTCCCAGAATTTCCCCTGAAGATTGGCTGCTTCCGCTGCGATTGCCGCTGGTCTTGCGTATTGGTGCATTTCAGACAATGGAAAGTTTCTGAAAACAAATTTGATTTGACTTCCAAACTCTTTCATTAATTCTTTAAGAACCGGATAAGCGGCGCCACAATATGGACATTGATAATCGCCATATTCTACGATAACGAGGTCGGCATTTAAGTTGCCTTGTGCATGGTCAGTGTTGCTGACGGCTGGTTTTAGTGACATAATTTATTTTGTGTTAAGGGTTTCTAAAGCGTCTAAAATTCCGTCTGCTCCGGGATTGATTGCCGTTGGTGACAGATAACTCCATTCGATGATGCCTTCTTTGTTGATGACGAAAAGTGCTCTTTTACATTCACCTTCTTCCTCATCGTAAACGCCATATTTTTTAGCAATTTCTCCTTTAGCTTCAAAATCTGCGAGTAAAGGAAAATGTAAATTTCTGGATTGAGCAAATGCAAGATGACACCATTTGCTGTCCACAGAAATTCCGAAAATCTCTGCATCGTATTTCTTGAAAAATTTCAAAGTCTCATTGTACAAAGCCATTTGATCGCTGCAAACCGGACTCCAGTCGGCGGGATAAAAAGCGAGAATGACATTCTTCCCTTTGAATTCTGAGAGTGTAATTTTCTGGTCTGGCGTTGCATACAAAGTGAAATCTGGGGCAACATCGTTTTTTTGTAACATAATATTAGTTTTTAAAGTTAATTTTTGAAATCAGTAATCCGCAAATCAGCAGTAATAAAGCAGGAATAATCAAAGTCCATTTTCCAAAATAATCGAGTAGGAAAGGAGCGATAAACGCACCTGATAAAAATCCAATCCATAAAAATGAAAGATGAATCGCATTGGATTTATATTCTTCTTTTTCCGCTTTATCATCCGTCATACTTAGCATTGCGGTGTTTCTTGCCAAGCTGTTCAAAGTTCCTGTCACAAAGTCCGTATTCACTTTTTGGTTTCCAACGGAAGTCACAATCGTATTCATCATTCCCATTGAAAATCCCACAATTGCAATGGAAGATATATTATTGATATTATAAAAATAAACAATTATCGTATAGAAAATAAGAATTACGGAAACTATATAAAATGTTAATATTTGGTTCTTAATTCTCTTCCATAATGAAAGGCAGGTTCCGGCGTAAATTCCTAATAAAAAACAACTTATGACTGT
>Ga0157369_10003484_pt1 | contig 18676 bp, 16 predicted proteins | sample C25metaG_FD_113461 | JGI IMG/M metagenome (GOLD analysis project Ga0157369, IMG submission 113461) | Corn rhizosphere microbial communities from Kellogg Biological Station, Michigan, USA - C2-5 metaG | ecosystem: Host-associated > Plants > Roots > Rhizosphere > Soil | place: USA: Michigan... | reverse complement strand
TCCTTATAGTCGGTCGTGTCGGTGGTATATCGCAGGCCCGCCGTCAGCTTGAGCGTAGGTGTGATCTCGTAGCTGCCCTCGCTATAAACGGCCCAGCTTTCCCGGTTCTGCTTGAAATGCTGCTTGCCGCGAACGCCGGTGGGAACCGAGCCGGCCGACAGTGCCGTCCCGTTGAAGCCGCCCGCGGGATTGAACCAGGTTGCGGGCAGGCCCACGGCTGCACGCACGTCGCTCAGCAAATTGAAGATATCGATGTCGTTGTCGGAGGTTACACTGTCCCAGCCATAATAGGCACCGACGATCATCTTGAAAGGCCCGCTGCTATAATCGAGGCGCAGGTCCTGATTGAACGCCTCGAAGGACGAACGATAGCCATTCGAGCACAAGCGTAGCGGGCCGCTGTCACAATCTGTTACTGTCTGGAGATAAAGGCCAGAATCATAGCCTGTGATCGAGGTCAGGTTGAGCTTGTCGGCAAGCTCGGTCTTCACGGTCAGGACGACGCCTTCGGCGCGCGTCACTGCGCGGCCAATCGTGTCCTGTTCGATCTGCTTGTCGGACAGACCAACCCGGCTATAGCTGCTGGGCAGCAACCCGGCACCATTGTCACCGAGCGCCTGGAATAGAGGTGCCAGGGGGAAAGCCGGGTTCTCATAATTGATCACCCCAGGGTTGGTGCGCGAGGGCCCCGCGCCCAGCGACGCGGCGACGCCGCCGGTCGATTTAGCCGCATAGCCCTTCAAGGTGACATCAAGCGTATCGGACGGCGCGAAGCGCAGTGTTCCGCGGATGCCGTAGCTTTCGTCGCCATTGGGATCACGCCCCGTTGCATAATTGAGACCGGACGCACCGCCGGCAGCCGTGGTGTTGAGCCCGGCGGGCATCAGATTATGGATATAGGGATCGGATTTGACATAGGTGCCCGCGATGCGGATGCCGAGTTGGCCTTCCACGGGCGTCAGCTCGATCGCACCTTCAGCGCTCTTCCGGTCGTAATTGCCGTAGCCGAGCGTAAGGTAGCCGTTGGCGCCCTTCATCTGCGGCTTGCGAGTGATGAAGTTGATCGCCCCGCCGGTCGTGTTGCGGCCATAAAGCGTGCCTTGGGGACCGCGCACCACCTCGACCTGCTCCAGATCGTAGAGCTGCTGCCCCTGGCTCGCCCGGAACGTCTGGTAGACCTCGTCCACGTAAACGCCAACCGGCGAAGCCGCGCTGGCGCTCAGTTCCGTCCCCACACCCACGCCGCGCAGCGTGAAATTGGGCTGCTGCGTGCCATAAGCCGACGACACCTGGAGATTGGGCATCGAGGCATTGAGGTCCGAAGTATCGAATACGCCCTTGGCGGTGAGCGCCGAGGCGGAAATGGCCGATACCGCGACCGGCACATCCTGCAGATTTTCGGAGCGCTTGGTCGCCGTGACGACGATCTCTTCCAGCCCCCCTGATTGCGCCTGCCGCTCGTCGGGCTGCTGGGCGAGCGCTGGCGCGCCAAGGCACGCTGCGATCGCAAAAACGCTTATGGATCCAACCCTTTTCATACGGACCTCCCAGTTCGGACCACTGCATCCCAGTGCATTTCGTGGTCCAGTTTCGCCTGGACGCCGGCTTTTCGAGGGTGGGCGCTTGCCTATGCCCTCGACTCCGTTGTCAAAGGCCAAGGTGCCGGAGAACTGATACTCTCCTTAGAGCCTCTTCCTCGCTGATTGATGGTGCCAGATGATGTGAGCGGGCTTGAGGCACCGGCCTTTGTTCGCGGGCATGCAATAGCGCGCAGGGCAGGCCGCTCTGCCCCGCTCATCGCCCTATCGCGGCAGTGCGAACGCTTGGGCACACGCTTTGAAGCGCCAGGTCGGACCTGCCGCCTGGCGCACTATCATTCCGGCAGGCTTGCGTTGGCAATCAGCCAGAATTTCTTGGCAAATGGACCCTTTGACGACCAGGACAGCCTCGTGCCGCGTGGCATGGCGAGGACGTCGCCGCCTCGCAGATTGTGGGTCTCGCCGTTATCTTCGTTGACGACATGATAGGCGCCTTCGAGCAGCAGCTCGATCTCGTCGCCCAAGGGAGAGGTGTAGGGAATGGCCGTCGAGCCATCCGGTGCGCAGCCTGCAATGCCGACGCCTGCCCGCCACAGGCCGCAGAGCAGGGTTCCGGTGCTTCCCGTCGAGCGCAGCTTGAACAGTTCGCCGCAAACCATCGAGCCATGGTCGGGCTCGTCCCAGGTGAAGGGTTCCCATGCTTCGGGATTGTCGCTGATATGGCCGACATAGACGTCATCGTCCTTGACCGAGGGCGCCGGCGAATCCCAAAGGATCCAGAATTTCTTGAGGAAGGGCGCATCAATGTCCCAGCTCAGCGCTACGCCCTTGGGATGGCTGATGATCGTACCAGCCTCAAGTCGGTACTGCTTGCCCGTCGCGGCGACCGTGACGGTAGCTGTGCCTTCGAGGATGACCATGGTTTCATCGCCTAGGGGCGCGGAATAGTCGACATGGCATGAACCGTCCTCGTTGCAGCCGGGGATACCCTTACCAGTTCGCCAGAAACCGAGCTGCAGCGACCCGCTGGTGTGGTCGAAGGCCACCGGCGCCACCTCGCCTTTCACCTGAGGGCCGAAATGCGGATCGTCCCAGGTGAAGGGCGCCCACTGCGCGGGATTGTCATTGCGGTTGCCAATGCCCACGGAGCGGGGTGCGGCCGCATGGGAATTGCCCTGGATGTTCGGATCGCTCGCCATAGAAAAACTCCTCGCTCGCTGCTGCCTCCCGGCTCCCCGTCAACACGGCGCATGTGCGACCTTGGGATGGCTGGGAACGACGATCGGAAGCCTATGGACCAGGTGCATCTCGCCCTAGAGCCTGATCGGGCGTTTGCGATGGTGCCAGCGTTCTCAAACGGGCCATGAGGCATCCCGGCACGTCTGCGTGAAGCCCACCACGGGGTTTCCTACAGGGTGCGCAGGATGAAGCGCTGGATCTTGCCGCTGGGTGTCTTGGGCAGTTCGCTTACGAACACGACAAGCCGGGGATAGGCATGAGCCGACAGCCGACTCTTCACGTGACGTTTGAGATTCTCCGCCAGATCTGGCGAGGCTTCATAACCCTGATTGAGAACGATGAACGCCTTGACCAACTCGGTTCGCTCCGGGTCCGGTACCCCGATGACCGCCGTTTCCATCACAGCGGGATGTTCGATCAGGGCGCTTTCCACATCGAAAGGACCGATCCGGTAGCCCGAAGAGGTGATGACATCGTCAGCGCGGCCGATGAAGCTGATGTTGCCGTCGGTTTCCCATTCTACCGTGTCACCGGTTCGGTAATAGCCGTCTGCAATAGCCCGCTTTTCCTGTTGCCAGTAGCCATCGAACCAGAGAAGAGGCGAGCGGGCGATATCGATCGCCAACTCGCCGGGCTGGTTTGGTCCCAGTTCGCAGCCCGTCTCGTCGAGCACTGCGACGCGGTACTCCGGCATGGGGCGGCCTGCCGATCCCATGCGTATGCGGTGGGCCAGCCCATGATGATTATTCACCACCATGCCCATTTCGGTCTGGCCGTAATGATCGTGGATAGGAACGGCCAGATGCCTGTCGAACCAGCGAATAATTTCGGGGTTGAGCGGTTCGCCCGCGCTGCTCACCACGCGCAGACTGCCTTTTGCCTGCGCGGCCGCCTCCGGCCCTGCGGCGATCAGCAGCCGGTATGCGGTCGGCGCCCCGGCGAGGTTAGTGATCCCGAGCCGGTCGATCACCTCATAAGCTGCCTTCGCCGTAAACCCGCCATCATAGAGCGTTGTCGCATGACCAAGCAGAAGCGGCCCGGTGATACCGTAATAGAGACCATAGGCCCAGCCCGGGTCGGCGATGTTCCAAAAGCGGTCCTGTGGCCGTAGGTCGACTGCCCAGCGCATATAGGCGCCGATGGCCAGGAGGCCGCGCAGCGGCACCCCGACCCCCTTGGCAAGGCCCGTGGTGCCCGACGTCGACATCATCAGGAAGAGGTCGTCGGGGCTGCGCAGAACCGGTTGGAACATGGCGCTGCGCGCATCGAGTTCGGCAGAAGTCAAGATCGCCTTCCCGCAGCATGTCGCCGGGCGCAAGGACGGTCGCGACTTTCGGACAATCGGCTATTTCGTCCAGCTTGAACCGATTGGCGCTGTCCGTGATGATAAGTTTCGCGCCGCTGATGCCCAATCGGTGCTGGATGGCCTTGGGGCCAAAGGCGGTGAAGAGCGGCTGATAAACCGCTCCCGCGCGCCAGACGCCCAAGATGGTCGCAAGAAGTTCCGGAATGCGGGGAAGAAGTCCGGCCACGCAATCGCCGGGGCGGACGCCATGTTCGACCAGCATGTTGGCCATCTGTGCGGACAGATCGCGCATCTGGGCGAAGCCATAGTCTTCCCGTTGCCCATTTGCCGACACCCAGACGAGCGCGGTCCGATCATCGTCGGCATATCGATCGCAACACTCCACACATGCGTTGAAACCCGCCTGGATGCTACCCGAAAGCCGCCCGCATTCGGTCTGGATGGCGAAATTGTCACGCGCAGCCCGATAGGATTGCGGGGTGATGGATGCCGGTCTGCCGGTCATGCCTTCATGGTCCTCTTCCGTGCTCGCGATTCTTGCGCGAAGCGTTGTCTGCTGGTTGAGAGCCGGTCACGGGGCGTTCGGCGATCAACCAAAAAGCGCATCATGACCATGGCGGGTCAGACATGGTCCTAATGGATAGGATGGCGAAGCGGCACCTGCTGGGAAACGGCCCGCTCCGCCCGCGTTCGCGTGCCTATTCAGGCAATGTGTCGCGCGTGATGACCCAGAGCTTCTTGCTGAAAGGCCCCTTGGACGTCCACGTGACGTGCATGCCCGAGGAAAGACCTATCACGTCTCCAGCCCTGAAATTATGCACGTTGCCGCTCTCGGTTTCGGTGACTTCGACCTCGCCTTCGAGAAGCAGGATGGTCTCGTCGCCTAGCACCCCGGTATAGGGTGTGGACATGGTGCCCTTGTCGTCGACATCGCTTCCGGCAATGCCCTTGCCAGAGCGCCATACGCCGCTCAGCATCGTGCCGGTCGAACCGCCGGTGCGGATGAAATAGAGTTCGCCGGCAACGAGAGGCCCCTCGGCCGGCTCGGTGAAATGATATTCCTGCCATTCCTCCGGATTGTCGCTCACATGCGTGATGAGCAGATCTTGTGGCGGATTGGCAGTGGGTTCGCTGCCGTTCCAGATACACCAGTATTTCTTGAAGGCAGGACCCTCAATGTCCCATTGGACTTCGAGCCCCTTGGGCGAACTGATGACAGAGCCGGGCCCGACTTGATAGCGCTTGCCGGTGGAAATGACCGTAAGGACAGCGGTTCCGTCGATCACGCAGGCGGTTTCATCGCCGAGCGGCGAAGAATATAGTAGCGTATGCGACCCGTCAGATGTTGCTCCGGGCGCGGTCGGCCCCGTCCGCCACAAACCCGCGGAAAGCGATCCGGAGACGCCCTCGGGCCGGATCACGACATATTCGCCATGCACCTGCGCGCCAAAGCGCGGCTCGATCCATTCGAAGGGAACCCACTTCTCATTGGGTTCATTCTGCACTCCGCCATGTACGGCGCTGCGGACGAGAACTTCCGACGTCATCCCCATTTCTCCTTTTCCCTGCCCGTTGCCGCGCCCGCTGGCTGAAGGCAGCTCGAGCGAGACTATCGGCGATATGCTTAAATCTGCGGCAGAACTGTCCCGGTCGCTAGCACCATTAATCCTCTTTTTGATGGTACCAGATCCCCGCTCGGGTCGCGCCACCATCGTTTGTTTATGGGGTGTCCCTCCTGCGGGACCGCTAACGACGCTCCGCCTACCTTTGTGGCGTTTGAGTGCTGGCACGCCGTTCGTGACCGGACGATCAGGTCGGTGACGGCAAATCCGTCTCAGCGCCTGATTGCTGCAGAAGCTTGGGCACGTCCTTGAAGACGGCGAAGCTGCTTGGCGTATTGGGCATCACCGGGAAGTGGAATTCGCATTTTGGGCAGGGCTCAGCGAGAACCTTCTGTTCTTCCTGGAGATCGAACGCCTTGTCCTCGACCAAGCCGCAATTTGGGCAGACGCGCAACAGGCGCGTGTTGGTCAGTTCGAAATTGGTGATGATGTCTTCCATGATGGCGCCGCGCGCAGCCCATTCCTTGGCATATTTATGATAGACATTCATGTGCCAGTCCTTGAGCGAATCGCGGTCGAGCCAGAAGCTGACTTCGTTGAACCAGCCCGGGTCTTCGGGATGCACCCACCAGGTGAGATGCAGGAAGCCCGGCATTTTCATGAGATGGTTGCGGGTGTCGGCAAAGATCACCTTGAACTTTTCATAGCCGTCCGGACTGGAAAAGCGCACGCGCTGCATGCTGAGATAGACGGACATTTCTTGTACTCCCCTCGATGAGTCCAGCCCTGAGAGCTGTCCTGAAAGGATTAGGTACGGCGTGGCCGTCCGGTAGGACCACAGCCCGGAAACTTTATGGTGCCAGAGTGCGGAAGCCCTATCATTGAGCCGAGCAGGCGATAGGATAAGTTGATCCGTTTTCGAGAGGCATCCTGGTCATGATGTCAATGAACCTCATCATCACCGTAGATCGAAATGACGAACGGTCGTTGCAAGTGCAGCTTTACGAGGCGCTGCGCGACCAGATCCTCAAGGGAAGTCTGCCGGCCGGCAAGCGTTTGCCTTCCACCCGCAGCATGTCCGAGCAACTCGGCATCGCCCGCAACACCGTGATGCTCGCCTATGAACGCTTGGCCGCTGAAGATTATATCACCTCACGTGCCAAGGCCGGGATATTCGTCAACGATAAACTACCTGACGCAACGGTATTGCTGCGCAACGGTCACGGTACCGCGCAGCCTCCCCCCAAACGGCTTCGTCTCGGCAAGAACCCCTCATTCACGGGCCGCTCCCCCCAGCTGTGGCATGAGAAGCGCGCACGGCCGCAATTCGATCTTTTTGTGGGTCGCCCGCATCCTTCTGGATTCCCGACGACGTTCTGGCAGCGCGCCGTCACCCGCCACCTGACCTATGCGCGCGGTGCCCAGACCGAATATGGTGATCCACAGGGCTTGGCGTCGCTTCGTGAGGCGATTGCGGCCCATCTGGCCGAGACCCGCGGCATTAGCCCTGGCGCAGATCAGATCGTGATCACATCGGGGATCCAGGGCGCGCTCAATCTGCTGGCGCGGATATTTCTCGCCGGTGCGTCCAAGGCAAGCGTGGCAGTCGAAAATCCCTGCTATCAGGGCGCCGTCTATCTCTTTGGCAGCTATGGCGCCAGCATTCGCCCGATCGACGTTGACGAACAGGGGATCATTGTCTCGCAACTCGACGGGTTCATGGGGAATCTCGTCTATGTGACGCCATCACATCAGTTCCCAACCGGTTGCACGCTGAGCCTCGACCGGCGTCTGCATCTGCTGGACTGGGCCTATCAGACCGGTAGCTATATCATCGAGGACGATTACGACAGTGACTTCCGCTATGACGGGCCGCCGCTAACTGCGCTGGCCGGGCTCGACCGCAATGGTCACGTCATCTATCTAGGCACCTTCTCCAAATCGATCGGGGCTGGTCTGCGGATCGGCTACGCGGTGCTCCCGCGCCACCTGATCGATCCGGCGAGGATCGTGAAGACCCTGACGGATAATGGCGCGCCCTGGCTAGAACAGGCCGTGATCGCCGATTTCCTGAAAGAAGGTGCCTTCCTGCGTCATCTGCGGCGCATCCGCCGATCCTATATGGGCGCAAGAGATGCTGTGGTTGAAGCGATCGCGAAGTATTTCCCAGGCGGCGAGCTTCTTGGCCAGGAGTGCGGCATGCACATGATGTGGACACTTCCGCCCGACTTACCATCTGCCAATGAGATGCATCGCCTAGCCCTGAACTGCGGTGTTGGCCTCTACCCTTTCGCCGGAGCCGCCGTGCACGAATATGGGATGCCAGGGCGTTTTCAAGAGCGATCATTGGTGCTCGGTTATACCGGCCTTGGCGAGCACGACATCCAGGAAGCCTTTGGTCGCGTCGCCGACCTGCTTGCCCGCACTTCCTGAGTTGAAGCCTTTCGACTGGCACCATCAATAAGGTCTGGAATGGTCCTATGTCCCTGACAGGGCGGGGCTTAGGATTCTACGCCAACAACAGATGACTGGTGCCGGTCGCTGCCTTTTACCCACATGGGCGGGCGATTGGCCCATAGCCCGGAGAGGATGACAATGGCGGAATATAAGCTTCTGATCGATGGCAGGCTGGTTGACGGCGCAGCCGTCATGGACGTACTCAATCCGGCAACCGAGGAGGTGTTGGCGCGCTGTCCCCGGGGGTCCGCCGAGCAACTCGATGAGGCCGTTGCAGCCGCGCAGGCGGCCTTTCCGGCCTGGATGCGGACGTCTATCGCCGAGCGGCGCGCGCTCATTCTCAAATTTGCCGACAGCATCGAAGTTCAGGCTGAGGATCTCGCGCGGCTACTGACGCAGGAACAGGGCAAGCCCTTGAGCGAGGCGAGCGCCGAAATCGCCTACAGTGTTGCCTTCATTCGTCAACTTGCCAGCTATGACTTGCCGGTGCAGCTTCTTGAGGACAATGACGCTCGGCGCGTGGAACTGCACCGGCGCCCCCTGGGCGTTGTTGGCGCGATCATCCCCTGGAACTTCCCCGTCCTGATCGTCGCTTTCAAGCTGCCGTTTGCGTTGCTGGCCGGCAATACGCTTGTAATCAAGCCCGCGCCTACCACGCCGCTCTCCACCTTGCGCCTTGGTCAATTGATGGCCGGGATTTTTCCTGCGGGTGTCGTGAACATTGTAACCGATCAGAACGACCTTGGTGGCCAACTCACAGCTCATCCCGGGATCGCTAAGATCAGCTTTACCGGCTCTACCGGAACGGGACGCAAGGTGATGGCGAGCGCGGCGGCCTCGATCAAGCGCCTCACTCTGGAATTGGGCGGCAATGACGCTGCGATCGTGCTTGCTGACGCTGATCCCGTCAAAGTGGCGCCGGGCATCTTCAATGGCGCCTTCATGAACGCCGGCCAGATCTGCCTCGCGATCAAGCGCGTCTATGCTCATTCCGATATCTATGACGCGCTTTGCGCCGAACTGGCGCGGCTAGCAGAAGAGGCTGTGGTCGACGATGGGCTCAAGCAGGGTGCCCAGATCGGCCCGCTACAGAACAAAGCCCAATATGAAAAGGTCAGGGCGCTTATTGAGAGCGGGCGCGCCGACGGGACCATCATTGCTGGCGGCGAGCTTCTTGATCGACCCGGCTATTTCGTCCGCCCGACCATCGTGCGCGATATCAGCGATGGGGCTCGTCTGGTAGATGAGGAACAGTTCGGTCCCGTGCTTCCCATCATCCGCTTCGACGACCCCGAAGATGCGATAGCGCGCGCCAATGCCTCGGATATGGGGTTGGGTGGCTCCATCTGGTCTGCCGACCGTCAGAAAGCGCACGATCTTGCCACGCGCATGGAAGCCGGCACCGTATGGATCAACAAGCATCTCGATTTTGGCCCGACCATGCCGTTCGGAGGCGCCAAGCAATCAGGGCTTGGCGTCGAATTCGCGCAGGAAGGTTTGTACGAGTTCACCCAGGTCCACGTGATTAACGAGGCAAAACGGGTGCCATGATCAATTCGCCTCCCTGGCAAATGAACGTTCATTTTTGCATGCGCAATGGCCGCTTTCGACCGGAGCGGCCGTCCGCAATCCGATGAGGAACGGCAAAAGTTGGTAGGCAGCTGCCGGAAACGAACGACGCCTCGTGGGACTTAGCGGCCGTGCCCGGCTCGTTACTCGCACGACGGCTTTCGACGGAAGCAGTCGCTTCTATCTTCGGTGAATTTCCGACGCGCCAAACGAAGAATGAGATCAACAGGCCGGTCGCACGGAACCATTGCTCCAGAGGCAGCTTAATGACGCAGCGAGGTGCTGCATGCGGAACGGTCCACTCAGCCCGCTAGCCGAACAGGGCGCACGCGGCGATCAGCTTCCTGCCTATGTCGCCAATGGGCTGGTGGGGTTGCGCGTCAGAGAGGTGCCGTTGCTGCCCGGGTCGGCGATCGTCAGCGGCGTCGTCGGCCTGCATCCGGAGCAGCGGATCGAGGCGGCCGCGCAGGTGCCCTACCCCCTTAGTGTCGATATCGCGGTCGGCGAAGCCTGGCTGTCGGAACAGCCGTGGTCAGTGAGCGATCTGCGGCAAAGCTATGACTTCGCCACGGCGGAACTGACGAGCAGCTTTCGCTTCATGGCCGGCGAGATCATCCTGGACGTCGAGGTCGTCACCTTCGCCAGCCGCGAGGAACCCGCGCTTGTGCTGCAGGCGGTCGATATACGCGCGAACGTCGCCTGCGGCTTGAGATTGCGCGTATACATAGATGCCAGGGATGTCCGTGGACGGATCGACAAGCGCGCCGTGCAGGGCCAGCGCGAAGGCAGTACCTGCGATGGCTCACTCGTCTGGATAACGGAGGACGGTTTAAGCCGCTGCGGCGTCGCCTACCATAGCGAATGCGCCCTGGCGGAGGCGATTAGCTATCAGCGACCGGAAGATCATCATGGCCCGCTCGCCACGGAATATCATGTTGCGCTGCGCGCGGGCCAACTCGTAAAACTGCGGCAGATCGCCGCCCTTGTCCCCTCCGTCATCCATGTCAGGCCCGACGAGGAAGCGATCCGTCGGCTCGCGCGTGGCACGAAGGCTGGGTTCGATACGCTGCGCGCCCGCAATCAGGCGATCTGGCAGGATCTGTGGCGGGGCCGTATCGTCGTGAACGGCGCGAGCGAAAGGCACCAGTCCGTAATCGATGCGGGCTTCTTCTACATGAACTGCTCGGCGCACATCGGTTCGCCTTCGGCGACGTCGATGTTCGGGCTCGCGAGTTGGCCCAACTATCATTATTATTACGGCCATGTGATGTGGGACATAGACGCTTTTTGCGTGCCGCCACTCCTGCTTCTACAGCCTGCCGCCGCGCACAGCCTTCTCGACTTTCGTGCCCGACATCTTGATGCCGCGCGCCGCTATGCCCATCAGGATGGCCATCTGGGCATGCGTTTTCCTTGGCAGGCCGCGCCCCTTTCGAGCGAGGAAGCGACGCCGGGTGATGGACCGGGCGCAGCATATGAGGCGCATATCTCCATTCATGTGGCGCGCGCCTTCGCCCTCCATACCGCAGCAACAGGTGACAGGCCCTTTCTTGAAAATTTCGGCTGGCCGGCCATCCAAGGCGTACTTCGATGGCTAGAAGATCGGGTGGTGCATACCGAACGAGGCGTGGAAATCCGTGCGGCAACCGGGCCGGCCGAAGTCGAAACGCCGCCGGACAATGACGCCTTCACTCTGATGGCCGCCCACGATCTGCTCGATCGCGCCATTCGCCTGGGCAAGGCGCGTAATTGGGACGTTCCCAAAAGCTGGCGATACCTGAAGGAGCGTCTTTTCCTTCCAGCGCGGAGTGATAATGTGTTGCCGACCCATGAGGATTTTCGTGTCGATGAGCCCAAGGGCGCGACGCCATCCCCGCTCGCCGGCTTTTTCCCGCTTGACTATCCAGCCTCCGATGCGGTCCGTGAAGCGACGCTCGCCTTTTTCCTTGCGCGCTGGAAGGACTATGTCGGCTCGCCGATGCTGGCCGCCTTCTACCCGACATGGGCCACCATGGCAGGCGACCGAGACCTGGCGCTCAAACTCTTCGACGAAGCCTTCGCCGACTATCATGCGGGCCGGTTCCTCCAATGCCTCGAATATCGGTCTGATCACCCCGATTCATCCGTCCCGGCCGGACCCTTCCTCGCCAATATAGGGGCGATGCTGACGGGGCTCCTGTTCGGCATGCCCGGTCTGCGAATGACCGAGGACGATCCCTCCCACTGGCCCCAGCGCGCCGTCGTACTGCCGCGTGGCTGGCAAGATATCACAGTGGAGCGCCTATGGGTTCACGGTCTCCCGATGAGGTTAGTTGCCCGTCATGGGGCGGAGCGCGCCGAGCTCATTCCTCTGGATTAGTAGTCACGCGGGCTTAATCGCGATGACCAGGCAACCCGGAAGAAAGCTCCGCCGCCATCCCACAGCGATCAAATCCGCAACTAGCGGAACTGCTCGTAGATTATGAAATGGGGTAGGTCTGTCAAAGGCTGGTCGGCAAGCATTGGCTGATACGGTTGGGCAAACGCAAATGGCAGGCTATGGCGGAAGCCGTCGTTCCATATTCAATCACTGAACGACGCGTTCTGGTCACGTGCCGTCTAAGGGGAAGCAAAGATATGCTCCCCCTTTCGCGAGCCTATGGCTTCGCGGCGACGGGCAGGCGGAATGGCGCGCCCAGACGATTGAACGCGTTCATTGCCGCGATCACTAGCGTGAGATCGACCAAGTCCTTTTCAGCAAAGGCGGCGGCAGCGGCGGCATAGGCTTCGTCCGAAGCATGGGTCGTGCTGACATTGGTCACTTCCTCTGCCCAGGCCAGCGCTGCTCGATACTGCTCAGAAAACAGGTGCGGCACCTCCGCCCAGACGGGGACGAGGGCAACCTTGTCGATCGCCATGGTCTTGAGCAAATCGCGCGTATGCATGTCGATGCAATGGGCGCAGCCGTTGATTTGCGACACTCGTAGAAAGATCAGATGGATCAGCTCTTCAGGAAGGGCTGTCTTCCTGGTCACATAATGATGGATACCGAACAGAGCCTTGGCGCCTTCGGGCGCGATTTCCGACCAGTTCAAACGCTTTATCTCGGTCATGCTGCTTTCCTCGTTATCGGCGCCGAGTGCCGGCGCTCGCGGAGTTGACGAGGTACGCCGGTGCATCGTGACATCATGGCTCAAATATTTTTCGCTCCCGCCCTCGTCCCATGTCACACCGGAGGCGGCCATCTCGTCATGCAGGCGGACACTTGCATCGGAGACATGGACATGAAGATCGTTATCATCGGCGGCACCGGACTGATCGGTCGGCCACTGGTTGGACTGCTGCGGGCCGAGGGTCATGAGGTTGTCGCCGCTTCACCAAGCACCGGCATCGATGTGCTCACCGGCGTCGGCCTGGCAAACGCGCTGATGGATGCCGCCGTCGTGGTCGATGTCAGCAATGCCCCGTCGTTCGACGACGAGGCCGCTCTTGCTTTCTTTCGTGGCACGACAGCCAACTTGCTGGAAGCAGCACGCGACGCAGGAGTGCGTCACGTCATCGCACTTTCGGTGGTGGGGACCGATCGCCTTCAGGCATCGGGTTATTTTCGCGCCAAGCTGGCACAGGAGCAACTGATCGCCGGCAGCGGCATGCCGTACACGATCGTGCGCGCCACCCAGTTCTTCGAGTTCCTATCCACCATCGCGGATGGCTACACGCGGGACGATACTGTGTACCTGCCGGGCATCGCGCTCCAGCCGGTCGCCGCAGCGGATGTCTCGGCCCTGCTTGCCGAGATCGCCACAGCCGCCCCGGTCGGCGGCATCATCGAAGTGGCAGGACCGGAGCGCGCGCCGCTGGCCGAGTTTACCGCCAGCTGGCTCGGGGCCCGCGACGATCCGCGCCGGATCAGCGTCACCGCCGATCATGACTATTTCGGCGCGCGCGCCGACGACGGTTCGCTGGTTCCGGACGAAAATCCACGGGTCGCTCCTACGCGCTTCGAGCAGTGGCTTGCCGCTCAGGCGCAGGAAAGCGTCGCATGAGCCGGAACCTTCCGCTGGCACTTGCCGCAGTCCTCGGTCTCGCATCCGCTGTAAACGGCGCGTTTATGCTGATCTCACCAGCGAACTGGTATTTCGCCGTGCCCGGCGTCACCACCACCGGCCCGTTCAACCAACATTTCGTGCGCGACATAGGCCTGATCTTCTTGCTCGTCGCAATCGCGATGCTCACAGGTGTAGCCCGGCCGGTGGCCCGCGTCCCCCTGTGGTCCGCCGCCGCGCTCTGGCTTGCCGGCCATGCGCTGTTCCATTTCTGGGAAGTGGCGGTCGGCATCTGTGGGGCAGGTGCGCTGGCTCAGGATTTTCCTGCTGTCACCTTACCGGCTATAGTGACGACCGTTCTTGCCCTCTGGGCGTGGCGCGATGCCAAGCGCAGTCGCCGACCACATTCGAAGGGGGACCGTCTTGCTGCACAGTGAGGAACGTCTTGCCGCTTTTGAAGCTGAGCGGCCAAGGCTGTTGCGTCTTGGCTATCGGATGCTTGGCTCAATCAGCGAGGCGGAAGATGTCTTGCAGGACGCGTGGCTGCGTTGGGCGGCAACGGCGCACAGCATTGACACGCCGGCAGCCTATCTGACCCGCATCGTCACTCGGCTTTGTCTTGATCAACTCAAGTCCGCCCGCGTGCGCCGGGAGACCTATGTCGGTGCCTGGCTGCCTGAACCTTTGATGGGCACGACTGAAGAAGAGGAGACGATCGCCGACGACGTGACGCTCACACTGATGCTCGCGATGGAGCGCCTGTCCCCGCTGGAGCGTGCCGCCTTCCTGCTCCACGACGTGTTCGACATGGCCCTCACGGAGGTCGCGACCACATTGGGCCGTGAACCCGCCGCCGTCCGGCAGCTTGCCTCGCGCGCGCGCAAGCATGTGCAGCATGCGCGGCCGCGCTTCACTTTGGAGGCCACCGAGGCCGATCGGATCGCACGCGCATTCTTCAATGCGGCCCGCGACGGTGACACAGTCGCATTGTCCGCACTGCTGGCACGCGATGTCGAGATCCATTCTGATGGCGGCGGTAAGGTGATTGCCTTCCGCAAAGTGGTGCGCGGGATCGAGCGAGCGCTTCGCCTGTTCGCCGGGCTGCGTCGGAAGTACACGTCAGCACCGAAGCTACTGCGCACCGCGATGATCAACGGCCTGCCCGGCTACATCAGTATCGACCGTGGCGACGTGCTCCAGACCACGGCGCTCGATGTGCGCGATGGGCGCATCGCGGCGATCTATATAGTCCGTAATCCCGACAAGCTCCGTCACCTAGAGGCAGTTTTCGGCACTGACGGTCATCCACAGCACGGCCACTGAAGGTCGTGAATTGGTCGGCAGCTGTCTCACCGTCGGTGCAACCATGGTGGCTGACCGACCCAGACACCGACAGCCCGCAAGTATATCTCGCAGGTTTCGCCGCCGAGAGACTATGCATCGCATAATGGTATATTATGCGGATCAACACATAAAATGATTTTATGTTGAAAATAGCATATTGCGAAATTATGCGATTTGAAACATAAGCGCGGCCAAGGAGATTGGCCTATGCCCAATATTGCGCGATCGCCTAAACAACTCGGCGCCGCCATCCAGCGTGCGCGTAAGCAGAAGGGCATGAGCCAGACGGAACTTGCCCGCTTGGCCGGCCTTCGGCAGGAACTGGTCTCGAAGATCGAGACCGGACAAGAAGGTACCCGGTTATCCTCGATTTATGCGCTGTTTGCCGCTCTCGACCTGGAAATGGTCATCGATCAGAGGTCCGGCAAATCTGTGCCTGATATTGAGGACATCTTCTGATGGGTCGGCGCAGAGCGCACCCGCCGCTTAACATATTCATCAACAACCGTCTCGCCGGGCGCCTTCTCAAGCAGGCCAGCGGCGCAATCGAATTTCGCTACGATCAAAGCTGGCTTGCCTGGGAGCACGGATTTCCGATCTCCCTTTCACTGCCCCTGCGCGAATCTCCATACACCGGCGAACCCGTGGTCGCCGTCTTCGACAATCTGCTGCCGGATAGTGCCGCCGTGCGTCGCCGCGTTGCCGAAAGAACCGGCGCCCAGGGCAGCGACGCCTACAGTTTGCTGGAGCGTATCGGACGGGATTGCGTGGGCGCCATGCAATTCCTGCCGGATGGGGTCGCTGTCGAGGGCATCCAGCCGGTAGATGGGGAGCCCATCAGCGACGCCGAGATCGAGCAGATGCTCGCCAATCTGGCCCAGGCGCCACTCGGCATCGACATGGAGCATGAGTTCCGGATTTCGGTGGCCGGAGCCCAGGAAAAGACCGCCCTGCTTTTCCATGACGGTCAGTGGCTGAGACCGCTTGGAACGACCCCCACGACCCACATCCTCAAGCCGCAGCTCGGCGCAATTCCGACGGCCTTCGGGATGATCGACATGGCCGACAGCGTCGAGAATGAACATTATTGCCTCAGGCTGCTGGAAGGCTTTGGCCTGCCCGTGGCAAAAACCGAGATCGCGACATTCGGCGCGCGCAAGGTGCTGGCCGTCGAGCGATTTGATCGTCGCTGGAGGAGCCCTACCGAACTGCTTCGATTGCCCCAGGAGGATTTCTGCCAAGCCTTGGGCGTCCCTTCTGCCCAGAAATATCAAAGCCACCGCGGCCCTGGCGCCGTCGCAATCCTCAAGCTGCTCGGGAGTAGCGACAACCCCCTGGAGGATCAGGCTGCCTTCCTGAAAAGCCAGATCATATTCTGGCTTATCGGTGCGACGGATGGCCACGCTAAGAATTTCAGCATCTTTCTTCGTCCCGGCGGGCGTTTCGGGATGACGCCATTCTACGACGTCCTCACCGCTCAACCTGCGTTCGACGCGCGGCAGATCCCGAACAACAAATACAAGCTCGCAATGTCCGCGGGCAACAACCGCAAATATCAAATTCTGAACCTTGGCGGACGACATTTCGTAGAAACCGCGAAGGAGGCGGGATTGGGGTCCACCCTCATCGACAAGGTGCTTCGGGACGTCATGCAAATGGCGGAAAAAGCCCCCGAGCAGGCGTTGTCCATGATGCCCGATGGGCTTGCCACCGCCACACACACAAGCATCATGAGTGCCATGGAAGTCAGGCTCAGGTCACTGGAGCTTGGCCTCGCAGAGATTTGAACCGCGTTTCACGGGCTTCGTGTATGCGCCACGGCAAGCGGCAGATAGGATTTATCGCACCCTAGCAGGAGATTGTCGGCAGAATTCTAGTTTCGCAACCAATCGGCTAGCTGTGAATTGCCATTTGGCAGCTTATCATCTATTTTGTTCTATATGGCTATATTGCAACCCATTGAGACAACTCCCGCTCCCTTCCGGCAGGAACCTGTCACTCAGGAAGAAGGTCGAGCGATGTTTCGCGCCGCCCTCAACCTGTTCGCCAAATGGGGCATTACCGATGAGCAGGCGGCCGTCCTTACCGACATGCCCGTGCGCAGCTTTCGTCGCTGGAAGGCGGAGGGGCCGGGGCGCATTTCGCGCGATGGGCTTGCCCGTCTGTCCAATCTCATGGGTATCCATAAGGCGCTCCGCATCATCTTTCAGGAGCCGCAGCGGGGCTATGACTGGATCAAGGCGTCGAATGCGGCCTTCGAGGGCTCGAGTGCGCTGGCGGTCATGCTGGGCGGCGAACTGACGGACTTGATGCGTGTGCGGCGCTATCTTGATGCGGAACGTGGCGGCTGGTGACCCTGGCTAACGAACCGCCAATTTGCGGAGTGGAATGGGACGGCGCAGTGCGGATCATCCGCAGCATCTTCCCGCCCATCGACCTGTTCGAGGATATCGCCGATCCGGCGGATTGGCCCTTGTTGCTGTCGGCCGAGCAGAAGACCAACCCGCGCATCAGGGCATCGATCGGGAATCTCGACCTTGTGCCTCCCGAGCGACGGGTGGGTGGCAACGGAGCTTCCTATCTGATGGCGTCCTTCACCCATGTCAGTGTCGATCGTCCCAGCCGGTTTTCCGACGGGAGTTACGGCGTCCTCTATGTTGCCGATCGCTATGAAACCGCCCTGTTCGAGACGATCCATCATCATGCCCGGTTCATGGCCCGCACGGCTGAATCTCCCGGTTGGACGTCCCAGTTTCGGGAAATCATCCTGACGGTTCGCGCGGAACTTCACGATCTGCGCGGCCAGGAAGATCCGTTCGCGGCTTGCCTCGACCCGGATGATTATGCGGCAGCCCAGTTGCTGGGGGCTGCCCTACGCAAGGCCGGTTCTGACGGAATAGCCTATCCGAGCGTGCGGCAAAACGGGGGAGAATGTGTCGGGCTCTTTTATCCCGACTGTGCCTCCGGCCCGGTCCAGGGCAGGCATCTCAACTATCATTGGGACGGTAAACGGGTCGATCTGGTCAGGGATGCCGGCAGCGGCGCGGTTTTCCGGGTGGTAGAAGAATGACAAAGGGATCATTGGCATCATGACGTTCTCTGCTGATAGTCGTCACGAGCGCGCAGCGGAGGCGCTAAGCAGTCATCCCGACTATCGGGTCCTGCGCCGGTTGATGCCTGTGACGGCTTTCCATGATGCGGATCCACGGGCGCCGAGCAGGATTGGCGTTGCGGTTGACGTAGAAACGACCGGTCTGGATCGCGATACCGACAGGATCATCGAACTGGCGGTTCAGCGTTTTCGGTTCGATGGTCTGGGGCGCGTGATTCAGGTCGGGGTGCCTCGGGTGTGGCGTGAGGATCCGGGCATCCCGCTCGACCCCAGGATCACCAAATTGACGGGGCTTACGGCGGACGACCTTGCTGGTCAGGTCATAGACGAGGCGGCGGCCGTCGAGATCCTTTCGTCGGCCGACATCATCGTCGCGCACAATGCGGCGTTCGACAGGCCGTTTATCGACCGCCGCCTGCCTGCAATCGCCGGCAAGCCCTGGGCCTGCTCCATGGCGGAACTGGATTGGCTGGAGCTTGGCTTCGATGGCCGCGCCCTTGCTCACCTCGTGTCGCAATGCGGTT
>Ga0157369_10003483_pt1 | contig 18676 bp, 19 predicted proteins | sample C25metaG_FD_113461 | JGI IMG/M metagenome (GOLD analysis project Ga0157369, IMG submission 113461) | Corn rhizosphere microbial communities from Kellogg Biological Station, Michigan, USA - C2-5 metaG | ecosystem: Host-associated > Plants > Roots > Rhizosphere > Soil | place: USA: Michigan... | reverse complement strand
GACAGGCCTTTGAACTGAACTGGCAAATCGTCAACACCTCGCTCAACCAACTGAAGTTTCGCGGTCGCGAGGTGGCTCTGGCTTCCTTCAACAGTCACGCACACCTGCAACTGCTGAAGGCCCCGGACCTCATCACTTTTCGCTGAGTCCGGCTTACTGTGACCCTGGCTGTAACCATCCAGCTCCCATGACCAAGAAAGGATCGAACCATGACCTCCGTAGCTGATGCCGTAAAAGCAATGCAAGCCAAGTTCAACCCAGCAGCCGCTGCCGGTCTGGACCTGGTCTTCGGTTTCAACATCACCGACGAAGACAAGCAATACGCACTGATCGTCAAAGACGGCACCTGCGACATCCAGGAAGGTGAAAACCCGGACGCCAACTGCACGCTGGTGCTGGACAGCCAGACCCTCAAAGACATCGTCAGCGGCGAAACCGACGGCATGCAAGCCTTCATGGGCGGCAAGCTGCGCGTTGAAGGCGACATGATGCTGTCGATGAAACTGTCCGAGCTGTTCCCTTCGTAAGAAGCTGCCTGGTCAAACACAAATCCCGCCCTTTTGGCGGGATTTGTCGTTGATGCAAGGGGAATCAGCGCAGGGCTCGGCTTCGCGCTCCGCTAGCGGAGGTACGATCAACCCTCCTGCAACAACCGCGTATCCAGCCCAAACCGCTCTTGCGAAACCATCCTGAACTGACCCTCCGCCAGATCGCAACTCACCAGTAAATTCCACGAGTGCCGCGTTGCCACCGAAGGCACCAGAACAAATGGATGTTCAGCCAGCAGTGCATCGGCAAACTTTCGCTGGTTGGGCGAGGTTTTGATCGGGGTGAGCCACTGCGGGTTGGGCACATCCTCAGGCTGCACGATTCTGACGCTGGCGTCGTGGGTGATCTCAAAACAGGTCAACACATAGGGCTCCTGATCAAGCGCATCAAAACTGCCGTGGGCCGCCACTTCCAGAATCGCCGTGGATGGGTCGACCGACGCATAAACGACTCTGCGCCCAGGCGTATTCCTGCGGCCGCCGTCCAGTTTCGAACCCAGCCCGCTATTCCAGGTAGCGCTGTACATCTCGCGATCCAGCCGCCAGGCATACCAGCGATCATCCCAGGGCAAGGGATTCATTGATAAACCCCGTATTTGATCTGGTTCAGATACTCCTCCACCATCCTGAACCCCAACGCATGCCCGACCAGATCGAGCGGCACATGACCATAGAAGTATGTGGCGCTTTGCTGCAGCCATGACTCGGCCTTGGCCTGTCGCCCGAACACCTCAATGGCCAGCTCCAGCGCCGCGGCATATTGGTAGGCGATGATGCTCTGTGGCGTGTCCAGGCGCACCGGCACGCCCTCCTTGAGCAGACGTCGCACGGTTCTCACAGATTTGCCGGTGATACGTTTGACCATCTCTCCCTGTTGGTACAGCTCGGAGGTTGCGATCATGTTGACCACATCGAGCAGCTCAAATCCTTCGCTTGTGCAGCGCAGGATGAGCATCGGGTCGTCGCCGGTGTCCTGCCCACGCAGAAGCAACTCCGAAGGCGTACCCTCGAGCTTCTTCAAGCCTGTGAGCCGCGGCGCTTTGGCGGTCGGCATGGCGACGTCCTCCGAGGGGCATCTGGCGCGATCGTCGCGCCAGTAGTGGCGAGGGGAGTAAGCAGGCGTGTGGCTTTCAATCAGTGGGATTCGCATAGTCCATCCTTTGTCCGGGTCCAGAGCGATCTGTGCGCTCGATGACTTCAATGTCAGGACTGATGCTATAGACCCAGCGTCCGGCGACCAACCTGAAAAAGTCGTCAGAAATATCCCCTCATCTGATCAAAACGCTCCTGTTTCCGTAGGACTGAAACGCAATTTTCAGCGGTTCAATCCGTTGCTGCTTTCAAGTTGGGGCGAGGGACTTTTGACTTACCATGCGCCCCACCTCCAGATACCGGCCCTGCTCCATGGACATCGACCTCGCCCGCACTTTCCTCGAAATCGTCCGTCACGGCAGCCTCGCCGCCGCCGCGCAGAAGCTGTTCGTCACGCAAACCGCGATCACCGCACGGGTGCAGAAGCTCGAAAGCCAGTTAGGCAGCACGCTGTTCGTGCGCAATCGCGCTGGAGCGAAGTTGACGGCCAATGGCGAAGCGTTCGTGATTTATGCCAATCAACTGGTGCAGACCTGGGAAGCCGCGCGCCGCGATTTACCGCTGCCCGAGGGTTATCACAACGTTCTGCACATCGGTGGCGAGGTCAGCCTGTGCAATCCGCTGATGCTCAGTTGGGCGGCGGAACTGCGCGAGAAAATCCCCGGCCACGCGCTGCGTATGGAAATCCGCGATGGCGAGAATCTGTTGCGTCAGCTCGAACTCGGTGTGCTCGATGCCGCGTTGGTTTATCAACCGGAATACTGGCCGGGTCTGGGTCGAGCAAGTGCTGGAAGAAAAACTGATTCTGGTGCGCGCGCCCGAGCGTCCGGAGCCTTACGTCTACATCGACTGGGGCCCGGATTTCCGCCGTCAGCACGACGCCGCCCTACCGGAAAAAGCCAAAGCCGCGCTGAGCTTCAACCTTGGCCCGCTGGCCCTGCAATACATCCTCGAACATGGCGGCAGGGGTTATTTCCGCACCCGGGTCGTGCGCACTTATCTGGAAACCGGCGCGCTGGAAGCCGTCACCAAAGCGCCGGAATTCGGTTATCCGACCTATCTGGTGTATTCCCGTGATCGCGACTCGGCCGTGCTGCAGCAGGCCTTCGATCTGTTGCGCGAAGTGATCCGCACCGATGACGACTGGTCGCAACGCTGGAATCCGTTGAGCTGATGCAGCGCTTGCAGTCCAGAGCATGGCATTTGTGACCTCAACGTTCGCCCTGCACAAGTCAGCGGATCGGCTAATCTGCCGGGTATAACAACAATACCCGCAGTTGAAACGCATTGAGGCAGACCACCGAGGCATTCCGCGGCCGTTACCGCGCGGCCATTCATCCTTTATACAACCCGTGGCTGCATGGCGCGTTCGTGCTGCTGTTCGGGATTCTCGCGATTGCTGCGTTCTGGCGCACAGTAGATTCGGTGAGCTGGCTGGAGTGGCTGACCGTGCCGCTGAGCCTGTTGTTGTTCAACTTCGGCGTGTACATTGTCCATCGTCATTTGGGTCATCACAAAAAAGCTTTCGCGAAGATGTTCTACGCGCGGCATGCCGGCGACCATCACAGTTTTTTCACCCCCGGCAACATGAGCTACGACAGCGCTCGGGACTGGCGGGTGATTCTGTTTCCAGCCTGGCTGATCGTCATTCATACGCTATTGATCACCCTGCCGCTGTGGTGGCTCCTCGCGCAGATCAACGCCAATGTCGCCGGGCTGTTCGCCGGGTGCATGGTGCTTGGCTATCTGCTCTACGAAGTGTTCCATGCCTGCGAACATCTGCCACCGCAAAATCCGTTGGCTCGTTTGCCGTGGATCCGCCAGATGCGCCGTCTGCACGAATTGCATCACCGCCGCGAGCACATGCAGGGGCGCAATTTCAACATCGTTCTGCCCTTGATGGACTTCCTGTTCGGCACGCTGTACCGCGAGCCGGAACCCGCCCCTTTGAGTCATTCGAAAATGCCCATGACGCGCATGCAGCACCAGATCGATATCCCCGGCGAACCGGTCGCCGTGCTGGCCTATGCCGCCAGCGTCAGTCACTGGCCGGAATGGCATCCCTCTTCATTGAAGATTGACGGCCCGCAAGGTCCGCTGCATGTCGGGGCGCGTTTCGAAGAGGATATCCATGCCGGCGGACGTGCCGGTCACTTGCGCTGGGAAGTCACTGAATATCTGCCGGGACGGCGCTGGTGCGCACGCGCGCAAAGTGATCATGGCCTGTCCCTGCGGCTGACTTACGAGTGTTCGGCGGAGGCTGGCGGCACGCGATTCCTGCGTACGCTGGAATATCGCTTTGACGGCTTGCTCATGCGTCTGGCTAATCGCCTGTTGCTCAAGCGGCGCATCGAGCGCGAGTCTGCCGCGTCCATGCTCGCCCTGCGCTACAAGGCTGCCGAGCGTATCGGCACGGCGAGGGCCAGCGTGTGAAACTACGTTATGTGCTGTGCCTGCTGATCGTTCTTGTCATCGCCTTCTTGTTATTGCTGCCGACCAAAGTCGAACCGGTGGCCTGGACGCCGCCACCGGCGCCGTCGTTGAGAGACGGGATCTACGCGGACAACCAGCGCCTCAAAGGTGTGGCGAAGGTCGGGCCGAGCGACATCGAAGGGCCGGAGGCGTTGCTACTGGAAGACGAATTCCTCATCACCGGATTACACGACGGCCGATTGATTCGCAGCAGCCTCGACGGTACGCAGCGCAAGGTTCTCGCCGACACCGGCGGCCGCCCGTTGGGCCTGGCCCGTCATCCGAACGGCATGCTGGTGATTGCCGACGCGGTCAAAGGTTTGCTGTCTCTCGATGCGCAGGGCCGCGTGATCCCCTTGACCACCGAAGCCAACGGTTTGCCATTTGGCTTCACTGATGATGTAGCGGTCGACAAGTCCGGCCACTATGCCTATTTCAGTGATGCCTCGAGCCGCTGGGGCTATGGCCATGACGGTGAGGCAATCATCGAGCACGGCGCCGACGGCCGTTTGCTGCGTTACGACTTTCAGAGCGGCAAGACCAGCGTGCTGCTCGACAAGCTGCAGTTCGCCAACGGTGTCACCCTGGGCCCAGACGAAGCCTACGTGTTGGTCAACGAAACCGGCGCATATCGCATCAGCCGCTACTGGCTGAGCGGACCGAAGGCCGGCACCAATGATGTGTTCATCGACAACTTGCCGGGGCTGCCGGACAACCTCTCGTTCAATGGCAGCAATCGTTTCTGGGTAGCGCTGTATGCACCACGCAATGCCCTGCTCGACGGCACGGCTGAACATCCGTTTTTGCGCAAGATGATCGTGCGGGCGTTGACGGTTTTGCCCAAGCCTGTCGAAAAGCGCGGGTTTGTGCTGGGACTGGATCTGGACGGCAAGGTAATTGCCAATTTGCAGGATGCGAGCAATGGCAATTATTCACCGATCACCACGGTGCGCGAGTATGGGCAGTGGTTGTATTTCGGCTCGTTGAAGGCGACGCATATGGGGCGGATGGGGTTGGATTCGGCGCTGAAGTAAAACAGTAAAATTCTCACCATATGGACCGACGCTATCGCTGGCAAGCCAGCTCCCACAGTGTCCAGGTGAACTCCAAATATGTGTTTACCAAAAGAACCTGTGGGAGCTGGCTTGCCAGCGATAGCGCATTTCAATGTGGGAGCGAGCCTGCTCGCGAAGGCGGTCTGTCAGTTGCCGGAACGGTCGAACTTCTCCGGATCTTCATCGTCCGGCAGTTCTTTCACGGTTTTTTCCGGATGCGCAGTGGTATGCGCCGGGCTGTTCGGTTCAGGACGGGTAGGAATCGGGTCGAAGCCGCCCTGCTCTTCACTGGGGAATTTGGGGTCGTTCATGAGGCACCTCGCAACGAGTCGATGGTTTGCAGACTCTGCACATTGGAGGTGCCATTGACCGTTGCCGTTCCCTTCAAAGTGTGACCGCGGGTCGGGCGATTACTGTCCCGTCAGCGGCTGCCCGGCCAGTTGGGCAACGATCTGTTCCTTGACGATCACACGCTTCTCTTTGAGCTTCTTCAGCTCGTCGGCAGTGGGGGCGTCTGACTGCGCGTTCTCGGCTTCGACCACAGCTTTATCCACGTCGAAATACTTGTTGAGCAGCGAGTCCAGCTTCGGATCCTCGGAGCGTTTTTGCTCGATCTCTTCCTTTTTTCACCCCAGGTCCTGATACAGATCATGTGAAACAGGCATGAAACACCTCCATCAAATTGATCGACAACCAGCGCGACCGATGCGCTGACTCTTTATCAGCATGGCCTTGCGCAACGGCTTCTGTCGACACCCTGTCAGACCAGCGGTTGCCGTTCGTCGCCCTGTCGTAAATGCGATAAAACCTTTGGCTTCTGCGTTCGCTCCATTGGATAACGCTCACAAAAACCTGCGTGGAGATACCCAATGGACGGATTCAACCTGCGTCATCTTGCTCTGGCTGTTGCCCTGTCTGCCGGCATGGGCAGCGCTTTTGCCGCGACCGACAACGATTTTGTCGATAACGCCGCCGCCGGTGGCATTGCTGAAATCGAAACCAGTCGCCTGGCCCTGGAAAAAAGCCAGTCCGCTGACATCAAAGCCTTTGCCAACCAGATGATCACCGATCACAGCAAGGCCAACGACGAACTGGCGGCGATTGCCAAAGCCAACGACATCGAAGTTCCGGACACCACCACCCTGGTCAAACAAGCCAAGGAAAAGATTCTCGACATGCGCGATGAATCCTTCGATGCGGCCTACGCCAACAACCAGGTCAAGGCGCACGAAGAAACCATCGAGCTGTTCAAGAAGCAGGCGAACACTGTGACCGATGACAAGGCCAAAGGCGCCACCGAACTGAAAGCGTTCGCGCAGAAAATGCTCCCGGCGCTGGAAAAACATCTGGCCCACGCCAAAGAGCTGCAAGCCAAACACCCGAGCAAGTAACCGCCCGGCAATAAAAAGGCCGCATCATCCGATGCGGCCTTTTGCGTTTTGGCGATCAACCGCCATCGGTGTCGATATCGGCGTCGGTGCTTTCGCCCGGTTCAGGACGATCCGGGTCAGGCTTGAATCCAGGGCTGAAGTCGTTGCTGTTGTCATTGTGATGCTGTTTCTGATCGACCTCGGCAGCCGCGCTGTCCGCCCGTCCTTCTTTGGCCGGTGCAGGCTGGGATTGCCCCGGCGTTTGCGGGTCGATGGCCGGGTCGTTGCGGTTAATTGACTCTGAGGACTGATTTTGCTGTTGCGGCGCTTGCTCGTTCATATCCACCTCATTCATAGTCCTGCCTCCTTCTTCCAGCGCGACTGGAAAACGTCGGGCATGCAGATTCGAAGCCTGACGCCGTAGATTCGTTCAAAAGATCGTTGCCTGCCGCCACGCCGACTAGAGTTACCGGGGCGTTCGACGCGGCAGGCAGAAAAAATCACCGCTGGCTGAACAACTATTTCAAGCGGCAAATGTCAGTCAAATCGCGCCGCTCATTTCGCCGAGCCGGCCCCTATACGTAACGGAGCGACACGCACATGGCAGCACTGCAGAACAGCACAGTTGAAGCAATCAAGAACAATCAGGCTCAACTGTTGAGCGAATGGACCAAACGCCTCGAGGCCAGCGGCGCCACGCGCAATCTCAAGGAACACGACCTCGCTCAGCAAACCCGCGACCTGCTGAGCCTGCTGCTCACCGGTCTGGAAAACGGCAACGGCAGCAAGATTGCCGCCGCTGGCTGGGAAGATACCCGTCAGTTCCTTGAAAAGCTGTCGCAGAGCCGCGCCCTGCTCGGCCAGGATTCCCAACAAACCGCCAACTTCATCTTCGCCTTGAAAGGTCCGCTGTTCGCCCTGTTGCAAAATCATTATCAGGATCAGCCGGCACTGCTCGCCGAGCAACTGCTGGAAGTCTCCGAACTCCTCGGCACCGTCGGCATGCACACCATCGGCACCTTCCAGAAATCCCGTGAAGCGGTGATCAAGCGTCAGCAGGAAGAACTGCTGGAACTGTCGACGCCGGTGGTCAAGCTGTGGGATGGCGTCCTCGCCCTGCCAATGATCGGCACCCTCGATTCGCAGCGCACCCAAGTGGTAATGGAATCGCTGCTGCAACGTATCGTCGACACCGGTTCGGAAATCGCCATCATCGACATCACCGGCGTGCCGACCGTTGACACCCTGGTCGCCCAGCACCTGCTGAAAACCGTGACCGCAATCCGTCTGATGGGCGCCGATTGCATCATCAGCGGCGTGCGTCCGCAGATTGCGCAAACCATTGTGCACCTGGGTCTGGACCTGCAAGGCGTAGTGACCAAGGCCAATCTGGCCGACGCATTGAAACTGGCCCTGACTCGCCTGGGCATCAGCCTCGGCAAAGCGGTCTGAGCCGATGGAGCGTATTCCGATTCTTCAGATGGGCGATTTGCTGCTGGTGACCATTCAGGTCGACATGCACGATCAACTCGCCATGACCCTGCAGGACGATCTGTCCGAGCGCATCAGCCGGACCTCGGCGCGTGGGGTGTTGATCGACATCTCGGCGCTGGACATGGTCGATTCTTTCATCGGGCGCATGATCGGCACGATTTCCGGGCTGTCGAAAATCATGGACGCGGAAACCGTGCTGGTCGGCATGCAGCCGGCGGTGGCGATCACCCTCGTCGAGCTGGGCATGACTTTGCCGGGCGTCAGCACCGCCCTCAACGTCGAACGCGGAATGAAACTGCTGCAGGATCGAGTACGCGAGCAATGACCGTACGCAGCAGCGGCACTCAACCCATTCTCATTGAGCAGGACGTCGTGCTGGCCCGCCAGACCACGCGCAAGCTCGCCACCGAATGCGGCATGCGCCTGATCGACCTGACCAAACTGGTCACCGCCGTCAGCGAGCTGGCACGTAACACCATGGTTTACGGCGGCGGCGGCGACATGGACTGGCAGATCCTCGAGGAAAACGGCCGGGTCGGTTTGCGTATCACTTTCCGCGACGAAGGCCCGGGCATCCCCGACATCAAACTGGCGATGACCGACGGCTGGACCTCCGGCAGCGGTCTGGGTCTGGGCCTGACTGGTGCCAAGCGTCTGGTCAATGAATTCGAACTCGACACTGAGCCCGGCAAAGGCACGCGCATTACGATTACACGATGGACATGAATATCACCGGGTCGTTGACCCAGGTTCTGCCGATCGAGGACAGCAGCCAGATCGGCCACGCGCGGCGCACCGCGCAGAAACTCGCCGAGCAGCATGGCTTCGACGAAAACGATGCCGGCCGTGTGGCGCTGGTCGCGACGGAACTGACGAGCAACGTACTCAAGCATGCCCAGCGTGGTGAATTTCATCTGCGTGTCCTGGCTCGGCCGGATAACGGTTTCGGCATCGAAATGCAGACCGTGGATCGGGCTCAGGGCTTTGATCTGGATGCCTGTCTGGCGGATGGCTTTTCCACTGGCGGCACACAAGGCATCGGCCTCGGCGCCGTATCGCGGCAGACCAATGTGTTCGATGTCTACGCCGACCACCGTGGCGCGGTGTTGCTGGCGCGAATTTTCCCGCGCAACGATCGTCAGGCCGATATCCGCTTCGGGGTCAGTCAGCATTCGCTGCATGCCGATCCAGCCTGCGGCGATGTCTGGCACCTGGCGTATCAAGACTGTCGAATCAGCGCGCTGGTGGTCGATGGCCTCGGCCATGGCGAGGACGCCGAGCGTGCGGGCCTGGCCGGGGCACAGGCATTCGCCCGGGCACCGTTTGCCGATCCTGTGGTATTGATGGAAGACCTGCATCAGGAAATGCTCGGCACGCGCGGCGGCGCAGTCGCTTTCGCGCAGTTCGACAGCCAGCGCGATGGCCTCACGTTCGCCGGTGTCGGTAATATCGGCGCCAGCTTGCTCGACCCGGCAAAGTCACGCGGGCTGGCCTCGCATCCCGGCATCGTCGGCGGCCAGTACCGTAAAGCCAAACCCTTTGACTATGCTCACGTGAACGGACATTTATTGATCATGTACAGCGACGGCTTACTGTCCCGTTGGAATCTCAAAGACTACCCCGGACTGGTGCATCGCCATCCGTCCGTGATAGCCAGCGTCCTGCACCGCGATTTATGTCGTGGCCGCGATGACGTGACGGTGCTGGTCGTTGACCTGGAGGCCACCCATGGCTGAATCGACAACCCTGAGCCCTGCTGAACAGGCGGCGCTCATCGCGCAGTTGCAGCGTGAAAACACCGCCCTGCGCGAAGAGCTCGATGAAACCAACCAGGGCGTGCTGGCGCTGTATGCCGAACTTGATAACCAGGCCGACGAACTGCGTCAGGCGTCGGATCTCAAGAGCCGTTTCCTGTCTTACATGAGCCATGAATTCCGCACCCCGCTGGGTTCGATCCTGAGCATCAACAGCCTGCTCGCTGACGAACTCGACGGCCCGCTCAGTCCTGAGCAGCACAAGCAAGTGGCGTTTGTCAGCACGGCTGCCCGCGAGCTCAGCGACATGGTTGATGACCTGCTGGAGCTGGCGAAGATCGAAGCCGGGCGCATCAGCATCTCGCCGGCCTGGTTCGACATGTTCGACCTGTTCTCGGCCCTGCGCGGGATGTTCCGGCCGATCGTCGATGCTTCGGCGGTGGATTTGATTTTCGAAGAGCCGCTGGGCCTGCCGCGTCTGTATACCGATGACAAGAAGCTCGGGCAGATCCTGCGCAACTTCATTTCCAACTCGCTGAAATTCACCACCCGTGGCGAAGTGCGGGTATCGGCGCGCATGGAAGGTGAAGACAAGGTGCGCTTTGCCGTCAGCGACACTGGCATCGGCATCGCGGCCGAGCTGCATGACACGCTGTTCGAAGATTTCTCACAGGTCGATTCACCACTGCAGAAACGTCTGCGCGGCACCGGTCTGGGTCTGTCACTGTGCAAGCGTTTCGCCGCCCTGCTCGGCGGTGAAGTCGGGGTAGACAGTACGCCGGGCGTGGGCTCGACGTTCTTTGTCATCATCCCGCTGGCGATCGCTCTGGAGAACGTCGATGAATCGTGACATCCGCCTGTTGATCGTCGATGACAACGTCGCTACCCGTTACGCACTGCGTCGGCGCCTGGAGCGCCATGGCTACACGGTGCTCGAAGCCGGCACCGGCAGCGACGGTCTGGCCTTGATCGAGAGCGAAGCCCTCGATGCGTTGATCCTTGATGTCAACCTGCCGGACATGAGCGGCTTCGACATCGTCCGCCTGCTGCGTGCCGACCCGCGCACTGCGCTGTTGCCGGTGATTCACGTGTCAGCGGCGTCGATCCAGACCGGCGACATCATCACCGGCCTCAACGCGGGCGCCGATGCCTATCTGATCCACCCGGTCGACCCCGATGTGCTCTTGGCGACGTTGCGTACCCTGCTGCGGGTGCGCGACACGGAGAACGCCCTGCGCGAAAGCGAGGCACGTTTCCGCGAGATTTTCGCCAATGTCTCGGCACCTATCGCGGTGCTCGATGCCAACCTCAAAGTACATGAATGCAATCACGCCTTTGCCCAGTTGATTGTCGATAACCGCGATCCGCAGGCGCTGCGAGAATGCTTCGCTGAGGATCAATGCTCGATTCTCGATGAGTTGCGCTTGCGGCTGGTCGACGGCGAGCGCTGGAAAGGCACGCTGAACATGCGCGTGCAGGGTGGAATTCGCGAAACCGCATGGCAGATTTCGCCGTATCGCACGCCAGAGCTGAGCCTGGTGTTCGTCGAGGACGTCACCGAACACCGCCACCGCGAGCGCTCGCACCTGGCGCGGCTGGATGACACCACCACGCAACTGGCCAAGGAGGTCGCCGAACGCGTGCATGCCGAAGCGCAATTGCTGCAAGTGCAGAAAATGGATGCACTGGGCAAGCTCACCGGCGGTATCGCTCACGACTTCAACAATCTGCTGACCGGGATCATCACCAGTCTGGAACTGATCCAGAAACGCGTGGCCGATGAGCGTCTGGACAAAGTGCAGTTCTATACCGAAGCGGCGCTGAACTCAGCGATGAGCGCGGCCTCGCTGACCCATCGCCTGCTGGCATTCGCCCGTCAGCAGCCGCTCGATACGCGGCCGGTGGACATCAACGAGCATGTCCGCTCGCTGGAAGAACTGCTGGTGCGCACCATCGGCGAGCGCATCACCCTCAAGCTGGAACTGACCAACAAACCGGCGATTGCGCTGGTCGACCCGGTGCAGCTGGAAAGCGCGGTGCTCAACCTGGTGATCAACGCCAGCGATGCCCTGCCCTCCGGCGGCAATATCTGGGTCAATACTTACGCCGCTTATTCCCACGGCGATCCGAATCTGGCCGATGGCGCTTACGTGGCGCTGTCGGTACGCGACGACGGCACCGGCATCGAACACAACGTGATCGACAAGGTGTTCGAGCCGTTCTTCACTACCAAGCCGCTGGGCCAGGGCACCGGGCTCGGTCTGTCGACGATCTACGGTTTCGCCCGTCAGTCCGGCGGTGACGCGCACATCCGCAGCGTCGCCCGCCGTGGCACCGAAGTGACCATCATGCTGCCCGGCACCAACGACCCGACCGGCGCCGACGCGCCAGTGCCGGTGCCCGACGCCCAAGGCAGTGGCGAGCATGTGCTGATCGTTGAGGACATGGCCACGGTGCGTTTGTTCGTTACCGAAGTGCTGGAAGACGCCGGCTATCGCTGTACGCAAGTGGCGGATATCGAATCGGCGCTGGAGCGCTTGCAGAATGACCCGTCGATCGACCTGCTGCTATCTGACGTCGGCTTGCCGCGCATGAGCGGCCGTGAACTGGCGGATGTTGCCCGTGGCTGGCACGAAGGGCTGCCGATCCTGTTCATGACCGGCTACGCCGAAACCGCGCTCAACCGCCAGGTCTTCCTTGGCACCGGCATGGACATGCTGGTCAAACCGTTCCAGATCAGCGAACTGCTCGACAAGGTCCGCCGCACAATCGATGGCGCCTGAACTGACGCCAATCCCCCTGTGGGAGCGAGCCTGCTCGCGAAGGCGTCTGTCCAGTCAGCTCATCTGCGACTGACACTCCGCTTTCGCGAGCAGGCTCGCTCCCACAGGGGATCCGGGTGTAACAACCTTTTCCGGGTACACCTTTCAAACCTGTGGGAGCTGGCTTGCCAGCGATGGCGGCCAGCAAGGCGCTGCAGTTATCGGCTCAAAGCCCGAGCCAGAAACGGCGCAGTCTTGCTCTTCTTGCTCGCCGCAACTTTCTGCGGTGTGCCGGCGGCGACGATCCTGCCGCCCTGATCTCCGGCCCCGGGGCCGATGTCGATCACCCAGTCGCTCTGCGCGACCACACGCATTTCGTGTTCGACGACGATCACCGTGTGCCCCGCCGTCACCAGCGTATCGAGTTGTTCCAGCAAGCGATCGACATCCCTCGGGTGCAAGCCCGTGGTCGGCTCATCCAGTACATACAAGGTCGCGCCACGCTGGCTGCGCTGCAATTCGGTCGCCAGTTTGATTCGCTGCGCCTCACCGCCGGACAGTTCCGTGGCCGGTTGCCCCAGGCGCAGGTAGCCCAGGCCAATATCGCGCAGCACTTCCAGCGAACGACGAATCCCCGCCTGCTCGGCAAATACCGCCACCGCTTCATCGACGGTCAGTTGCAACACCTGAGCGATGCTCAAGCCTTGCCAGAGAATCGCCAGGGTCTGCGGGTTATACCGCGCGCCGTGGCACGTTGGGCACGGCGCATACACGCTGGGCATGAACAGCAATTCCACGCTGACAAACCCCTCACCTTCGCACGTGGCGCATCGGCCCTTGGCGACGTTGAAGGAAAACTGCCCGGCGTCATAGCCCGCCGCTTGTGCCTCGGGAGTCGCGGCGAACAGCTTGCGCACGTTATCGAACAAACCGGTGTAGGTCGCCAGATTGGAGCGCGGTGTACGGCCGATCGGTTTCTGGTCAAACTGCACCAGCCGTTTGATCGACTCCAGACCGGCGCTGATCTGGCCAGTGCTGGGCGGTGGCGTGTCATCTTCCAGGCTCGGTTCTTCTGACTCGGCCTCGGCCACCGGACGGCCCAACTGCGCGCCGACCAGTTCCAACAAGGCCTGACTGACCAGACTCGACTTGCCAGAGCCCGATACGCCGGTCACAGAGGTGAAACAGCCCAAGGGGAATTCGGCGCTGAGATTGTTCAGGTTGTTGCGCGTGACACCATCCAGTTTCAACCATCCGCTCGGCTTGCGCGCGCCGCGCTCAGAGCGTTGGTTTTCGGCGAACAGATAGGCGCGAGTCTGCGAATCTGCAACATCAGCAAGTCCCGCAGGCGGACCGCTGTACAGCACGCGCCCGCCCTTCTCGCCTGCCGCCGGACCGACGTCGATCAGCCAGTCGGCGCGGCGCATGGTTTCGACATCGTGCTCGACCACAAACAGCGTATTGCCGTCCGCCTTCAACCGTTGCAAGGCCTCGAACAATGCCTCGCCATCCGCCGGATGCAGGCCGGCAGATGGTTCATCCAAAACATAAATCACCCCGAACAGCTGCGACCCCAATTGCGTGGCCAGGCGCAAACGCTGCAATTCGCCAGACGACAGGGTTGGCGTACTGCGTTCCAGCGCCAGATAACCCAGGCCGAGATCGGTCAGGGTGCTGACCCGCTCCAGCAAATCCTCAGCGATGCGCTGCGCCGCCAAGCGTTTCTCCAGCGACAGGTTCGGCGTGTGGCGCACGTCCGGCGCGCTGGCATGACCGCTGGCGCCATGCGCGACCCGTTGCTGACGGGCCTCGCGGGTTTGCGCATGACTGAGGGTGTCGCCTTTCTCCTCGGCCTGTTCAAGATAATTCGCCGCTGCCACCGGCCGCAGTACATCGGCCACTTGCAGCAACGGCATCTGCGATAGCTCACCAATGTCGTAGCCGGCAAAGGTCACCGACAACGCCTCGCGCTTGAGCCGTTTACCCTCGCACACTGGGCACGGGCTGCCGCGCATGAACTGCGAAACACGCTTCTTCATCAGCGCACTTTGCGAGTGGGTGAAGGTGTGCAGGATGTAGCGCCGCGCGCCGGTGAAGGTGCCCTGATAACTCGGTTCCATCTTGCGCTTGAGGGCGACGCGGGTTTCTTCCGGGGTCAGCCCGGCGTACACCGGCACCGTCGGCGTTTCTTCAGTGAAGAGAATCCAGTCACGCTGCTTTTTCGGCAGTTTTTTCCATGGAATGTCGACGTCGATGCCCATGGTCACGAGGATGTCGCGCAGGTTCTGCCCCTGCCACGCCAACGGCCAGGAGGCCACCGCGCGCTGGCGGATGGTCAGGTTCGGGTCCGGTACCATCAGCGCTTCGGTCACTTCATAGACGCGGCCAAGTCCGTGACACTCCGGGCAGGCGCCTTGTGGTGTGTTCGGTGAAAAGTCCTCGGCATACAACATTGGCTGCCCCGGCGGGTAACTGCCGGCGCGGGAATAGAGCATGCGAATCAGGCTCGATAACGTCGTCACGCTGCCCACCGACGAACGCGCGCTCGGCGTGCCGCGCTGCTGTTGCAAAGCGACGGCGGGCGGCAAGCCTTCGATGGAATCGACATCAGGCACGCCAACCTGATCGATCAGCCGCCGCGCGTACGGCGCAACCGATTCGAAATAACGCCGCTGGGCCTCGGCGTACAACGTGGAGAACGCCAGCGATGACTTGCCTGAACCGGAGACACCGGTGAACACCACCAGCGCATCGCGCGGAATATCGACGTCAACGTTCTTCAGGTTGTGTTCGCGGGCCCCGCGCACACGGACCATGCCGGCGGGTGCTTTGGAATTGCGCTTGGAAGTCATCGTCCTGCCTTGGTTGGAAAACAGTGGCAGCGCTCGGCCTCAAGTGCCGAGCACCTCGCAAATCATCTGCAGTAACGCTTGCGGGCTGTAGGGTTTGCCGAGCAGATGCGTATCGGGGCTGAGCTGGTGGTCGCGGGAAATGATGTCGCGGGTATGCCCCGAGGTGAACAGCACTGGCACCGGCGGCGTCTGCACCTTGGCCCATGCGGCCAGATCCGAACTCTTGATCAGGCCGGGCATGACCACGTCGGTGAAGATCAGATCGATCTCGATGCCTTCCAGCAACATCTGCATGGCGACGTCGCCATTACAGGCGGTCAGCACTCGATAACCTTCTTCGCGCAGCAACTCGACTGCCGAAGCGCGCACTGCGTCATTGTCTTCCACCACCAGAATGGTTTCGTGGCCGCCGCTCTTGCGTTCGCCGACACTGGCGGTCTCTTCGCGAACCGGGCGCAGGCTGCGCGGAAAATACAATTGCACCCGCGTGCCGGCGCCGAGCTTGCTGTCGATCTCGACGTGGCCGCCGCCCTGTTTGACGAAGCCGAAAACCATGCTCAGACCGAGCCCGGTGCCCTGCCCATCGGCTTTGGTGGTGAAGAACGGTTCGAAGACCTGTTCGAGCATTTGCGGGGCAATGCCCACGCCAGTGTCGCTGACCGCCACACGGACATACTCACCGGCAGAAATGCCTTTGCCTGCACAGAACTCGTTGTCGAGACGAACATTGGCCGCACTGAGGCCGATAACGCCCTCGCCCTTCATCGCGTCGCGGGCGTTGATGGCCAGATTGAGGATGGCGTTTTCCCGTTGGTTGCGATCGACGTTGATGTGCCACGGCTGCGGCGGCAGTTGCACGTCGATCTGAATGGTTTCGCCCAAGGCGCGTTGCAGCAATTCGCCGACGCCTTCGAAAATCTGTTCCGGGTTGCACACGGCGGGTGAAAGCGGTTGGCGTCGGGCAAACGCCAGCAGTTGCGAAGGCAGTTTGGCGCCGCGCTCGACCGCTGCCAGCGAAGCCCCGACCCGGCGCTGTACGTTGGCATTGTTAGGCTCATGGCGGGCAAGCAGATGCAGGTTGCCGGCGATCACTTGCAGCAGATTGTTGAAGTCGTGGGCGACGCCGCCGGTGAGGCCGCCGATCGCTTCAAGTTTTTGCGATTGACGCAATTGCTCTTCCGCAGCCAGTCGCGCATCCACTTCGGCGGCCACGCGCTGTCCGAGGTTGCGGGTGAATTTGAGCAGTGATTCTTCGGCGTTCTTGCGCTCGTGGATGTCAATCAGCACACCGGGGAAGCGAAACGGCTTGCCATTTTCATCGAACTCGCAGGCACCACTGGCCAGCACCCAAAGGTACTGGCCGTCGCCACGCTGCACGCGGTATTCGGCGTTGTAGGGTTCGCCAGTGCGCACGCAATGGGCGACCCGCTCCTGCACCCACCGATGATCCTCGGGATGGATACGCGATTCGGCGATTTCCTGTGGCAGATCGCTCAGATCCTGGTCTGCGGGATAGGAGAAGGTACGGGCGAATCGCTCATCGGCGGACAAGCGATTGTTCTTGATGTCCCAGACAAACGAGCCCAGCAATGCGCCGGCATTCAAGGTCAGACGCACGCGCTCGTTGTCGGCGCGATAGGCGTCTTCCGCCGCTTGGCGCAGGCGCTCGGAATGCACCAGTTCGGTGGTCTCGACCACCATCGCCATGACGCCGCCGGGCACGCCTTCATCGTTGGCCACCGGGCTGTAATACAAATCCATCCAGACATCTTCGGGCACGCCATCACGCAGCAATACCAGCTCTTTGTTGCGATAGGACAAGGTGCCGCCGGCCAGGCAGGTGTCGACGACGTGACGGTTGAATTCGGCGACTTCCGGCCAGCCCAGTTCTACTGGCACACCGAGCAGATAGGGATGGCGACCACCGGCGAATTCGGAATAGGCGTCGTTGTAGATCATGTAGCCGGCGTGGCCCCAGAGCATCACCATCGGCAACGGCGAAGCCAGCATCAGTTGCACAGTGTTGCACAGGCTGGCCGGCCAGTCGGTGAGCGGACCCAGTTCCGTGTGGCTCCAGTCGAACGCACGGATGCGTTCGGCCATTTCGCCTTTCCAGCCCTCACAGCCGTGGCTTTCGGATAAAAACTGCATCGCCTGACTCAGTGTCCTTTTTTGCGGTTTTCCGATCTATCGCAACGCTACAACGACGCGACGCCCGTGTGTTTCGAGGCTCTGAAAGCGCATTGGTTTCATTGGAGGTATAGCCGATTTGCAACGCCGGGCCATTCAGACGCCAATCAAGTGTTTGAGCGGGTGATAGCCGGTTTTCATTTTTGCAGCAGCGTCAAGAATCGCTTTCTCGATTCCGTTGAGGTGCGTGCAGGTCAGCTCGATCGCGGCGCTCTGATTGCCGGCCTCAATGTACTCGAGCAGGCGCAGGTGTTCATCGTCGCGGCAGGCCTGGTGACTGTCGTCGTCGAGCGCGGCGGCATACAGCGAGGCGCGCGAGATCAGCTTCTGGAACCAGTCGAGCAGCACCGGATTGTTCAGGCTGCGCGCCAGTTTGAGGTGGAATTCGCCAAGCAAGTGGATCAGCCGTTCATGGTCGCCGGCCGCATGGGCCGCATCCTCCAGCAATAAGTGCTCGCGCAGGTCCTGCATGACAACGGTGTCTTTGCGTCGGCACAGTTCGGTGACGATGCCGATCTCGATCAGCCGCCGGGTTTCGAACAGCGAACGCAGCTCTGCGTCACTGGGCAAAGAAACCGACGCGCCTTTGTTGGGCTCGGTCGTCACCAGGCCATCGGCCTCCAATTGCTTGAGCGCAGCCCGCACCGAGGTGCGGCTGACATTGAACAGCTCAGCCAGCGAGGCCTCGCCCAGCTTCATGCCCGGGCGCAACGAACGCTTGCTGATCGCCGCGTAAACCCCTTGGTAGACGCGGTCGACCGTGGTTTCCAGCTTCTTTTCGCTCATTCGAACACTCCTTTGGCCTCGGGCAATTCATCCTGGCAGTGGCCGGCCATGGAGATTGATGGGATTCCCGTACCCGTGTGAAGCGCAGAATATCTGCCTTCGGCCCAAAGGTGCAGCCTTTTGATTTGTATCTGTTTTGAACACTGAGCCCAAAACCTGTGGGAGCGGGCTTGCCCGCGAAGGCGTCGGCACATTCAACATCGACATCGCCTGACCCACCGCTTTCGCGAGCAAGCCCGCTCCCACAATAATCCGAGACAAACCCACCATCTTCAGCGCAACAACAATCCCTGTGGGAGCG
>Ga0157369_10003480_pt1 | contig 18681 bp, 17 predicted proteins | sample C25metaG_FD_113461 | JGI IMG/M metagenome (GOLD analysis project Ga0157369, IMG submission 113461) | Corn rhizosphere microbial communities from Kellogg Biological Station, Michigan, USA - C2-5 metaG | ecosystem: Host-associated > Plants > Roots > Rhizosphere > Soil | place: USA: Michigan... | reverse complement strand
TCGACATAGGCGTTGCCGCTGCCGGTCCAGTTGGGCTCGACCGTGCCAACGTAGACCCTGGCGAAGCACGGGTGTGTGGAAGCGCCGGGCAGGAACGGCTCGATCACGTCGAGGTAGCTCGTGAGGAGAGTGCCATCGGTCCCGGCAACGTCCTGCAGGACGATCCGTCCCGTTGGTTTGACCCCGGACGGACAGATCTGCCGCAACCAGCCACGCAGCTGCGTCGGCGACGCAGCGGAGGACATCGTCGACAACTGCAGCATGACCGAAGGAGAGCTGACCGACGGCGTCACGGTCTTAGCCAACCGCGAGCTGCTTCGCAGCGCCGCTGCAGCCGGCAAGGTGAGGCCGGCCCCGAAAAGGCCGAGGGCAACGAGACCAACCGCCCCGCGGCGAACCACGGCTCGGTCAAACGGAAAAGAACGCACAATTCCCCCTCGGCAACGAACGCCGCGAACTTTCGTGCTTTTCGGTGTTTTTCAGCGGACCCGTCGAGCGTCATCTGCGCCGTCTGGCGCCGTCAGGCGAACAGGGATTTCTCGGACAAGACCACTCCAGCTGGCCATACCGGCATGGTCAGGACGGGTAGGCCCAATGCGTGTTGCCGGTCTTCAGCGTGGGTCACGGTGCAGCGAGCGAGGACGAGTTGCTGGCGCGGCTGGCGTTGGGCGACGTGCAGCAGGTGGTCGACATCAGGATCGCGCCACGGAGCCGTCGCCATCCGCACCTCGCCCGCGATGCGCTGGCGCAGTGGCTGCCGGACGCCGGAGAGGACTATCGCTGGGAGCCGCGACTCGGTGGCTTCCGTCGCCCAGCGCCCGACAGCCCGGACGTCGTCTGGCGCAACGAGTCGTTTCGCGGTTACGCCGCACATCTGCGTACGCCGGATGCCCAAGCGGCGCTGGCGCTGCTCGTCGAGGAGGCGGCCGGTCGGCCGACGGCGTACATGTGTAGCGAAACGGTCTGGTGGCGGTGCCACCGCCGGCTTGTGTCGGACGTGCTGGTCCTGGTGCACGGTCTTGACGTGCTTCACCTCATGCCCGAGCGCGTGTCGCCGCATCGGCCGACTCCCGGGGCGCGGGTCGCCGGCGAGACCCTCGTCTACGACGACGTCGAGGCGGCAGGCGACAATCCGCCGGATGAGGGGTAGGGAACCGCTATGGCCTTGATGTCGCCGACCGACTCGATGTTCCTGATCGGCGAGTCACGCGAGCAGCCGATGCACGTGGGCAGCCTGCAGGTGTTCGAGCTTCCCGACGGCGCCGACACCGATCTGCTGCGCAACACGCTGCTCGACATGCTGACGCAGACGGACGTCTCGCCGCTGTTTCGGCAGCGGCCTTACCGATCAGTGGCAACGCTCGGCCAATGGGCCTGGGCGCAGGACCGTGAGGTGGACCTGGAGCACCATGTGCGGCATTCGGCGTTGCCGAAGCCGGGGCGGGTGCGCGAGCTCCTCGCGCTGGTCTCGCGTCTGCACAGCACGCTGCTCGACCGGCAGCGGCCGTTGTGGGAAGTGCATCTGATCGAAGGGCTCGAGGGCAACCGGTTCGCCGTCTACACCAAGCTGCATCACTCCGTGATGGACGGCGTGTCCGGGATGCGCCTGCTGCAACGAGCCCTCTCCAGCGATCCGGACCAGGACCAGCCCGCGTTCTGGACGATGCGACCACGGCGCTCGGAGGCCCGCCCGGCCCAGCAGGAAAGTCCACTCGTCACCTTGCCGAAGGCGACGCTGCAAGCGATCGCCGACATGGCGAAGCTGACACCCCGAATGCTGCGCGTCGCCGAGCAGTCGCTTCGCGACCAGGCGGCAACCCTGCCGGGACAGGCACCACGGTCCATGATCAACACCACCATCACCGGCAGCCGTCGCTATGCCGCCCAGTCCTACTCACTCGAGCGCATGCGCCTGGTCGCCAAGGGCGCCGGCGTCACGGTCAACGACGTCCTGCTGGCGATGTCGTCGGGGGCGCTCCGCGACTACCTGCTCGACCAAAGCGCGCTGCCGAAGTCTCCGCTGATCGCGATGACGCCGGTTTCGCTGCGCAAGGAAGACGATCAGGGCGATGCCACCGGAAACGCGGTCGGCACGATCCTGGCCAACCTCGCCACCGACGAGGCTGATCCGGAGAAGCGGCTGGAGAAGATCGCCGAGTCCACCCGACGTGCCAAGGACGTCGTCCGCGGCTTGTCGCAGCTACAGATGACCGCGCTGTCGATTGGCGTCATGCTGCCGATGGCGGTCAACAGCCTGACCGGCATGTATCGGGTCGGCACGCTGCCGTTCAACATCGTCATCTCCAACGTGCCCGGCCCGAAGGACTCGCTCTACCTGCACGGCGCCCGGCTCTCCGGCCTCTACCCCCTGTCGATCCCGCTCAACGGCCAGGCGATGAACATCACCGCGACGAGCTACATCGACGACATGGGCATCGGTCTCACCGCCGACCGGCGAAGCCTGCCGCACGTGCAGCGAATGCTGAACGGCCTGGAGCGCTCGCTCGACGAGCTCGTCGAGGTCGTTTCCTAGTCCTCGGCGGCTAGCTCCTCCAGCAGTGGCAGCACGTCAAGCAGCCGACTGACGTCCGGCTGCGAAAGCGTGGACAGCCGGCGGGCGAGTTTCGCCGTGCTCGCCTGCCGGAACTCTTCGAGTTGACCGCGGCCGGCGTCGGTGATGGAAACGTGGCTGGACCGGCGATCAGAAGCGTCCGTTTCGCGTTGGAGAAGTCCGCGCTCCTCGAGCGAGGCGACGAGGCGCGTCGCCGTCGGGGCGCTCACGCCCTCGCGGTCGGCGATGTCACCGATGCGGAGCCGTCCATGTGACTCGACGGTCACCAACGCGGACCATTGCGAAAGTGTCAGGTCGCCGACGTTCTGCTGGCGGAGCTGGCGCGAGAGGCGGGCAATCGCCAACCGCAGCCGTGCTGCGGCGTCGGCATGAGCCAGCGTCGTCGTGCTCACCCCCGGCACACTAGAACAATGCAGCCGTTGCGGGTGACTGGTGCGGTGACCGTGCCCCCACATGAGCTGCTCTGGCGGTTTTCCCGGTCGAGCGGGCCGGGCGGGCAAGGGGTCAACACGACGGACTCGCGCGTCGAGTTGAGCCTCGACGTGGTGGCGTCGACAGCCTTTCCGCCGATGCTCCGCGACCGCGCACTGCGAAGGCTGGAGGGGCGCCTGGTCGACGGGGTGCTCACCGTGACCGCCAGCGAGCACCGCTCACAGCTACGCAACCGCGAGGCCGCGCTGGCTCGCCTCGGCGAGATCCTGCGCGATGCGGTCGCACCGCCGCGGGCACCACGACGCCCGACGAGACCGACCCGCGGCGCGGTCGAACGACGGCTCGCGGACAAGCGACGGCAAAGCGAGCTCAAGCGGCAACGACGCGACTACGACGACTGATCCTTGTCCCGTGGCTCGTCGAAACTCTTCGGGACGTTGCGCAGGTGCCGGTTCATCGACCGGAACAGGAAGACGGCAGCGACGATGAGCGCGAGCACGACCAGGAAGCCGACGAAGCCCGCGCCCATTTAGGTCAGCCTCCGGATGCCCGCGAACAGGTCGTCCTCCGGCGTTGCCGTTTCGACGTGGCTTCGGGCCAGCTCGTAGTCCTCGGTCGGCCATGCCTTCGCCTGCACCTCGGTCGGGCAGACAAACCAAAACGACTTCGGGTCGACCTGTGTTGCGTGCGCGACCAGCGCTTGGTCGCGGATCGGGAAGTAGTCACCGCAGTGCACGCGGGTGGTGAGCCGCGCGAAGTGGTCGTCGGTCTCCTCCCACTTCTCCAACCGCTCGCTGTACGGCGATTCAAGACCGGCCTCGAGCATCGCGTCGTGCAGAGCTTGGAAGCGCCGCCGATGAAATGTCATGTGGTAGTAGAGCTTCAGCGGCTGCCACGGGTCACCAGTGCCTGGATAGCGCGACGCATCGCCGGCCGCCTCGAATGCTTCCATCGAGACCTGGTGGCACTTGATGTGATCCGGATGCGGGTAGCCGCCGTTCTCGTCGTACGTCGTCATCACGTGCGGTCGGAACGTTCGCACGATGCGCACCAGCGGTTCGGCCGCGATCTCGAGCGGCTCCAGCGCGAAGCATCCGTCCGGCAGTGGTGGCTTGGGGTCACCTTCCGGGAGGCCCGAGTCGACGAAACCGAGCCAGGCGTGATGTGCGCCGAGGATCTCGATGGCGCGTTCCATCTCCTGGTGGCGGATGCCGGAGAGGTTCGCGATCACGTCCGGCCGGTCCATCGCGGGGTTGAGGATCGAGCCGCGCTCGCCGCCGGTGCAGGTCGCGATCAAGACCTCGACGCCCTCGCGGACGTAGCGCGCCACGGTCGCCGCGCCCTTGCTCGCCTCGTCATCCGGATGCGCATGCACAGCCAAAAGCCGCAGCTTCTCGTCTGCCACACCAACAGTCTCCACTGGGTAGCCTGGCCGACATGAGTGAGGGCAGTGCAGCGACGCAGGTCACCTGGCTCACCCAGGAGGCCTTCGACCGGCTCAAGGCCGAGCTCGAGCATCTGACCGGGCCGGCCCGGTCGGAGATCTCCGCGCGCATCGGCGCAGCCCGGGCCGAGGGCGACCTGCGCGAAAACGGTGGCTACCACGCCGCGAAAGAAGAGCAGGGAAAGATGGAGGCCCGCATCCGCCAGCTCACCCAGCTGCTGCGCGATGCGAAGGTCGGCGAGCCGCCGGCCGCCCAGAGCGGCGAGGCCGGCCCCGGCATGGTCGTGACCGTGCGCTTCAGCGACGGTGACGAGGAGACCTTCCTCATCGGCTCGCGCGAGGAAGCCGCGGTGACCGACTTCACGGTCTACTCCGCACAGTCGCCGCTCGGCGTCGCGCTCACCGGCGCGAAGCCCGGCGACTCGGTCACCTATGCAGCACCGAACGGCCGTGACATCTCCGTCGAGCTTATCGACGTGAAGCCTTACACCGGTTAGTGAAAGACGAGCGGATAGCCGGCCGCACGCAACCGGTTGAGCACCTCGTCGCAGTGATCCGGTCCGCGGGTTTCGAGTTGTAACGCGACCTCGACTTCATCGAGGTGCAGCTTCGGACCGGTGCGCACGTGTTCGACGTCGAGCACGTTCGCGCCCGAGGCGGCCAACTCTGCGAGCAGTCGCGCGAGCTCGCCCGGTCGGTCCGGGATGCGCAACCGGAACGACAAGTAGCGACCGGCGGCCGCCATGCCGTGCCGCAGCACGCGCAGCAACAGCACCGGGTCGATGTTGCCGCCGGACAACACGGCCACAACCGGCGGCTCGAAAGCGCGCGGCTCCTCCATCACCGCTGCCACCGCGGCAGCACCGGCAGGTTCGACGACGAGCTTGGCCCGCTCCAAACACTGCAGCAGCGCCCGCGACAACGCCTCTTCGGAGACCTCGACGACGTCATCGACGAGGTCGCGCACCATCCGAAACGTGAGCTCGCCAGGGCGACCGACGGCGATGCCATCGGCGATCGTCGCCATCGACGGAAGTGACACCGGATGGCCGGCCGCAAGTGACGGCGGGAACGCTGCTGCGCCGCTCGCTTGCACTCCGACGATGCGCACGTGCGAATGCTTCTTCTTCACGGCCGCGGCCAGTCCGCTCACCAAGCCGCCGCCACCGATGGAGGCCACAATCGTCCGGACATCCGGCAGCTGCTCGAGCAGCTCCAGTCCGACCGTGCCCTGGCCGGCAACGATGTCCGGATGGTCGAAGGGATGAATGACGACCGCGCCGGCCTCCTCGGCATAGGCGGCAGCGGCGGTGAGCGCCTCGTCGACCGTCGTGCCGGCGAACCGCACGGCTGCGCCGTAGGCCTTGGTCGCTTCGATCTTCGGCAGCGGCGCACCCTCGGGCATGAACACGGTTGAGGGCGCGCCGAGCAACCGCGCCGCGAGCGCAACTCCTTGCGCGTGGTTGCCGGCTGATGCAGCGACCACGCCGCGGGCCCGCTCCCCGTCGGTCAGTCGAGCGATGCGCACATAGGCACCGCGAATCTTGAACGAGCCGGCGCGTTGCAGGTTCTCGCACTTGAACCACACCGGTCCGCCGACCGCCTCCGCGAGCGGCCGCGAGCTCTCGATGGGAGTGCGTCGCGGCACGTCTGCGAGCAACTCGCGCGCAGCGACGACGTCGTCGTACGTCACCTCGCGGTCATCGCTCATGTGCGGCCGCCGGCGCCGGAGCCGAAGGCAAGAACAGCAGCAGTCTGGCCGTGCACGTGGTTGCGGCCGGCGACCGGGGCGATCTCACCGGCGGCGAAGAATCCGGCGACCCCGTCGGACACGGCGAGACCTTCTCGTACGAGGGCTACGTCGTGATCGGCCGAGGGAAACATCGCAGCGCCGCGACCGTTGCAGGAGAAGAGCAATGCGCCTTCGACCGTGTCGAGTGTCGACTCGGCGCGGAAGCGTTGCAACGAAGTGCGCAGGTCATCATCTGCAGCCGCGGCATCGCGCACCTGGAAGCGCACCGTGCAACCGACCGACACGAGCTCACCGACGACGAGACCGTCACGGGTTTCGTCGAGTCCGGCGATGCCACGGGCAAGGAAGTCACCGGTTTCGTGCTCCTCGGCGTATTCGTCCATAGCGATGCCGAGCTGCAAGCCGCGGGTAACAAGTGCCTGGTCGATCGGCGGCAGACCGACGACGACTTCTTCCAGCTTTTGCCGAGCCGGCACACCGGCCAACGCGAGGATGACGTTGCCGTCCGCGGCGGTCACCGTCATCGGCGGGCCGATCGGTCGACAGCCCTGACTGACAACGGTGTGAGCGCCGACCGGACCACCGAGCACGACACCGACAGCTCCACGGTCCGCGACCCGATCGCCGAAGAACAGGCGGGTCGAGCCGCGGCCGGTCAGCCCCGAGGCCAAGCCGCCGACGATCGGCAGGCCGGCAACCGCCTCGTTGGAGCGTTCGATGAATCCGTCGATCGGAAACGACCACGGATCGGCAAGCAGCACGGCAACGGCGTCGTCGGGTTGCCGCTCCGGCAGCCCGACCACAGCCATGCCCGGCTCGGCCGGCATCACCTCCAGGTGGAACGCGCGCACCCGCACGTCGGGCAGCACGCCACACCAGACCGCGACGGCCGACGTCGCTTCCACGGCCGAGCCGTTGCCGATGACGCCGGCGGCGTTGCAGCCGATCACTGCGGGCGCACCGGTCAGCGCCGACGCGCGCCGACCTGCGTCCGCCACGTCATCCACGTCGGCACCGCACACGAAGATCATCGCGAGGTCAGGCCGATGCCCGGCGAGAGCGGAAAGCGCCTGCCGAGCGGCTCGTTCCGCTGCGGCGACAAGATCGGCATCGGCCGCCAAGCCGTCTCCGAACCGCGCCATTCCTCCATCCTGCCCTGCTCGGCCAATCCTGGGGTGCGCCCAGCGTTCGCGCCGACGTAGCGTGTAGCGGGTGACTTCTGCTCCCGCCCCTGCCACCGTCGGCGAGCTTCGCTCCGCCGGGCACGTCCACAAGTCGGTCAAGGCCGAACTCCGCGACAATCTGCTGGCCCGACTGGCGAGCGGGGAGGAACGCTTCCCCGGCATCGTCGGTTTCGACGAGACAGTGCTGCCGCAAGTCGAACGAGCCCTTCTCGCCGGGCACGACCTCGTCCTCCTCGGCGAACGCGGTCAAGGGAAGACACGGTTGATCCGCACGATCGTGCAGCTGCTCGACGAGTGGACGCCGTACGTCGCGGGGTGCGAGATCAGCGACCACCCCTATGCGCCGGTCTGCCTGCGCTGCGTGCGATTGGTGGCGGAGAAAGGTGACGACACCCCGGTCGTCTGGAAGCACCGCGACGATCGATTCGCCGAGAAGCTCGCGACGCCCGACGTCTCGGTCGGCGACCTGATCGGTGACGTCGACCCGATCAAGGTGGCCGAAGGTCGCGTGCTCGGCGACCCCGAAACCGTGCACTACGGACTCGTGCCGCGGACCAACCGCGGCATCGTCTCGATCAACGAGTTGCCCGACCTGGCCGAGCGCATTCAGGTCGCGTTGCTCAACGTCCTGGAAGAGCGAGACATCCAGGTGCGTGGTTACAGGTTGCGTTTGCCGCTTGACGTTCTTCTCGTCGCTTCGGCCAACCCGGAGGACTACACCAATCGCGGTCGGATCATCACGCCACTCAAGGACCGGTTCGGCGCCGAGGTGCGCACGCACTACCCGCTCGAGCTCGACGACGAGTTGCGGCTGATCCGGCAGGAGGCGGTGGTCGCCTGGGGCATCGACGCCGTGTCCGCCGCACTGCCCGACCACCTCATCGAGGTGGTCGCACGCTTTGCCCGGCACGTGCGCGAATCTCCTGCGGTCGACCAGCGGTCGGGAGTGTCCGCGCGGTTCGCTGTCGCTGCCGCGGAGACAGTGGCTGCATCCGCCGTACGACGGGCGGCTCTCACCGGTGAGGACGTCGCGGTCGCGCGCGTGGCCGACTTGCCTGCGGTCGTGCCGGCCGTGCAGGGCAAGGTCGAGTTCGAAGCATCGGAGGAAGGTCGCGAGGCGGAGATCCTCGAGCATCTGCTGCGGCGGGCCGTCGCCGACACGTTCCGCGCTCGCCTCGGTGGCGTCGACCTCAACGGTCTCGTCGAGACGTTTGCCGACGGGTCCGTCGTCGAGACCGGCGAGCTGGTCCCCGCGAAGGATCTGCTCGAAGAGGTCGGACCTGTCGAAGGTTTGTCGAAGATTCTGGCCGGGCTGGGCATCGACGACGTCGACACACCAGGCCTCGCGGCGGCCGGCATCGAGTTCGCGCTCGAGGGTCTCTACCTGCTGCGCCGGCTGTCCAAAGAGACCGTCGACGACAAGGTCCTTTACGGCTCGCGATGAGCCGCAACCGCTACGGCGAGTGGCGCGGCGGGCCTGACCCGCTCGCACCGCCGTACGACGTGCAGAACGCGCTGGACGAGATCGGCGAGGCCGTGCTGGACGGCCTGACTCCGGCCGAAGCCATGCAGCAGCTCATGCGGCGAGGCATGGCCGGCCATCGCGGGCTCGACGATCTGATGCGTCAGATCCGCAAGCGGCAGAAGGAGACGCGTAACTCCGGCCGGCTCGACGGCACGCTCGAGAAGGTCAAGGAGCTGCTCGACCGCGCGGTGACCGAGGAACGCAAGGCGTTGTTCCCGGACCCGTCCGACGACGCCCGGTTCGCCGAAACCCGACTCGACGCGCTGCCGCAGGACACGTCGCGCGCCGTGCGGGAGCTGTCGGACTATCAGTGGCGCTCGCCGGAAGCGCAGCAGGCCTACGACGAGATCCAGGACCTGCTGCGACGCGAGGTGCTCGACAGCCAGTTCCGCGGGATGAAGGACGCGCTGCAGAACGCCGACCCCGAGGCGATGCAACGTGTCAAGGACATGATGCGGGCACTCAACGACATGCTCGATGCGGACTCGCGCGGCGAGGACACCAGCGAGGCGTTCGAACAGTTCATGCACGACTACGGCGACTTCTTCCCGGACAACCCGCAGTCGCTGGAAGAACTGGTCGACTCACTCGCCCGCCGGGCAGCCGCAGCACAACGCCTCATGAACTCGCTGTCGCCGGAGCAGCAGGCCGAGCTCGGCCAGCTCATGATGCAGGCCATGCAGGACGCCGGTCTGGCCGACGAGATGGGCCGACTGTCCGACCAGCTGCGTGCACGGCGGCCCGAGCTCGACTGGAGCGGACGCGAGCGCATGCGCGGCGAGACACCGCTCGGCCTCGGCGACGCGACGACCGCGCTCGAGGACATCGCGGACCTCGACGAGCTGGAAGCGGCGCTCAGTCAGAACTATCCGGGCGCAACCCTCGAGGACGTCGATCCGGAGTTGCTGGAGCGGGCACTCGGCCGCAACGCAGTCGACGACCTCGAAGCGCTGCGGCGGATCGAACGCGAGCTGCAGCGCCAGGGCTACCTTCAGCGTTCCGGCGGCGAGCTCGAGCTCACACCGCGCGGGCTTCGCCGCCTCGGCGAGAGCGCCCTGCGCCGCATCTTCAAAAAGCTCGAGGCCAACGGTCGCGGCGACCACGACATGCACGACGCCGGCGCGGCCGGAGATCCCACCGGGGCGACGCGCAGTTGGCAGTTCGGCGACGAGCAGCCGATCGACGTCGTACGAACCGTCCGCAACGCGGTCCTGCGTGCCGGTCCGAGCCGGCCGGTCAAGCTGACCGTCGAGGACTTCGAGGTGGTGGAGACCGAGCGCCGGTCGGGGGCTGCGGTCGCGCTACTGGTCGACCTGTCCTACTCGATGGCGCTGCGCGGCACCTGGACGGCGGCGAAGCAAACGGCGCTGGCCCTGCACACCCTCGTCTCGACGAAGTATCCGCAGGACGCGATCCAGGTGATCGGGTTCTCGAAGTACGCGCGGGTGCTGCAACCGCAAGACCTTCCGTCGCTGTCGTGGGACATGGTGCAGGGCACCAACCTGCAGCACGCGTTGATGTTGGCGTCGCGTCATCTCGGTCGTCACCCCGACGCCGAACCCGTCGTGCTCGTCGTCACCGACGGTGAGCCGACGGCGCACCTCCTTGCCGACGGAAGTGCGTGGTTCGACTGGCCGACGCATCCGGAGACGCTCGCGGTGACGATGGCTGAAGTGGAGCGGGTGACCCGTCGCGGCGCGACGATCAACATCTTCATGCTCGACGACGAGCCCGGGCTCGTCCGCTTCGTCGAGTCGGTTGCGCGACGCAACGGCGGCCGGGTGTTCTCGGCCGACGCGGACCGCCTCGGTGAGTACGTCGTGAGCGACTACATCCGCGCCCGTCGCGGCCGCCGCGCCACCGCCTAGCCCCCGTCATCCCATCGTCGAGTGCGACGTAGATGCCCATTTTGGGGGCTGCATTTGGGCATCTACGTCGCACTCGACGGCAGGAGTTGTTGCGGCTGCGCCGAAAGACTCCTCGTGCGATTTCGCTTCGGTGCGCTCGGCGGCGGGTTGGGCCTCGTTGTCGTCGCTGCTGGCCTGATCATCATCGGCATCGGCTGGAACGGCGCTGCGGGCGCCGGCGGCCAGATCAACGGCCAGACCGACCTGCGCGCCCAGCTGCCGTGGCTCCTATCCGGCGGAATCCTCGGGCTCGGCCTGGTCGTCTTCGGCGCCGCGCTCGTCATCGTGCACAACGCGCGGCTCGATCGAGCCCGGCTCGAGACCAAGCTCGACGAGCTCGTCGACGTGCTGGCGAAGTCCGGCACGGACACACCGGCGTCGGTCGCCGGCATCTTCGTCTCGGGCGGATCGTCCTACCACCGACCCGACTGCCGCCTCGTGGCCGGCCGCACCGACGTCGGCTACGTCACATCAGCCGAGGCGGCCGACCGCGGTCTGTCCGCCTGCCGCGTGTGCCACCCGGAGACCGCCGAAACGGTCTCGCGCTAGCCCTAGCCCAAGTACGCAGCGCGGAGGTTGCCGCTCTTCTGCAGCTCTTCGCCGCGCCCGTCGAAAGTGATCGTGCCCTTCTGCATCACCAGCGCCTGGTCGGCGTAGGGCAGCACCCCGACGTTCTGCTCGACGATGACGACGGTCGTGCCGTCGTCGTTGATCTGCGAGACGACCTGGAACACCGTCTGAGTGAGCTTCGGCGAGAGCCCGAGCGACGCTTCATCGATCAGCAGCAGTCGCGGCTTGCTCATCAGCGCTCGTCCGATAGCCAGCATCTGCTGCTCACCGCCGGACAGCGTGCCGGCGAGCTGATCGGCGCGCTCGGACAGGCGCGGGAAGTAACCGAAAACACGCTCCATCTGCTCGCGCATCACCGAGCGGCGGGTCCACGCTCCCAGCTCGAGGTTGGTGCGGACGGAGAGTTGCGGGAAGACCCGCCGGCCCTCCGGCGAGAGCGAGATGCCGAGCTTGACGATCTCGGCTGCCGACAGCTTGGTGATCGGCGCTGCGTCGAAGCGCACCTCACCGCCCCATGCCTTGAGCAGTCCGGCGACGGTGTTGACGGTCGTCGACTTGCCGGCCCCGTTGAGGCCGAACATGACGGCGGTCTCCCCCTCGGCCACCGAGAACGACACGCCCTGCAGGACCGGCACGCTGCCATAGCCGGCGCGCAGATCTTCGACTTCCAGCAAGGCTGTCATGCGCTCTCCTCCACCTCTGCGCCGAGATAAGCGGCGACGACTTCCGGGTGGTTGCGCACATGGTCGGGATCGCCCTCGGCGAGCAGCCGGCCGAAGTTCAGCACGTAGACGTAGTCGCACACCGCCGCGACGAGCGGCACGTGGTGCTCGATCAACAGCATCGTCACGCCGAGTTCGCGGCGCAGCCCCAGCAGCCGCTCGCCGAGCTCGTCCGACTCCTCCGGTCCCATCCCGCTCGACGGCTCGTCGAGCAGGAGCAGGTCCGGGTCGTTGGCGAGAGCGCATCCGAGCTCGAGCAGCTTCAACGTGCCGTAGGACAGGCTGCCGAGAGGCCGATCACGAACCTCGGTGAGACCGAGCAGCTCGAGGATCGCATCGGCATGCGCCGCGAGCTCCTTCTCGCGCTGTCGCACCACCGTCATTCCGGTAAGCGCCTGGAACGGCCCGTAGCCGGACTTGATGTGTTGCGCGGTGAGGAGGTTCTCGAGCACGGTTTCCGACTTGACCATGCCGACGTTCTGAAACGTGCGGGCGATCCCGAGCGCTGCTTTGCGATGCGGCGCGAGGTGTGTCACGTCCCGGCCGCGGTAGAAGACCTGACCTTCATCGGCCTTGTAGAAGCCGGTGATGCAGTTGAAGGCTGTCGTCTTGCCCGCACCGTTGGGCCCCATCAGGCCGACGATCTCCCACTCGTTCACCGCGAGGCTGAGGCCGTCCACGGCGGTGAGCCCGCCGAAGCGGATGGTGATGTCGCGCACCTCAAGCACGGACATCGCTGCCTCCGGCCAACGCTGCGGCCGCCGCGTCTCCGTGCTCGTCGTGCAGGGAGAACGGATGGCCGCCGAACCAGCGCGTGAACGGCCTGAGCACCTGCCCGAGACCGCCGGGGTTGAAGATCAGCGTCTGGAGCAGCAACACCGCACCGATGATGTTGGAGATGTAGGCCTTGTGGTCGGTGTAGTAGTTGATCCAGCCGGTGCTGTGCGCGATCCCGGACAAGATCGGGTCGAGCAGGGCAAAGAACGCTGCCGCGGCGACGACGCCCGCGCGGTTGCCGAGGCCTCCGACGACGACCATCACGACGAAGATGAGTGCCTTGTTGAACCCGGCCGTCGCCGTGAAGTCCTTGTCCGAGAACTCTTGCGACCAGAAGGCGAACACACCGCCCGCGAGCCCGGCCATCGCACCGGAAAGCACGAAACCGAGCAGCTTGTAACCGAGCACGTTGATGCCGAACGACGACGCGACCAGCTCGTTGTCGCGAAGCGCGATCAGCCCGCGACCGACTTTCGTACGCCGGATCCAGACGTCGACGTAGAGGCACACGCCGACCATCGCGACCGCGAAGATGTAGTAGCTGTAGTCGGTCTGGATCGCGGACGGACGGTAGGCCGAGACCCCCGCGTCATTGCCGTTGAGCGACGGGATGGTGAACACCGCGTCAGCGGTCACCGCACCGAAGACGAGCGTGACGAGCGCGAGGTAGAGGCCGCGGATGCGCAGCGCAATCCCGCCGAGCACGGCGGCGGCGCCGGCGGACACCGCGACCGCGCACACCATGCCGAGCGCGAATGTGAACGGATCGGGTGCGTTGGTGCCCGTGTGCACGACGTTGGCCGCGGTGAGCGCGCCGATGCCGAGAAAAGCCTGCTGACCGAGCGAGATCTGGCCGGTGTAGCCCACCAGCACGTTCATCGACAGCCCGACCATCGCGTAGATCGCTGCGAAGATCGCGTCATTGGTCCAGTCGCCGGAGTGCCGCGGCAGCAACAGCACCAACGCCAGCACCGGCAAGAACGCGGTGCCTCGGGTCGCCCAGCCGAGGAGTGACGCGCGTCGGCCGGTGGCGTCAGCGTCGTACGGCGTGAGCAACTCAGTGGTGGCCATCGCTCACGCCTCCTGGCCGAGCAGGCCGCGCGGTCGGACCAGCAGGATGACGAGCAGCACGATCGCCACGGCCACCTCGGCCTGGGCGGTCGGCAGGCTGGACAGTCCCGGGACGAACGACTGATCGGCGTTGGCAAACGCCTCGATCAATCCGATCAGCAAGCCACCCACGAAAGCGCCGGGCAGGCTGGTCATGCCGCCGAGAACAGCCGCGGAGAAGGCGACGGTCAGTGTCAGCCCCGTGATCGAGCCCGGCGTGACGCTGCCCGACGGGGGCACTGCGAGCAGCACGCCGGCGATGCCGCCGAGGAGGCCGGCGATCGCCCAGGTGGTTGCAGAGATGCGTTCGACCGAGATGCCGACGACGCGTGCCGCGGTCGCGTCCTGACTGACCGCGAGGATCGCCGTGCCCGTCGACGTGAAGCGGAAGAACACGAAGGCGGCGACGGCGAGCAGCGCCAGCGCAATGAACTTGGCGAGGTCCTGGTCGAGGATCGCGACGTGGTCGACCTGGGTGACGTAGGAGCGCACGTCGAGGACGTCACTGATCGTGCGCAGTGAAGCGGTCTGCGGGTAGGGCAGCATTCCTTCCACACCGATGAGCAGCAGCGCCACACCAATCGTTGCGACGACGAGCACGACACGGGGCCGGTTGAAGAGCGGACGGATGACCACACGTTCGGTCAGCATCGCGGTGAGCACCGACGCAAGCACCCCGAGCGCCAGCGCCAGGAAGTAAGGAACCTTCGGCACCCACCCGGTGCCGCGATCGAAGACGTAGGCCACGATCGCCGCGATGGTCGCGAACTCGCCCTGGGCGAAGTTGAAGATGCGGTTGCTCTTGTAGAGCAACACGAGCCCCAGTCCGAGCAACCCGTACGCCGAACCGTTCGCGATACCGCTGATGAGTGGGGTGACGAAGTTGGTCTCGGCGCTGAACGCCGAAGCCAGCACGTGCATCAGAAGAGCCGCATGTAGGCGTTGCCGACGGTGTCCCAGCCACCGGGCTGGTTCTGGTCGGGCTCGGTTTCACCGCAGTTGACCTTCTGCACCCATGCACCGGTGCCACCGAAGTGACCGCCGTGGTTCTTGAAGTCGACCGGCACGTAGGGGTTGCTCGGGACGACCTGCTGCTCTGTCGACGAGATGAAGTTCTCCCGGGTCAGATTGGCGCTCGCGTCCTTGAGCAGGTTCCACAACGTGTTGGACAAGCCCCACAACGCCCATTCGATGTCGTCGTAGCTGCCGTTGTATGCCTTCTTGAAGTCGGCGGTCGCGTGGTCGAGTCCCGGCGCGGGAGCGAGGAACCAGGCGTGCCCGTTGACGGCGTTCTTGCTGCCGCTGCAGATGTACTGAGCGACGGTGACCTCGGTGTAGGTGACACCTGGACCGACCCAGTTGGCCTGGGCCGTCGGCACGCTGTAGTAGCCGCCGGTCATGAACACGAACCAGCCGGGAGCCGCGTCGACGAAGATGGTCTTGAACCCTTCCTGCGCAAGGGTCTGGCCGAACTGCGTCGCAGCGGCCTGGTAGTCACCGTTCTGGTTGACCTGCTTCGAGAAGTCCTTGTACGGGATGTGCGCCGCATCGAGCGCGGCCTTCATGCCGTCACGGGCGCCGTAGAAGTTGGGCGTGTTGGCCGTGACGATGGCCCACTTCGCGTTCTGACCCTTGATGTTGTCCGACGGCTGGTCAGACGCCGCGGGAGAGGCGAAACCCTGTGTCTGCGCGTTGCGCAGGACCAGGCCGCCTTGCTGCTTGTAGGTCAGGGAGATGGCGAAGTAGTTGGACAGTCCGGTTAGTCCGTTGTCGGTGACACCGGCCGAGATGTACGGAACGTTCTTCTGGTGGATCGTCGGTTCGGTCGCGCACGCCTGGATCTGGTCGGTGCCGCCGCCGCCGACGACCATGAAGTCGCGCTGTGCCATTGCGGAGCACACCTGGCGCGCATGCGCCGGCGTGTATTGGTCGTCCTGGAACTCGACCGACACCTTGCGGCCGCAGACGGTGTGACCCGGCTGCGTCCAGAAGACGCCGGCGCCCTTCTGGAACGAGCTGTTCGGGAACGGCGTGCCCGTCCCGGTGAGCGGCGCGTGCAGGCCGATGTTGATAGTGCCCGCGGTGATGCCGGTCGTGCTGCCGCCGTGCGGTGTGCCGCAGGCCACGGATCCACCGGCGGCTTGTGTCGAACCGCCCGTCGTCGCTCCGCCCGTGGTGCTGCCACCCGTCGTGGTCGCGCCCGCCCCTGACCCCGGCGCCACCCCGGGCCCGGCCGGTCCGCTGCCGGCGACACCGGGAACGCCCGGCGCCGAGCCGGTCACACCGTTCGGCGTGCCGGTCGTGCCGCCGGATGTTCCGGCCGCGTTGTTGTTGTTCGCGGCCTTGAGCGAGTCGGTCGCTTCAGGCTTCAAGCCGCAGCCGGCCGTCGCGGCGGCCAAGGCGATGGCGAGAGCGACGACGCGGAGGGACTTCTTCGAAGGCAACATCACATGTCTCCGTTGCAGGGTCAGAGACTTCGGACGGACAGCAGTCGACTGCGGGAAGCAGTCGCCTGCGCGGGCACCGGGTCACCCAGCACCAGCGAGGACACGAGCAGAACAACAGCGATCACGACACCGGCGAGCCAGAAGGCACCGGTGGGCATGGCCGGCGCCGGACGTACGTTGGCGACGGCGCGCGTTGTCGGTGCCGCCGGTTGGCTCGAGGCGACAACGGGCGGAGCAGCGCCGGAACCGGTGACGTCGCTGGCCGCCGGTGGGAGCGCTGCCGGGGCTGGGCCCGCGGGCGCAGGTGCGGCCGGGTTCGCCGCGCCGGCACCGACGGCACTGCTGCTGCCGCTCGACGTGGAGCCGGCCGGCGTGGACACCGGGGGCAGGTAGGTCAGGGTGCCGTGCGACGACTTGGCGCCCTTGAACACGACCTGGAACGGAGCGACGGTCGCCGCCGGATCCGGCACCAGCGCGACACCGAGGTTCTGGTCGTCGAACCACGACTGCGCAATGGTCGGAATCTTGAAGGTGTAGGTGTCGCCCGACACGGTCGGCGTCACCTTCTTCGAGCAGTCAACGGTCGGCTCGTTGGTGTAGTCGCCACCCATCAGCGCCGGCCACAAGCGGGTCGGCTGGCACGCGACGAGCGGAGCGCCGCTGGCGTTGAACGACGTCGCGCCGGATTGTGTGTCCATCGTCAGCGAGAACGTGAACTGCTCGACGCTCACGCCACTCGGCACCGCGGAGAGGTCCCACGACAGCGCCAACATCTTGCTCGGGCTCTTGTCGGCGTTGCCCGTGTAGGCGACGGCAAGATCACCGTCCGGCACGCCGCTCGGCTCGGTCGTCGGCGCGGCCTCGGCCACCGGCGGGTTGGCCTGCTCGTAGGCGTTCTGCCAGTACCACGCCTGCTGGAGCAGCGGCGTGCCTGCCGTGCCGTCACCGGTGGCGTGCGCCGACGGGAGCATCAGCATCGTCGCGGACCCGCACAGCAACGCGACGGAGAGCGCCTGGCAGGCGCGACGCGTCACGGTCCGGCGCATGGGGTGTTGCTTCGACGCTGCCGGAAGGGACTCCTGCCCCCACAGCTGATGCGAAGATCACACAGTGTCACGCTCGCCGACCGCGGGCCTGCCCCGCGAGGTGGGTGTGCTCGTGGTGGTGGCGTTCTTCGTCGCGCTCGGCTTCGGGATCGTCGCCCCGGCACTGCCGCTGTTTGCGCGTGACTTCGGTGTCGGCAAGGCCGCGGCCGCGTCGGTGGTCAGTGCGTTCGCCTTCCTGCGGATCGCGTTCGCCTTCCCTGCCGGCCGGCTGATCGATGCGCTCGGCGAGCGGCTGGTGCTCGGCACCGGGATCGGCATCGTCGCGGTCAGCAGCCTGCTCGCCGGGCTCGCGCAGTCCTACTGGCAGCTGTTGGTCCTCCGCGGCGCCGGAGGGGTCGGCTCGGCGATGTTCTCGATCGCGGCAAACAGCCTGATCGTGCGGATGGTGCCGTCCGTGCAGCGCGCACGCGCCGTCGGGTTGTGGCAAGGCGGGTTCCTGCTCGGCGGCATCGCCGGCCCAGGGCTCGGTGGCGTCGTCACGCAGGCCTCGATCCGGTTGCCGTTCTTCCTGTACGCCGGAACCCTCGCCATCGCCGGCAGCGTCGCGCTCGTCGCTCTTCGGCACACGCCGCTGGAGGACAAGACGGCGAGCGGCGCGATCCGCCGCACGTCGCTGCGGACGGCGCTTCGACACCCTGCCTACCGCGCTGCGCTCGCGACGGTGTTCGCCGACTCGTGGGCGTCGATGGGAGTGCGCGCGGCGCTCATTCCGTTGTACGTGCAGGAAGCCCTGCATCGAAGCGTCATCTGGACCGGCATCGGCTTCTGGTGCGTCGCCGGCATCAACGGTGCCGTCCTGCTGCCGGCCGGCCGCTTCGCCGACCGTGTGGGACGCAAACCGGTCCTTGTCGCCGGCACCGCGATCTCGGCGTCGTCGTTCGTGCTCCTGGCGCTGTCGTCGTCGTTGCCCGCGTTCCTCATCGCGATGGGGATCCTCGGGTTGGGCTCCGGGCTCATCGACGTTGCTCCCGGCGCGATCGTCGGTGATGTGATCGAGGGTCGCGGTGGCCCCGTCTTTGCGGCGTACTCGATGTCCGGCGACGTCGCGAACGTCGTCGGCCCGGTAGCAACAGGCGCGCTGGCCGAGGCGTCGTACGGCGGGGCGTTTGCACTGACGGCGAGCATCCTCGGC
>Ga0157369_10003479_pt1 | contig 18683 bp, 18 predicted proteins | sample C25metaG_FD_113461 | JGI IMG/M metagenome (GOLD analysis project Ga0157369, IMG submission 113461) | Corn rhizosphere microbial communities from Kellogg Biological Station, Michigan, USA - C2-5 metaG | ecosystem: Host-associated > Plants > Roots > Rhizosphere > Soil | place: USA: Michigan... | reverse complement strand
CCGCGCGCAGCGCCGGGCGCAGCAAAGCATGCCGGGCTTGCGCACTGTCGACCTTAGCCAGATCATGCGCGATGCCGGCTAGCCGCTGCCCGTCGGGCGCATCGGCATCCAGAGGAGCGTCCGCGGCGTTGTCGAGATCCACATCGCCGAAAACGAGGAAGTTCGAAACATCGGTATCCGTATCGATCGTGCCGTACTGACTCATATTTCATGCTCCGGGATGAGCGCGCCCCCGCACGCGCGGAGAGACTGAGGCGACAGTATCCCAGCGGCAAGCGGATTCGTGCGAAGGCCGAAACAGTAGTCGCCCCATGGTTTTGCATGCGCGAATAGCGTATTACTACGAAACCTAGGTGTGCCTGCGCGGGCTGTCGCCGAAAACGAACGGCATGGGTAAGACCTACACCCATTGCGCGTGCGGGGCAGGTAAGATTCACCCTACTATTTCTCTCATTCGAAGACGTGTTCTCCCATGCGGCTGCGTCATATTGAAGTGTTGAGGGCAATCATGATCACGGGCTCCATCAGCGGCGCCGGCGATCTGCTCCACGTATCGCAGCCTGTTGTCTCGCGCACGTTGCAGCACGCCGAGCAGCAGGCAGGATTCAAATTTTTCGAGCGGGTGCGCGGCAGGCTGGTGCCGACCAACGAGTTGCAGTCGATCTATCCCGAGGTCGAGCAGGTGTTCGCCGCCATCGAAAAACTTCGGTTTACGTCTGCGTCGGTGCGTCGAGGCGGCGCGCCGCTGCGCTTGGCCGTGACGCCGAGCCTCGCCAATAGCGTGCTGCCGCGGGCGATCGAGCGGATGCTTGCCGCGCATCCCGATGCGGCGTTCGAACTCGCGACGCTGCATACCACCGAAGTCGTCGCGGCGCTGCGCGCGGGCGCGGTGGATCTGGGCATCTGCCTCTCGCCGCCGGCCGTACCGGGCATCGAGGCCCATGTGTTATCGACGGGGCAGATGGTGTTGGCCACCCCCATCGCCTGGCCGCACTTGCTGCGCCAAAATGCGCGGCTGAGCGAGCTCGGCTATCTGGCGGATCGACCTTTCATTCGCTTACATGACGGCACGCCGCTCGGTTCGCTGATCGGCCAGCGGCTGCAGAACGCGAACTTAGGGCTGCAGGCGAACATCGTTGTGCAAACCTATTCGATCGCGCGGGCGCTCGTCACGCAAGGCGTGGGCTATGCGCTGCTCGATTCGTTCACCGCGGTGGCCGGCGGCCCGGGCGAATTGCACGCCTATCTGTTGTCGCCCGAGCTTCAATTCGAAGTGAAGCTGCTCGGCACGAGCAAGTCGCTCGACGGCCCCTTCGCCGAATCGCTGCGCGCGAGCGTTGCCGAAGCGGCCGGCGAGTTGCGCGATGCGCTGAGCGGGATCGTCGGCGAGCATCGCGTGAGCTTGGCGTAGCGCGCGCATCTTCATCGAACCTTCATCGAAGGTTCATTCCGCTTTCACGGGCTTTTCACGCATGCCTCGTTGCTATACCTAGGCGACGAATTGGCATATCTACGCCGTTCTCACGCCGTTACAGTCCATCGACGACGCTGCCCTGCGTTCAAGTGCGCTCGGTGAGCGCGAATCGAAAGCGAGTCGAAAGAGTCGTCGGTCTGGAATATGGAAACGAGAGAGAAATACTACGGTGGCGAGTTGGCGCTCGCCGAGGAGGTCCCGACGCCTGTCGCGCCGCGCTCGCGCGGCAGCGTGGGTCGAAGGCCCGAGACGCGCTGCGTCTCCGCACGCGCGGCGGCGGCGGAAGCCGCTCGGCTAGGGCCGGCGCGCGCCGCGGTGCGACAAGCCGCATCTGGCGGCGAGATGCATCTTGCCGCACAACTGATGGCGATCGAGCAGCCCGACGAACAAATGCGCCTGCTGCGCGCGTTGTTGCATGTCACGGGCTTCTGTTCGGTCGCCTATGTGAGGGTCCGGGTACACGATGGCGTGCGCTTGGAGTCGCCAGCGTGGTCGCTCGACGATACGACGCCGCATCATTTCGGCAGCGCCTATATCGCGGATGGCTACGGCGCCTACGATCCGCGCCTCGCGGCGGTGTGCGCATCGAGCTCGCCACTGGTGTGGGACGTCGATTGGTTGCTGCGCGCTTGGCGCCGCGACGGCATGCCCGGTGCGATGCGCGGCTTGTTTCCGGCGCTCGAGCGCGAAGCGGTGCAAAGCGGCGTGATGTTCGGCATTCCCACGCTGGAGGGCGGCGTGCGCGCCGTGGTGAGCCTCGCCGCTGGGCGGCCGAGCGCCGATTGGATCGTCGAAAACGTGCTCGTACAGGCGCTGACGTTCGGTTTGTCGCTGCATCGCTTCGTGTCGGCGCGCCACCGGGCGACGCTCGAAGAGAAAGCGCTTGACGCCGCGCAGCAAGAGCCGCTGTCGGAGATACAAGCGGGGATTCTTGCGTGTCTCGCGGGGGGGATGTCGGATAAGCAAATCGCCGCGCGTTTGCGCACGACGCCGCACAACGTCGATTACCACCTGCGGCTGCTCCGTCGCCGGTACGGCGCGGCCAATCGCACGCATCTAGCCTTCTTGCTGGGCGGAATGGAGCGCGAGTGAACGGCGCGCAGAGCGGCTCTACGCGCGTTGCAAGCTTGCCGTTTCGACGCCGCTAAGGTTCACCGCAGAATCTTGACGGCGCCGTTGCGCGGGAGACCATCGCTGACGCAATCGGAGAGCACGACGATGCCGGGCGCACAGCGCGAAGGATGCGAGGTGCGCGCGGCGGATACGGGGCGTGTGCGGCCGCCGTGAGAAGAGGTCGCGGGCAGCCCCGCGCCGCTATCCGCATGAGTTGGGCCGGCCGGTGTCGGCGGGGCGGCGCCGCCCGGCGCGAGCGGGATCGGCGCCACTTCACGATGTCCATCGTCGAGCGCATGCGAGACGACGCGCTCGACGTAGCCCGCTGTAAAGCCCGTCGAGAAATTGCCGCTGTAATAGCACGAGAGGGCTTTGCGCAGCGCGTATTGCTCGTCGGCCTCCGTGCGTGCGGCGCGCGCGAAGCACTCGCTGAGGATCGAGGCGGCCACGCGCAGATTCGCGCAGGGCTCGAAGATCGACGTCGTCGTTTCGCCGAAGCGTGCGAGGTTATAGCGATTGACTTGCCCGAGCCCGAGGCTGAAGTTGTAGCCGAGCCGCGCCAGATTGTCGACCGTGGCAATCGCCTCGTCGAGCGAATCGGGCTGACGAACGAGGTGGGCGCCCACGACGCCGATCGCATAGGGGTTATAGCCCGATTCGGTGTGAACCAGCGCCGCGAGCGTATGGGCGTCGACATGCGGCGCACAGCGGGCCGCGAGCGTCAGAAAATCGTCCGCGCGCGCCGCGTTCGCCACGAGGCCGAACAGCAGGGCGGCGATGGCGGTGAAGAACGCGCGGCGCATGGCGGATTCCGTTGTTCGCTCAGCGATACGACAGCACAAGCCCATGCACGAGCAGCGACCAGCCGTCGAGCATGACGAAGAGCAGGATCTTGAACGGGATCGAGATCGTCGTGGGCGAAATCATCTGCATGCCGAGCGCAAGCAGCACGTTGGCGACAATGAGATCCGTGACGACGAACACCACATAGATCACGAAGCCGATCTGAAATGCGCGTGTAAGCTCGGAAAGCATGAAGCTCGGCACGAGCACCATCAAATCGTCGGCCTTCAGATTTTGCGCACGCTCGGCGGGCCAAATCGCGGTGGCCGAGCGCATGAAGAAGTTACGCTCGCCGGGGACAGTATGTTGTTCGAGGAATTTTTTGAGCGGCGGCGAGATCGCTTGCCCGATCGCCACGACATCGTCGACGCCCATCGAGCCGCCGATCGAGATGTGATCCTCCTGCATTTTGTCGACGATACTGCCGCCCACGGGCGCCATGATGTAGATCGTGAGGATCAAGGCGATGCCGTTGAGCACGATGTTCGGCGGCACTTGCTGAACGCCGAGCGCGGTTCGCAGCAACCCCAGCACGACGACGAGCTTGGTGTAGCTCGTGACCATCAATGCGGCGAAAGGAATGGTGCCGAGCCCGACGATCAAGAAGATCATCGTTACCGGATTCGGCATGTTACTCATTCCCATTCTCCGAAAAGCGCGAGACGCGTACGCCGAGCTTGTTGCCCACGGCGATGAGGTGCCCGTGGCCGACGAGCGCACCATTGGCGCGGATATGAACGGTGCTCTGATTGAGCGGCTGATCGAGTTCGATGACGTAGCCGCTTTTGAGCGCTTTCAGCTCGGCAAGCGGCATCGATTGTTCGTCGAGTTCGAACGTCACTCTCACTTCGAGCGCGTCCAAATGGGTCAGCTTCGCGTCCTCCGGCGGCGTATCGGCGGCTGAGGGTGCATGCCCGGTCGATGCCGGCGCGCCGGGCGCGGGGGCGTCGGACCGCGTGGTAGAGGTCACGGGATTCTCCTCGATAGAGTCGATAACGATGCGCGTGCCGACGGCTTTCGCCGTGACGGTAATGCGCTCGTCGCGCGTCGTCGCGACGCAGCGCAGCGCCTGGCCGAACGATTGCCAGCGTTCGATGCCGATGATGTCGCCCGGCGCGATCGTCCGCAGCTCGCCGATGCTGAGCAGGGTCGCTCCGACGACGAAGTTCAGCGTGATCGGCAGGCGGTCGAAATCGCTGGCGTCGAGCTTGGCGGGCGGCGGATCCTCGGGGCAGGCGATCCCCAAGTAGCGCTCGTCCGCAAAACGCAAGGCGCCGTGGCAGCGCCACGCGCTGCCCGGCTTCGTGATGCAAAAACGCAGCGCGTCGCGTTCTTTGGCGAAGTCGTCTTTGTGTGCAGGGGTTGCCGCTTGCGCGACGCCCAATTCGATGCGCTGACGCGTCTTCGCTTCGAGCGCTTCGATGATCGGCGCGAGCGCATCGGCGATCAGCGCGCAGCGGATTTCGGCGGGCACGGTATCGCTGGCGGCGTCGCCGATCAGCTCGCGCTCGCCGAGCGCATCGAGCACGAAGCGCCCCTCGGCGGGGCCGAAGCGGAACGTATAAACGTGCCCCGCTTCCGCGAGCTCGGCGTCGGCTTGCCAGCGCAGTTCATAGTTGCCGCGCGCGAGCGCGAGCGCAAACGGCGCGGGCCACGCATACGCGCGATTGAGCGCGTGGGCGGCGAGCGAACTGATGCGAGGTAGGATCGCCGCGTTGCCGAGCGATTGAGACGCACTTGGCGCCATCGATAACGAAGCCGCGCGCGAGCCGCCGCCCGCTGCGGGGGCGACGCCCGCGCTAGCGAGGGCGCTGGCCGGAGTGGCGGACATGGAAATCAGACGACGAACAACCGGCCCGCGAGGTACGCGAGCTGCACACGGTTCAGCACGCCGTACTTCTTGCGGATTTGCCGCATGTGGTAATCGACGTTGCTGCGCGACATGTTCAGTTGTTGCGCGATTTCGCGATCGCTGAGGCCGCTGGCCGTGAAGTTCAGGATGCGCCGTTGCAGGTCGGAGAGCGTGGGCGTTTGCGCCATGGATGCCATTTGCTCGGCCAAGAACGCATGCACGCCAAGGCCGAGCGCATAAGCTTGGCCCACGACGCGATCGTTGATCCATTCGCTCGTCGCGTTGACGGAGCTGAAGATCATGACGCTGTGTTCCAAGCTGCCCGGATCGACGAGCCCGAACGCGATGCCGCTACGGGTGCCACAGCTGTCGGCGTCTTCGAGAAAGCGCTGCATACGCTCGTTTGATTCGGCCGTGATGGCCCGATCGGCCGCGAGCGTTTCATGATCCCAAACGAGCGGCCAATCGTGGCGGCAAGCAAAAGCCATGCGCGGATCGATGTCGAAGTAGCGCTGATCGACGTAGCGTTGCGCCCAGCCGGGCGGCGAGCAGAGATCGAAATAGCGCGCGCGGTTCACCATTTCGCCCAGACGAGTTAGACGGCAATAGCAAAACCAATCGAAACCGATCGTGCGCAGCGCGATGCGCAGCAACTGTTTGCGTTCATGCGCCGAATGGGCTGCCGCGAGATCGGTCGCGATTTCGGAGACGCGGTCGCTGCCGTTCGCAGCGTTCTTGCTGACGACGAGTTGGCAATCGGCCACCTCGATGAAGTCGATTGCGTGCCGTGCATCTCGTTCGCTGCTTCCTTTCGGCAGGCGCTTGCGCACCTCGGGGTTTGACATGCAGTCCTCCGTCATTTACACGGCGCTACGCGAGTTCGAGCGTCGTTTCATGGTTTTCGACTATAGCCGCGTGGGTATGGCCCACGGAACTGCACTGTTCAGTAGTGTTTTGGACTCCCGTCGCACTTGAGGCGGGGATTACTACGAATCTGACGATTGAGGCGCACACCCCCCGCTTTTACACTTTCCGTCGCAGATTCCCATTTGTGTATGGGGAGCTATTCGAGCGAGGACGTTCATGTCGGTGGCGGCGCTGAGAAAGCAGATGAGGGGCTGGTGGCCGGGCAACGGCGGCGCGGACGAGACGCGTCGCCCGGTTCGGCCCTACGATCTTGCGTTGGCCGGCTTCATGGGAATCGTGGTGTCGCTGTTCGTCTTGCCGCTGCCGACGGCGGTGATGGACGCGCTCATTTCGCTGAATCTCGCCATCAGCATCGTGCTGCTGACGGTGTCGACTTATTTGCCCTCCGCGCTGAGCTTCTCGTCGTTTCCCGCCATGTTGTTGTTTACGACGCTGCTACGGCTTTCGCTGAACATCGCCTCGTGCAAGCTGATTTTGCTGAACGCGAATGCGGGACACATCATCGATGCATTCGGCCGGCTTGTCGTCGGCAACAACTTTGTCGTCGGCGGCGTGGTGTTCCTCGTGATCGCGATCGTGCAATTTATCGTGATCGCCAAGGGTTCGGAGCGGGTGGCCGAAGTCGGCGCGCGTTTTTCGCTGGATGCGATGCCTGGTAAGCAGATGAGTATCGACGCCGATTTGCGCGCGGGCATCATCAGCTCCGAAGAGGCGAAGCATCGACGCGAGCGCTTGGAGCAGGAATCGCAGCTGCACGGCGCGATGGATGGCGCGATGAAGTTCGTCAAGGGCGATGCGATCGCCGGCACCGTGATCGCGTTCGTCAATATCTTGGCGGGCATTGCTGTCGGCACCGTCATGAAAGACATGAGCGTAGGCGATGCGCTGCACCGCTACGCGATTCTGACCGTCGGCGACGGCATGTCGGCGCAGATCCCGTCGTTGCTCGTATCGATCGCGGCCGGCATCGTGACGACGCGCGTCGCCACGCGCGATGCGAACGACAGCCAGCTCGGCGAGCAAATCGGCAAGCAAGTGACGGCGCACCCGCGTGCATTGATGATCGCCTCGGCCGTGCTGCTTGCTTTTGTCTTCGTGCCGGGCTTTCCCGCGTGGTCGTTCCTGCTGCTCGCGCTGGCCACGGGCGGCGGCGGCGCGTTGCTGCTGCGGCGGCGCAAGACGATGCCGCCGCTCAAGCTGATCACGCTGGCCGAGCCGTTGGCCGGCGAACGCGAGGCCGAGGTGGGGCCGCATACGTCGGGCGTGACGTCGCCGCTCGCGTTGACGTTGTCGCGCGGTTTGGCGCCGCACTTGAATCTCGTGCGCTTGCAGGAGGCGCTGGCCGGCGCCAAGGCGAGCGTCGACGCCGATATCGGCCCGATCTTCCCGCGCGTTCATGTGGCGTTCGATTCGGCGTTGTCCGAGGGCAGCTATCAAGTCCACGTGCAGGACGTGCTCGCATCGGAAGGGCAGTTGCGGCCCGATCGCCTGCTGTGGGACGGCGTGACGCCGCTCGACGAGAGCGTCGAGCGGATGCCGGGCGAGGCGTTCGGCCCGTTTCCTCAACCCGTATGGGTGCCGCTCGACGCCCGCGCGGCCGAGTCCGAGCGCAAGGACAAGGAAGTGGCGCAAGCCGGTCCCAAGGCCGCATGGAGCCTCGAAGGCAAAGCCAAGGCGCCACGCTCGGTCGGGCTGCGTACCGAAGATGTGTTGGCGCGGCATGTCGAAAGCGAAGTGCGCAAACACGGAGCCGCGCTGATCGGCATCCAGGAAGCCCAGCATTTGATCCGGCTCGTGCGGCGCGATTACGCCGAACTCGTCGCGGAGCTGATGCGCCTCGTGCCGCTGCAACGGATTACCGAAGTGCTGCGGCGGCTGCTGCTCGAAGACATTCCGATCCGCAATCTGCGCATCATTTTCGAAAGCATGATCACGTGGGCGCCGAAAGAGCCCGAAGACACGATCGCGCTGGTCGAACTCGTGCGCGTCGATCTGCGCCGCATGATCACCGATCGCCATGTCGGCAATGCGCGCAAGCTCGATGTGATCTTGTTCGAGCCCGTCTTGCAAGAGCGTTTCGAGCAGGCGGTATTGCGCACGAAGCAGGGCAACATGCTCGGCCTCGATCGATCGATCAAAGACAACGTCTGCGAACAAGTGCGCACGATTTTCGATGGGCATCAGAGCTCGAGCGGTGCGAGCATGCCGCGCAAGCGCGCGACTTCCGTGCGCACCGCGGTGGTCGTCTCGCTCAACGTGCGCCGTTACGTGCGCACGACGCTGGCGGGGACGCTGCCCGATTTGCCGGTGCTCTCGTATCAAGAACTCGAAGAGGATGTCGAGCTGCGCACCATCGGCTGGGTGTCGAACCCGGCGATGAGTTGATGAAGAACCGTCATGCCATGTGGGCAAAGGGCTTTCGGATGACTACGGAAACGATCTTGGACATTACGCGGCAGGCGCTGCTGCTCGTGCTGATGCTGTCGCTGCCGATCGTGCTGGTGGCGGCGGGTACGGCGCTGTTCGTCGCACTGTTGCAAGCCGTGACGCAGTTGCAGGACCAAACGATCGGCCTCGCCGCGCGAATGATCGCGGTGATGGTGGCGATTATCGTGACGGGCGGCTGGATTGGGCGCTCGGTTTTGTTGTTCGGTCAGCAGTCCTTCGCGAGGTTGTTTTGAGCATCCCCATGCCTTCGCCTTCTCATCGCGCGTCACGCGCGCTCGCCCGCCGTTCGCGCCGCGCTTCGCGTTTGTCGCAGCTCGCCTTCGGCGCGCTCGCCCTTTCGCTGGCCGGAATGTTTAGCGCGCCGCGCCTCGTGCCGGCGGCCGAACTGCAATGGCGCGATCGGCCCTATACGATCGTCGCCGACGGCAAGAAAGTTTCCGACTTCCTGCGCGAGCTGGCCTCCGCCCAGGGCGTGACCGCTGTCATCGATCCGAAGATCGACGGCACCATTAGCGGCCATTTCCAGGGCTCGCCGCTCGCGACGCTGCGCAGCGTATGCGCGACCTACGGGCTTACCTACTACTTCGACGGCTCGTTGCTTTATATCGATCGAGCGGAAGATGGGCAGACGCAGGTGTACCCGATTCCGAAAGGAAGCGCGGGCGAACTCTCGCGCACGCTGCAAGCGATGCAGATTCCCGATCACCGCTTCCCGTTGATCATCAGCGATCGCGAGAACACGATCTACGTGTCGGGCCCGCAGCGGTATGTCGATCTCGTGCATCAAGCGATTTCGACGATCACCGATCCGAGCCGCGGGCTCGACCGGGCGGAAATTCGCGCGTTCCCGCTGCGTTACGCCTATGCGACCGATTTTCAGGTCAACCGCGCCGGCAAAGAAGTGACGATCCCCGGTGTGGCTTCGACGCTCGCGAAGCTATACGGCCGCAACGACGAGAATCGCGGCCTGCCCGGCTTTGGCGCAAGGCTCGGCGGCGCGACGCGCCAGGTCAAGCTCTCGTCCGGCGATACGATCAACGTGCCTAAGCTGACGCTCGGCGCGGCGAGTGGCTACGAGACGCAAAACGCCGCGGCGGGGACAGCCGATACGCCGTCGATCGGCGGCGCGCAGGCCATGACGTTGCCGCAGATCGTCGCCGATGCCGGCACGAATTCGGTCCTCGTGCGCGATGTGCCGGAACACATGCCGCAGTACTCGCAATTGATCTCGGCGCTCGATGCGCGGCCGCGCTTGATCGAAGTGGGGCTCACGATCATCGACATCGACGAAAGCGCGCTCGATTCGTTCGGCGTCGATTGGCGGCTGCATACGCCGCACGGCGATTTCCAATTCGGCAACGGCGCGAATCCACCGCTGACGTTCGACGTGGGCAACACCGAGGCGGGTCAAACGGGGGCGAACACGCCCGTGGGCATGGCGCTGACGGCCTCGATCGGCGGCGCATTGCGCAACTATCTGCTCTCGCGGATCAACCTGCTGCAAAGCAAGGGGCGCGCGCAGACGCTGTCGAAGCCGTTGATTCTGACGCTCGACAACAACGAAGCGATTCTCGAAAACCTGACCGAGTTCTACGTTCAGGTGGCCGGCTACCAAGATTCGTCGCTCTACGGGATCACGACGGGCACGAGCGTGAAAGTCACGCCGCGCATCGTCGACGATTCGGGCAAGCCCGGCGTGATGATGTCGATCGATATCGACGACGGCCAGCTCAGCGACACATTGACGGTGACGAACGTACCGGCCGTGATCGAGCGCAACATCGTGACGAAGGCGATGGTGGACGAGGGGAAGAGCCTGCTCATCGCGGGTTTCAACAACGATGCGCTGACCACGAAGAAGACGGGCATTCCTTGGATTTCCGATATCCCGTGGATCGGCAATCTCTTCAAGTACACGAGCAAGGACGGTTCGCGTACCGATCGCTTCTATCTGTTGACGCCGCGCGTCGTGCAGACGGCCAGCGCGTTCGATCCTAGCGGCGCGCCGATGGGCGCCGAGCCGCCGCTGCCCGGACAGCCGGTCAACGCCGACGGTGCGGTCCCGGGCAAGGCTGCGCCGCCGTTGGTCGTGCCGCCGAGCGCGGTGCCGAACATGCAGGGCACGCCGGCGCCGTTGATCCCGTCGCCTTCGGGCGCGACGCCCGGACCGGCCGCACCGGCGGCGCCGGCTACGGGCACGTCGAGCACGCCTAGCAAAGCACCCATGAAGATCGGCGTACGCGAGAGCGCACCGACGGCCTCCATCGTTCCCCCGCTGCGCGTGACGCCGCCGAATGCGCCATCGAAGGACAGCCCAGCGGCTGACGAAAAGCCGAATCCGAGAGGCGGCGCCGCCACGCAAATCGTGTCGTTGGGATTGCCCGCCCGCGCGTTGGAGCACTGAATGAGCGAGCAAGCGCCGTCCGCATCCGGATCCAAGCAGGCCGTGGCGTCTTCGGCGAAGGCGCCATGGAGCCTGTCGTTCTTGAGCGGGCCGCTCTACGGCCGCACGCTGGCGCTCAAGCTTGGCGAGAACTGGGTCGGGTCGGCCGCGCAGTGCGACGTCATCGTGCCCGATCGCGACATCGCGCCGCGTCAGCTGCGATTGTCGGTTGGGCAGATCGCCGTATCGGTCCAGAACGTGGGCGATGTCGAGGCCACGCTCAACGGCGTCCCGCTGGATACGACGCGGCGCGCGCTGCGGCATGGGGATGTCGTCGAAATCGGCGAACTCAAGCTTGGCATCGTGCCGTCGGCGGAGCCGCGTGCAGCCGCATCTGCCGCGCAAACGCAAGCCACCGGCGGTCGGCTCACGCGCTGGGCGGCCGCCCCGTGGGCCGCATGGATGGCGAGCCGGCGCTTCGTCGTTGGCTTGGGCGTGTTGTGGGGTGTGGTCGCATTGGCCGGCGGCGCGTATCTCGCGATCGGCGCGACCGATCCGTTCTGGTTTCAGGCGAGCGCCACGGAACGGATGCAGGAAGTGGCCGCGGGGCTGCACGACTACCCGGAGCTCACGGTAAAGCCGACGAGCACCGGCTTTATCGTCTCGGGCTACGTCAATTCGTTATCGGATCGGGATCGCATTCAACGGATCGCGCAAACGTTCCCGCAGACAACCGTAGGCGATGTGTACGTAGTCGACGAATTGCTCGGCTCGGCACGGCTGTATTTCAGCGATACGCCGCTGAGCGTCACCTATGGAGGGCACGGCACCTTGCTCGTCGGCGGCTCGGGCAACCGCTCGCTGCAGCAGCGCGTGGCGAACTTCGCGAAGGATGCGCGGCCCGCGTTGCAGGTGATCGATCACGTGGCCTATGCGGGCGCGGCGTCGGCGCCCGCAAAGAAATCGCCGCCGCCGATCGCTGGGGAAGTGCCCGACATCGTGGGCGTGTATGACGACGGCGCGGGCACACGCTTTATCGAAACCTCCGATGGCGCGCGCTATTTCGAAGGGTCGCGCTTGCCGGGCGGGCTCGAAGTGCGGCAAATCAGCACCGATCGGGTGATCTTCGCGAGAGGCGTCGATCGGTTTTTCATGGATGTGAGTTCGGCGGCGGCGCACGAGTTCGTCGCAGCGCCGCCGGGCTAAGTTTCGCGGGTTGGCGTCTAAGTGCGGGCGCCTCTCGCGTAATCGGGTTCACGCGAGACGAAGCGTCTCGCTTGAGCAAGCAAGCGCGGTAACGCGCGTGTGTTGAGTCGCCCCACGCAAATGGGGTTTTACATTTCACCGCAAAGGAGAGTTGCAATGGCAAGCATCGGTGGCACGAGCGGCGTTGATAGCACGTTCAGCGACATGCAAAAGCAGGAACAAGACTTCCAAATCAAAAGCTTGGAATTCAGCACGTTCCAGGACGGCAATAAAGCCGCCATGTCGGCCGTGCAAGGCAAGAGCAGCACGGTAGACACGATGTGCCAAACGCTGCGTCAGGGCGCGCACATCTCGTAAGGCAGTCGTGCGGTTTCTACCGCTCGGTTGCGGCCGGGCGCTGTGCAAACGGCGCCCGGTCAAACCCCATTTTCGCCGTTGTTCCGATCATCAGTGAGGTTGATATGACCGTTCCAGCCGTCCCGACTGTCCAGTTGTCGGAAGCGAGCACAACGAAGGGCGCGAACACGGCCGCGGCGGCGGCTCAGGCCATGCCGGCCGCGCCCAACCAGGAAGCGGATCCCGCTTTGGCGAACACATTCGATGCGCAACGGTTCGGGCAAAGCGCCGAACCCGCCGCCACCGGCACCGTTCATATGCATCGCGCCGGACATGAGGCGCACAACTTCGATGCGATGATCGATAAGGTGCGCAAGGAAACCGCCGCGCTCGATGCACGCTACGAGAGCGCGATGCAGCAGATGGAGCACCCGGCCGCGTTGCTCGACACGGGCGGCGATCCGGCGATGGCGATGGTGAAGATGCTCGATTTCACGCTGACCACCTCGGCGACGATGCAGCAGTATCAGTTCAGCATGACGGTGGCCGACGCATCGAACGGCGTCACGCATTCGCTGTTGAAGACCGACCCGCAGTAGCCGGGTTAGCGGGTTACCGCGTGACGCGTGCGAGTGACGCTCCACGCCGCGCATGAGGAAACGCCTATGAAAACGCTGCTGCGCGCATGCGTTGTGCTCGCTTGCGCCTTGCTGTTGGCTGGCTGCCAGCAGGAACTCTATATGGACTTGACCGAGTCCTCCGCCAACGAAATGATCGCCGCGCTCGCGAACGCCGGCATCAGTGCGTCGAAATCGGAAGTGCCCGATCACGGCTGGGAGCTGCTCGTCGACGGCTCGTCCGTGCCCACTGCGTTGAACGCGTTGAAGGCCGTCGGCCTGCCGCGCCAAGCCACGCAAAATCTCGGCGAAATCTTTCGCAAGCAAGGGCTCGTCTCGACCCCGGCGGAAGAGCGCATTCGCTACATCTACGGTGCGGAACAAGAGCTCGAACGGACCTTGCTCGACGTCAACGGCGTGATCGTCGCGCATGTTCATGTCGTGATTCCGGAGAACGATCCGCTGTCGGACAAAATCAAGCCGTCGTCGGCATCGGTCTACGTCAAATACCGCCCTGGCATCGATCTGAAAATGATGGCGCCGATGGTCAAGGATCTTGTCGCGCATAGCATCGAAGGGCTCTCGTACGACAACGTCTCGCTCTTCTTGCAAGCTGCGCCGCCGAAGGAAAACGATCGCCCGCAAAGCATCCTGCAAGGCGGGCCGCTCGCCGGCGCGCTCTCGTTGATCGCGCTGCTGCTCGTGCTGTCGACGGTCGTCGCCCTTGCGGTGTTCATCCTGCGGCGCGGGCAATTCAAGCTGATGGGCCGAGGGGCGGGCAACGGCGTCGCGCAAGAGCACACGCATGCCGGTTGACGACGAATTCATCGAGGACGATCCGAGCCTCGATGTTCACGAACGGTGGCGTGCGCCCGCGAACCGGGGCCGCTTCGCGCGGCTCGTCGCCGAATTCAATTTGCGCCCGGATCTGTACGTCGATCCAAGCTGGCCGCTCGGAATTTGGCCCGCACCGTGGAACGATGTCGCGCGCTTTGGCGAGCGCGGCCGCCGCGTGCTCGCCTGCGCGCTGCTCGATAAGGTCGGCTTGCAGGCGGACGCCACGGGCGCATTGCCGGCCGACTACGATTTCGAGGCGCGCGAGAAGCGGCTTGCGCTGTTGCCGCGCGAGGCGTTCGAGAATCTGGCGCAGCTGTGCGGATTGTGTCTGCACAAGTCGTGGTTGCTCAGCGATGAGGTGACGCGCGGCGTGGAGAAGGCGCTGCAGCTCGGCTTCGGCGCGGAGACGATGACGTTCGTGCGCAAAGAGACGCCGCCGTTCGACGCCGTCAGCGAGACGCTCGATCCGATGCGCCGCTACCCCAAGCTCGTCGTGCAAAAGGTCAAAGCGCGGGGTGCGCGGCTGCTGCTCGATTTCATTGCGCCGTCCGGCATCCCCGTATTCGCGCGTACGCGTTTGAAGCTGCCGCGCATCGCCGACGTGCAGCCGGCCTATCGGCTCAACGACGCCCAGCGTTCGGAGCTGGCCGAGCTGCTGTTTTTCTGCCTTATCCCCGAGAGGTTGCGAGCATGGGACTGGCTTTTCTGATCACCGGCGAGAATCTGCAAATGCTGTCGGAGCGGCGCGTGCTGAAGGAGCACGAGTACTCGGCGCTGCTCGACGCCAATTCGATCGTGACGACGGCGAAGAAGGAAGCCGAGCGCATCGTCGCCGACGCCGAGGCGCGCAAAGAGCAGATGCAGCGCCAAGGCTACGACGAAGGATTCGCGCGCGGCGAGCGCGAGGGCGCCGAGCGCGCCTATAGCGCGACGCTCGATACGGCGCATGCGTTAGCGCTGTCGCGTCGCAAGATGGCCGATATGGTCGTGCGCGGGCTGCGCGAGCTCGTCGGCGAGTTCGAGCGCGAGCGGATCTTCGAACTCGCGCTGAAGCGGATCGACGCCTATGTGCGCGACGAGGCGTTCCTCGTCGTGCGCGTCGCGCCCGATTCGGTCGACGTCATGAAGCAGGCCGTGGCCAATCGCCGCGAAGCGATCGAGAGCGAGGCGCAAGACGAAGCGGCCGCGACGCGCGCGCAGGCGATCCGCGTCGTCTCGGATGCCTCGCTCGGCATCGACGATTGCATCGTCGAGACGCCGGCCGGCAGCATCGATGCGCGGCTGTCGACGCAAATCGATGCGATCCGTTCGGCGATCGACGCACGGAGGGGAGCATGAGCGAAACGGATCTCGGTTGGCGCGATGCGCTGTTCGCGCAGCTACGCGGCGATTCGAACGACGACGAGTTCGACAAAGCGCTGGCCGGCGTCAATCCGCTGCGCATGCGCGGGCGCGTGACGCAAACTGCGGGGCTCTTGATTCACGCGTCGGGCATCCACGCGAAGCTCGGCGAAGTCTGCGAACTGCATACGCCTGGGCTCGCGCCGATGTTCGCCGAAGTCGTCGGATTCTCGCGGCAAACGGCCGTGCTGACGCCGCTCGGCAGCCTGGCCGGTTTATCGAGTGCAACCGAGGTACTGCCCACCGGGCATGCGCATGCGTTCGACGTCGGCGACGGCTTGCTGGGCCGCGTGCTCAACGGCTTGGGCGAGCCGCTCGACAATCGCGGGCCGATCAGGAACGGCACGCGCGTGAGCGCGTTCGCCGAGCCCGTCGGCGCGCTCGAGCGTACGCTGATCGACGAGCCGCTTCCCACGGGCGTGCGCGCGATCGATGCGTTTTTGACGACAGGGATCGGCCAGCGCGTCGGTATCTTCGCCCCGGCCGGCGTCGGCAAGAGCACGCTGCTCGGCATGATCGCGCGCGGTGCGCAATGCGATGTCGCCGTCGTTGGCCTGATCGGCGAACGTGGCCGCGAGGTGCGCGAATTTATCGAGCACAACTTATCGCCCGAGGCGCTTGCACGCACGGTGCTCGTCGTCTCGACCTCCGATCGTCCCGCCATGGAGCGCGTCAAATCGGCGTATGTGGCGACGGCCGTGGCCGAATACTTCCGCGACAAAGGCCTGCGCGTGCTGTTGCTCGTCGATTCGCTCACGCGTTTCGCGCGGGCGCAACGCGAAGTCGGCTTGGCGTCCGGCGAGCCGCCTACGCGACGCAGTTTTCCGCCGTCGACGTTCTCGGTGCTGCCGCAGTTGCTTGAACGCGCGGGGCAGGGCGTGCGCGGTTCGATCACGGCGTTCTATACGGTGCTCGTCGAAGGCGACGACGAGAGCGATCCGATCGCCGAAGAAGTGCGCTCGATCCTGGACGGGCACATTGTGCTCTCGCGCAAGCTGGCGCAGGCCGGGCATCACCCGGCGATCGACATCCTCGCGAGTGCTTCGCGCGTGATGACGCATGTCGTCGACGAGACGCATGTGCGACGTGCGGCGCGAGTGCGCGAATTGCTCGCCAAATATCAAGAGATCGAACTCTTGGTGCAGATCGGCGAATACCGGGCCGGCAGCGATGCACTGGCCGATGCGGCGCTGGCCGCGCGCGGCGCGTTGCGCGAATTCGCGTGCCAATCGCCCGCGGCGCTCGATCGCTATGACGATACGCTCGCGAGACTGGCGGCCCTCGAGGATGAGTATGGACAAGATCATCGCTAAGCTCACGCGCGTGCGTGAGATGCGGCGCGATGTCGTGCTGGCGCAGGTGCGGCGCCAGGAAGCCGTGCTCGAAACGGCGCGCGAGGCATTGCGGCGGGTGGAAGCGGAAGTGATCCAATTGATCGCGGCGAAAGCCGAGGCAGGGCGGGCGCTGACCGCGCAGATGTTGGGCGCGCCGTGCTCGGCGCGCGAGCTGGTGGGCGCCGGCATCGATTGGCAGCTTTTCGACGAACGGATCCATGCGGCCCACGAACGGACGCTGCCGGCACGTGAGCGCGTGCGTGAAGAAACGGCGACGCTCGAAACACTGCGCGAGCAATTGCGGAGAGCGGACGCCAAGCGTGATCAAGCCGAGCGGACGGCGGAACGCCTGACGCGCGCCGCGACGCAACGCGCCGAAGCGGCCGACGAAGCGCGAGCCGAGGAAGCGGCGCTGCGCATCGCGATCGCACCGTTCGGCGAACACGAGGGCTGACGGTGTTCGGATCCGATGCGCTAGACGCCGCCTATAACGCCGCCAAGCCGGCCATCATCGTGCTGCCGCGCGTGCTGCCGATCATGATGATCGTGCCCGCGTTCAGCTCCACGGTATTGACGGGGCTCGTACGAAACGGCTTCATGGCCGTGCTGATCTTGTTCATCGGCCCCGCGCTCGATCTGAGCACGTTAAACGATGTGGCGCCGCTCATGTGGGCGGGCCTCATGGCGAAAGAAACGCTGATCGGCATCTTGCTGGCCTATGCGTTCGGTGCGGTGATGTGGGCGATCGCGACGGCCGGCTCGCTGATCGATTTCCAAACGGGCGCGAGCAATCAAGCGTTCTTCGATCCGATCGCTCAGTACGAAACCGGCCCCAGCGCGGGATTCCTCAACCTGCTGGCGATCACCTTGTTCGTGACGAGCGGCGGCTTGCATTTGCTGCTGTCGGCGCTGTTCGAATCGTATCGAATTTGGCCGGTCGCCTCGTTCGCTCCGCGTTTCGCCCCGGCTCTGCTGCCGTTTATCGCGCGCGGTGCGACGAGCGTCATGATGTGGACCGTGAAGCTGGCCGCGCCCGTGGTGATGGTGCTGGTACTGATCGAGCTCGGCTTCGGCCTCGTGAGCCGGGCGATGCCGCAGCTCAATGTTTTCATGATGTCGCAGGCCGTCAAAAGCGCGGTGGCCGTGTTGATGATGGCGCTGTTTTTGCCGTTCGTCTATTCGATGCTGCACACCTACCTAGGCCCGGATAATTCCTTGCTCGATCTGCTCAGATCGATGCTGTAGCTATCGCACGAGGCCTCCTTCGAGATGAGCGAAAAGGATCAAGCGCCAACCGACAAACGCTTGCGCGACGCGCGCGAGAAAGGAGACATCGTCTTTAGCACCGAAGTCAGCGCGGCGCTCGTGTTTCTCGTCGTCTTGGCGGCGCTTGCATCACAGGCGACGCGCGTCGTTGATACCCTGCACGGATTGTTCGATGCGATTTTGGCGGCGTTGTCCTCGCGCGATCCGCAAGCCTCGATTTCGACGGTGATGGCGTTGGCGATTCACGGCTGGCTGACGCTCGGCCTCGGCATCATCGTGCTGGCAGGGGCGGCCGCGTTGGCTGTTTCGCTCGCGCAGGTGGGCGGGCTCGTCGCCTTTTCGCGTATCGCGCCGAGTTTCGATCGGCTGAATCCGGCCGCGGGCCTGAAGCGCTTGTTCTCGATGAAAAGCATCGTCAACCTCATCAAGAACGGCGTGAAGACGGCCATTTTGTGCGTGACGCTGTGGGTGCTACTGCGCAGCTCGCTCAGCGCGCCGTTGCAAGCGGGCTATCTGCGGCCCGACGCGATTCTCGCGGTCACCGGCAAGTCCACCGCCGCTCGTCCCCTCACGATCACGTTCGACGATGGCGGAGCGAGCGCAACGCATGCAGCGGACCTGCTCGAGACACGCGGCCTGCGGGGCT